>OLSL01000015.1_pt1 | contig 171110 bp, 207 predicted proteins | sample 1672511 | NCBI WGS metagenome assembly OLSL01 (sample SAMEA3136694, study PRJEB25190) | human gut metagenome | biome: human gut; feature: human-associated habitat; material: faeces | place: Austria | collected 2013
GCGGTACGCGAGCTGGGTTCAGAACGTCGTGAGACAGTTCGGTCCCTATCCGGCGCAGGCGGAGGAAATTTGATAGGAGCTGTCCTTAGTACGAGAGGACCGGGATGGACGGACCGCTGGTGTATCTGTTGTACTGCCAAGTGCATAGCAGAGTAGCCAAGTCTGGAAGGGATAAACGCTGAAGGCATCTAAGCGTGAAGCCCCCCTAAAGATAAGATTTCCCATACCATAAGGTAGTAAGACCCCTTGAAGACGACGAGGTAGATAGGGCAGAGGTGGAAGTACGGTAACGTATGGAGCTGACTGTTACTAATCGGTCGAGGCTTTAACCAAAGAAGGCTGAAGTGTAAGAGATGTAGAAAGATTCTTGTATGTTGTTTTGAAGGTATATCCTTTACAATTTAATAAAGGGGCATAGTTTCAATGGTAAAACATCGGTCTCCAAAACCGCAGTTGGGAGTTCGAGTCTCTCTGCCCCTGTTACGAAAACAGATTAAATTTTATTTAGTCTGTTTTTTCTTTTATAGGAAAAGAAAGCCTATGTCAGATTTTACCCTTTGAATTTTAGCAAGATTACTTTGTGAAATGTTACAAAAATATTACAGAATACTACAAAACCACTTTACAAAAGAAGAATAATATGTTAAATTTAATAAATGTAACAGAAATGTAACAAAATATCAAAGAGTAGAATTGAGGCAGAATTATGATAAAGACAATAAAGAAAGTAGCTGTTATAATAATGACAGTCGTAATAATGATATCGACAGTTACGATAGCTGATCAAGCATCGTCGACAACCGTTCAGGCAGCATCAGGGTATAGTGGAAAGATTTATAAACACTGGTGCAAATTAAGAACAGCAAAGTCTAAACGTTCTAAAACGATCAAGAAACTAAGTGTAGGAACAAAAGTTACAGTATTATCAACAAGTGGAAGCTGGAGAAAAATTAAAGTTGGTAACAAAACTGGATATGCATTAAAAAAGTATGTTTATATCAGTACAAATGCACCAAAACTTACGGGAAGTACTTATAACAAAGGACAAACCGTTGCAAGTTTTGCACAACGATTTGTTGGGAATCCATATGTATGGGGAGGAACAAACTTGAATACGGGAGCGGATTGTTCAGGATTCGTAAAAAGCATCTATAAGTCATTTGGATATAATCTTCCAAGAAGTTCATCCTCACAAAGAAGTGCAGGACGTAAGGTTTCTTACAGTAATAAACAGCCAGGAGATCTGATCTGTTATAGTGGGCATATTGCTATTTATATAGGCAATGGAAAGATTGTTCATGCAAGTTCAAGAAAAACAGGAATTAAGATTTCACCAAAGGCTAATTATCGAAAAGTACTTTCTGTAAGAAGAATTGTAAAATAATTAAGAAAGCAGGATAAGATATGAGATACGAAGGAATGATCTATCGGCCGCCAAGTGAAGCATACAGTCTGATCGTACAGGTAACGATCGGATGTAGTCAGAATCGTTGTATTTTTTGCAGCATGTTTAAAGAAAAACGATTTAGGATCAGAAAAGTAGAAGAAGTCTTAGAAGATTTACAAGATGCAAGAAATAAGTATCGATATGTAGAGAAGATTTTTTTGGCAGATGGAGATGCATTGATTTGTAAGATGACAGATCTTGAAGCAATCCTTCATTTTATCAAAGATCAATTCCCAGAATGTAAACAAGTAACTTTATACGGATCGCCAAGAAGCATTTTGATGAAACAACAAGAAGATTTGGACAAATTAAGAGAACTTGGAATATCTATGATCTATATGGGATTGGAATCAGGAAATGATGAAGTCCTTACATATATGAAAAAAGGTGTAACATCACAAGAGATGATAGAGGCAGCACAGAAAGTAAAACAGGCAAAGATCCGTTTATCTGTGACAGCTATATCAGGGTTAGGTGGAAGACGGCTATGGAAGGAACATGCAAAAGATACAGGACTTGTTTTATCCCAGATGAAGCCAGATTATATAGGATTGCTTACATTAATGATAGAAGAAGATCTTCCGTTAGCAGATAAGATCAGAAGCGGAGAATTTGAACTGTTAAATCCATATGATATTTTGATCGAGACAAAAGAAATGTTAAAATATATGGATTGCCCAGATTGTATTTTCAGATCGAATCATGCATCTAATTATGTGAATTTAAGAGGAACATTAAATCAGGATAAGGAAGCAATGATCAATCTGTTAGATGAGGCAATCAAAGGAAATGTTCATTTGAAATCAGAGTGGATGAGGGGATTCTAATATAGCTAGAATCAAGGAACGAGACAATAGGAATATTATGAGCCTATTGTCTCGTTCCTTTTTATGCAGAGAAACTCATAACTTAATGAATTCAGGTTTCTTATCTCGAAAGACGGTATAATAACGAATTCCAAGATTAGACAGAAAATCAGGTAATTTATAAAAATCATAAGCCATATGTTTTGGACAATGGCCATCAGATCCGATCGTAATAATTTCACCACCAAGTTCCATATATCTTTTTATAATCTCATGATGAGGATTTGGATCACTCATTCCGTATTTAAGTCCAGCAGTATTCACTTCAATACCTTTGCCATTTTCAATGATCATCTTTAAAATGGCATCTAAAAGATCAGAATAATCTCTATAATGGAATTCAAAAGAAGGATCCTTGATATAACGTGCAGCATAATCAAGATGTCCATAGACACAATAATGATTAAAAGAAGAAATATTTTTTAAGATATCTTCAAAATAATGAGCAAGTCCCAGACGGGCAGGATATGTTTCAAAATAAATCGCATCATATGGATCCATAAAATCAACAATATGAGTAGAACCAATGATAAAATCAAAAGGCTCATCCTTGACGAATGCAGCACATTGATCTAGGGTTGTTGGCATTAATCCAAGTTCCACTCCATAATTGATTTCAATCTGATCCTGATAGTGTTCTTTCATTTTAAATATTTCTTCTTTATAGGAAGGAAGATCTAGAAGGAAATCAAATCCATCAGGATTAACAGGATAATCAATATCGTGATGCTCTGTAAAACAAATAGTTTTAAGACCAAGTGAAATAGCATGTCGGATCATTTCTTCCATAGGAGATTCAGAATCGGAAGAAAAACTGGTATGTAAATGATAATCTGCAAGAATCATAAAAAACTCCTTTGTAAATAGTTAATATAATACTTTTATTATATACATTATGACAGAAAGGTAAAGAAAAAATAAAATCTATGTAAAAAGTTCTTTAAATATAAGAGTAGGTTTGTTAAAATTATTTATGTCGGAATAACGACAAATGAAATATATGTGGGAGATCCAATAAGAGAGGTCTGTAAAAACACAGGAGGAATCGTAAAAAATGAATACACTAACACATGTCGGTAATCTGTTTGCGTTTATCGGCGGACTTGGAATGTTCCTGTATGGAATGGATATCATGGCATCAGGACTTCAAAAGACAGCAGGAAATAAGATGAAAGACCTGCTTGGCTATTTAACAAATAATCGTATTTTAGGTGTACTTGTAGGAGCATTGGTTACAGCAATTATTCAGAGTTCATCAGCAACCACTGTTATGGTTGTAGGTTTTGTAAATGCAGGGATCATGAATCTTACACAGGCAGCCGGTGTTATCATGGGAGCCAATGTAGGTACAACGATCACGGCATGGCTGGTATCAGCTAATGAGTGGGCGGGAGCGTTAAAACCAGATTTTTTTGCACCATTTATTTTAGGAATCGGAGCTTTCATCATCACATTCTCTAATAAGCAGAAGATGACACAGAAAGCGGAGATTGCCGTCGGATTTGGTATTTTATTTATTGGATTATCATCTATGTCATCATCCATTGGAGTATATCAGGATAGTCCGGTATTCTACAAAGCATTTCAGGTATTAGGAGGAAATCCAATCCTTGGTATTTTAGTCGGCGCTGTTGTTACAGCGATCATTCAGAGTTCATCTGCATCTGTCGGTATTTTACAGACATTAGCGATGAGAGGAATCGTAAACTGGAGATCAGCGATCTTTATTACGTTAGGGCAGAATATTGGTACTTGTATCACAGCAATCTTATCTAGTGCGGGTGCAAATAAAACAGCAAAAAGAGCAGCTGTGATCCATTTAAGTTTTAATGTATTAGGTGCAGCTATTTATGGGGTGATCATGACGATTTTCTTTGGAATCTTCCCAGATCTTGCAATGCAGCATATATCCAGTACACAGATTTCCATTTTCCACTCAATCTTTAACATATCTGTGACGATACTGTTATTCCCATTTGCGAATGCATTGGTAAAATTATCTGGACTTATCATTCGTGAAGAGCCAGTAGAAGACGAAGAAGAAGAACCAGAAGAGAAAGCATTACGTCACTTAGATCCACGTATTCTTGAAACACCTGCATTTGCAGTTGAGAATGCAGTGAAAGAAGTGGTACGTATGGGTGAGATCGTATTAAAGAATTTAAATCGTGTAACAAAAGAAGCAATGAGTGGAGAACCAAGACAGAGTAAGATCGATAAAGTTCATAATGATGAACAGGTGATCAACCATCTAGAACCAATGATTACAGAATATCTTGTAAAGATCAGTCATTTGGCGATCACAGAAAAAGAGATGAAAGTTGTCAACAATCTGTTTGATTCGATCACAGATATTGAGCGTTCAGGAGATCATGTAGAGAATATGGCAGGATATCTGCAGCATATCAAGGATATGAATGAAAATATTTCAGAAGATGCGATTGAAGAGCTTAGAAATATGAATAATATTGTAAGAGCTGCATTTGAGTCAGCAATCCGTGCGATTGAATTTGACGATACCAAAGAAGCAAAAGAAGCATTATCTTATGCAGAAGATGTATATTGTACAAGAAAGATCATCAGAAAGAGACATATTCAGAGAATGAAAGATGGAGCTTGTTCTCCAGATATTGGTGTATATTTCCTTGATATCATTTCTAGTATGGAAAGAATCGCAGGATATGCATTTACAATTGCAAGATACATTTTAAGTCAGAATGATGAAGAAGAATAAGGAAAAGTTTTTTATTCATTGTGCCGAAGAAACGGGATAAAATTTGGTAGAATTGTACAAAATCGTTTTATTGTATACATGATAAAAATACTAAATTTCACTTGAATTTTTTGTCAGTATTGTTTAAAATAAAAAGGAAGTTTGTCAATAGATTAACAGATTGGCAAATCCATCAAAATTTAATTAATCAAGACTTAGGAGGAATTTGAGATGGCAGTTAAAGTAGCAATTAATGGATTTGGACGTATTGGACGTCTTGCATTCAGACAGATGTTCGGAGCAGAAGGATATGAAGTTGTAGCAATCAACGATTTAACATCTCCAAAGATGCTTGCACACTTATTAAAATACGATTCTTCACAGGGAACATATGCATTAGCTGATAAAGTAGAAGCTGGTGAAAACTCTATCACAGTTGATGGAAAAGAAATCACAATCTACGCTGAAGCTGATGCTAAAAACCTTCCATGGGGAGAACTTGGAGTAGACGTAGTACTTGAGTGTACAGGATTCTACACATCTAAAGAAAAAGCATCTGCTCATATCGAAGCAGGAGCAAGAAAGGTTGTTATTTCTGCACCAGCAGGAAACGATCTTCCAACAATCGTTTACAATGTAAACCACAATGAATTAAAAGCAGAGGATACAGTTATTTCTGCTGCATCTTGTACAACAAACTGCTTAGCACCTATGGCAAAAGCTCTTAATGATCTTGCAGCAATCAAATCTGGAATCATGTGCACAATCCATGCTTACACAGGAGATCAGATGACTCTTGACGGACCACAGAGAAAAGGTGACTTAAGAAGATCTCGTGCAGCAGCAGTTAACATCGTACCTAACTCTACAGGTGCTGCTAAAGCAATCGGACTTGTTATTCCAGAATTAAACGGAAAATTAATCGGATCTGCTCAGCGTGTTCCAACTCCTACAGGATCTACAACAATCTTAACAGCAGTTGTTGAAGGAAATGTAACAGTTGATGAAGTAAACGCAGCTATGAAAGCAGCTCAGACAGAATCTTTCGGATATAACACAGACGAAATCGTATCTAGCGATATCGTAGGAATGAGATATGGTTCTTTATTCGATGCTACACAGACAATGGTTCTTCCATTAGATAATGGAACAACAGAGGTTCAGGTTGTATCTTGGTATGACAACGAAAACTCTTACACAAGCCAGATGGTAAGAACAATCAAATACTTTGCTGAATTAGCTTAATTTGATATTGGAATGAGGACAGGCCTGTAATTATACAGTGTAATAAGACTCAGATAAGGGGTCCGGTCTTTTGGACCGGGCCCCTATTTTTAATCAAGGATTGAGAAACCCTGATCAATTAAGATATGCCTTATGGCATACAATCTTAGGAGGAAAAACGAAACATGTTAAACAAAAAATCTGTAGATGACATTAATGTAGCAGGAAAGAAAGTCTTAGTACGTTGCGATTTCAACGTGCCTTTAAAAGACGGACAGATTACAGATGAAAATCGTCTGGTAGCAGCACTTCCAACAATCAAGAAACTGATTTCTGACGGTGGAAAAGTAATCCTTTGCTCTCACTTAGGAAAACCTAAAGGAGAACCAAAACCAGAATTATCTTTAGCACCAGTAGCAGTACGCTTAAGCGAACTGTTAGGACAGGAAGTTAAATTTGCAGCAGATGACAATGTTGTCGGAGATAATGCAAAAGCAGCAGTAGCTGCTATGAAAGATGGAGAAGTAGTACTTCTTCAGAATACTCGTTACAGAGCAGAAGAAACTAAAAATGGTGAAGCATTCAGCAAAGATCTTGCAAGCCTTTGCGATGTATTTGTAAACGATGCGTTTGGTACAGCTCATAGAGCACACTGCTCAAACGTTGGTGTAACAGAATATGTTGACACAGCCGTTGTAGGATATTTAATGCAGAAAGAGATCGATTTCTTAGGAAATGCGGTTAATAATCCAGAAAGACCTATGGTAGCCATCTTAGGTGGAGCGAAAGTTGCTGACAAATTAAAAGTAATTGATAACTTACTTGAAAAATGTGATACACTGATCATCGGTGGAGGAATGGCTTATACATTCTTAAAAGCACAGGGATTAGAAGTTGGTAAATCTTTAGTAGACGATGAAAAAATCGACTATTGTAAAGAAATGATGGCAAAAGCAGAGAAATTAGGAAAGAATTTATATCTTCCAATCGATACAACAGTAGCAGACGGATTCCCAAATCCTATCGATGCTGAGATCGAAGTATCTGTTGTAGCAGCTGATGCAATTCCAGCTGATAAAGAAGGACTTGATATTGGACCAGCTACATGTGAGAAATTCGCAGAAGCAGTTAAAACTGCTAAAACAGTTGTATGGAATGGACCAATGGGTGTATTTGAAAATCCTATCCTTGCCAAAGGAACAATTGCCGTTGCTCAGGCTTTAGCTGATACAGATGCAACAACAATCATCGGTGGAGGAGACTCTGCAGCAGCTGTTAACCAGTTAGGATTTGCAGACAAGATGACACACATCTCTACAGGTGGTGGAGCTTCTCTTGAATTCTTAGAAGGAAAAGACCTTCCAGGTGTAGTAGCAGCCAACGACAAATAATCATTGCACTTAAATATTTAATATTTAATACACTTTATAAACAAAATGTCAAGAAAGAAGGATATTAGTCTTATGCGTAAAACAATCGTAGCAGGAAACTGGAAAATGAACAAAACTCCTAGCGAGGCAAAAGCATTAATCGAAGAATTAAAACCATTAGTAGCAAGTGAAACTTCTGATGTAGTATTCTGTGTACCAGCAATCGATATTCCAGCAGCAATTGAAGCTGCAGCAGGAAGCAATATTGCAATCGGTGCTGAGAATATGTACTTTGAAGAAAGTGGAGCTTATACAGGAGAAATCGCTCCTAACATGTTAACAGATCTTGGAGTAAAATATGTTATTCTTGGACATTCTGAAAGAAGAGAATACTTTGCTGAAACAGATGAAACTGTTAACAAGAAAGTATTAAAAGCTTTTGAACATGGAATTACACCAATCGTTTGCTGTGGTGAAACTCTTGCTCAGAGAGAACAGGGAGTTACAATCGACTTCGTTCGCCAGCAGATCAAGATCGCATTCCAGGGAGTAAGTGCTGACCAGGCTAAGACTGCAGTTATCGCTTATGAGCCAATCTGGGCTATTGGAACAGGTAAAGTTGCAACTACAGAACAGGCTCAGGAAGTTTGCGCAGCAATCCGTGCATGTATCGCAGAAGTATATGATGAAGCTACAGCAGAAGCAATCCGCATTCAGTATGGTGGATCTGTATCTGCAGCCAGCGCACCAGAATTATTTGCACAGCCAGATATCGACGGTGGATTAGTTGGTGGAGCATCATTAAAACCAGACTTTGGTAAAATCGTAAACTATAAATAAATTTGATTAATTAAATGATGGGTCCCTCGGATATTGAATATCCGGGGGATTTTTTCTTTTTTATATAATGGTAGAATTCGTTAAAAGATTAAAGAAATAAAAGACTAGAAGCAAGCAATAAATCGGTTTATAATAAATAATAAGATCAAGTACAAAAAAGATTCCGAGAGTAGATGAAAAGGGGGCATATGATATGGAGAAATACAAAAGAATTTTTGTCATTGTCTTAGATTCCTTAGGAATCGGAGAAATGCCAGATGCAGCCAGATTTGGAGATCATGATGTAGACACCTTTGGGCATATCTGTGATATCGTGGGAACATTAAATATTCCAAATCTAAAAAAGCTTGGATTGTTAAATTTGCATCCAACAAAAGAAATGGAAGAAGAAAAACATCCAATTGCCTACTATACCAGATTAAAAGAAACTAGTAACGGAAAAGACACTATGACAGGTCACTGGGAGATGATGGGACTTAAGATCGAGAAACCATTTCTTACCTTTACAGACACAGGTTTTCCACCAGAATTGATCCATGAATTAGAAGAAAGATGTGGAAAGAAAGTTATTGGCAATAAATGTGCCAGTGGAACGCAGATTTTGGATGAATTAGGTGAAGAAGAGATTAAAAATGGTTCAATGATCGTATATACATCTGCCGATTCTGTGATGCAGATCTGTGGAAATGAAGAAACTTTTGATCTTAAGAATCTTTATCGCTGTTGTGAGATCGCAAGAGAGCTTACGATGAAAAATGAATGGAAAGTCGGAAGAATCATTGCAAGACCATATGTGGGAAAGAAAAAAGGCGAATTTGTAAGAACAAGCAATCGAAGGGATTATGCTTTAAAACCATTTTCAAGAACTGCTTTAAATGCATTAAAAGATGAAGGATTTGACGTAATTTCAGTAGGAAAGATCAATGATATTTTCTGTGGAGAAGGAATCACAAAAGCATATCATTCTGAAAGCTCTGTGCATGGAATGCAGCAGACCGTGGATGTATGCAAAGAAGATTTTCATGGACTTTGTTTTACCAATCTGGTAGACTTTGATACACTCTGGGGACATCGAAGAAATCCAGTCGGCTATGCAAAAGAGATCGAGAAATTTGATGTTGGTTTAGGAAATCTGTTAGAAGTTTTAAAAGAAGATGATTTATTGATCATCACCGCAGATCATGGAAATGATCCAACTTATACAGGAACAGACCATACAAGAGAATACACACCATTTATCGCATATTCAAAGTCTATGAAAGAAAATGGAAGGCTAGAAGATCAAGATACATTTGCAGTGATCGGAGCTACGATCGCAGATAATTTTGGTATTACGATGCCAGAAGGAACGATCGGAACATCTTTATTAAGTCAATTAAAATAGTACAACTGAAATAAAAACACCACAGAAGGAAATAACGATCTCCTGTGGTGTTTTGTTTACAATTTGGTATGTATATTATTCATCTAAAATCGAATCCATAAAAGAAATAATACCAGCTTCCACCTCATCTTTGATTTCATCATAATTATGAATCTCATGGCGGTAACCAGAATAAACACGAGTTTTTACTGTATGTCCAGTATCTACAAGCCAGTTGGTAACTTCATAAATACCTTTTCCATATTCACCAACAGGATCCTGATCTCCACCGATATTATAAATCGGAAGATCAGAAGGAATCTTGCCAGCCCATTCGGTACCAGTGATCGCTTTCATCATTTGAACAAAATAAAGCAGAGATTGATTTGTAGTTGGCCGGGTAAATGCATCAAATGGATCTTCTGCATGATCTCGCTGAACATAAGGATCAGAACAGATCCATTCATTGCCTATGGAAATATTACCACAACGTTCACACATCCAGCCCATTAGATCAGCAGTAAAGGAAGGGTCAGATTCTTTCCCTTTTCCTTCAGCTACAGCAGCCAATAAGGCAGATTCAGCTTCTGTAGCACCACGGAAATGACCAGCTGTACCACAGATTGTGATTCCTGCAAGTTCTTCTCCATATTTTGCAGCAAAATCTCTCGTAATAAAAGATCCCATGCTGTGTCCAAACATAAAATAAGGAAGATCAGGATACATTTTGCTGACGATTTCTTTTAACTTATGTTCATCTTCCATCATCGTATGGAAACCAGCATCACCCCAGTCACCCCAGGTATCGTTATACATTGCAGTTTTTCCATGTCCAACATGGTCATCTGCAGCAACGATATACCCTGCATCCATAAATTTTACAATCATATGGAAATAACGACGGGAATGTTCACCAAAGCCATGGATCACCTGTACAATTCCTTTTGGTTTGCAGGCAGGTACATAAACCCAACCTTGCACCTCATCACGGCCATTAAAGGAATGAAAACTAACTTCATGAAGCATACTAAGCACCTCCAAATCTGTAAAAACTAATATGCAAGCAAAGAAAAGACGAATCAACATATTAGTTATATAAAATTGTATCTGAATATATTATACTCCAGATTAAAATGTACGTCCATAAATACAATCATATAATAGTTGAATTTCAAGAAGAAAATCGTTATAATATTAACGGACATAAAATAAGATTAATTTTTGGGAAATGAAGGAGAAAATAATGAGTAAAAAACCAACAGTCCTGATGATTTTAGATGGATATGGATTAAATGAAAACAAAGAAGCCAATGCAGTAGCAGAAGCAAAGACTCCTGTAATGGATAAATTAATGAAAGAATACCCATTCGTAAAAGGAAATGCATCTGGAATGGCAGTAGGACTTCCAGAAGGTCAGATGGGTAACTCTGAAGTAGGGCATATGAATATGGGTGCAGGACGCATCGTATATCAGGAATTAACAAGAATCACAAAAGAGATCCAGGATGGAGATTTCTTTAAGAACGAAGCAATGTTAGAAGCAATTGAAAACTGCAAGAAGAATGGTTCTGCATTACATTGTTTTGGATTATTATCAGATGGTGGAGTACACAGCCACAATACACATTTATATGGCGTTCTTGAAATGGCTAAGAGAAATGGTCTAGAGAACGTATATGTTCATTTATTCTTAGATGGACGTGACACAGCTCCAACATCAGGAAAAGGATTCATTGAAGAATTATTAGCGAAGATGGATGAGATCGGAGTAGGTAAAGTGGCATCTATCTCTGGACGTTACTATGCAATGGACCGTGACAATCGCTGGGATCGTGTACAAAAAGCATACAATGCGATCGTTATGGGACAGGGAAATACAGCTGACAGTGCGATCGATGCAATTGATGCTTCTTACAAAGAAGATGTTACAGACGAATTCGTGGTACCAACAGTTATTGTTGAAAATGGTGAACCAGTTGCAACATTAAAAGAAAACGATTCCGTTATTTTCTACAACTTCAGACCAGACCGTGCAAGAGAGATCACACGTTCTATCTGTGATGATAAATTCGACAGTTTTGATCGTCCAAACGGATACTTCAAGACAACATTCGTATGCTTCACAGAATATGATGTGACAATCCCTAACAAATTAGTGGCATTCCACAAAGTAGAGATCAAGAATACATTTGGAGAATTCCTTGCACAGCACGGATTAAAACAGTTACGTTTAGCAGAAACAGAGAAATACGCTCATGTAACATTCTTCTTTAACGGTGGAGTCGAAGAACCAAACGAAGGAGAAGACAGAATCTTAGTAAAATCTCCAGCAGTAGCAACATATGATCTTCAGCCAGAGATGAGTGCTCCAGAAGTTGGTGCAAAACTTGTAGAAGCGATCAAATCTGACAAATATGACGTGATCATCATGAACTTCGCAAACAGCGACATGGTAGGTCATACAGGAATCGAAGAAGCAGCGATCAAAGCGGTAGAAGCAGTTGACAAATGCGTTGGAGATGCAGTAGAAGCAATCAAAGAAGTAAATGGACAGATGTTTATCTGTGCTGACCACGGAAATGCAGAGCAGTTAAAAGACTATGAAACAGGAGCTCCATTTACAGCACATACAACAAATCCAGTACCATTTATCCTTGTAAATGCTGAAGAAGGATTAAAATTAAGAGAAGGTGGATGCTTAGCTGATATCGTACCTACATTAATCGAGTTAATGGGAATGGAACAGCCAGCAGAAATGACAGGAAAATCCATGATCGTAAAATAAGATCTTAAAAAGACATCTTGAAAGAATCAAGAAAAGAAGATATAATAAGAATAACAGCAAAGGTGCTTATGCAGTATAGCATAAGTGCCTTTTTTTCTTAAGGAGGTGTTCAATATGGATGTATACGAAAAATTAGAAGAATTACAGGAAAAAGCACTGCATGATGACACAATACGAAAGACATTATTAAAAACAAGGGAAGAAAAAGAACCGATTCTTGCCTTTTGCAAGCAATGTCAGGAACTAGGATATGAGATTTATCCGATGGAACTGATCAATGCTGGAGAAGAATTTTACGCAACAATGAGAAGAAGTACGAATGGTGGAGGAGAGAACTCGCCTAAATTAAGTGGTGAAGATGATATGTACGAATTGTTTATGACAGCGATCAAATAAGTGCATTGATAAGAATGCTTTGACATTCATGCAAGTAATATTTTCTTAAGAGAGATTCCGCAGGTAAGGATCAATGAACTATGCAAAGATACGTTGCTTCCTTATGCGAAACGATTAAATATTGACTATGTGTGGGTACATGGAGCTGCTACTGTGTTAGAAGCAACTTTTGCACATTCATTAAATATGATCGGAACTTCAGTGCTTGTCGTGGAGATGGGCGTTGGAATGCGCATGACAAAAGAGTACTGCAAACAATTAGTGGATGGTATTTTTGTAGAGATGAAAGATCTTGGAATGTGGCAAGGAGAAGTTATTACACCAAAAGATCCGTTGATCTTCACGGATGGAGAAGTCCACTATCTGAATGCGGGATATGCAGGAATCTTTCTTCCAACGGTAGAACATTGGACAAATGTTAAAAAGGGAGATAAGATTGGAGAAATTCTAGATCCATTGGAGGGCGTTGTGAAAGAAGAATTATATTCAGAATGTGATGGAATATTATTTACACTAAGAGAATATCCGGTTGTAAGTGAAGGATCACTGATTGGACGTATTCTGGAAAGGCAGGCGTGAGAATGGAAAAAGTTTTACTCTATCAGATGGATTCTCTTTACAGGGATTCGTTTAAAATTTAAGGATATCATTTTGGAGGAAATGAAAAAACAGTCTGTATTGTCGGTGCGATCCGTGGAAATGAAATTCAACAATTATATATGTGTTCCAATCTGATCAAAACGTTAAAATTATTGGAAGAAAGAAGATGCCTTGATGAGAATCTTGGAATTATGATCGTTCCTTCTGTTAATCCATATTCACTCAATACAAGTACAAGGTTCTGGGCAACGGATAATACAGATATCAATCGAATGTTTCCAGGATATGATCTGGGTGAGACAACACAAAGGATTGCAGACGGATTTTTCCAAAAAGTAAAAGATTATACTTATGGAATCCATTTTACAAGCTTTTATCTGGAAGGAAATTTCACTCCGCATGTCAGAATCATGAAAACAGGATATGAAAATGTAGAAGTGGCAAAAGAATTTGCAATGCCATATATTATGTTAAGAAATCCAAAACCTTATGATACGACAACTCTGAATTATGAATGGCAGGTATGGGGAACACAGGCATTTTCGATTTATACACCGGGAACAGATCAGGTTGATGTAAAACAGGCACGTTACGGAATTGATGCAGTGATCAAGTCGCCATGCGAGGGATGTTTGTTTTATCATGGATCCAATCCATTGATCTACTCGAATACTGCAATTGCAAAGATCATAAAGGATACAGATTTTATTTTAATGAATCTTGACGTATAAAATAAACTCTGTTAAAATGCCACTTAGTGATAAAGTAAAATATGATAGGGCATTGCGTATGCAATGCTACGGTTTGGACATCCATAATCCATTTTAAGTAAGGATTATGGATGTTTTTTGGCCTATAAAATAAGATTTGGAAAGGAGTTTTTATGGAAAACTATTTATTTGAAAAAATGTCAGTTCCAAAGGCATATATGAAACTTGCACTGCCAGTGGTATTAAGTATGATCGTATCATTAGTATATAACATGGTAGATACCTATTTTATCGCCCTGACAGGAGTGCAGGAACTGGTCGCCGGAGTGTCACTCGTAGCACCGATGTTTACCTTAATGATCGCATTTGGAGATATCTTCGGACTTGGAGGAAGTTCCGCGATTTCAAGATTGTTAGGAGAGAAGAAAGATAACGAGGCAAAGAAAACATGCGCATTCTGTATCTGGATATCTTTGGTATTTGGACTATGTATCAGTGCAATCCTATTATTATTCCGTACACAGATTCTCGGATTATTAGGAGTTGGCAAAGATACATACCAGTATGCCAATGCCTACTACACATGGATTGCGATTGGTGCAGTATCTATCATTTTCAGCATGGTGCCAAGCAATATCCTAAGAACCGAAGGATTAGCAGTCCAGTCAATGGCAGGATCAATTATTGGTTCCATTGTAAATATCATCTTTGACCCAATCTTTATCTTTGGATTAAACCAGGGGGCAGCAGGAGCCGCCATGGCAACAGTTCTTGGAAATATCATTGCAGATATTTATTATGTATATGCGGTGATGAAGAAATCAAAGAGACTGACATGTTCTCCATCCCATATGAAGGTCACAGGAAGAAGGATCAGAGATATCTTAATGATCGGAATTCCAGCATCGATCACAAATATCATGCAGACCTTTATGATGGTCATGACCAATAATTTTTTACTTACATATGGAACAGATAAAGTCGCAGCGATGGGAATCGCATTAAAGGTTAATATGATCACAGCCTTAGTACTCGTAGGATTTGCCTTCGGAGGACAGCCGCTGGTCGGATACAACTACGGGGCTAAAAATGAAAAAAGATTAAAAAATATCCTGAAATTTGCATATTTATTTGAAATGGGATTAGGACTATTATTTACGATTCTCATGTGTATTTTCGCACCACAGATCATCAAAGTATTTATGGATAAACCAGATATCATAACAAATGGAGCCATGATGTTAAGATTCCAGCAGATCGGAATGACCTTTATGTCCGTGAGCCTGATCTCAACCTGCGTATGTCAGGCCGTTGGAAATGCAGGAGGAGCTTTTGTTTTATCCATTAGCAGACAGGGTGTGATCTATGTATTAGCACTTTTTATCATGTCAAATGTGTTTGGATATACAGGAGTTTTGGTATCACAGGCGTGTTCAGACGTGGTTACAGCATTGATCGCAGCAGTTATTATGCTTAAGATCATGAAAAAACTTACAAATAAAAATGAATAAATATACGTTGCAAGAAGAGATCAAAAAAGCTGACAGTTTTACCATGTCAGTTTTTTTACAATTCTAAGAAACTTTTTCAAAGCTTCACTTGGCTCATTTGCATACATTAATCCATAAGGCAGAGTCAGATCTGTATCCAGAGGAATCGTAACAATATGTTGATTATCAAGATCATGCATAGAAATTTGTTTGTGATCACAAAGAGGGTGGTTCTTAGGAATGGCACAACAAATTGGTGTCCTGTCAAGTTCAAGAAACTGACAAAGTCTCTTCCAGTCAGCAGGCCCATAAATACCTTCAAACAGATCATATTTGCTTCCAAGAACGGAAAATGTTTCTCCTCTTTGCTGGTAGTCCGTCATTGGGAGAATTTCTATTTTTAAATCTGGATATTGCCCAATTTGGAAGCAACACAAAAACGATCATAAAAGATGAAAACAGCAAGGTCATGATGATTTCCGATGAAACTGGAGAAGGTAAGATGACAGTTCATCAGATTCTGCCAGGTATCATGATCTGTTTTACCGATATGCATATGGAACAATGTATGTCCGAGTTTGAATTAAACAGCGGACAGAAAGTTCTATGCATCGACCAATGCAGAGAAGGACGCATCGAGATGGAAAACCAGCCGGGAATCTTCAGTATTATGCGGGAAAATGAACTGCGGGTCGATGACCGCAAGCATCATAAAGGCATGGCATATTATCCATTAAGACATTATCATGGCGTAAGCATTTTCCTAGAAGTTCACGCAGCACAAAAATCTTTAGATGAGATGTTTCATGGTTTTTCCATTGATCTCAAGCCATATTACGACAAAACACAGATGGAAAAGATCCGTGCGATCCATGAGCAGATTACATCAAATTTACAAGTGAGAGTCACAATCGAAGAATTGTCAAAACAATACGATATGCCAGCAACAAGCATGAAAAAATGTTTTCGTGAAATTTATGGAGATTCCATTTATTCTTACCAGAAGAGATAACGTATGAATGTTGCAGCCAATCTGTTAATGGAAGATTCCAAAGTAGAGATTCAAGAAATTGCATTGAAAATGGGATACGAAAATCCAGGAAAATTTTCATCCGCATTTAAAAGCGTGATGGGCGTGACACCAGACAAATATAGAAAGCATTAAAAAGATCAGCAAATCGGTCATTATTTTTCCAGAAGTTTTTTAATATAGTATCTGGTTTGATTTTATTTAATTTAGCCATAGCCGCAGCTCACTTTATCGAACGTACGTTTGTTGTGCGAGGTAAGTATAACATAAATAAAGAGAAAATAAAATATATTGACAAAAAAATATAAATAAAATATAATAATATAAACTTTATAAAATAAAGAAACTTTAAAAACAAAAGGAGATAGAGAAGATGGAGAGTAAAACATACGAAGAAGATTTTAAAATGATTCGATCTGCAATCGATGGTGCTAAGAATCCAATGAATCAATTAGGTGGATTTTTTAAAAGCTATGCAATTGTTAATATGATAACCGTTGTGTTATATTTAATCATTAGTTTATATCAAGGATTTGTGAGGGAAATGTATATTGGGAGAATGATATGTTTTGTTTATCTGGCGTATTATATTTTCCGAATGTACAAAGAGGAAAAAAGCAATACTAATCATTATTATCAGGCGATGCTTTATATTTATGGAAGCGTTGTAGTTGTGATCCCAGTCATTTTATGGATTGCAAGAATTATCGGATCGTTTACATTAAATAATGAAGCTTCTCAGGCAGGAAAAATGTTAGAAATGTTGATGAATTTACAGGTGTTTTCAGCAATTATCTTATTAAGTGTATCATTTTTAATTGTCAGTTTTGTACGTGATAACAAAATATATGCTGTATGTGCGATAGGTAATTTAGTCGTTTACCTGATCGCATTTGCGATAGATCAGGAATTATCAATTGGAAATATCGTGATACACTATCAAGATTTGTATTATTATGTTATGCTTATTATTGGCTATATGATATTAGCAAAATGTATAAGAAAAGAATGATTATAAATGAAAGAGGATATGTTACAGGGTGAAAGAATATCAAATACAGGAAGCATTTTGTTCAAAACTCAGACTACTGATCATCAGTCATCTGATCACAAAAAAATTGCTTTTTACAGAACTAAAGAAATTAACAAATGCATCGGACGGTAATCTTAGTATACAGCTGAAGAAATTAGAAAGCTGGGAATATGTTAAATCTGAAAAGAAACTAATGAATGGGAAAGCGGTAACACAATATGAGATCACAGAGATGGGAATTCAACAGTTTGAAGAATATGTAGATTTTTTGGAATCTGTGATTAAGGGTAAAGGTATCTAATATCAGAAGCATAAAAGTGTATTTGAATTAAAAATAAAAATCCGCTATACTTAAGACAAAGTATAGCGGATTTTGAACATTTCGTGGAGGTTTATATGGTAAATACTTTAAAACTGCCAGTAGGAATCGATAGTTTTGAAAAAATCAGAAAGAATCGGTTTTATTATATTGATAAGACAAAGCTTATAGAACAGTTGGTGGAAACAGGTGGCGAGGTTACTCTTTTTACACGTCCACGTCGTTTTGGTAAGACCTTGAATATGAGTATGTTACGCTCTTTTTTTGAAATAGATGCAGACGAATCATTGTTTGATGGATTATATATTATAAAAAATAAAGAACTTTGTGAAGAGTATATGGGAAAATATCCGGTTATTTTCCTTTCATTAAAAAGTGTGGATGGATTAACTTTTGAGGATGCCAAGTATCGCATGACAGAGTTGATAGGTCTAGAAGCAGAGCGGTTTGGATTTTTGGAAGATAGTGAACATCTGTCAGAAAATGAGAAAAAACGATACAAAGCTATTATTTCATTAAATAATGGTATGAATACAATGAATGAAAAAATGCTGATATCAAGCCTTCAGGTTTTGTCGCAATTATTGTACAAGCATTTTGGAAAAAAGGTGATCATTTTGATTGATGAGTATGATGTCCCTTTGGATAAGGCTTTTCAGAATGGCTTTTACAGAGAGATGGTGTTATTGATCAGAGGTCTTTTCGGAATGGCGTTGAAGACCAATGATAGTTTACAGTTTGCGGTTTTGACAGGTTGTATGCGGATTTCTAAGGAAAGCATCTTTACAGGTCTTAATAATTTTGAGGTTTTATCAATCTTGAATGATCAGTATGATGAGAGTTTTGGATTTACAGATGCTGAGGTCAAAAAAATATTGAATGATTACAATCTTAAAGATCATTATTTAGAAGTCAAAGAGTGGTATGACGGTTATCATTTTGGAAACATTGATATATATTGTCCATGGGATGTAATTCAATATTGTAAAAGCTTATATTTAGATGTTTCTGCTAAGCCACAGGATTTCTGGTCCAACTCAAGTGGTAATGCTATCGTTCGTAGATTTATAGACAAGGCTGATATATCGACTAGAAACGAGATAGAACGTTTAATAGCAGGAGAGAGTATTGAAAAGGATGTTGTATCAGAACTCACTTATGATGAGATTGATAAAAGCATTGAAAATTTATGGAGTGTGCTTTTTACGACAGGATATCTGACACATAAAGGTTGTACAGAAAGTGGAAAATACCGTCTGGTAATTCCGAATAAAGAGGTTAGAAATCTTTTCGTAAAAAAAATCAGAGAGTGGTTTTCTGATGTATCAAGAAATGATGGAAAAACATTGGAAGAGTTTTGCAGTGCATTTGTAGATAAAGATTCCGAAAAGATAGAACAGATTTTTGGAGACTATCTCTGGAATACCATCAGTATACGTGATACAGCAGTTGCAAAAGAAAAGAAGGAAAATTTTTATCATGGTATTTTGCTTGGACTTCTAGGATATAAATCAAACTGGCTGATCAAGTCAAATGCAGAATCAGGAATTGGTTACAGTGATATATTAGTGGAGGTTCCGACCAATAGAACAGGAATTGTGATTGAGATAAAGTATGCAGAGGACGGAGATCTGGATGCAGCATGTGAAAAGGCATTAAAACAGATTGAAGAGAAAGATTATGTGGCAAAACTAAAACAGGATGGTATGAAAAATTTTATCAAATATGGAATTGCTTGTTTTAAGAAAATATGCAAAGTTGTAGTTGAATAGTAAATTGTAGTTTGAAGACAGAAATTATTGGTGGAATATTATAAAAAGAGATCATGTGCCTGCAACCCACTCGCGTTCGGACTCCCACGTAGCTGTACTAAGCTCCTGAATGGTCTAACGACCATCCACTCGCTAAGTGCAGACGTGTCCGTACGGTTGCTGACACATGATCTCTTTTTATAATATTCCACCAATAATTTCCGTCATCAAACCAGCAAATTAAAATTTCTATGTAGTATCATATAATAATTCCGTATATATAACCAGATGATCATCAAAATAAACAAAGGAAGGGCAAGGATATGGAAGATCAAAAGATCATAGATCTATATACAAACCGTGAAGAAAGAGCAATTCACGAAACAGATAAAAAATACGGACGATTATGTACAAGCATTTCCATGGGAATCTTAAACGATATCAGAGACAGTGAAGAATGTGTCAGTGATACATGGCTTACCTTGTGGAATCAGATACCGCCCAAGAAACCGAATCCATTCAAAGCGTATATCTGCAGGATCATAAAAAATCTATCATTAAAACGCTATGAATATCATCATGCAAAAAAGAGAAACAGCCAGTATGATCTTTCACTGGAAGAATTAGAAGAGTGCATCAGCAAAGAACAAAATGTAGAAAATCAGATTGAATTACGGGAATTAAAATGGATCATTGCAAAGTTCATAGAGGAACTGCCAAAAGAAAAAAGAATTTTATTTTTAAGAAGATACTGGTTTTTGCAATCGGTCTCAGAAATGGCGAGAGATTATGAAATAACTCCAAAGAATATGTCAGTCAAACTGTTAAGGATCAGAAAAGAGTTAAAAGAATATCTGAAAGAGGAGGGATTTGAAATATGAAAGACAATAAGGATGAGGAAAAAACATTATTTCAGGCAATCGATGCAGTGGATGATAAATTTTTGATGGAAACATTGAAAGATATGGAAAAGAGAAAGAACCAAAACCACAAACAGCAATTAAAATTTAAGCAAATGACACCAATGGTTAAAGCAGCAACGATTGCATTGATCTGTTTTCTGACCTTAGGAATAAGTGTTAGCGTGGCAGCAGCGACATCGAAAACATTTCGGCAGTGGATTCAAAAGACATTTATGTCACAGACGATATATAAAGTAACACAAACCAAAGATGTCAGCGATCATAAGAAAAACCAAAAGATTGTGCTAAAAGATAACATGGAAATCAAACAAGGACACAACCAAAGCTTTATCTGTCAGTATCATTACGAAGGAAAATACGATGTCGAAGTGACAGACAAAGTATATACAATTGAAGGGAATCATTTAAAAGAATTAAAACCAGAGAAAAAATGGTTCCATGGAATTTATAATGGAAGGAAATTTTCATTTCAGTATGCAGTGATTCGTGGAGAAATTTATGTATACAATGTGAAAGGAAATATCAGTGATATTTTCTGGAAAGTATGGGATGAAGATACGATTTATGTTTCTTTACATCATATGAATAAAAAAGATGATATCATACAAAAAGAATGTATTGCAAAATTAAATCTTAAAACAGGAAAAGTAACAAAGATTACAGATGACACCAAAATCTGCAATATGGAGATGTCACCAGATGGGGAATGGATTTTGTTAAATTACAGAAGCAAAGGATATTGGAGTGCATTGAATCTTAAAACAGGAAAAGAAACCAAACAGCCAGGAATCAGTGGATATGCACACAATGAAGAAATTTGTTTTATTGGAAAAGACAAGATTGTAGCAATGGGAAATCCTGTCATGACAAAAAATTCTGAATACAACGTCTGGAATAAAATTAATCTAAAAACAGCCAAAGCGACAAAACAATGGGATGACCGCTCCAAAGAAGAACAATATTCAAATAACGAATGGTATGTATACAAAGAAAAGAAAGGAAAGTTACATTTAAAACATCTGGCATATGAAACATCCATTGATATTCCAGATGTCAAAACAGTACATATTATTGATGATGCTGGAGATTATGTTTTATTTGATGATGATCAAGGCAATGATTATTTGTGTAATCTAAGAAATAAGACATATAAGAAATTTATATTGCCAAAAAAATTTAGAGATGATACGCAAATGTATCTGGCAGGAAAAGAGAAGAAGATGCTGGTGCAACATGGAAAAGAAATATATTTGATCGATATTAGTGATATGTATAAAAACATCCAACCAAGGAAATAATACCACTATTATTTTCATAAAGAAGGATGTGACAAAAATTGAAAAATCGTTTATGCATTGAAAATGTTATCGGAAGGGAAGTTTTAGATTCCAGAGGAAATCCAACGGTAGAAGTCGATGTACTTTTAGAAAATGGAGCCTTGGGAAGAGCAATTGTCCCTTCTGGTGCTTCCACAGGAAAATATGAGGCGTTAGAGTTAAGAGACCGCGAAAAAAGATACCGTGGATTAGGTGTTGAAACAGCTGTTAATCATGTGAATCATAAGATTGCAGACCGCTTGACTGGCAAAAATGCACTCAATCAGATTGAGATCGATCAGATCATGTTAGAAGCAGATGGAACCCCAAACAAAGAAAGATTTGGGGCAAACGCAATCCTTGGAGCATCACTTGCAACTGCTAAGGCAGCCGCTTGTGGACTAGGTTTACCGTTATACCAGTATCTCGGAGGCAGCTTTGCATCCAAACTTCCGATACCAATGATGAACATATTAAATGGAGGAAAACACGCAGATAATACTGTTGATTTTCAGGAATTTATGATTGCACCAGTTGGTGCAGACTCTTTCAAAGATGCTTTGATGATGGGAACTGATGTTTATCATACATTAAAATACATTTTGAGGAGAAATCATTTAAATACAGGTGTTGGAGATGAAGGAGGTTTCGCCCCGAATCTGGAAAGCTCAGAACAGGCATTAGATCTTTTGGTGCAGGCAATTGAACAGGCAGGATATAAAACAAAAGAAGAAATAGCAATCGCTATGGATTGTGCTGCATCAGAAATCTATAATGAAGATGAGAAAGTTTATCATTTTATGGGAGAAAGCAGGATGGCAGGCAAGGAAGTAAGAAGAAATTCTGAAGAAATGGTGCAGTATTATGAAAAGCTTGTCGAAGATTATCCAATCTTTTCCATTGAAGATGGATTAAATGAAGAAGATATGCCAGGTTGGAAAGTATTGACCTACCGTCTTGGAGAGAAGATCCTGCTAGTTGGAGATGATTTATTTGTAACAAATGTTGCACGGCTAAGAGAAGGAATTAAGGAAAATATTGCAAACAGTATTTTGATCAAGCCAAATCAGATTGGAACATTGACAGAGACATTAGATGCCATTGAGACAGCTGCAAAATCAGACTACAAAACAATCATTTCTCATAGATCAGGGGAAAGCGAAGATACGACGATCGCAGATATTGCAGTTGCAACGAATGCAGGACTGATCAAAACAGGAGCACCATGCAGATCTGATCGTACTGCAAAATACAATCGTTTATTACGTATTGAAGAAGAGCTTGGAAGCTTATCAAAATATGGCTGGTAAAAGGATAAAAATGTAAAAACTACGCAAAGTATTGTTGTTTTCCTTGCAAGTTTGATATGTATATGTTAGAATGAACCACAGTGAATGGAAATATATTAGGAGGCATATCGTGAAAACAGCATTAACTGTAATTTTTATTATAGCATCAATTTTATTAATCATATTAGTATTAATGCAAGAAGGAAAAGAGGCGGGATTAGGTTCTTTAACCGGTGCAGCAGATAGCGGAACATACTGGAGCAAGAACAAAGGTCGTTCTAAGGAAGGAACACTGATCAAAGTGACAACATTCTTTACGATCGTATTTTTCGTAACAGCAGCAATCCTTTGCTCAAGATTTATTTAGAGAAAAGATAAGCACTTCTTAAACTTGTTTTAAGAGGTGCTTTTTATGTCGAAGAGAATTTCCATAAAAAGATTAAGAAGATTTAAATATACAGGAGAACGTAATGACAGATAAACGATTTAACAGAAAGAAGAAAATTAAAGCGTTGATCAACGATCCGTATTATCAGCCAATGAAGCAAAGAGAGATCGGATACCTGATGCAGGTAGCTCCAGAAGATCGTGACGAGTTTGTTGAGATTTTGAATGAACTGGTAGAAGAAGGATCGATTGAAGTAAGTAAACGTGGAAAATACATGCCGCCAAGTGTGAAGACGGTCAAAGGAACATTCAGTTGTACAAGCAAAGGTTTTGGGTTTGTGACTGTGGAAGGGGAAGATGACGATTATTACATTCATGAGAAGAACATGAATGGAGCTTTCCATGAAGATACGGTCTTAATGCAGGTATTGGACGATCATCCAACTTCTGGAAGAAGAAAAGAAGGAAAGATCATCAAGATTTTAGAGAGAGGAATCAAGACAGTGGTCGGAACTCTTCAGAAAAACCAGAACTTTGGGTTCGTGATTCCAGATAATTTAAGATTTGACAGTGATATTTTTGTATCCAAATCTCAGTGCAAGAATCTTACCAGCGGATTTAAAGTGATGGTAGAGATCACAGATTATGGAGATGCCAGAAGAAGTCCAGAAGGAAAGATCATTGAAGTTTTAGGACATAAAGATGATCCAAGAGTTGATATTTTATCAATTGTCAAAGCTTATGGAATCCCAACCCAGTTTGAAGATGATGTTAAACAGCAGGTTGATACGATTCCATCTGAGATCAAAGCATCTGACTACAAAGACCGTATGGATATCAGAGACTGGCCAATGGTAACGATCGATGGAGAAGATGCCAAAGACTTGGATGATGCGATCACATTATCAAGAAAGGGAAAGAATTATTTACTTGGAGTACATATCGCGGATGTATCCGAATATGTAACAGAGTACTCTCCATTAGATAAAGAAGCGTTAAAACGAGGAACAAGTGTATATCTTGTAGACCGTGTGATTCCGATGCTTCCACATCAATTATCGAATGGAATCTGTTCCTTAAATCAGGGATGCGACAGACTGGCATTAAGTTGTATCATGGAAGTTGATCCAAGTGGAAAGGTTGTCGATCATCAGATCGCAGAGACATTGATCAACGTCGATCATCGTATGACATATACATCCGTAGCTAAAATCTTGGATGGGGATATGGAAGAACGTAACAAATACGAAGATTTTGTAGAAATGTTTGAGTTAATGAAGGAATTATCCGACATTTTAAGACATCGTCGTCATGAAAGAGGAAGCATTGACTTTGACTTCCCAGAATCTAAGATCATCTTAGATGAAAAAGGCCGTCCAGTTGATGTTTATCCACAGGTAAGAAATGCAGCAACAAAGATCATAGAAGATTTTATGCTGTGTGCCAATGAAACGATCGCGGAAGAATTTTACTGGAGAGAGATTCCATTTTTGTATCGAATCCATGAGATTCCAGACCATGAGAAGATTGATAAGTTACAGATATTTTTACAAAACTTTGGAATTTACTTAAAGAGCAGTCATGATGAGATTCATCCAAAGGAAGTACAGAAGTTACTGACAAAGATCGAAGGAACACCAGAAGAACCATTGATCAGCCGTTTGACATTAAGATCTATGAAACAGGCAAAATATTCTGCATACAGCTCTATGCATTTTGGATTGTCCACAAAATATTACTGCCATTTTACATCACCGATCCGAAGATATCCAGATCTTCAGATCCACAGGATCATCAAGGAAACTTTGCATAATAAATTTACAACAAGACGATTCAGTCATTACGATGCAATTTTGCCAAAAGTAGCAGAACAGTCATCTAAGATGGAACGCCGTGCAGAAGAAGTCGAGAGAGAAGTATGTAAGCTTAAGAAAGCGGAATACATGAGAAGAAGAATCGGAGAAGTACATGAAGGAATCATTTCCGGTGTGACAAACTGGGGAATCTATGTGGAACTTCCAAATACAATCGAAGGAATGGTTCATGTATCCATTCTTCCTGGAGACTATTATTACTATGATGAGAAGACCTATTCCATGGTAGGAGAAAGAACTGGAAGAACATTTAAATTAGGAGAGAAGGCGAAAATCCGTGTCAAAGATGTGGATATGATGCTTAAGAATATTGATTTTGAGTTAGTGGAGGATGATGATTATGAGCAAAGCGAAGACGGATGGAATTAAACTCATAGCAAATAATAAAAAAGCAAGACATGATTATTTTGTAGAAGACAGTTTTGAAGCAGGGATCGTACTTCATGGAACTGAAGTAAAATCTTTAAGACAAGGACACTGCAGCATCAAAGAATCCTTTGTTGATATTGATAATGGGGAAGTGTTCATTCATCAGATGCATATCAGCCCTTATGAAAAAGGAAATATCTTCAACAAAGATCCACTTCGTACAAGAAAACTATTATTGCATAAATCGGAGATTTCCAAGATGATCGGACAGATCAATCAGAAGGGATATACATTGATTCCATTAAAAGTATACTTTAGTGGAAGTTTGGTGAAAGTTCAGATCGGATTATGCAAAGGTAAGAAACTCTACGACAAACGACAAGATATCTCAAAGAGAGATCAGTTAAGAGAAGCACAGAGAGACTTCAAAGTAAGAAACTTTGGATAATTTCAAGGAAGATTAAAGATTGTATAAGAAGTTATACAAAAAGACTTGACATCCTATATAAGAGACTATATAATATAATTTCGAGACTGGGAAGGCTCTCAGTCTCGAACCAAGCTTATTAATTCCGGGCTAGTAAAGGTTTCGACAGGGGTTATGAAGCTTGAGGAGCCATTGGGAGGGACCACCTTACGGTACAAACTTAAATATAAACGCAGATAATAAATTAGCGTACGCTGCCTAGTTTGCAGCAGTCAGCTCTAGATCACCTGTAGTCTGGAATCCTGGCTTCAAACATGCAGGACCCTTGATCGGTCAAGCTTTGTGCCGGTTAAAGTATTGATGAAGCTACTGAAGCTGTGATCCTGTTAGTCGGAGCACGGTAGAGGGAATGAAAGAAGACTGACTGTAATGGGAGAGCCTCATGTGAATTGGCTTTTGGACGCGGGTTCGATTCCCGCCTAGTCCATCGGAAGAAAGTACCGCAAACGCAGTATTTTCAAGGGTTTAACAGGGGTATGAAGAACAAGTGTTCTGATACCCTTTGATACCCTAGCAAATTAGAAGGAGGAAATCCTGTATGTGCGATACAATTATTCCTCAGCAATTAACTGAAATCACTTTCGAGTGGTTTATTTTTTTACGTTTTTATGATTATACTAAAGTATTCTTACAACACAACATCCAAAGAATATTTTCGCATACTCATAAATCAAAACTATCTTTACACCAAACACATGTTCGTGTTATAATACTCGAGAGGTGAAATAAAATGTACAATACAACAAACATTCCAAAAGCTACTAAGAGGGTCAACATCTCAGGAGACACACCGCCAGACATTTGGATGTCTATGTTAGATTCTTATGGTAAGCTTCAAAAATTCCACATCAGAGAACTACTCCTACAGGGTACTAGAAAAGAAACTAACAGCGCAAGACAAGAACGTGAAGTAGAATACTACAAAAGCAGAATAGAAGTGTTAGAACGATTTAACATCTCCACAAAGACAAAGATACTAAAATACATTCCATCATCTGGCACATGGTATATTTGCGGAGAATATGCAGACTTATTAAAATCACAAAGTTTTTAAATAGATAGGAGGTGTTCTAATGAACAAATTATTCGGAGTAGAAATCGGCTCATTCTCAATTAGACACAATAAAAAAGATAATACTTACCGCCCAGTAATTAATTACAAAAATAAATTATATATATTAAGGAAATTTAATAATCGTGATGATGCAATGAAGGCGCTGACAGAAGCTCAAAAGAAACTTTACGGTCATGTGCGGTCAGAAGTAGAAGAAGCATATATACAACAAAAAAGGAAATTGAAAATACAATGAGAATATACGAATATAACGAAAACGCTCAGACGCTCAATACAGAGTGCGGATTATTCCATATAGGTGACACAGTACAGCTCACAGAAATCGACTCTCAGACGCCTGTGAAAACAGTCTTATATGGAGCTAGAATTGATTCTACAGAATATATCATTTCATTCTTTGACGAGAAATGTGGGATGTCTTTATACTTGTCTGAGCATGAAATAGATGATATAGTAAGAGTAGAATAATATAGACTAAAAGGAAGTCACACTAATGTACAAAACAGTTATCGATGAATTCAATCATGAAATTACAATAGATACCAATCGTAGGCAAGTTCTTGATTATAATAACAAAGAACAGAAGATACACTATTATGTTAAAATAGCACATAAAAACAAATATACAACGTATATAGAAAAAGGTATTCTTAAGAGTCTTCCATTGCGAATTAATATTGATGATAGTAAACTTCGGCTGATGTATGAAGAAAAAGTTCGTTATAACGCAGACCGCTATGATCCAGATAGAATTATTTGGAGTAAATTTCTTAAAGACATAAAAGAAAATGAAGATAAATATTTTGACGAATACGGAGATTATAAACCAGAATATTTATTAACGGACGAAGATAGAATAGAACTTAGTCATAAGTTGTCTATGGGATTATTCTAAAAATCGTAAAAAATAGGGTACACCAGAAATTAATCTGATGTACCCTTAAATTTTTGTAATACTCTGAATATCCTCTTCAGAATCTATCTTGTTAAATGTGGTAATAAATTTTCATGCAATAAATGGTGAACACACTCAGGAATATCCTTGTTAGAATCTTGTACTAAAATCGCATCATACTTCACATGCTTTGCGTTCTTTGAGAATATAAAGTCGACAATTCCACCAGCTTCACATTTCTCAACAGAAGTAGATTCAACTCTAAGAGACATCGGTAAGAAATAATCATTAACTTTGTTACCATCTCTATCCAAATTTTCTGTTAGCCCTAAAGTAAATTCTAAATTTGTCATGCCAAGCTTGTAGACGAGTGTTGTGGTTTGAATATTTTTCAAAATACATACCATACTTGTAGTTAGTTCTGGTAATTGTTTCAGACATGGTAATTTTTTCTTTGCGTTTGCAAAAGGGTGTCGTTGGGTAAAATAAAACTGTCGTGTAGATAACCTATCTCTTTTTGCTTTCTTATAAAATTCATTGGCGGACAAATATGTTTCTACACCTGTAAGATGTAAGAAGCAGTTTTTTGGAAAAGTAACTTCAAAATATTCATCACCATAAACATATAAAAAAGTATGTCCTGCTAAATGCTCCCCATAGATGTTTGCTGCCTCTATAATATCTTGGCGTATTGTATTTTTCTTTTGTGATTTTGATGCCATATAAATACCTCATATGTAAAAAAGAGTGGGACGGAAGCCTCACTCTTCAATAATTCTTTATTAGAGTTTTCTGCTGGTTGTCAGCCGCAATGCCCATTTGTGACATCTATTCGTTGCAGAAATCGTTAAGTCCCCTGCTTGGACTACGGCTTTACTCCTAGCCGCAAGGCGCAATGCCCATTTGTGACATCTATTCGTTGTGGAAAATTACCCTGCTCCACTTGCAGCCCAACTTTTAACGATGCTCTTTCATCGAGAATATTACTATTCCTACTTTCATTATACACAAATTCAAAACAAATACAACACTTTTGGATAAAAAAAATAGAGGCAGAGCCTAGTTTATTCTGCTCATATTTACCTTCTCCGCAGCAGAGAGCAACACTTCTTTATCACTAACAAACAAAACTAATAAAGAAAATACCGACTGATCGCCAGATCAATCATAACTGTTTCTTGTGTCCTTTAAATAACTTTTCAGTCTTCCTACAAGACTTCATAAACTCTTCGCTTACAAGATTCTTGTTCCATTCTTGCAGAAATTCTTTGGACTTTTCTGGTTTGAGCATTATCATCTTATTTCTTTTCATACTCTTTAACATTTCTTTGTGTAAGACAGTTTAATCCAACCATCTTTAGTTTTACCCCAACCATTCTTAACAGCTTTGATTGTAACTGTTGTGCCTTTCTTATAAGCGTCTCTGACAATAGCAGCCGTTGTAGATGGAGACTTACGTACATTAAGAGCAGAAGCAGTTACTTTCACTTTGTAAGATTTGAACTTAGAAGATGTTTTTGGTTTTACTACTGTAGAACCAGAAATATCTGCTTTGAACTTAGCCCATTGCTTGTTGTTTTTGCCACACCAAGGTTCTGGACACTGTTTTCCCGATACATCATTGTGCCTTAAAACATGACTGGCAGGAACATTATATTTCTTCATAAGTTTTTTAGTTAAACTAACAGTATTTTTATATGTTGCCTTAGGAACACTTCCTACAGAATTAGCCATTTCGATACTTAAACTGTTTGCATTAGTACAAATCTTATAAAATTTTGCACTTCCGTTAGCATCTGTAACAAATCCTCCAACTGCCCAAGCAACTCTGCTTACAGGAACTGATTTCCACACAATATCTCCTTCATCAATGAAATAATGTGCTCCAGCAGCTCTCGTATTACCAGTGGCAAAATAATCTGCATTGTTCTTAGCGGAATCTCCCTTATTTCCTGTGAAATGGATTACAATAAACTTAATAGAACTCGTGCTACGTTTACTTCCGTAGCTCACGCTCTTTGCCGTTCTTGTTTTAAATTTTAATGCCATAAATATCAAACTTCCTTTCTTTTATCTAAAAAGAGCAGTCACCATAACAGCAACTGCTCAATAACTAATTATTCAATTACTAATTACTCACTTAGCAAATTACCCAACAATATCGTCAGATTCTTTGCCTTCAGTAACATCATCTAATTCTTTTTCAAATAAATCCTTATCAACTTTTACGATCACGTCTTTTTGACCAATCTTATTCTTGATTTCCTCAGCCTCTTCAAGAGTTAATCTACCATCTCTCAGAGCATAAGCAACTTCATCTGCAAACTGAGCTGTCCATGTAAAACTATGATTTTTCCAATCTCCATACAGAGATGTTCCAACTACAAAAGCAATACCAACTACTTGGTTAATCACATCTTCATGTACGTCAATCACAGGTTTACCTGCCGCAGTTAATCCCATATTGATCCACGCTAACACCTGTAAAATCAAGCTCACAACAGTATGTGGTTTAACTTCACTCCAATTAATACTTGCCAAAAATTCTTTAAATTTGTTCATAATGCAATCCTCCTTTGCAATAAAAAAGACCTACAAGAATGACTCTTCATCCTTAATAGGCAATGCTTTAATTTCTTTGTACATTTTTTCTCCAACGCCATTTTGATGTAATTGGTCATGGTATACCTTATAAATAGCATTGATGTTTTCAAGCCCCGTAGGGGAAATACAACCTTTTTGCTTGTAATACCTGTGGGCTTGTTTGATTCTGTCTCTTAACATTGCAGCAACACCTTCAGATAAAGCAACGTCTATTACGCACGCATCATCTAATTTTTTAGCCAGTTCAGCTGTATGTGCAAATAGTCGTTCCATGCCTACCTTTTGGTCTGTTAATAATGCGGCTTGCTCTCTCATCATGTCTTTGATAACTTGAATATCCTTATTCTGATTGCTCAAAATCTGTGTTAGTTTCTCCAAAGTTTCTGTATGCTTATCGATCATTAAGCGTTGTTGTTCAATCACTTCTTTTTGATGTTTCTTTTCTAATGAGGCTCGTGTTTCAAACCCAAACTTTTCGTTTAATTTGGAAGTGACATCAAAAATTTTATCTGCAAACAAAAGAACCGCAAAGACAAACACTGTCAATGCAGCCCCATGTTGAGATAAAAAATTAATTATAATATTCCAATTTTCTATCATGTAATTACCTCGATTATTTTATAAAAATCACTCCTTTAAGTCTTTACCAAACATATTCTGGTTTTTCTTCTCCAAATAATAAATATCTCAACCAATCATCTGTAACAATACACACTGCACTCAGTAAAATCCATAAAATTGTATAAGGTAAGCAAATCTGCCCACACAGATTAAAAGGCATTTGAGAGTAATCCCAAATGCCTAAACCTAACCATAAATTTAAAATACAACCTGCTATGAATTCCATTACAGTAACAATCAATCCTCCGAGAATCATTTGTTTACGAAAGGGCATAAGATGGTAGAAGAAGCGACTGTTATTGATCAGCCCAATAAGAATAAAGCAACTACCACCTAACACTCCCATTGTCCAATGTGTATATCCTCGCCAGATGATTTCAATTCCACAATAAGCAAATGCTCCAATAAGGAATAAGATAAGATATTTACATGATTTCTTTACATGCAACATTTATTCACCTTCTTTTTGATCTTCGTTCTCACTTTCATCTTTACAAATAAGCTGTAAAATCATGATGTCTCCCTCAAGAATTCCTTGACAATTCTCAATAACATCACAAACTTCGCTAAAAGTCATTCTCATCTTATGGAACTCAACCCCTGAGTTTTCCATGCTTAAAGGATTAAACTCTGCTAAGAATTTCTGTCCGTTCTCTGTGCTATTGATCTGGGCATCAGTAGTGATATCATATTTCTGTAAGAGTTTGCGTTTTTCTTCAAAATATTCCTTCAGCTCTTCTTGAATCTTTCTAATATTCTTGGCAAGCCCAGCACTTAAAGTACATGGTACTAATTCACTGTTTTTCATAAGGAATGCATAAATTGTATTTAACTGTCCTAAGATCATATCTGCCTGCATATTTGTCATTTCCATATTAATTTTCTCCTTTTCTCTGTTAAACTAATTATTCTTCAGTCGTAACTGAATCTTTTCCTGTTTCATCTGTCTTATCAGTCGTAGTTGAATCTTTTCCATCTGAAGGAGTAGTAGGTTCTGTTGACTGCACAGGAATTACTTCATACTTAATTTCAATCTTGTCCAATTCTTCTCTGCTAGTAGAACTGAAAATCTGTTGTTTGATGACATTCATCTGCTGAAAGTAAGGATAGACAAATGCCTTGATCATTGCTGTTAACTGCACAAATTCCTCAGCAGTGAATGTTTCACACGCACTCTTCTTACTATGCCATTCAAGAGTTACTTGCTGACCAGCAGTAGTAAGAGCTTGATACTGCATAAAGTTCAGAGCCATTTCATTCTGATCTTCTTCAGATACTCCATAAGGCTTACCATTGAATTCCACGCTCTGATCTGCTAAGAACTCAGCGAGAGCAGTTTTGTTTTTCTCCTGTAAATAGTTCTTGTATTCATCAAGAGTCAGTGTGTTAATATCAACAACCTGATTGACTTTTTCATCAAGTCGCTGTACCTGTTCTACAATATTTGCTCTTGTAAGAGATACAATCAGTGCATCTTCCCATTCTCCATTTGTGTTGTTATATAATCCCTGTTGTAAAGAGATTTCTTTATAATTGTTAAAGCATGTGTAAGTTGCAATCTGCACATCATCTCTGTAGATGTCTAATGTTTTAAAATTTGTAAATGCTGATTTAACCGTTTTTAAATCATCTGTGCAAACGACAAGTTTACATTCCATGTCAAAAGTCATGCTATTAAACTGCATAAGATTAAATACTTTGTCGTCAGAGCTATCTAATTTAACTGTGTATACCATATGTATTTCACCTTTCTTTCTGTTTTTGAGCATACAAAAAGAGCAGTCCGAAAACTGCTCTATGTACGATCAAATTTATGTTTTATTTAGCTGTTTATCCGTTCTTAAAGTCCAAGTTTTGCTTCGATTGCTTGTAGGCGAGCTTCTAGGTCGGTTTTTTCTTGTTTGACTTGTTCAAGTTCTTTTCGTGTCTTTTGAATCATATGGGTATTTAATGCAATAAATTCTGTATAAGAAACACCATATTCCGTTTCAATATCGACCTCAACATCTTTGCCAAAACGCTTTTCAATATCTTCCTGTACGAGCGGTCTATGCGTTACTACAGCGAATTTATCAGAATCATACCCCTCGGATTCTAAGATGTCTTCTGTTTTATGAGCACCAAATCCAAAATGAGTTTTCTTACCATCGTAATCTCCGATGTAATTGAATCCTATTGGATTTAAATTCATATAGAAATCTTCATATTGATCAAGAGTTGTAAAGTTTTCTTTAAGATTTTCGTCCGAAGTAGATATACTGTGAGATGCCCAGATTGAAGTTCCATAAAGACGTAATCCTTGGCTATCATCACCGATACATACACCTCCCCACGATGTTCCACGTGCCATTTGATAGCCATGCGCCCAATAATAAGATTCACTGTTTGAAGCAATTACAACTGCACCAGAACTATGTACTTCTGAGCAATAAACCCAACTATTCGCAATGAGGTCATTTGCTGTTAGGTTATGACCACATGTAATATCATTGCTTGCCCAGTTAATTCTAAATGGTCTGTCATTTGTCCAACCACCATAAGGATCGCCAGAATTAGTACGTAAAATATAGAAATCGGCACTATCATTTCTGACCATACAACCGATATTACCGCTTATAATACGTATTTGATCACCACCAGTTTGTAATTCATTGGACGCATAGATCGTCCCATTGATATTAAATTTGTTAGGGCTGAGGATAAAATTAAAACCATCAATTGATCCTCCGTCACTGTAATTTGCCGATGCTACATAACCACCAGCTAAAACCAATCCATACTTATTATCACAAGCAGTTGGATAATCCTTACAGTAATCAGATTTATAAATGTATATTTCCCCATTTTCAATACAGACACCTCGACTGCTCGATACATCTGCTTGTATAGATTCACTATCTCCAATATACATATTTCCAGTTTCCCAAGAATAACTATAGATTCCTTCTGATCCAATATATATATCGCCTTCGTTAGTAAGCCCGTATACTTTTTTTGCACAAAATTGACTAAAATAATATGGTGAATTATTAGACAAATACAGTGATTTGTCCAGATTAAACGAACCAATCTTACCCTTTGTAGCAGTAATCTGTCCACTCAGGTTCGCATTCTTGGCAATCAAATTACCATTTGAATCCCAACTCAAATTAGGACTTGTAAAACTACCATCGCTCAAATTTAAGAATGACCCTTGTGTACCACCAGAAGAGATGTAGTTGCGAGATTTAATTGCATCTGTTGCGATTTTGTCGGCTGTAATGGAACCGTCTACAATAAGATTTCCTGTTACAGCTTTTCTTACAGAAATGTTTCTGATTTTTAATGTTCCTGTAAATGGAGTATGTCCTTCGATTTGTAGGTATACCCTAAAGGATCTCGTAGTATCAGGCATTGTCAATTGTGTAGTGATATGTGTAATTTCTCCGTTCGCTGTAGCAGTTACTCCTGCATTTCTGTTGTATGAAACGATTCCTCCATTACCATCATAACCAAAAATCATAAGTCCAGCATATTTGTATTCATCTCCTTCCTTGATTGTGTTAGAGATGTCATATTCTACATAAAATTTTTCTCCGCCTTGGCATGTATGGAGTTCTGAAATTACATTATCTCGTTGTAACGCAGATCCATCTCGATAGAACCATGTTCCTTCCTTAGTTTGTTCTACAAGAAACCAGTAAGTATTTGATTCATTTATATCTGCATAATTCGTAAAATCCCCAATAGCAATCTTATTAGCAGTAATGGTGTTTGTCTTAATCCATCCACCGTTCATCTGTGTTGTATCGCTTACTGCTCCGTCAGTCCATTTTGAGATCATAGAGTACATATTGTTGGTATTCGTTCCGTTTTGACCTACCCAGTCAACAGCATTCTTAGCATATGTAGTTGCATAAGAGTTTACTCTTTCAATGTAAGAATCATTCGTAATTCCAATCGCCTGTTTATTCGGGTTAGTCAAACCGATAATGTAATAATATAAATCACCCCAATTTGACGAAGATGGAAGTGTTAAATATCCTGTGAAATGATTCCATATAGTTGACTTAAGTGTAAGAGTTTTAGTAGCTGATGTAATAAGTGTTTTATTTTTATTATAGAACCAAATAGTTAATTTTGTATCGAAAGTCGTACTACTCCAATTTGGTACACGAATGTCATAATATAATTGATCAGATGATGTAAAGTTAACAGGAGTATAGCTATTTAACAACAAAAAAGATGCACAGCTAGAGTTCCATTGAACACATCTACCACCCTTATCATCAGCAATAACATTATATGTCTGTCCTCCGCCATAATCACTCTTAGGATTAGCAGGAGTTACAGTAATTAGATTTCCACTAGTTATTGTATTAATTTTATCTTTTGTTGTGTCATCTAACCCATTAAAAGTTACCAACCCATACTGATTAATCTTACTAGCAACCAACGTAGCAGTTTTATCGGTCAGTTCGAAATTACTAGAGTTTGTTCCAGATTTAACTAACCAACTAAATTTATCTGCTGTCTGCGTAGCAATGGTTTCTACGCTTGTGATTCTTCCGTTAATATCTTCAGGAGCTGGTGTCCAATCGGTCGCTTTGTTGCCTTTTTCAAGTTTTACGTAACAAAAATAAATTGGTTCTGTTGTACCGAAAAAATTAAACCAAAAGAAATTATTAGTTACAGGAATATCGTTGGCAACATCAAATGTTATAATATATTGCGTCCAAATATTATTAATTTTAAAAGTCTTTGTGTACGCATCAGTTAGTAAAACTGATACGTCTGCGCCAGAGGTACTATCAGTTTTTGCGTAAAATGACACTGTGTATTTGCCAGAACTTAAAGGTCCTCTATTAGGCGGTTCTAAGTAAGCATTACCTGCTGTACTCTTACTATTTACTACTTTTATTGCATTTGTATTGTTTTTTATGTCAAGCTGATCATAAGTAATTGTTAATTTTCCACCTTTTGCCCAAGATTTCATGTCAGAAGTATCTCGTAATAGATTCCTACCCCCAATTTCCAACCCATCGAACTTCTCATTAGTAACATACTTTTCTCCAACTCTTTGTTCAATCTTGTCTACACTTTGTTTCCACTTACTATAATTGTTTTTAAATTCAGTAATATTTCCGGAATTTCCAACCGCAGTCATAACATCTTGTACAGTTGATGTAACTCCAGTCAAATTCTTAGTAACATCAACCAACTGATTAGTAATTCTACTTTGTCTTGCAACAGGTGTACCATAATAACAGTTCATCATCTGACATTCGGACAACTTAGAAAGAGTAGTAGAGAATCGGAATCCTTCAAGTCCACCTTCTTCATTTACCACAACCTCAATACAATTCCATCCTTGAGCAAGCGTAAAGCTAATATCGTTCCCAGTTGTATAATTACCACCATATGAACCAATCAGCTTTCCATTTACATAAAAAGAAGCACCATCATCGTTGTACATCTTAGTTGTAACATCTTTCGTGGCACTCATTTTCACAAAAGTTAATGCATAAGCAATGTGATTATCTCCGTAATTCATGCCTGTACTCAAACTAGCATCATCTAACAGCACAGTCCGACTAGGTACTAAGTTCAAATTCCTTGCAAAAATATCAATCGTACTTTTGCCCTGATCTGCACTCTCAAATAAACTCTTAGGATAAATCTCATATCTCCATTTATTTAGCCCCTCATTTGCTTTAGATAAATCGCCTTTAACAAGTGTTAACTCTCTTTCATAAGTAGTCTTAGAAACTTTGTCTTGAATGGATTTTGTATTGGTATCTACCTTGCTGCTTACATTTTCGATACTGTTTTTTGTAGATAAAATAGCTGTTTGAACATCCTCGGGAGATACTGTATAGTCAGTTGCTTTATTACCTCTTTCAAGTTTAATATTTGCTAAATAAATGTCTTTATTGGCTTCAACTGCCCAGAATGTTAACGATCCTGCGGCTGATGCTTGATATGTAAAAGTAAATCTTTGCCATGATGTTGTAAGAGAATAATTGTTTGTATTAGTAGCACAAGCGACATTTGTTTGTACTTGTATGTTAGCAGATGCCTTGGCATAGAAAGATAGCGTATACGTTGTATCTTTTACATGGTTAAAATTACTACCTATGTCGGCAAATAATCTATGATTAACATCCCCACCTACACTAGAAGAAAATTTAATATGATGTCCATATGTAGAATCTGTCTCAACCGCACATGTAATATTCATATAAACCCATTTGTTAATGCCATCGGCAAAATTAGAGTTCTTAATTAAGTTAACTCCACCAATCTGAATATCCGTAACATCATAAATCTTAGCAATACTACAAGTATCATAAAAACTACTATCACTAGCAACAGCTCTGAAAGTAATCATAGTAACAGCATCACCGTATAAACTACTATCTTTGCTAACAGTCAGCACATTATTACTGATCGTCAAGCCTTTCTGCCCACTCACAACATCTGCGAAACTTACCCCGCCATCAATACTGTATTGCCATTTGCCAAAGCTAATTTCGCCTTGGATTGTAGGTTTGATCTTGATTGTGTTTGGTGCAAATGTTTTACCGCCATCTGTGCTTTTGAAATATTGAGATGAAGGTGTGATAGAGAGATTTTTAGCATCAGCCCCACTTTCGGCAACAACATGATTAATACATTCTCCTGCTAAATCTCCACTATCAGTTGTGCTCTTATAATAGGCCGTATGCGAATTACCCTCTGTGGACGTTCCCATAACTGTAAAAATATCTCCAACTCTACAATTGTTACGAGTATTAGATGAATCATCAAATGTATCTTTATGACCTACTGCACCAACTTGGCTCCACCAAGATTCGGTCTTATTAGGTCTTTGGACACTTGCCACGATACCATTTCCCTTATCCCCGTATACACCAATAACTTTAGGTGTGCTAATAGGTTCACTCGTGCCATCACTATATTTTGTCTGATAACAGTTCCATAAATACTTTTTATCAGCAGTTAGTTTTTGAGTTGTAATGTCTGTACTCCAACCAGAAGTAGAAGAAGTTACTCCAGAAGCTTGAGATGTTGCTAAGTAATATTGAACTATTTCTGCAACACCTTTTCCTTCGATGTCTGATTGAGATGGACTCCAAGGGGTGTCGATATCTCCTTCGGCAAGTTTAAGATTTTTAATGATAGAATATCCTACCTTACTTAAAGCAGTTCTTCCTAAATATACAACTTCATTTGTAGGCGTTGTTTTTAAATCGTTTGTAGTTAAAACTACTGAAATGTGTTGCCATGTTTCATCTCCAATTATATTACTTACAACAACAGTATTAGTACAACTATTAGTTATATTTCCTCTGCATATAGTGTGACTTATCATTCCTGATCTGTTTGCTTTAATATCATAACTTAATGTATATTTTGTAGATGGTTTTAGTTGCTTCAACATCTCTAAGTCTGTAAAACAAGTATACGACCATTCTGATGAACTAACAGCCTCAGTACAAATTAGTTTTACAGCATTGATATTATCTTCTGTAATAAAATCTTCAACAGAATATTTTCCGCCAGAAGACGCTGTTTCCCAATGCTTTTTACCACAATTTGTTTCACTTAACATATTCCAAGCAAAACTATTACCATCTTGCCCATCAGCACCATCAACTCCCTTATAACTCACACTATAAGAAGTAGTCTCTTTCCCATCAGAATACTTAACATAAGTCTTAGTCCATAAATACTGTCCTTGGTTACAACTTGGCATTGTTGTACTCCATACACCTGTAGGAGCAGTAGTACCACTTGTGCTAACTTGATATGTAACTTCCGTTTTACTTACAGTTACAGAAGTTCCGTTCGTACCATTTGTACCTTTATAGGAAACACTGTATGCTTCAGTCTTATTACTATCTGAGTATTGTACTGTAGTTTTAGTCCATAAATATTGACCATTTGCAACTGTAGGAACAGTAGTTGACCACGTTCCTGTAGGTGCTGTTGTGCCAGAAGTTGACGTTTGATATGTAACTGATTTAGATGTGATTTTTACGGAAGTACCATCTTGACCTTTCTGCCCAGTATCACCTTTATCACCTTTAACTTTTACCCAGTTATATTTCTTAACATCAGTAGAATCAGCCTCAGTATAATCAGTGTAACTTCCCATGTAAATTCCAGTATCTTCTCCAGAATTACCAGTAAATGTTTTTCCACCATCATTGCTATATTTCACATGAAAGTAACTTGTTTTACCATCTTTACCATCTTCACCAGGCGTTCCGTTTGTTCCATCTTTGACAGTCTGTGTATGAGTTCCTGTTGCATCTACAATAGAAATTGTTGTTGTATCTCCTGATTTTGAAAGAGATACTTTTGGAGAGATTCCGTCTTGACCATCTTCACCATTCTGTGCCATCACAACAACATCACTCCATTCAGAACTTAAAATGGTATCTGTTGATGTATTAGAAGATGCAGTCGCTAAAGTAACATATAATGGATTAGTACCATCTGGAATCTTCTGACTCCACCCATTATTAAGTCCACTTGCCACACCTGTGCTAAATGTATAAGTTACACTCGCAGAAGGCTTGCTTGGTTTACTTGTGTTTCTTTGATATAAATAAATCGTCGCAACATTTAACCCTGCCTTACCATCACTACCAGTCTTACCATTCTGTGCCAATACTACAGGCGCAGACCAAACAGAGGTAGCAATAGTAGCCGTATCGTTTTTGCTAGAGACAGAAGCAACAGTAACATATACTGCATCGGTACCTGTTGGAATTGCTGTAGACCAACCATTATTTAAAGTACCAGTGATTTTTGTTGTAGAGAACGTATATGTCAATGTATTACTAGGTTTACTAGGAGTAGAAGTTGCTCTTTGATATAAATAAATCGTTGCAACGTTCATACCGTTTGCTCCATTGTTACCATCAATCCCTCTATAAGATACACTGTATGATTCAGTGGAATTTCCATCTGAATAATTAACAATCGTCTGTGTCCACAAATATTTCCCTTGAGCAACAGTTGGCACATTACTTTGCCATGTTCCAGTAGGTTTTGTTGTTCCACTGTCTCCAACTTGATATTTAACAGAAGTGCTGGTTGTTTTCACAGAAGTACCATCACTACCATTTTTACCATGATAAGAAATAGAGTAAGATTCTGTTTTGTTTCCATCACTATAAGCCACAGATGTTTTTGCCCACTGATATTGACCTTCTGGAATTGTCTGAGGACTTGTCTGCCAAGTACCCGTTGGGATAGTAGTACCACTTGTAGATAATTGATATGTAATACTTTTGTTTATAATTGTAACGGAAGTACCGTTTTTACCTTTCTCACCTTGTTCTCCTTTTTCACCTTGAGGTCCTTGGATACCTTGATCACCTTTTTTTGCGCAAGTCCAAGTAAGAATCTTTTTAAAAACAGTACCGCCAACAGTAATAGGAATCTCAATTTCTCCACTATCACTTGGCAAAGGATTCCCATTAACAACAGAAATCGCAATAGCTGTATCTGTTTTAGCCACTGCAATTCCTTGTGTTTTAGCAATATCTCCAATACCAAAATCAGTGACAGGCGTAGCTCCCTTCATAACAGTAATTCTGGAAGTATAAGCCTGTTCTGATAATGGATTTCTATTTTCATCCGTGGCAAAAGAAATATTCTCATTCTCTAAGAAGATAGTATAGGCATCTTCACCTTTTTTACCATCCGCACCTTGTATTTTAGTCCATGCATATTGTGTAGGATCATTTGATTCTATAGAGCTTTCATTATTGTAAGAAATACCAATATAAATCGCCCCATTGGGATTGTCAGTTATTCCTGTACCACTTGCATCTTTGGCATATTTAATCCAAGTGTAGAGAATCTTACCGTCTTCTCCTTGCTGTCCATCTTTTACAAATAAGACATCTAATGTATTACTTTCTAATACCATTTATAGTTTTCACCTCCAAAATTAGTTATTATGTATTTGTTTTCTCTATCTAACTCAGATTTCTACTGAGCATTTAATTTTCTGATTTTGTTTATCTTTTAATGAAACTGTTAACCTTGCACCAGTTCCAATTTGTTTCCATTCTGTTGATCCGCTTGATTGCTTGTACCAAACGTAGCTTTTGGCAGTAACTTCCTTACTTCCTTTCAGAACTTTACAAGTACAAATCGTTTCCGTATAAACAGTATTGTTGTACTCAAAAGTAGTTCCGTTGCTACTATTTGCGACAACAGTGTAAGCAGAAGCTCCATCTGTAACTTTATATAAAGTCATAACATCATATTTAGATGTATCAGTACATTCCACTTTAATAACCACTGTTTTTCTGTTTGTCATATAAGAACTTGGGATTGTAATTTGTGATTTATCTGAAGAAACATAAGAAGTGTTTTCGGTTCCATCAACGTACCATTTGCTGATTTCTGCACCATTATTGACCGTTGCAGTTAGAGTAATAGAAGTAGGAGAAATACCTGTGTCGGTTTCGGTAAAGACTTGTTGCCCTGTAAGAGATACGGAGTCGATTGCAGTGTTAAGATTTGCAATGTCTTCTGTTAGTTGGTTTAAATTATTATTAATAGATGTTATAGTTCTCGTATACTCGACTCCCCACAAACCGCCTTTACCATCATAAATTTGTTTAATATCAATACCGCCTTGTTCGTTCGCCTCAACGATAGGAAAATTTAATTTATCTTTAGAAATGGATTGATCTCCAAGCATATTATTCACGATCAATCCATCAGCAATCGCATCCTTAGTGATACCTTGACTTGTCATAACTGTTACGCCTTTATTGTCTTTGATGATAATGCTTGGATTCTTGTTCGTATCATAACCAATTTGGATTCCAACATTGCCTTCAGTATCTAAGAATTGCATGGCAGACCCGTTCATTCGAAAGTTGCCGTTCTCAGATAGGATACGCATTGTATCAGAGATTGTAATATCGCCTGCTGCTAAATCACCGATCGTCATTTTGCCTGCGATACCATTGATGATCCATGCAGAATCAAACTTAGCATTTGCTGAGGAAAGGTTGAATACGATACCTGTTTCTGTAGAAGAAGTGCCAATAATTGCACTTTTAATGTTTGCTACTTCAGTTGTTAAATTCTTAAACTCACCAACATTAGCAATAACAACTCTTGCGTTGATATAATCGGCATCAATATACTTAGAAAAGAATTTCTCAAACTCAGCTTCTGTACCAACAATTTTCTTTACGTTTGTTTGGTTTGCTGTAATATTTAAAACACTGTTAGGCTGGCTGTTAATATACTCAACCATATTCCCAACAGCATTACCAAAACCGACAGATGTAGTTAATTGTCCTGTGATCGCCTTAAGAAGCTCTGGAGTAAGAATTGCATTGATACTTTCGTCAACTCCAGTGTAAGCAGTAGAAGTGATAGAATTTCTATTGTTCTTTGTAGAAGAATTTAACAAGAATACCTCATCATCTCGTTTTGCTTGAGATTTGATCATATTGGTAAATGAAATTTCAAACTTTTCAGATGGGTCTTTAGGATTGAAACTAAAAGTGTACAATCTGAATTTCTCTAAATTACCATGTCCACCAAATTCATTCCCATCATCAACTTCTAACCAGATATAATCTCCAAGAACCAATTGATCTAAGTAAGGAGAGAAGTTCTCATCACATAACAAATTTTCAATCTGAGGAGAGTAGATATATTGTGGCTGGGCCTGTGAAGACAGTTCCTTAACTGCTGCCTGATATAAATCCTCAGCTCGATTAACATAAGTCTCAATATCATCAAGGCTTGTAATTAAATAATTTTCATTCACATAATCAGTTGGCACATATAGTTTGAAAATTGTCTGACCATCTGAGTTAAGATTTCCATCTTTGTCAATAAAATTAAAGTCTGGATTCTTCTTTAGGCTACAATCATCATGTACTTCAGTTCGTTTATCTAAGTATCCCTGAACCTTATCACTTGCCTCTTTATATTCTTTTTCTCTTTCTTCAAGAGCGGCCTTTGCATCAGCTACTTTCTGAACATACTCCTGATATTCTTTATAGTAATCTGTCTTATTATCAGAAACATCATATGGCTTGTCATATCCTTCTTTTACAAGAGTGTCAATAGAATTCTGATACATCTTGATACGAACTTTCAGCTCGTCAACACCAAACAATTCCCATGTAGTTTCCCACTTATCAATTGGCTTTACTTTGTCTCCATCTTGCTTAGGAATATTAGCTATTGCGATCTTAATATTTGGAATGACATTGTCCACATAAGCAGTATAAGAATACCAGCACATATCTTTGATCATTTGGGCTTTCAGATCATCACCTGTTAAAACAGTTTCGTATGTACCATCTTCCTTTTTGATGGGTTCACCATTTTCATTCTTTTTAGCATATCCATACTCTAGTAAAATGAAATTAACAGCATCTATATAGATGTCAAGTTGCTTCTGAAGTTCATCTTCCTTGAATGTATCCCAATCAGTTTTTAAACCATCATTAGGAACACGATTCTTAATTTCATCAGCAACTTTCTTGTATTTGCCCCACATTCTAGTGAGATAAGAATAATACTCTCTACGAGTCATTTCTTTTGAAGTTCCATCATCAAGAGTATAAGTTACTTTTTCATTCTTGGTGCTATCCCAATGTGTTCCTCTATATTTCAAATAAGCTTCATATTTGTCAATCAGATCCTTAGAAACCAATGGTTCTTTAAGAACATATGATAAATTGTCAATGGTAATTTCACCAAAGTTTACATATTTAATATCAAGATTCTCTCCACCGGCCACATTAAACTGTGTATAGACATCATTTGTTGCCCCGGTTACACTTAAAGAATCAATATAGTTTGTTGTGCTTAGAGAAATACCTGTATCTTTACCAAGTTGACTGATATGATAACAATTGATCCTCCTATTTAATATGTCAAATGTGAACACGCATCTATAAGCCTGTGCTACTTTCTGAGTTAAGAAAGCATAAACATTAATAGACTCTTCTTCAAATGTACCTCTTACGAAGAACCATTCGTCTTCTCCGTTCTCATTCTGTCTCTTATAAGGAATAAGCCATTTGGTATTTCCCTCTTCGTCAACATAAGACTCATCAACATGTCCAACAGACCACCCCGGCAAGTTTTCAAGAACTAAATCTAATAAACTTAACTGACGATTATTAGGATCATATAAAGCAACATAGCGCTTTAAGATCTTATTACCTGTTAATTTGTCTTCGATAACATTCCCATCAGCAGTGTATTCCTTACTTCCTGTTTTTCCTGTATTAACATAGAAAGTAACTAAATCTTTATTCTCTAGCTCAACATCACAAGACTCAGCTTTGACAGTCTTCATCTCTGAATATCCATCAAACTGAACACTTGGGACCTCAGTGATCACAAAGTATCCGATACGATCTATATAAATTTCCATTCCTTTATCTAGATATTCATATCCATTTGATAAGACAAAATTTGCATCATTGTTGACATCAATATACTTTTCTACACTAAAACTTAATTCCCATCTATCATTAAGAGTAGCAGTGAGAGAAGTAGTAGAAGTGTCAATGCTATTTAAGGCGCAAATTGCCTTGCCTTCTGGATTTACCAGATAAAAATCATAAGGCTCTGTATGATTGAAAATGTCTTTTATAAATTCCAATTCACTCTCACGCCTCCTTTCTGAATTTAAAAAGCTCCAACCTTCTTAGGTTCGAGCCACTTGATTTTTATTTTGCAACGACCTGTAATTTCAATCTGGTTTGCTCCTGGAACAAATCGTAACCAATATAATTTTTGTACAGTGTCCATCTTGAACACATTTGATAATACAATTCCTTTTCCATTCAGTTTAATAACTTGATGCTGACAATTAATCTCATAGTTACCTTTTGTGTCCCATAAATGCATTGTGCTGTTATTATCTGAATGATTTGTAATTTGAAGATCAGTCCAAAGCTCAGGACTTTCAACTTCAATAATAGGATAAACATATTCTTCCAGCTCATCTGATCCACAATCAAGAACTAAAGATCCATTATGATTAGGTGTTTCTAGTTTGTTTGTTAGATCAAATAAATTGCTTTCTTTTTCTACAAATCCATATGGTGCATTACACTCAAAGTCAATCTTTAAGCCAGCAATTCCTCCAGCAAGAGCAGGAGCAACTTTAGTAACAATGGCATAATAAACGACATCATTCTTGCTACCATCACAGCCATAAAACTCTAATTTTCTATAGCTCTTAGGACTTGTTAACCATCTAGTGACTTCAGATACTTCATTCTCAGTAAATCGTTTCTGATCCTCATGAAGAAGAGTAATCTGAAATCCAAGTTTTCCCGAATATTTTGTATTATAAGCATGATAGATGTTACGATTCATAGTAGTTGAACCGCTTACGATCTCTCTATCAAGACCGAATGAATCTTCAGATTTATCAATATACCCGATGATCATTTTATGTGAAAAGTCCGATAGACTTTTATTGTTATAAGTAAAACTTACTGCATTTGAATACATAGATTCTCCTTTCTTAAAAATGTCCTGTAAGTACCAATTCTACAAATTCCACCTTTCTTTTTGATGACTTTTGGCATATAATGGTATATGTCATATTAAATGATGCCTGAAGGATATGTAGTAGAAAGAAGACTATAACGATGGTCGACACATTACTTACCGTGTTACATAACGCTGCCGATATTGCCAATATTGCAGCATTTGTGATCTTACTAATCCGCAAATAAAAAATGTATCAAAAAACATAAAGCAAGAGTTTTGTATTCGACTTAAAATATCTATACGCTTCCCTGTCCAATTAGCGCACCGGATACTATAACGAAAACCTACATAGTAGATTAGGCAAAGACAATACAAAAAGATTGCTTTTATTGAAAATTCATTGAATAGAAGCACAATATGTGCTATGATGAATTTGGTAAGTAAGAATAAACAACCACGTTTAGATCTTCAAAAGATTGTAGGATTGGACACCCTACAGGATTAAAAGGATGATTAAAGGAGGAATGAAGGAAACTTTATGAACACGAGTCTTATGACTAAGACTTAATCATCGCTCACAAAAAGACACTCACTAATTACAGTGGGTGTCTTTTTCTATGCTTTTATAATAAATTTCCATCCCTCATAGAAGCAATTTCTTCCCTGATGTACATAGACCTCATCTCAGGGGTCAGCTCATCGAAAGGAGTTAATCCTTCATCATCCATATAATTCATCAGAGCTCCCAACGAAATTGAATACAAACTATTCCTGCATTTCATTCTCACAACTCCGATTAATAAAATTCCAATAATAAGTAGTAATAATAAATTAATTTCCATAATTTCCTCCAATTTAAAAAAGAGCCCATGTTTTCACACAGGCTCTACATTATTTGCCGATCGTAGGCTTACGGCCAATTTTGTGATATTCTTTTAGTTTGTTAGCTTGCTCTTGATCATAAACCTGTTTTGCAACAACCTTAAGATCATTCAGAACACTCTTATCAACCATTCCTCCAGATTCTACTTTGATCAATGCATCATAATAAGAAGAGAAGTCTCCAGTACCAGTCATAATATCTTTTGTATTAGAAGCTTTAACCACTGATTCAGAAATCTTAACAGCTTGTTTCAGCACATCAGATGTTTCTGGTTTCAGTAAGATTTCGTCTCTACGAACAGTAGCAATACCATGATCATGATTACCTTGGATTACACCATTAAGTTTAGAGATTGGTATTACATCATCAATGACACCACCATTTCTTACACCTGCTGCTTTAAGTGCTTTTAAAATCTGACCTGATTGGTTCTTAGAATATTTGCCATTACTGCCTTTATGGAATGTTCCTCCCTTTCTAGAGTTTTTCTTGGTAATTACACCAAGTTTCTTTCCAAGGGCTTCCATTCCTCTAGGGTTATTAACAACATCAAAACCACGACTAGCCAAATAATTGTTTAAAGCTGACCAACTCTTCAATTGAGCTTCTGTGTAAGGATTTCCAGTATGAATTTTTAATCCATACATCTTACCTCTTTTTTGTTGATTAGTTAATTGAACCGTAACAGCAATATTGGCGCTTACTCCATTAGAGGCTGTACATGTTACCATAACTGTTCCTTCATAATCGGCTCTTACAGCTGTAATGGTACATGAAGTACCTGATCCATTAGCTGTAACATGGCTTGAATCTTTAGATGACCATTTAAATGATTGACCTGATGCATCTGGCGGAGTAATCTTTGTAATATTAACAGTTCTACTTTGCCCAAGATTAAGAGTAAATCCATAGGTACTTAATTCAAACGATTGTATACCGTGTTCCTGTTGCTCAGGCGTTTTCATAGAACCACTAACACCACTAGCATTTCCAGTTTCAACTTTTGAAGAATCAACCTTAGACCCTGTAATACCAGTTGTACCAGTTACATTAGTATCAGGATTTGCAACGTTATTAGTCACAGAGCTGTTCTTGTTCTGAGTATCCTTTGCGTTCTGTTCAGGTGTCTTGCCATTAGCAGAGCTATTGTATTCAGAATGATATAACTCACTTAGACCATTAATAAGTCCAGAATTAATAGCAGTGTCATTGATCTTCTTAAATACATCAGAATAAGAATCTCCAACCTGTTTTAAGAACTTGCTAATAAGCTTAGATTGTTCATCCAGTGAACCGCTTAAAGATTTAAGCTGCTTGTCTAAAGATTCTTGTAACTTTTCAGTCAGATCATCGTATCCTTGGGACTCCATAGAATATTGATGTTCTTTCTTAGTGTCATCCATTTGTTCCTGAGCATCGGCAATTTGAGCGTCCAATTTGGCTCTTTGTGCTTTCGCAGCTTCACCTTCGACACCCTCCAAAGCAGCTCGCTGAGCTTCAAGAGCTTGCAAGTCTTTAGTCTGACTTTTGATGTTTTTGTCATAATCATAATATTCTTTCTTTTGACTCAATGCCTCTTTACGCTTATCAATAACTTTAACCAAAGCATCAACTTCAGCTTGCATCGTTGTCTTACCAAGTTCTACAATTTGATTCTTATAGTCGTTGGTATTTGTTGCAGCCTCACGAAGTTGTTTATTGATTTCAGCTAACTTACTTTCAAAAGCAGAATCTCCAATTTGTTTATCGTCATGTAATTTGTATAAAGCATTTCTTTGTTCTGCTAGATCAGCCATATTAAGCTGTTCCTGACGCATATTGTCACTCAGAAGAGCAACCTTAGCCAACCCATCATTCGTAATCTTACCAGTGTCAGGATCGTTTAAGTAATCCTGATTCAACATATTCATAAGATCATTGTTCTCGTCAATGCGAGTTGTACGTTTATCAATTTTACGGCTACTCTCATCAAGAGGAATCATAATGGCTTCCTGACGTAATTGTTCATTCTTTTCATCTAAAGAAAAGTTTTCTTCACGTCTTGAATACCAGTCATCATAAAGTTCCTTGTATCTTTCAGAATCCTTGGTAACCTTATTCATCATTTCTTGATCAGCGTTCATAATATTAACATTGACAGCAGCTCTGTCGTTGTTTCTGTCAATCTGATCAGTTTTTGATTGTTTAGTAGCATAATCTCCATGAGCTTCAGCCATAGAAGCAGTATGCTCTAAAGCAGTAGCAGCATGTTCAGCCTCATCTGCAAGTCTAGTCAACCTATCAATTTTAATCTGATCAATTTCTTTCCTTGCATTTGCAATAGCAGTATCAGTATCAACAATGTTATTTGTGAAAGTTTGTATCTGGGTTTCATATGTAGCTTTTTGTTCATCTGTTAAGATTCCCTTTTTCTTAGCCTTATCATACTCTGCCTGATATTTATTCAATTCTTGTTGCTGAATATTTCTCTGATTCTGATATTGTCGAATCTGATTGTTTAAATTAGCTGTTTTATTATCAAAAGTATCTGTCCCTTGGGCAATATTAAGATCATTGATCTTTTGATAGTTCTCTAAGATAGCAGATGTTTTAGATGCCATAGCATCATAATAACTAACAACCTTTTCAAGTTTAGTTTGTACCAGTTCTTGTTGTTGTTTCTTAAGCTCCTCAACTTGCTGTTTGCATTGTTTGGCTTTATCATACCAGTTCTTATACTCTTCAACAGCACTACGGATTTTATCATTACTAATAGTTTTGATATTCATAGAGTTGATAGTATCTTTACGTACTTTTTTGAAATAAGATTTTAGAACTTTTTGATTCTTCGCTTTTGAAGCATTTTTTGTTTTAGGAGCTTTCTTAACTGCTTGTTTTTCAAAGCTTTCATAGAATTTCTTATATTTCTTATAACCTTGGGTATTAGCAGTGATAGAAGAACCAACACTCTTTAAAGCTTTGTCATAATCATTAACAGCAGAAGTAAGACTATGAACATTTTCTGCTTTAGCTGTCCAAAGATCAGTAGCAGCAGTAAGATTTTCAATCTTTATTTCAATGAAATCAAAAGCCTTACCTATCTTATTAAGATAGTTTTCAAGAGCTGATTTCTTGGATTTAGATTTGGTTTTCTTCTTACCGCTTCCAGAGCCAGACTTACCAGATCCTGAACTTCCAGAACCGGTTTTAGATTTACCAGAAGAAGAAGTAGTTTTCTTCTTTTTACCTGTAGTAGTTTTGCTACCATTAAATTTAATTTTAATTCCAGCAGAGTTAGCATGAGCAGATCCATGAGCAAATGCTCCTTCACCACCAACAATCTTAGCTCTACTTCCTGTCTTTCCTTTGTTTAGGAGTTCCTTTGTTTGTAGGTGATTAAATACTATATCACCACGTTTGAGGTTCACAAATTCTGGGCCTTGAGACCCTACTGTAAACCATCTGTTACCACGTCAATTATGTTTTCATCGGTTCGCAACACCGACAAGAGTTTTCACTCCTCATGCTTTCACATGAGTTCAGACTATATCTTTTACCTGATTTTATTAAAATTGTGTATGAAAAAAGAGCAGAAGTAAAATTACTTTTGCTCTTTAATAAGTATAGATTATTTTTTAGGATACCATTTATGCCCACATTTTTGACATATGTTCATTGTTTCTGACGCTCCTATGAAACCAGTAGTTATCCTATATCCTCTGGTAGTTAATCCAACATGGGTAGAACCACATTTGGGGCAATAAGGGATACCCTTCTCGTCTATTTCTTCCTGTATTTCTCTTTTTTCAGCTTCTGCTTGTTGTCTACGAGCGATTTTGTATTTATATGCTTGTGCGTCTTTAAGAGCTTCCTCATATTCTTCATAATTCTGAGAATACATTTTCCAATCAAGCCATGTAAGTGATGCCCAAGCAAATAACACTAATCCTTGCTGCACTTCATTGTCAGCTCCAAACCAGCAAATAACACTGAATACACTAAGAACTATAAATATTTTAATATAGCCTCCCATTTCGGGCTCCTTTGGTATTTCTACATTATTTACTCGTCTTTCAAAAGTTTCTTTTCGCCAAGCGGCCTCTTGTTCTTCTTGTCTTAATAATTCTTCTTGCTCGTAGTATTCTCTAATATTAAATCCGCACTGCGGACAAGCAGTGGCAGTAGATGATACGTTTTCTTTTCCACATTCTGGACATTTTACTAAAGCCATAGTTTTGCTCCCTTTTATAATCATTTAAAATTTATTCGTCATAAGTGTTTGAATCAACAACGGTACAACTTTTATGGTTGTTGCTAAAAGTTACTTCACAGTTGTGTGCGCTTAAATATGCAAGAATATATCCAACACATTCTTGTGAAACATGTAATTCTTTGGCGCATTTTTTTAAATTTGTGATTTTGAAGTCACACCCTGCGGCAAGTCCATTGTTAATATCCAATGTACCTTTTACACTATGAAGTCTTTTTAAATGTCTATATAAGTTCGGTGTAGGTTTAGAAGTTTTAAATAGTGATTTAATTTTTTCTCTTTTTTGTTTAAACTGTTTATAATTTTTAGGAACAGGATCAAAAATATAAGGACTATAGTTTTTCCAACCGTTCTGAAGGATATATGAACCTTCAATATAATATAATAATTTAACATAAACGGCATCAGGAGGCATCATTCCATCATACATATCAAGTTCGACATCTTTTTGAGAAATTTGAGTTAAAGTGATTGTATCCTCATAAGCAGGATCTCCATTTTCATCCACACCAAGAGAGGTTTGACTAGGAGTAACACCCACATCATAATTGTCATCATCAGAATCTTCGTCTGCGTCAGTAGAGTCTAAATAAGTATTGATGACTTTATTATAAGCTTCATATGCTGAACGCTTAGGTTTTTGTGATGATATTTTATCTTCTGTTGCAGAAAAGGTTACATTAATAGTTTCATAATTGTGAGAAAAGGTGATTTCTTTGATGTTGTCATCTTCAGGATAATAAGTATAAACATCATATTTATCCGGAATATCTTCGCTTCCATTATTATAATAGCTGATCATCTTATCATATAAATCATCAAAATTCTCTTCTGAGTATGGAATAGACCATTTGATGGTTTCTATATTATTATTATTTTTATATTTGATAGCTCTGACGTTGCCATTGTATCCAAATAATTTTGTAGAACTGATAGAAAAATTTTTTATATCTGTTTTCAGGCTTTGGCCCAATTCAGAAACAAGAGTTTGATCATCTTTTTTAATTTCTCTTTCCTCAGTTGCAGCGCTAGATGTGGTAGAAGTTTTCTTTTCTTGTTTTTTATTACCGCATCCAATGAGACACATTGAGGCAATTAAACATGCTCCAATAATCTTAAAAATTTTCTTTTTCATATATTTTCCCTCCGTAATTTATTTATAAAGCAATTATATATTATTCTACATAATTTTCATAGAGAGAATTTTTGTTTATCATACTTATCAGGTAATTTATCATTTTGATTTAAACATTACTGTACCGCCATTAGCTTGCGGCTCTACTCCTCATAAGAGGATAGTCGTTGAACCTTATCCTATTCGGATCTTGGCTGCTGATTATCTATTGTAACAGAAGCAGGGGATTTAACCTCGCTTCTATATAATTAATTCTTTTTACTTTCGTAGCGTTCACATCTAGGCATATTTCATCCTTCTGTTGTAGCTTAATTATCTTTAAGACTTTCCAGCAATTAGATAAATTTTCACATATGTATTACTACATAAGGTCGCATATGTGGTTTATACGACAAGTTCGTCTCCTAATTCTCCTGTAAGAGCTCGTTCATCTTGTTTTAATCCCCAATCACCACCATTGGCATGAGCATTACCGACAGATGATTTGAGCTTATCTGTTTTCTCTTGTAAATATTTGTTCTTTTCAGCCTGTACAACAGGATTGATTTCTGATAAATCAGAGATTTTTGTTGTTCCCATCGCAAGAGCACGGCTTCCAAGTTTCTTAATTGTTCCGTGAGCAAAAGCACCAAATTCTTCAATATCATCAAGCTCATTATCATACCAGTCTGTTAAGTCATCGACAGTACCTTGAGCGAAAGCATTTGAGTGTGGAATGAAAGTCGATCCATGGGCTTTGGAGACTTTCCCACCAGATGCGAATTGTATAATACCTACAGAGCTACCTTTACCATTTTTCTTCCCACTGGCTTTTGGCTGCCCTTTTTCTGTAACTTCTTTAGTAATATTTTCTACTATGTTTTTTTGTCTGGCAGTAATTGTAAATTCTTTGTTTTTGATTTGGTAAGCTTGAATTGCTTCCATTACTTCTTTAGCATGACTCTTACACCATACTGTAAAATTCTTATCTTTAACTTTTTCTTTGTTAATCTTTTTGATCCCAGGAGTGGCGTTGTCAACAATATTGATAGGAATTTGTTTATCCTTTGGTAACAATTTATTGAGTTGTTCAATAAGGTCTGTTTGTTTTTGAGCAAGTTCTACACCGATTTTAACTCTCTTTTCTCCAGTAGCTTTAGAAAATTCTTCAGATAATTTATCAATTTCACTTTGACTATCCTTAAGATTGAGTTTCATGTCGGCACTGATTTGAACGCCTTTTAATAAACCACCTTTACCGAAGTCCTTACCACCTGTCATATTGTAAAGAATATTATTAGCATCACTTACCTGTTTAGTTAAGTTTTTGTTCTTTTCCTCGGTGGTCATTGACTTTTCATTGATTTTATACTGCTCTTTGAGATTGTTTAAATCAGATGTATAATCAGCAACCTTGATTGTAAATTCCAAACTCTTTTTCAGATCATCAGGAATTTCTTTTTCAGCATTTTTGAGCTTAATGAGTTTCTGACGATATTCTTCAATTTGTTCGCCTAAAAGAGTCTTACCAGAGCCTTCTTCCATTTTATCCCATTTCTTAGCCAATCCATTAAGTTTTTTTTCAGCTTTTCCATATTGTTCTGTGACAGATTTAAAATCAATCTTACCACCATAATCTTTCAAACGATTCAGTACAGCTTCAAAAGGTTCAATACCCATACCCATTGCCTTAGCAGCAGTAGCAGTATTAGTGATCTTTCCTGAATAAGTACCTTCAGCAGTTTTCTTTAAAGTACCAAAATCAGTATTAGCTTTTTGGGATTTGGCAGATAAATCATCTAAGAATTTAACCAGACCGCTATTATCGGAAGTAAAATACTTAGTAGTCTTAGCCCATGTCTTATCAAAAGTAGCAGCATCAGTCTTACCAGATGAACTCATAACACTTGTCAATGTTTTAAAATCATCTGTTCCAATAAGTCCTTTGTCACGTTCTTTCTTCTGAGCATTGAATGCTTCACGCATTGCTAAGTAAGTATCACCAGAGTCGGCAGTTTCCTTGGCTTGAAGATAATCACTCCAAGTAGACTGAGATTTTGTCTGATTGATTAATTTCAGACGCTCTTTCAACTGATCAAGACTACCTGTCCATTTCTCAGTTTGAGAATTTAAGATATCAAAGGCTTGAGACATTTCAGTAAAATCAAGACCATCTAAAAACTTAGTTGTATCTTTACTTTTACCAAGCTTGTCTTGTATACCCTTGATCATATCCTCAACATTTTTGCCATCATGAAGAATATCTCCATCTTTGCTGAATTTAAAATCAAAAGCGTCTTCAAGAGCAGCGCTTAATGTTTTACCATCAACTTTTTTACCTAAAGTTTTTGTCAGATCGTTATAAGCATCTTGGACATCTTCACTCCACTTTTTGGCCGATTTTCCACCAGTTTTGTTGGTTGTTTTAACCAGTTCATCCAAATCTTCCTGTGCTTTTTTATTCTTAGTAAACTCTTTGGTAATTTTTTGGAGATCTTTACGTTTTTTGGTAATGTTATCGTCAGTTAAATCTTTTTCATTGGCATTGTCAAAGTCGATAACGTTACCAGCAATACCACTTAAGAAACTTTGTCCTTTGCTAGATAGTTTGTCATAGCCATCTGAAGCTGAAACCGTATTTTGGAAATCTTCCTTATATTGTTTCGCAAGAGACTTGATTTCTTTCATCATTTTATTATACTTAGCTACATATTTAGCCACATTGGCTTCAATAGCCTCAGTTGAAATAGAAGGATTGTCTTCTTTCATCTGATCAAAAATTTTACTATAATTGTCAGCAAATTTGCTAATATCAACGTCTTTAGTTAAATCAAGAGCTTTCTTACCACCAATAACTTTTTTTGTTGCATCTCCAAATGCTTTTCCGAAACTATCTCCAGATGAAGATGTTCTTTTATAAATCTCATCAGAGATATTTTTTCGAGTTGATTCAATATCTTTGGAAAGACTTTTATCTAATAGACCACCAGCAGCTTTCTTCAAGCTTTCCTGATTACCTTTGTTAAGTTTATCCCAAGTAGCATCAGAAGAATAATCCTTTTGTGTACTCTTTAATTTTTTCTCCTGAGATTCAATCGCTTTATCTATCAATCCTGATGTCTTAGCAATTGCATTTCCTTCAGCATCATAGCCAGAGATGAGAGAAGGAGTAGTATCTAAAATTTCCTTACGGATGTTTAAGAATCTCTCATAGGAAGAAGTATCTAAGCTAATATTATTACCATACTCGTCTACACCTTTAGATAAGGATTCAAACTCAGTTTTGTTTCCTTTAAGAGTAGAGATATTAGTTTTTGTATCAGATAATTTGTCCTGATAGTTTGTACGTGTTTTGTCAGCAGCTTCTATTTTATCTTTATCATAGGTAGCAGCTTTTTGAATCTTAGTACCAACCCAAGAAAGTGCCATAGCACCTAATTGCATAAGAGCACTAGCAGCTAAACCAATACCAACATTAGCAGCAAAAGCACCGGCCTTAGCAGCAATACCAGAAGCTTTGATCTTTTCAAAAGCACCAGCAACTCCACCTGCAGCAGATTGAGCAATGCTACCAGATTTTTCTACAGCTTCATTAAACTTCTCAAGACCTTTTCCATAAGTATTTTTCTTATCACTAAGATCATAATTATTTTGCTTGGCTTGACCATAAAGAGTACTAGCTGTATCACGACCCTTTTCAGTCTTCATTTCATTCTGAAGTCGCTTAAACATGTCCTCTTTTTCTTTGGCGGATTTACTACCAAAAATTTCAGGAACCATGCTGTTACTAAAGAAGTCCTGCAATCTACTTTGATCAGACTGCATATTCTCATAATTAGCCTTACGTCTTGTAGGACTAAATGTATTCAGAATAGCACTACCAATTGGAAATTCATTTTTACCAGTTTCTTTATTATAGTGTACAAGCAAACTGTTTACTCAAGGGCAGGGAAATACCCTATTTTCACACTGGTAAAATATGTATTTGACAATCACTAATGCAATATTCTATACTAATTATGTAACAAGAAATATGTATCATATCTCAAAGTAATAATACACATGGGGCTCGCAATTCAGTGAGCCTTTTGTGTATTTGGAATTAAAGGAGAAGAGAGGTTCATAAAGATACCTCTTTTTCACAATTAACCTTGCAATATTTGGAAACATAAGTTATAATTAGAAACATCATGGAATAATTAGTTACCCAATTAATTATTTTCATACTAAAGGCATTCCTAGGAGGTAGGGATGCCTTTTCTCCATTTATGGGGTAACGAATCGTTACTTTAGATTATTTTCCCCATAAGTTGGGAAGGATGCCCTGAAACAGGGCACACCTCAAATTAACTTTCTAACTGATCTTCCAGATCCTTAATTTTAGAATCTCTAAATGCAATTTTCTTTCCAGTACTACGATGATTTGTTTCTATGTATCTGCGTTTCAGATTGTTTAATACATACTCTGCAGTCATTCTGTACATTGGATTCAAAGAACCAGAAGTCTCAATAATCGCTTCAAGTTTGTCATCGATCATTGTTACGATTTTCTGTTTATATTCAGTTGCATTTAGTTTTCTATAATATTCATAGCGATCTTTCTTTTTTAAATGAATGTGAACATCAATGATCTTATCAACAGTGGCTTCCAGATTTGTGTAATCAGATTCTAAAAGAACACGATCAATATTGCGTACAGAATATTTAATTTTATCTGCATCATACTGTCTCTGAAGCTGACATTCATCTGAAACCGCTACATCATATAGATCGTTATTATCTTGCTGAAGTTGTGTGATCAGCTCAATCATTCTCTCAAAAGCATCTGTGTATTTGGCTGTAAAGATCAGAGCTTTGTCTCCAGTGAACTTGTTTACCAGCATTGCAAATCCTTTACGATCAATGTAATACATAGGACGAGACTCGCCTTTTGCATCTACATAATCAACCAAGTTAAAATTAACTCCGTTAAGCTCTGGGACAACTTCAATGAAATGACGGATTTTCTTCATAACATTCTGATGTTCTTTCCCGTAAGTCTCAGCCACATTGAGAGAAGTAGTGTACACGTCACCATTGATCTCCTCAAGACCAAATTCCTCATTGATTTCTGCAATTTCACATTCAATAGTTTTCTTTGTTTCTTTTAACATAGTTTAAATTCTCCTTTTTAATATAAATTTAATTTCAAAAAGGGATCGCATTTCACGACCCCCTTATCAACAACAATCTCACCAAACTTTAATCTTCAAGATCCCCAATAACTCTGTAAACAAGTTTCTGACCTTTACCAGTTACATAAGTCTGTGGAACAATCACATTGCAAATCACATGTTCGCCAACTTCAAAACATCCGTTCTCAACGTATCTCTGATATGGCATGTTGTCCCGCATCAGGATTCCATTATTTCTCAGAATCTCAAAAAGACGATTCCTTCCAATGTCATATCCATCATTTTGTAATAACTTGGCCATTGTGTTCATGTCGATCGTATCAGAAGAAGCAGTAACACATCTTGCAAAATCTACATCCTCTTTGGTAGCTTCAAGTTCCCCTCTAAGCTCTGCGATTGTAGCTTGCTGAATTTCCAGTGCCTTAAGTACAAACTCTGCTTCAGACAGATTTTTATATGGAATGTATCCACCTGTACGTCTGATCTGTGGAAGAACTTCAGATGTTACCCAATGTTTGAATTTTTCAGCTGCAGGTAACTTACTTCCAAAAATTAACGTATACATTCCAGATTCGTTAATTAAAATAGTTTCTTTGTTTTGTCTTCCATCAAAAATCATTTCTTTTCTACGATCATATGATGATACATGACGATTAATATCTCGACTACCGTTTCGGTACTTGAGACAATCAGCCATATCCTTTCCAACAAACCAAGGTTCATTGTCAATCTCAATACATCTGATTGATCCAAATTCATCGTTTACGAAGTTCATGATCTGATTGTTGTTTTCTACTCCATTTTCTGCTTTTGTTAAAATTGCCATATTAAATTCTCCTTTTCTTCAGGAAGGTGCACCAAATGGCATAGAACAGATGGTGCTGATGATTTGCTTATCCTTCTATGCATATATGGCTAATTTACTACCCCTTTAAAACACCAGACTCTACCTAATGTTTTAAGACTCAATTAATGTGGTAAGTCTGCTAGAGCAGTACAAAAAGAGTATTAAATTATGTTAATAAGTATTTATAATATATCATATAAAATTCATTTTCCCTATGTGCAAGCATGTTTCCATACTGATAATTTTCTAGCGGCACATTCGCATACAGTTCTGATCATCCCTTTCTGATGTCGCTCGTAAGGTGAGTTAACCAGATTCCCATTATGATCGATGGACGTTCCTCTAATATAGAGGCTTCGCTGCGGATTCTGTGTAAATATTGATCTTATTACTATATCTTAGGAATTACCCCTTGCCCTTAATACATCACTGTACTAAGTTAGTAATCAATATCGTTTAACAGTTCCCGTACATAAATTATCAAAAAGTATTTCAGTTTCGGTTGTTTTCTAAGCAATCTCTTATTTGTATCACCATTTCAATACAAACTCGTTCTGTGTTACCACTAGATTGCTCTGGGCATTGTACATGAGGACAACTGATAATTTGCCCTACCCAGCTTTCCTTTTGCTCCTGCGACTCCTAAAGCACCTATAAAGGCTGTTCTAAGAAGTCCCGCTTTAGTTACTAAATTTGTTATTTGAGTTCCAGCATCTACAAGTCCCTTGATAAAATCAGAAGAAATAGAAGTGTTCCACATTTCTTGGAAACTTGCTGTCAGCTGATCAACCTTACCTTGGATAGAATCAAGTTGAGTTTCGTTTTCACGAAGTGCTGATCCTTGTGAGTTTTGTGTTTCGTTGTAGACTTTTTCGAGCATTTCTGGCTTCTGTAAAATACTGGAAGCTATATTGGCTCTGTTTTTCCCGGCAATTTTTTCCAAAATTGAAGCTTGTTTTAAATCGCCTTGGTCAGAATTACCAATCTCATCCCAAATCTTAGAAAGAGAGAGAAGGATATCATATGTAGATTTAAAAGATCCATCATCTTTTAAAATATCAAGACCTTTAAAGTCATTAGACGATACCTTAGTAAGGTCTCTAATTAATTGTCTTAATTGAGGGACAGAACTTACAACACCATCTGTGTCCTCGCCTGCCTCTTGCAATGTCTTTGCGTCAGTTGCTCTAAGTCTGAGACCAATAGTACGTAATCCAGCTCCAACGCTTTCTGGATTTTGCACGACTGAGTTCAAAAATTAAGTAAAGTTCGCTACACTTTACAATGTATAAATGATTATTTTTATGCTATGTGTTTAGTTTCTTCAATAAGTTTTAATTCAACAAATTTATCAAATAAAAAATATTCCAAATCATCTCGTCCCCAATACGGAATACGGAGCAATGGAATATTATGATTTTTACAATATTCAGTTTTTATGGAGTCATGTTTTTGGATACGTTTATACATTCTCCACATCTCTGTGAAGCTTAGATCATGTTTTAATCCCTCGGCTATACGTTAGGGATCACACCTTTTCGTTTACTGGTATTTAACCAACGCCAATAGCTTGCGTCCTACTCCTATTGACTCAGATATTCAGGATTTCCACCTTTATTCACTAGCCTGAGTCCCGACATGGGGATGATCGTTGAAGGTTTACCCTCGACTAACACCATATGATCTATGGAATACGTTAGGGTACTTCCCTGCAAATTAGCCATTGTAACATCTCTAACTTGTTAATCCTTCATACAGTGATTTCTCCTGTATTGTGGCATAGAGTTTTAGGCAACCAATGCAATTAAATGTGTTCTTTGGTTGTACATTTCTGCACATCCTAGGCAACTGTATTTACCTACTGTAGTAAGAGCAACGGCCTGTTCATAAGTATTTCCACCAGCTTTCAAAGCACTAGCAGATCTCTGCAATGAACTAGCAATTTCATCTGACGAAATAGGTTCTAAGTTACCAATATTATTCAAAACATCAACAACATTCTCTACATCATCAGCGCCCTTGTCGAATCCCTGCATGATAGAAATCAATGCGTTAGTAGCATCATCTACCTGCTCAAATTCTGATACATTCATGAGAATACCTGTCCACTTAGACATCTTCTCAGAATCCTGTGTGTTATAACCTAATCTAGCCCAGTCAGCAGTAGATTTGGTTAATTCCACAGCATCTCTACCGATATCTTTACCAGTAGCATACATATCTTTTTCGACAGTAGCATAAACATCACTCGTATCACTTGTGACTTTCTTTAACTCTGTCATTGCAGCATCCATTTCTTTGATGCTTTCAATTCCTTGTTGGAATCCTTGCCATACGACATCAATTCCACCCATTGAGATCAAGTACTTACTTAACTTAGTAACTTCCTGACCCATATCTCCAACAATTTGTCCGAACAAACTCTTATATTCAGAACGACTCTTAAGCTGTGATCTAGCAATACCAGTATCCTGATTAAAATTAATAGCATACTTTTCAAGCTTTCCATCATCTCTTGATCTTGCTTTGATATAAGCAGCCATTCCATTTCTCCCCATACTGGTTTCAAGAATGTTACTGTTTACACCAGAAGCTCTAAATAATTCTTCAGCTTTAGCTTCGTTGAAATCACTTAAAGATAATCCTTCTCCGATAACAGTTCCCTGATTGTTCTGGAGCTTAAATTGGTTTCTAAGTCTACCATGTTCGGTAAGCTCAGTGTTTAGTCTATTAAGCTCTCTAATATCTTCCTCAATTTCCTTGTTATCAAAGAAAACATCTCCACTATGTTTTTCTTTTAAGTCTCTAATTCGGTTAACTGTAGCTTCAACCTTGGTTGCAAATTCAGTTGTATATTGTTCAAGATCTTGACTAACAATGGTCTTTGATAAAGCTCTGTCAGCAGCATTTTTAACACGATCAGATTTAGGATTAGTATTCCCTAATGCTGTACCATCGTTTGCTCCACCAACATTTCCACCGGCTAAAACCTTGTTCATGTTCTTCAAGCCAGTAGCAATCTCACCAGTAAGATTAAATTTCTTATTTAAATTATCAACCAGTCTTGTAACTTCACGAATTGAACTACCAATACCAGCAAAAGCACCAGCAATCTTAGCAGAATAAGCAGTAGACTTGTCAGCCAGATTAGCAATCTTATTTGTCATAGTCTCAATATCAGAAGCTTTCTTGTCTGTAAAAGACTGTCCTGTATTGAACTTAACTTTTAAATCAAGATTCTTTTTTAGGTCATTGATAATCTTCTCAACAGTAACCAAATCATCTAATACGGCATCAGTATTAATACCAACTTTAATGGGTTCAGAAGCTTTCTCTCTTAAAGAAGTAAGCTTGCTTTCGGCTTGTGTTAACTCTTCATCATTAACATTGATGTCAATTTTTGTGTCTCCGCTGTTAGAATCCTCTTTAAATTTTTGAGTTGAAGTAATAGCTTTCTCGAGATCTTCAACATTGCCTTTAAAATTAACCGCAACGTCAATAGCATCCTTAGAGCGAAGTTCATTTACTTGTTGAAGAATGTTATCAATATTCTCTGTATTAGCTTTAAAATTAATAGTAATATCTATATTTTCTTTTGATCTTAGTTCATTAATTTCTTGTAAAATTGTATTGAACTCGGAATCGTTTGCTTTAAGATTAACAATGATATCTTTGCCTTCGTAAGAAGCAATCTTTTCATCAACCTTAGCCAATGCGGATTCTAACTGAGAAGTGTCAGCAGTAACTTTTACAGAAGTTTCTTTGACTTGTTCACCTTCTGTAACACTGTTTGTCTTAGTTTCAGTAACATTTCTGCTTGGAAGTTCACGAATTGCATCTTTGTTTTTTCTTAACCATTCACGGCTTTCTTGAGACCAAGGAGTTTCAATAGTAGCTCCTTTTTCAGTTTTAATAGATGTGTATGTATCAACAGTTTTAACAGCTTCTTGAAGACCTTTAGCTTCCTCGGCATAGATATTTTCTCCGTTCTTAATCTTTTCATTGAATTTCTGGATATATTCTCTAGCGCTTTGGAAAGTGCTGATTAGGTCTTTATTACTCATGTCTTTCATGTCAGCAGGCATTTCAAAATCTTTATCAACTTCCCTTTGACGGAGTTCTAATTTTTTAACTGCTTCAGATAAGAATTGTGTAATATTTTTATCAACAGCATGAGTAGTAGAACCTTCTTCTGGCTGATAATTGCTTAGTATTTTACTGTAATACTCGGCTTTCTGTAGTTCCTCATCGGTAAGAGTTTCACCTTTGGATTGTTTTTCCATCAGGTTCTTACTGCCGGCTTTTGCACCGTTGTATTGTTGAGGACTAATTGCTTGTCCTTCTTGAAATTTATATGGTTTACTAGAGTCAAACCCAGAAATCAAAATACCTTCTTGGGCTAAAATATCACTCCATTGTTTATTGAATTGGTTTTTAAGTTTATTGGTTACTCCTGTAGTCTTTTTGATATTTCTATCAGTGCTAGTCATAGCCTGAGTAAGAGCCGTATTAACCTGTTTAACAACATCCTCTTCGATCGGAGATAAAATATTTTTTAAGTCGATTCCCTGGGCTTGGAACAGGCTTTTATAACCTTCTGTACCTGCAAAATCAGTTTGTCCTGTTAGCAATTCTTTTATAAACTTTTGCCTAGAAGTAATAGTATTTCTTAACTCACCAGCCCGTTTGAGCATTTCATCGTTCTTACTCCAATCAGAATTTGACATTAAACCATGCAGTTCTTCAAAAGCTTTTCCAATATCTTCTTGAGCTAGCATTCCAGCCATTGCATATTCTTTAAAATCATTTAAAGAGATACCATTTTTAGAATTACCATGTAATTCGTTATATTGTGTTTTAGATTCGTTGTAAAAATCTTTATATTTATCTTGCTTATAAGTCTTTTTTTGTACTTCGTGTACCTTAGAAGCAGCTCTTGTGGCAAGATCACTGTCCTCGTAGCTACGTTTAGAAACCTTGCTTAAATTGTCGTTCTTAATTTTTTCAAGATCATTGTAAGTAGTTTTAAGATTCTTTAACTTCTTTTCTGCATCGGCCAGATCTTTAGATTCGTATACAAATTGAAAATTTGTTAATCCAGTTTTATCAATATAACTTCTGATGCTTTTAGCAACTTTATCCATAGAGGATTTATTGATATTAGCACCAATAGGTACTTGAACTTGTTTAAAACCATTTACTACTTCACTTTTCGCTTTTTCTAAAGAGGCTTGATCAACATCAACCCCCATAGAGGCAGTAAAAGAAATTACTTGTGTACTTTCTGCCATTTATTATTTCACCCCCTGTGATTTAAAGTCAGCTATCATTGCAGCTTTTAATTCATTCATATATTGCCCTTGTACGATCGCCATAGCTTCTTGGGCACAACTGGCTTCCAACTCAGCTCTTCGGCTGTTAACATCGTTCTCTATAGTCTGCATAGGACTAGGAGAAGAAGTAGGAGTTCCAACATTGTATCCACCATGTTCACCACCTACAAAGTCCCATTCAAATACTGTTTCAGCTCCCTGATGGTAATGACCACCCATAGAAGCAGAAGAAATAGTAATTCCTCCTTGTGCAGTTCCAGGCCCACTGATAGTTCTAACCAGAGGTTGACTAGCTTCATATAGTCCATAGCTTCGTCCATATTGTTTAGGGTCGTAATCACCATAAAAGCTGGCTGCAGCCAATTCACCAATTTCTTTCAATTTTTCTGATGCTAATTGAGCGGCCAAATTAGCTGCAGCAACATTCATTTTTGTTAACACTTCCTGTGCTTTGCTCATGTAATTCTCCTTCCATTGAAAAAGAGCCTCACATGAGACTCTTTTAAAATTATTCTACTTTTAATTTTTCAATCATTGTTTTCATAACTTCAGTACTATCAATTCCCTTAGCACCTTCTACAATAGCTTCCTGAATGCTTAGATTAATAAATCTTAATTCTCTTGAAACAATGGCTTCTAAAGAATTATGATTTCTCATATGATCTTCCCAAGCTAATTTATATAGCTTTTTAAATTCTTCAAAATCCTTTCCAATTTCCTCTAAGATTCTGTCAATCAATCCAGCTTCAGCAAGAGAATCTAATACCTCGTAAGTACTTTCTCCTTCAAATTCAATATTTGTATAAAGCTGTAGAGTAGTAGTGATCAATACATGATAAGCACTGATTGAATTTACAGTAACTGTATAGCTTTCACTTTCTTTTCCTAATGCCTTAATGATTTCTTCAATTGCAGTAATTTTTATTGCAATTGGAACATAATGACCAATTTTTAAGCTTGGGATAGCATGTTCTAATGTAGCTCCCTCTACAGAGTTATTAAATTCCTCAATAATAGTGTCTAAATTTACTGTATTTTCTCCCATAGTTATTTCTCCTTTTCTTTTTTCTGTTTCTCTTTTTCTTTTCGTCTCTTTCTTCTTTGAGACTGAATATATTCATAAGTTTTCCATCCACCATCAATCTTTGAGTATGCTACCCAATAAAAGTTGATATGAGGATATTTATATAGAAGTAATTTTCTTTTCATAGGTGCCACATGATCTGGCATACCTTTTACATCAATGACATCTTCATGCCCGTCTTTATATGTAAGTACAAAATCTGCCACATATTTAATAGGAAGATATTCTTTATCTTGATGTTCAAATCCTTCCTGTAATAAATATTCTTTCTGTCGTTCACAATAGGTGATTTCCCCTGAAAGAATACCCGGAAGAACAGCATCTCTGTAAAATCTCATCTCAAGAGCAGAGTCGAATACGATCCCATCACACATACGATTATCAGTTCGCTTACTAACATTGTACTTACTGTCTCTTTGTTTCTTTTCGCTCATAGTCCTCCTTATAAAATCCGTATACTAAAAAACAGCAGAAGTACCTGCTGCCATAATGTTCTAAATTAATTCATGTTTACACCAAGCATCATACAGGTGCTTAGTGTCTTCTCTGTTCCAAACAAATAAAATTTTGTTCTGATCGAATCTATTGTCTGGAATGATATCCAAAAGCTCAGCCCCATAACTTAAGTATTTAAAATTCTGAAGCATATTTGGAATAAATACACATTCATCCGGTTCATAAGTCTTCCCGGTAATTCCACTTGTAGTTTTCATAGTTCCTCCTGTTTATAGTTAAAAAAAGAGAGACACATAAAACCTAATGGCTATGTGTCTCTCAGTGATCATTTCTTTTCACTAAGAGATCCGCAAACCTATCTCCATTTCTTCTTACCACGAGAGTAAGAAGAAGGAGAAGAGGAAGGGGATTGAGCCGTTTTGTTGGTCTCAGCGAAAACTTTCTCAATAACGCCTAAAACGTCAGGGAGAAAGTCAGATTTGTTAGTTAAATCACACTTGTCCAGTTTTTGTCTTGTTTGTTCAGCATTGCATTCACCTGTAGAATATCTCTGACAAGCATCAAATACTTTTCTGCAATTGTCTGAATCAAAGATAAAATACCAAGACGGTTTATCTCTATCGACATCACAATGAGGACAGTAGTGATATGCCTTCCCACAACAAAAACAGGTTCTCTGTTTCGTTTCTCCCATGATATTCCTCCATTTCTAAATCGTTTCCAATCAAATAGCTGCCTTATCATCTGACAAGACAGCTTTTAAATTTGATTATTCTGTAGGCATTTTTGGTACGATGATATCGAAAAGTTTCTTTTCTTTATCACAGTACTGTTGCATACACTGGATTTCAAATGGATGTTTACCATCAGTAGAGAATGTTAAGTCTACATTAGAGCTTAACTTAGCCTGTGGGAATACAAGATAAGCATTGTACAGTGTACTTACGTTACACACGTCAGCACCTAAAATCTGTACAATCAGTTTTCCAGCTTTAGGGAATTTTGTAGCACTGTTAGTTACTTTAACAGCTTCATCTGTCTCATATTCGTATTCAACGAATAACTGAGAACCTTTAGATAAGCCAGTTGGTAATGTTACACTATCTGTTCCTTTAGCATGAACAAATTTATCATCACTAGCAGCTGCACCATTAGTGTATTTCTTTCCTAATGTGCTATCACCTTTTAATTCATAGATGTATTTAATCTGCTCTGTAGGTGTGTGTTTTAATGTAACAGCAGTACCAGCTGTAATATCAATTGTTTCGAAAGCTGTAGCAATTACTTTAGACTCAGCATCAGCAACCTGTTTCTTTGTACCGAACTGAGCAGCAGCTAATCCTAAATCGAATAAAGAGTTAGTTGCAGAGAAAGTAGCTTTCTTAGCTCTATCGAATTCCATAATAGGAACTTCAAGAGCATCAGTAGCCTGAGTTGTGTCAGACTCGCATTTGATAGATGGCTCTGTAATCTGATTAATAGACCATAAGATTTCTCCTGTGTCTGTATCTACCATGATTGCACGTAAGCATCTATCGATGACAAAGTTATTAATGTCGAATGTACTTGCCATGTTTAATCCTCCTTGAAATATTTAAAAATTTGTATAAAAAAAGCAGCTCCATAAGAGCTACTTAATCCAATTAAGGTCTTCAGTTTTAATTTTTGAGGTATCTATCATACCTGAATAGCATCCTTGTAAAAGTGCAACAGCTTGTTTCTTTTTCTGAATCTGTTCAACGCTAGACATAAAAGCTGAGATATTTAAATCTTGAACAGATTGATAATCATACTTGAACTCTTCAGTATTTACCATTGAGATAACAAGAGGAAGAAGTATTGGTTCAAACTCTTTGTTTTGATTCATTTCATATTTCATCTTGTCTTCTTCAATAAGGATTTTTTTAGTTTCTTCATTACCAGCAATTTCTACTTTAGGTTTGAGGCCGTGCAAAGATCTAAAATAATCACATATTTTGATATAGGCTAGCTTGTCAATCATGATGTCGTCTTCCATATCAACAAGAACAAGGTCTCCATTTACTTGATTTTGAGCCATCTCAAATTTACTGAGATCAACTCCCATGAACAATCGTTGAGATATGTCAGTTTCAAGAGTTGGAGCCATGAGCATAAATAAATCAAAGTCTTCAACTTCTTCATAGTCTAATCCCAATTTAAAAAGCCTGTATTTCATATCACTAGGAATACAGGTTAATGTAAATACAGCTTGAAAGTATTTATCTTCACCCATCTCTTTTATGTCTCTAAGAGTAGGTTGATGAATACTTATTGCATCATTGATATAATAATCATCTCCGAAAATGATAGACAGGTCTTTATCCATGATCTACCGTATTGTCAGGAATTTCCTCATGTGAGACATTGTTATGGACATTATTTCTGTTGTCCATTCGTCCCTGATAAGGATTACTTGGAGTAATCACTCGGAATTTCAATGTCCTGCAAACATATCTGGTATCAGTAGTTCCTGACACATCGTATGTAAGTTTCATTTGAAATCCTAAATTGTTACTCCACTGAAAATTATCTCTGATGCAATATCCTAAAAGATCATGTCTTTCAGCCCCATAAGGAGTAGCGAGATTATCTTCGTGGCAAAATACTCTAAAAGTACATACCTGTTCTTTCATCATTCCATTCCGATCATTGATATCTACATCATCAATGTCGAAACAAATGAAATTCTGAACTTCAGATTGTACTGGTTCAATATGAATTGCAGGAAAAATATTTATTCCTAAATATTCGTCTGGAGAGTTTGGATCAAGCTTTGGGTTATCCAAAAGTTCGATAATATCAGAATCATTGTAAAGAATTTCTTTAATAATCCTTTTCTTGTAGATAATATCATCATCTATGTTCTGAAAATCTCTTATCATAATCCAATCACCTCCGTTTGAAATTCAGCTGTTAAATCATCTACGAATGCTTGAATGGTGATTGTCTCACCAATTAGAGAGTACACTTTATGACATTTGATACTCACCGTTGTGTCTTCACAAACAATGTCAAAGTCATCTAAGTGACCCTGTGGCACTATAACATTCCACTCCACTTTTTCAGGAGAAGAAGTAGTACCGTCTCCACGTTTAATAATAGTAGAGAACTTTTTAGCACTACCACCACATTTAATCTGTGGTTTAGCACCAGCAAAGTTGATCACCAATTTATCATCTGGAAGATCAGGCAACGTAGGCCTGTCCCCATCAGTTTCAATAGTTGGTGGAACTTCGGTTTTATAATAGTCGGCAATCAATTCGTCCACATTATCTGTGTGACCATTGAAAGCATCTTGTTTTAATGTAATTTTTGTGATTCCAAGAGGAACTGCATCCTCTCGTTTTGTAACCTTCCATGCCACTGGATGTAATGGGTTACGTGTAATTAAGAATCGTGTATCGTAGTCTATGGTGTTTGTAACATCATTTGTTGGAACCCAGAATGAAATCTGGTTTTCTATTGATGTTACTAAGTACAATTGTGTTACTCAAAAAGTTCGTTAAGCTTTTGAGTGGAAATATTAACAATATTTTTCTTGATATAATTTTTTCTTTCTTTCAATGTATAATTCAGAGTCAGAATATAACCAATCTAAAAATGTCTTAACCTGATTTTTTCCAGCGATACCCAATGTTCTCATTGGGCTTTCATTATTTCTATGACATAGCATAATTGAACAATGGATACCTAATGTATCTTCGATAATTGGTTTTAATTCATCAAAAAACATTTTGGTTCCTACTAAAGAAATCCTTGCTTCATTCTTTGCAATGCTACCATCTCCATCAAAATATCCTCTAATAAAATCTGATATGAAATTTTCTTTTATAGAGGTTGGCATTTTAAAGGTTAAACTTTTATTTGGTATCATTCCAAGAGATATTAATTGAGAATGCATATGTTTATTTACAATATCAATACTATATTGATTACTAAAATTAAGATTTTTCTTTTTATAATCAATAAATCTTAGTGGTCTATTGGTTTCCAGCTCAACTAAGATTTTATTTAAAATAGTTACATCAGATTCTTGAAGACTCAAATGAATACCATTTTTAGAGCCCTCATTGTCAACACAACCGTCTGCACACAATAAGCCAAAAATATAAGCTTTGTTCGCAGTATCAATAGAATCAAAATAATTTTCATTTAGTGTGTAAATTTGTCGTGCCTGACTTCTTGTAAGAGTTGAAATATTATTTTTCTTTAATAATGTTGCAACAGTTGAACTACTAACAGACATTAGTTTGCAAACTTTATTGATGTTTAGTTCTTTTTTATAACATTCAACGATAGCTTTTTCTCTATCAGGAGTCATTTTAGGATGACGACTTTTTACATCCATTTTCTGTAAACGTCTTGCTATTGTAGAGGCAGATGTTCCCATGATATTTGCAATCTCTCTATTTAAGTATCCTTGGTTATGTAATTCTAAAATTTTGTTTAATTCTTCTTTTGAATTTACTGATTTTCTATTCATTGAATTTCCTCCTAAAAATTTCAATATAAAAAAGACAGTAATTGTTGTGTTAGGAGCACAACAAAAGAGGAGCTACCTCCTGTCCTGTCTTAATTAGCTAATATTTTCCATTTCTCATATTCTCATATGATGTTCTGACTATATCTCCATCTGGTCTAGATGCTACCCATTTCTGATCACTTGATCTTACATAATAGTCGATGAAGGTTCTCCTATTCGGAGCTTCCCTGCTGATTATCCAATCTTCTTTTTTTCAAACATTCGCACTTATGTATGTTTCATCATTATGCTGTAGTAAAGAAGCTCTAAGGACGTTCCAGCAAAAAGAGTAGAATGCATCATAATGTCCCCACTATGATGGACAACTTCTCATCCGTCCACACCCCACTATTGTTATATACTTTATATACTAAATAGTTTGTCATTAGTATAGTGTCATTATTTGACAGCCTTATGCTTTCACATAAGAGAAGAGCACATCAACACCATATTGTGAATACAACTTAGGTGGCTCCCGTTTTCAGGCACTTGCCTTACTTTGCTCGTTGAAGGTTTCTCTGTTCGAGACTTCCCGGCTGATTGTCCAATTTATTTTTTTTCAAACATTCACGCTCGTCCATATTTCATGACCACGTTGTAGTAAAATAACTCTAAGGAGTTTCCAGCAAAAAGAGAGCTTTTTCACTAACAAGTTTCCCTGATAGTGCGCACAAATTTACGAATTACGGTTGCGGATTGCACCAAGACATGAATACACTTTCCCATTTGCAACCCACTTAAAAGTCCAATTGCAAAGAAGAATATTGTACCGATAGAAAAGAGGATGATTATCATGATCAACAATTAACCAAGTACTAAATTCCTCATCATCATTGACAGGAATATCTACATAAGTTCCTAAAGGATACTTAACTCCTGGTCTAAACTGCAGATGATAATCAATCGCATCTTTACTGATACTGTTTTTTGTATATGCTAAAAACTTTGCGTCAACATCTTCACCTAATATCCTACATTCCCGAAAGGCGGGGTCCTTTGTGAATGTGACATCCATAGCTTTCAGCGAATGGGCTCTGTACTTTTTAGAAGCAGCAGTACTATGAGCACCATTATTTAACCTATTTCTATAACTCTCTAGACTCATCTACATCATCCTCCTTGATATGGTCAACAAGTGATGTAGCATCGAGAATAGCTTTTCTATAAGCTGCATGATCGTAATCTTCTTTTAATGCTTCATCTCTAGCCTGAGCTAAGATAGCAAGAAGATCTAATACGACTGTCTGATTAGAAAAGATTTTATTGTATCCAGATAATTTCCATAATAATCCTGCAAAGTATCTATCCAAATTAGGATCTTTTTCTTCACGCATATATAACAGCTTGAAGATGGAATTCTGAATAGTCTTTTTATGAGCATGGATCTGCTCCTTTGGAAAATTTCCATATTTGCTATTCATACATTTCTCCTAACTATTGTTCTGTCTAAATTTTTCTGTTTGATAATCTCTGTAAACTTTTTGTTTTTCTACTCTGATCTGATTTCTCAAAGCCATTACCTTATCCAATTGATTTGATTGAGCATAAAATTTTTCTTCAGCTCCACCAAAAATCTGTTTAGTAAGAAGAGTAGAGTTCACCTGAGGGCGAATCCATTCTTCTACCATAGACAAGGCTAAGATTTCAATTTCAATATCTGAAAGATCATCTTCAAAGACCCCTTCAGTATCATCTCTCTTGGAAAGATCAGAAGTACATTTGCTAAACTTAGAAATACTTGCAGTTAAATAACCTAACAGCATTTCATTGGCATCTTTATCAGATAGATCAGCAAAATCATAATCTTCGATCTTTAATAAGAAAACAGAGTAGATGCGTTCATAAGAGGTCATAATACACCTCCTAGAGCACTAACTTAGCAAACTCAGTTCCCAGTGATTTGTCGATTGTTTTCACAATACGAATACTATCTAACTGTCCATCTTTAATAAGTTTTGCAGCAGCTGTTCTAGCAGCATCTTTAACTCCTTCAGGAGCATTGTTTAAGAATGACTCTAAGGCATCTGGTGTCTTATCAAAGAAACTTCTAGGATCATCTAATCCATAGAACTGATTTGTAATTTCCTGTAACTGAGGATTTTCCTTTAAGAAATCTTCATCCATAACAATAAAATAAGGATAAAACAGGTAATCGGATTTTCTGGCTAACATTGCTTTTAAGTCCTGATACTCCACATCAGTAATTTCTCCATACTGGAGCCACTCATATCGAGTACGAGATTTAGCGAATGTTTCATGATAAATTAATTCTCCTGTAGTTACTGACATACAAGGAATTAATTCCTCCTTGTCAAACACACGAGCTTTTGGCTCTGGTTTAGGAGTAGCTTTTTTTGTTCTAGTTCTTTTCGCTGTGGACTTAGCAGCAGCTTTTTCCTCGACTGCATTTTCTGTGTTAGTTTTATTAGTTTCTGGCATTTTATATCTCCTTTTTAATATCAAAAGAGCCAGCATTTAACTGGCTCAGATTTTATCCTACTGTAAATTTGTAAGTTCCAAATAACTGGTTGATAACAACATTGATACCAAGTTTCTGCATTAACTCGTACTCATATGTCATATCCTGATTTGTTGCACCATCATTAATCTGTTTAACGATAGCTTCACCTTCATTAACAAGTTTGATAGGTTTGTTATCAGCATCAATAGGCATTAACAGTAATTTCTTATTGTCAAGCTTTTTGTTTCTTGTTCCCTGTTCATTAACCTGAGGGATAGCCATTAATCTGATTCCTTCAAACTGTCCTAATGTACCAGTTGTATGTCTTTCATTTCTCATATCGTCTGAAATCCAAGCAGATGGAGAAAGAGCGATAACCTGAGAAATAGCAGATCTTGTACCACAGATAACAACTTCTTTACCTGTATCTGTTTCAAGATTCTGAACAGCTTCAATTAATTTATCAGCCTCTAATTTACCTGTGATCTTTAAGTCTGTAGGTAATTTTTCATCAGCTCCCATGAAAGCTTCATAGATCATGTCATTGATTTTTCTGTCAAAAGCTTCATATACTTTTGTGATCATAGCAGCAAAGTCACGTCTACCAGCCATGAAAAGTTCAAACTCTTCATAGATCTTAATTCCATACCAGTCTGTAGTAACAGAGAAACTTTCTCCGATTCCTAATTTCTGGCGGATTAAGTCGTGATGATTACCAGAGAATCTACTAACTGTTAATACAGCCTGCTCTTCAACATAGAATACATTCTGATCTCCGTCAGCTAAGTTTCTCTGATCAACCCATTCCATGAAGAAAGGATTGTCTCCCCAACCACTTACAAGTAAATTCTCTAATGTTTCCTCTAACAATTCGAAAACTTCTGTCTGATATCTACGAATAGCTTTTCTAAGAACTCTACGATTCTTTTCATCTTCAGCAACTCCAAGAACCTGTGCAAATTTCTTTCTGATAATAGTATTGGCAGCACCTTTAGCATCTGCAACACCGTCAATTTTCTTCATTTTGTCGTTAGCTGTGTCTAACATTAAAGCAGAGAAGTCCATATATTCCTGCTCACCTTGTTCAAAAACAGCCTGAACTGGTTGAGCCAGTTCGCTAAATTTCATAAGTCTTAACATATATTTCTCCCCTCCTTATTACGCTGCTGCAGCCACTTCTGTGTTTTTCAGCACTTCAAGCATGACCATAGTTACACCAGATTTGATGTATGTATAACGAATTTTCGCTACAAATCCATAATCTGTAACAGCTGTTGCTTTAGCAATTTCCTGATACTTACGATCTTTTGCAACAACTAAGTTACCAACTGTAACTTTTTCTCCAGCAGCTTTTGTGATCAGATAATCGGAAATTCCATACATATCTCTTGGAACAAGAGTATAAGCACGAGCACTTTTACCTGCTTCAATCACATAGTTGTATTCAGCCTGTCCAACTGTTGTAGACTGATCATAAATTAATGCCGGGTTAGCAATTAAAACAACCTGACTACCTTTTGTAGGTGTAGCTGCTTTATATTCTTCATTTCCACTTGTTTCTACTGGATCACCCAGAGCAACAATCATTCCATTTTCCATAGCAGCAGCATCGTCAACTACAGAAAAAATGTGTCCACCACCGAAATAAGTAGCATTGATCTTACTTGTTTCGACAACACCATATTTTATATTTGCCATTAAATTTTCCTCCTTGTTTTTAGACATTAAAAAAAGACACCACACAGGTATCCTTCAAAATTCATGTATTATTTTTCAAAATCATCAAATAATGAACCATATGGTTTATTTGCTGTAGATTCAGGTGATTTTCCACCAACACTCATACCAAATTTATGTTTAGCAGGATTTTTATAAGCAAATTCACCACTGATGGCAGCTTTTCCAATGATTTTTAAACATTCATTTTCTAACTCTCCAACAGAGAATTTTTCGATCTGTTCATATAGAGCAGAATATTCTTCAGAACCTTTTAATTTCTCTTGGAAAGAATCTAACATAGCTGTCTTTTCTTTCTTGTCAGCCTCTTTCTTAAACTCTCTAAGAGTTTCTAATTCAGGTTCCATTGCTTCATAATCAGCAACCTTGGATGTTAATTCACCAATTTTAGCTGTATATTTTTCTTCAACTGTCTTTTCAGCTGCTTTTTTAGCTTCATATTTAGCTTTATCAATCTCAGGTTGTACAATATCAGCAAGAGAGAAGTCTTCAGCTGGTTCCTCAGAACCTTCGAAATCTACAATTGTATATTTCTTTCTTTTCTTAGAGTCAAAATCAACTTTAACTTCATCGCCTGCAACATCAAAGCTGAATCCAAATAATTTGTATCCATCTTCTCTGTCATAAGCATAAACTTCTCTGCTGTCTACATCATAGTCCACTACAAAATATTTAGAATAGCTTCCCCAGTCAGTTTCAACTTTCTGATCAGCAAAAGCTTCACTCATAGCTTCTCCGAGATTACTAGACAGTAAGAATTCTTTTGTCTCTTTCATCTGTGTTAATTTTTCAGTCAGGGCTTTTTCGTCCATGTCTGCATATTCAAAATCAAGAGACTCTGGATCAAATCCAAAAGATTTGATAAGTTCTTTCTTATTCAAGTCATGTTCCTCCTTTTTCTTTGTGATTTCTGTGTTTTTCATTTCAAAACAGTACTGTTTAAAGTCTTCAAACATTTCATCCATTGATTCTTTGAAAGTATCTGCACTATATGTTTCTAAACATGCTGATTCAAAACATGGTGGAGCACTCTCTAACAATGTGAACGCCTGAAATTCAAAATCAGTAACATGACACACACCATCAACCATTTCATATGAATTAACACCAATCTCCATGGATTGATCTGTAATACCATTTTCTTTGATGTGGTCATAAACTGCCTGACGTTTCCACAGAAGAACCTCACAACAAAAATAAGTCTTCACACGGCCATCATCTTCAGTAACATTTTCCCAATACCACTGTGGAGATTCAGGAATTACACCTAATGGATCAGTCAGATTGTATTCTTTCAAAACCCCGTTCTTATCTTTTCTAAATGTCGAGTCGTGAGAACCAATCTTGTCTTCATCGATGGAATAATTTGCTACAAGAGGTACGTAAGCAAGAGTAGAAGTAGCTTTTTCAAATGATTTTGTACTAATATAGCTACCATTTCGGTTTTTGCCCTCGTAAGCAATGTGTAACATTCCTTTATCAAAAGTGCTATTTGTAGACACAATGTCCTCAATATAGGCACTGTATTTTAAACTCATTTTTGTTTTTTGTTTGTTTTTAGCCAAATTTCATCTTCACCGCCTTTCTTTTTGTTTTTTACAACTAAAAAAAGACCTCAGCGGTCTAGAATGTCATTTTATTTGTGAAAACCATTTTCATACGGTCATCTAATGAAAATTCCATATCTACGGCTTCCAATTTATTTTCAAAAATATAAACCGTATGATCTTTACATTTTTCAACTTTTAACAGCTTACATTTTTGTTCTAATTTTTCTTTTAGTTGCTCATCTATACAAAAGATGAATGGTTTATTCTCCATTTTTATTCTCCTCTCTGGTTGCTATACCTTCCTCAGTCATATCATCAAGATTCTTTTCTTCAGCACCACCTTTAGAGTCAGTTGTACCTGTATTGGATGTATAAGAAGAATTAAGAGGCTTCCATAATTCATCTAATCCTAGTGCATTTTCCAAACCAGTATTCTGCATAACTTCATAAGGTGTATAACCCAAAGAAGTAGCAAGTTCCATTTTTACTGGAACACCTAGGGCAGCGGCATCTTTTCTCACGTTGATATAATCTTCTTGTGTGAAATATGTATATCTGTGGAACTTGATAATATAATTTTCATCAATATTGTTTTTGATGTACATCTGAGCCCATCTCTCAATCTTAACTAAGAAATCTATGGCTACAGTTTCATCAACTTCTATAGAATGTTTCAATCCAACAGATCCACCTTTGTCAGAATTAAATAACATTTCAGATACACCAACTTTGCTCATTAAATTAGATAAAGAATTAGCAAAGATGTCAGTGTCAGACGTGTCATTTGTTTTAAAAGAAACGACTTCAAGATCACATGGGCTGTAAGCAGTTGCAGCCAAAGAAGGAGCAGCTTCACTTAAAAGTCCATCCATAGCTTGTACAAGATCTAAATCAACAGCAAAATCATTGATTTCTTTTGTACCAGATAATAATGGGATTTTTTGAAGTAATAAGACACTTGCTTCCAACTCTGTCTTAGCTTTGATTAAATTTTCATAGTCTAAAAGATCAATCAAAGACACAAAGAGTGGAAGTAGATATGGAAGCGGAAGAAGTGGATCGTTTCCAGAAACGATACAAATAGAGGTTTCCATAGGAATTTGAAACCATTTGTAATCCTGACCATTACTTTTGTAAGCATTGTAGCCAGTGCTAAATACAGAATCCCACTCTTCAAGATAAATACTATTATTTCCCTGATCAAAGAAGCTTGCATCAAAGTCAAATCCATAAACACCATTGTCTACCTGAGTAACTTTGCAATATTTAGCTTCTAACTGGTATAAAAAGCATTCATCATCTCCATTGTCATAAACAAATCCAAAATAAGCACCATCTCTAAGTGCTGTTGCAATAACACCGGGCATATCGGCTTTAAAATTAATTCGCTGAACACCTTTCACAGCTTCTGTATAAGAAGTAATGAAATCAGTCTGTCCACTACTTAATAAGTCCTCTTTAGGGACTAGCTGATAGTTATATAACAACATAGAAGAGTAGTATTCAATCAGTTTCCGATATGGCATACTTACTCTGTATAACCATTCAGAAACAGCTCTGATATTGTTAATGTTCGATTGTGGATTCTGAATATATTGTTGTAGTTTTGCTTTTGTGTAACGAGTATAACTACGACTCGTTTCTTTGTTAGCTTTTTGTAAAATTAAACTATTGACCTGACTTTGACTGAAAGTAGAAGCAAAAGGTCTTGAATAATTTCCTGATTGCATTTGTGTAACTTTACGTTTTATGGGTTGATTCTTACGCACGGGTTTCCCAGCATTTTGTTTTTTCGCCACATTATCCAAGTTCTTTCACCTCCTAGTATTGCTTCCAGTTAAATTTGGCCGGACGAATATTAATAAATTGTTGTGTATAATCAGTTTTCTTTGGTTTACGCTTAGTAATATGCTCACGTCTTCTCTGAGCTAACTCCCAAGCGAGCATGGCGATTACATCGTTCTGTTACTTTTTGACCTGCTTACAGGCGAATAAGACGTTAATCTCATTTCTCATATTTCTTTTGTTATAGTATGAGTCCAGACTATCGCATCTCCATATAATACCGATGGAGTTCTTTCACTTAGTCGTTGCAGCTGCACGGTTTCCCTGCTTGCTGTGGGTTATCCTCTTCAGGACTTTCCCAAATTGATCAGAAAGAATTAAAAATGCAGTTTATGGATTATGCTGCATTTGCCCTATGCCTTAAGGCTCTATCGTCATGCATTTTATTGGCTTTCTGGGGATCAAGATCAAATCTGTCTTTGCCAGAAGCCTGTTTGAATCGATAAATATTAACCAATTCAGTTTTTGCGTGATCAATCTGTTTCAAAGCAATCTCTTCATAAGTGGTTAACTTGTGAATTTGAGTATCAACAGTGATTTCTTTCTTGCTTAATATTTTTTCCTCATCCTCGGATGGGAAATAATCACGCAGAGTACGATTACCATTTTTATCAATCTCATAAATTAAGTTGATGAATCCCTTTCCGTCATACTCATTCGGAAATTCAATCAGACCTAAATCCATCATTTGAATCAAAGATTCAAACATTTCAGACTTATATTTCAATGGGGACATCAATTTTACGATGTCTGGGATAGCATTAGGGAAGTTTCTAGCTTCCTCAGCTGAATATTCCTTATCAATCAATCCACGATGCATTAATCCGTCCGAATCTTCCCAATCCTCCAGAAAGAAGTCAGTAATAGGCACGCCAGCTCCACCAGAACCTGCATCAACTAAAAATCTCTTGATATTTTGGTAATCAGCAACACCATCACCGTTATAATCTAATAGTAATTGTTTAATTGCTTTAATCTGATTTGGGGTATTCATAGGAGTTTTATTAGCTTTGAAATAATCTTGAAGACATACAAGATTGACAATTTTCATTTTTAATCCCTGTGTAGGATCTTCATAAAGTTCTCCTATGGCAAGAGCAGAATTATCATGTGATCTAGCAGGGTCATATGCAAAAACATACTCTCTGCGACCATCTGGATTCTTAAGAATTGGAATTCTGTTGTAAGAGTTCTTAATGATCCTTGCTCTTTTAATGATCTGACCATCTCCACCTTCATTTGTGAAGATGTTATAATATTCTCGCAATGCGGCTTCCTTATCTGTTCGCATAGCACTGTCTACAGTACTTTGGCTTAACAGAGGTTTAGGTAGTCCAATGCCTCTTTTTGTTGCTTTAATAATGACATCACAGCTAATATCAGCACAAAAATAGTTTTTATCTCCTGCATCCATTCGTAGGCTACATTCTCTGTACTTTTTATAAAAATACTGGTCAGTGCGACCTGCAGAAGAGCAGTAGAGTAACTGATTTTCGAACATAGGTGGTTTCATAAGCATTTCAGAACCATCTCCATTTGTTCCTAATGCAAAATCAGCATTCTGAGTTGTAAATGGCTCAGAAGTATCAAATAATTCATCTGGACTGTTCATTGCTTCATCATATACATTGCAATTGCTTCGCTTGGAGCGGTTGTTATTATATGCACCGTTCAAAGTAAAAATCTGTGCATCATTGTACAATTGATGATGATATGAAGCAGGATTGTGAACAAATCCATCTTTATTTGCATGAGATTTAATAATTTCACTTGCATAAACACTTGTAAGTGTTGTAAATGAAGGAACTTCATTCTTTGTGATCTTTTCAAGCTTTGAATACATTTCAATAGACTGTGATCCAACACCGCATAGAATATAAGCGGTGAAGTTTGGTACTAACAGCGATTTAGTCATCAAATAGATAGATGCCAATGCACTTTTACCACCATTTCGACTCATAGCCCATACTGCGACCTTAGAAGTCCAAGTATTCATGAATATATAGGTCTGATAGTCCATTAATTCAACACCAAATACCTCTGATGCGAATCTTGTAGGATTCCTTCGGCCCCATTGAATGAACTCAGCAGTCTCTTTGTATTGCTCATACTGACGATTTGTAATGTCATATAGACTAGGTTTTTTGAAGATTTGATAATTCTTTGGGAGATATACACCAGATTCGTGTAATTCGTATTTCTTACTTTCTCTCAATATTCAATCACCTCACCATCTTCAGTCATGAGGCGCTTTTCAATTAGAAAATCTTTAAGATCTCTGTTTTCTACGAGAAGGATTCTTGCCCTTTCAAGAGCTTCATCACGTTCTCTACTATATTGTTCAACTAACTCAACTTTAATATCTTTAATTTCAGAAGCAATGTTCTCATCATAACCAATCTGTTTATGACGAGCTTCTTCTGAAATCTCTACAACCTGGCGCATTCCTTCACAAGTACCAATATCAAAGGTGTTAATTTCTGCCTCTCGGAACCCAATATCTCGTAAATGCTTTTCTTTCCCGGACAGAGTGAATGCACCTTTGGATTTATTATTGTTATTTGTGATAGAAATACCATTTTCTTTAGCTAATGAGTTAATATTATTGACCAGTTTTGAAACTGTTTCAGATAAGTTTTTGACAACAGCATTGTTCTGTACAGCAGTTGTAACATCAATCGTGTACGCATCAATAGCTGCGTTAAGATTTGTAATCTGAGCTTGTGACTTAACAATTTGGATTGCAGCAATCATCTTCATTGCATCATTTTTAGTTTCTTCATCTAAAAAGTTAACAAGCTGAGAGTAGAGCAGAGGCATGTCTTTTTCACTTGGGTATTCATCAAATGGATCATACCCAATGATTTTAATGACATCCTTCCTATTTTGTTCATATGCTTCTTTAAGAGCTTCAGCATCGGTATAAATGGATTCTGTTTTTACCTTCGATACATGAGTCATATCTTTAAAAATATCACTATCACGCCAACGCTTGCCATGATACTGATTCAAACCAAGACTTGTTAGATAAACACCCCATATAGTTTTATTTTCTTTCTTTTTACCTCTTTCTGGAGGCTTGTTTGCACTGAATACAGCAGTTTCCCATAAATCTTCATAGAATGGCTTATCTAAATACTCTAAAGCATCTTGAACGCTTTCTCTTGTTTCTCCAAGAAATTCTCCAGCATCAGTTTTTCTACGAGCAACAGCAGTAGAACAATCTTTACAGATTCTTGTAATACCTGTTAAAACTCTAGGATCTGAACTACTATAGAATTTTGTCTTTGGAAGATCTTTGTTGCAAAAAGGACAGCGAAATGTTTCTTCTTTTTGTGCTTGTACCTTTTTAGCAGAGGATTGTGTACGGCGCATTGCAGTTTTCGCCATATCTTACTCCTAACTTAAATATATTTTTTCAGAAGCGGTTCTACCCTTACCTTCTTCAAAGATCGTAAAGTAGGCAGCAGAATCGCTTGATTGTAAAATTTTCTCAGCGAATGGATCAACACCCATTACACTTGGAACATTAATAACTTCAGCATGACGACCAACATCAGAGCTTTCTAGATGATGTATGTGACCTGCAACCAAGTAGTCTAACTTTACACCATAGAAGTTCTGAAATTTACCATACGCATCTTTAATGTTCTTTTTATCACCATGAAAAGCCAGAACATTGAAACCACAGATGTTTTCATAGATCAATCCAGTGGGATTCTCAATTACCTCAATGTTCGGGTTATTCTCTAATAATATTTTTAACATTGCTCTTACTACGATACCAAGATTTTCATGAGTGAAAGTACCCTTAGGCTGTCCAAGCATTCTCAATTCACTATGGTTACCATCAGTCATGTGGAATTTGATTCGTGCGTATTGAGACAATTCATTTAACCAATTTGCAAGAAAATATCCATATCTTACAGAGCTATCAATAACTCCATATCGCAATATGAATAATTGTCCAACTCTCAGAAGACCATCAATAAAGTCTCCAAGAGAGAAGATGTGTAGCTCTGATAGATTATGTTCATCAATCAGGCCAATTGTGTAGCTTAAAAGTTTATACATTCGATCTTCAAAGATTTCTGGGTTATATGAATTGATAATCTCACCTGAAAGGCCTTTAATTTCAAATTCAACACCATAGTGTTCATCTCCGAAGAACAAACAACCAGCTTCTCGATTATGAGTTACCGGCAATAAATCTGGAATTATAAAAGGTTCAAGATCTTTCATTGCCGATCCAATCTTTTCAAAGATCAGATCATCTCGACCAATCTCACGTTTCCATCTGTTTAATTCAAGTTTTTCTGTTTGAACTTGTGTCTTCAAAAGCTCTAACTCTCTAGTTTTAGCTTTCACGGCAATAAGTTCACTGCTCTGAGTCATATCAGAAAATACATTTTCATAATATTTCTGAGCGTTTTGATATTCTTTACGATACTTAGACTCCCCATAGTTGTAACCAAGTTCTTTATTAAGATGTTTGGCTAATTCTTCCCAACTATTGCCTATAATACCGTTACTCTTCATGTCACACAGTCTCCATATGTACTGTTTTTCGTTTTCGTTTTCCTGTCTGTTTAAATCTACCAATGTGTCTTAACCCTCCCAGTCTTCGTTTACCAGTTCCTTAAATCTATCAGTGAATTTACCATACGGTTGTAGTTTTGCAGGAACTGTAATAGGTTCTCTGTTCCTTGGATCAACCAATTCCTTTTCAGGGATATACCGAGATCCTAGTACAATACCAGAAGCGAGAGAAATCTCAGTGTCTTCAGCATCATTAGTTTCTTTCATAATCTTCATAATACAATCAGGAATAGCATCTAACACGATTTTACAATCGCCTTTAGTGAAACCTGTTGCATCAGAGACCATTGAAACAAGATCACGTTGTTTGTGTTTAAAATAATCTCTTTTTTTCTTTTTCAATTTTCCAGCACCATCCTTTTTATCATTTCTCCGAGTTACAGTCCGTGCTTGCTGCTCATAAAGAGTCAGCGTACACATTTGGACATAGAGCTACCGATCAGAATCGAACTGATAACCTATCGCTTACAAGGCGATTGCTCTACCAATTGAGCTACGACAGCACAAAAAGAGTACATTGTAACTATCAACAATGTACTCAAACTTAGAAAAGAGGTATAAATTATGATTCCTACAAGAAATCTTAATAGCTTTGTAAATCTTTCTGAGGTATGAAACAACAGTAGAAAAGCACAATAATCAAAACTTCACAAGAAAGGAGATAATATGATTCCTCAGAAAGATTAACAGGGATAACTGGATTTGAACCAGTGAATACAGCAGTCAAAGTGCTGTGCCTTACCGCTTGGCGATATCCCTTAAATGTATTTTAATTTTAAAGCAGGTCTTCACCTTACAGTCATTTGTGGAATAGTTTGTTCTGCAACATAGTAGATAAGTCTGAGCTTCGAGGAGCGACCTCTAACTTCTTACCTAAGTCTAAAAGACTAGTTCTATGACATGATCAATACATGCAATGTCAACCCGCCATTCAGAATTAAGTTTTATTGTTATATACTCTATTAGCATATATATTCATTTTGAATTAGAACTTACCCTTAACTGACTTGAGCGACATACCAGCGACTTTTCTTATACACTGTCTTTTGAACAGCTTCACATCAAACTACATTATTTGGCTTTTCCACCTTTTACGTACCTGCCAGAGTACGCATTGAAGTGGATTATTCTCCACAGGAGCGTCTATTGTTGTAGCGAAAAGTTCTGTGCGTTAACCAGACCAAAATGCTGCACAATATCCATTTGCTTGAGAGTTTCTCTCTTGTCCATATCAGATCACTCCGACATAAAAAGAGACACAAAGAACGTATCCGTACAATGTATCTCTCCAATTCGACATATGTGCCTAGAATATCTCTCGGACGCATGGCATTGCGTTTTATAACCGAGTTGCTTATGTTTTAAAATACAAACACCCCAAACTGGATTTGAACCAGCACAAACGGTTTTGGAGACCGTCATTCTACCATTAAATTATTGAGGCGACAAAGACTGACATGACAGGACTCGAACCTGCAACACCAACGTCCGTAGCGTTGTGCTCTGTCCAATTGAGCTACATGTCAATACAACATTTACCGCATCTCATACGTACACACTGGCGACACAGTATAATGTTGATTATTAAAATTCTTGTATGTAAGAAGAATTTTAGTCCCTGTTGGGGGAATCGAACCCACTCGTGACCGAAGCCATCTGATTTACAGTCAGATCCGCCTCCTTAGCGGGATAAACAGGGATATAAGCCCGTGAGCTCGAAAGACATCACAGGACAACCTAAACGCTGCGACAAGGATTCGAACCTTGAGGCCACCAGGGCACATTAGTTTTCAAGACTACGCCGTTATAACCATTTCGGTACCGCAGCAAAAGCGTACAGAGTGGGCTACGACCCCACGTTACATGTATTCGCATGTAAACCCAATTAGCAGTCGGGCGCCTTAAACCAACTCAGCCATCTGTACATAATTTTTGTAGACCACTTGAAATAAAGATTCTCAAATCACATTGAACCAAGTTATCGAAAGCTTCTACATGTCTTCGTCCGTGCGCATCAGACTAATCATTTTACGATATGTGATTTATTTACACTGTCTTAACAGTTGGTTCACCAGAATCTATCCACAGATAGTCTGGATCTCTCATCAATTACTTGACTAAGTATACTTTTCGGTATTTCTTCCCAAATTTTCTAACTTGGCTGTGAGAAGAGAAGTACATGTCGATGTGTTTTCCTTTTACGCCGCTTCCGACATCTTCGGCTACCAGTGTCTTACCACCAATTCTCACTTTACTACCGAGTTTAATTTTTCTTCGATCGACTGAGATAGTTCTACCAGCTCTTGCTCTGCGTCCAGAAGCAGTTCTAGTTCCCCATCCACCTGAGCAGCTACGACAACCACAATAAGCTGTGATTTTGTATGTACCCAGACATTTAACTTTTTTGCTCTTTGCTGGAACAGAAGAAGTAAGTCCTCCAACTGAAATCAACAAAGCCATTAACAGTGCGATCATTGAAATTGTCTTTTTCATGTTTGTCTCCTTTGGTTGCTTTTCAGTTTCCTCTGGAGGTCTATATATTTGTAATGGATAGTTGCAAGTCTCGAATGTCATCTCTGATTTTTGTTTTTGGCATAGACCTCGGAACCTACGAAGCGAATATTCTTTTGTTGAAACAGCGTAGGCGTGAATCTTTGATCCACTGACATTTTGAGATTTTATCTATCCTCCTAACCAATTATTTACTCTTGGAACTCTTTTTGATCTGCTGGCGTTTCTTGAATGGAACTGGTTTCAATCCCCATGCAGATCTTAAATCTTCCAGTGAGTTGTAATGTTCAGTTACTGTATTCCTTTTCATTGCTTATATCCTTCCTTTCATATATCACTATTTTACCACCCCTTCAAAACACTAGGTTTTACCTGGGTTTCTGAGGGGTATTTAATGTAGTAATTCTGCTCACCACTCAAAATTTTACCTAAAAATACATCCTTTAGTATATATAATTAATCCTTATTTTCTTTCCGAAAATCTGATCTTTTGAGCATTTCCTTATCCTTCCTTCCATATATCACTATTTTACCACCCCCTGAAGAACGTAGGCAGAACCTAGTGTTTTCAGGGTCAATTAATGTGGTAATTCTTTTTGCTGGTCTTATTTTTTGTCAGAATTATAGTATTTAGTATATCTATTTAACTGCATTTCACTCTTACAAGAAGTACAATACTGTCTAAGCCGTCCTTTACGATGCTTTTTCTTTTTTGAGATATCTCTAAAAGGTTCTCCACAACAAGAGCATACAGAAATCTCAGGATATCCAATAAAGTGAAGATATCTGTTCCCAAGATTCTTGAAGTTTGTAATCTCAAGAGCAACATCTCCTGAATCGACAAGAATATCTACAGAGAAGTTTAAGCTATTAACTTTCTTGCTCATTGTTATACAATCGCTTCTGAACAGCCTGCCGATTATTTGACATCTACGTTCTCTTGTACCTACTGTATTACCCAATGAGAATAAATCTTTGTAGTCTGTATTCACCCAATTATTATTTTGAGGATTCAGAGCATTATAATACTTGGCCAAACAAAGAGCAGTGAAGAGGATCTTTTGATCTCTAAGATTCTCTAACCCATTTATGGTTTCCATTTCAGACTCATAGATCGGCAGTGAATCAATTTCCACGAGAGGATACTTTTTAGCTTTGTGAATGATCTCATCAATGCATGAATACCATTTAGCTTCTCTGTAGCTCTCACAGGACTCCTTTAAGAACTCATTGATAGTTTTATATACCTGTGCAGGTTCTAAGTCTTTCTCGTGGATGTAATACTTTGCAAGCAAGGTAGCAGTATATGGGATACTGCCTTCCAACTCTTTTGTTTCTAAAATTTTTTCTACCAGTGTTTTTTCATTCAGTACGATATTAATAACAATCAGCCTCCTCAAACATAGATGATTCAATTTGTTTAATAGTTTCAATGACGAAAGAATCTCCGTCATATTCAAAATCTCCTGATTCAGCTCTTACGGGATAAGAGATCTGGTGATAGTTTCTTTCTAAGAGTCTTTGAACAAGAATGTCTCCAAACATGTCCCATACAAACTGCTTACTTTTGCCATTGGTATAGCAGAGATCAAGAAGAATGTCACAAGCTTTCTCAGGATCAGGAACAGCAGTGGCAACAGCTTCTCTGAACAACATGACTCGATTATTGATGATGTCTGTTACATTTAGCCCAAAGCCACCCTTGCCATTAATTAGAGCATTCAGGGTTTTCATTTTCTTTGAATACTCGCTGTATAACTTCTTAAGAGCATAATAATCATTCTTGTTGTACTCATGATCTCTTTTGAGAATGGAGTAATCAAAATCTGTTTGTGTATTCAGCTTCTTTAAGTAGCCATCAAACTCATCCTCAAAGAGCTTACAGATTCGATTCATCACACAAGGCCCTGTACCTACAGGCAAGAACTTATAGTAGTGATCTAAGAATTCCGCTTCATCCTCTGTGATAGGTTCTGTATCAGCTTTCTTGAGTAATTCATCAATTGTGCACCCAAACCAGATAATACATTTGTCGTTTGAAGCTTTCACATAATTTGTATAATCTTTTCTCAGGTGAGAGTAGATGTAGATCATGAAGTATGGTTTCTTGTCAGCTACGATTCTCTGATTGAATTCTTTTCGCTTACGATCCTTTGATGAGTCTTCAGGATGGATGTTATTTTCCTTGCGATTATACCAGTAAGATGGGATAGGTTTACACACAATGCCTTTTAGACGATCAATACTTCCTTGTTGGTACAGCTGGCCACAAATGATTCTGTAATCCAGTTCTTTAAACTCATCACTGTCAGGAGAGTAATGAGACTGTACTTCAAACTGAGAAGTGATAATGTTTGTTGTGAAGCCGATTTCGTCTCCAAAAGCATCCTTGTAAGCTTTTAGGATGTCTTTCTTTTTGGGAACAATCTTATTAGCTTTACGCTGCACACAAATGATTGATGGAAGAGGACGATTATTCTCAACAAGTATTCTATTGTTAGTTGTGAAGAAGAGGTCTCCCGATGTACCCTCGGTTTCCCGATATTTATGGAGAAAGGGGACTAGACTATATCATTACACAGCATAGGTCTTACACTGTGACGCTCGGCACTTCCCTTGGGGAGTTTCACCCTTTTGGTACTCTACTTGCTACCGATACCGTATTCCTCGAATATCAGTGCTTTGGATAGTCGTTTGACTTTCAATTTCTTGCTTAGCACAGGATTACCACCGGCACTACCCGCTGAGGCTCCCCTGTTAGCATATGTGTTAACTTCCATTTCCTGAAGCTACTGTACGTCACATATACACCTTACATTTGTAAGTTCACCGAGTTTTACTTCGACCGAATTGGCTGATCGAAGTCACAACCATTCAAAGATTCACATGTATTGTCCCAATTGTTGATCACACAGATGGATGGGAGATACTGGAACCAGTATGAAAGCTGCTCATTGTTCTTCACTTTAAGATTGACGATGTTATAATGGCTTGTCATTGGAGCTCTGAAGCAAGCTACTTCATCAACCTGTCTATCGATCCAATGCTTGTGATACATTTCTCCTGCTTTAAGCAATCCTGTAACTTCAAGTCCAAACATGGATTGCATGAGAGCATATGGATCACCAGCAACGATTGAATAATTACCTTTCACTTTGATGCGTCCGATCTTAGCATCTTGGATTCGTTTCTTGATGAGAGAATGAATCTTGGATCGAATGAAAGGATCTTTGATCATCTCAGGTTCAGCTATGAGTGCCTGAATGTATGTAAAAGCATCTGACTGTAAGATGTTCTTCTCAGTCATATTCTTACCTCGTAGGAAGAGCAGAGTCTTTCTGTAATCCATTCCAAGAATGTCTTTGATCTCTTTTATGGTTGGTTCACAAAGCTCTCTTATTTGGGCGTCTGTAAGATAATAGCTCTGTAAGAACTGATAGTTAAGATTTCTTTCAGTATCACATTCTTGTTCGGCTGTCTTGGCAAGAGCAAAGTGATAATCATATTTCTCAATGTTCTCTAAGTAGTCTTCCATAGACTCATATGCATCCCATAGCTTAAACATAGATGTTGTAAGTATCACCTGAGCGTCTCTAATGTCCCTAGGATGGCCCCAAGCATCAATAATGGTATAAGTCTTAGCTACGTCCTCTGCAAAGGCTCTAAAGTCCATACAGTGAAGCATACCTTTACAGAATGGCCATCCTCTCATGTTGCCAGATGGAAGAGGAGTATCATAATCTCCATTCAGTTCACCATTCCATTGTCTTGCAAGTTCTGGAAGAACTAATCCTTCTCCATCAGATCCATTGTGTACAAACTCTTGATCATCAAGAAGAGTTACTTCTGGCTCATCTGAGTTTGTATCATCCACATAAAGAGCTTGTCCCTTAAAGATCGTCTCACAGTCTTGTACAACAATCACTCCTGATGGTGGAGTAACAACTGTAGAAGAAGAGCAGAAGAGTGCTTTGTACGCTCCAAGCTTGTTTGGTATGATCGGAACTTCTTTATTTCTTCCTGCATCTACCTTCTCGCAAAGAGCATCGTATACATTGTCACTGACAAAGATCACAACACTATTCTTTAAACCTCCTGTGGTTCCTAAGAAGAGATTGTAGTGAAGATCGTTTACAATGAATCCATGCTTGCTGCAGTAGTCATAATCTTTCTTTGTGTCGAAGACCACTGTGAGGTAGTCTGTTTGGAATCGACATTTGTACAGATCATTGTAGAGTAGTGAGATAAGTTCTTTGCTTCCTCTGTTGGCTGAAAGCTCTTTGATCTTCTTTCGGATTCTTTTTGCTCTTATGTCTGAATCATAGTCATGGATCAATGAGTCGATTGTTCTTAATGCTTCAGAACTTGAAAGAGTAATAATGTCGTCTCCATTCTCCCTCGCTTCATTGAGTGGTAGAGAAAGTTTCCACTTCGCCTTTCTTAATCGGCTGCTGTGTAGTTTGTAAATATATTTCTGACTCGTCTTTTGTTTAGAAATAATGATCACTCCTTTTTTGATTTTTTATGTGTTGAGTGGAGAGAAGTTTTTTGTGATTTTTACCCTCTCCAAAACTTAATCTCTTGGTATAAAAATTTCGGCGTCCATAATTTAAGTAATATTCTTAATGTTACTACGTAACATTAAAAATATTATTAAATCATTTAATTTCTTTTTAATGTTAATTACTATTTAATATTTAATTAATACATATCCTTATATTTATATACGGTTTTAAAAAAGACACGCTTTTATGCGGGTTTAAGATCCAATTCGGGGGATAAAACCGGGACTCATGATCCAGTGCTTTTTGCCTCCTTGGAAGAGCATATCAACGACTTTTCGAACATCTGTTCCATAGCGAGCATATCTTTTTGACCAAAACTCTGTAGTAGATAATTCATACACAGAAGTTAACGAATCGATTACGTCTTGAGGAGTTCCTTCTGGGAATTCTTTTAGACAACTGTAATAAGCTGTAAGATTTTTAATCAATTCTTCCTTCTTTGACTGAGCATTTTTTAAAACTTTTGGTTTAAAAATTTGTTGAATTCTTTTCTGATAAGTATAGAATTCGTACTCTCTTAAGTAGCTGTGCTCATCTGGATAAAGATACTCAGGCTCGATCACATACTTAAAATAAAGTTTGGAAAACTCCTTATGAGATTTAAGTGCTTTTAGGAATTTTGGATAAACTTCTGGATATAATCTCACAGTTGTAATGTCAACATGGTGTTTTGGTATGCGGAGACTATCACATAAAGTATCTTCATAAATCTTACGTTCTTTTTCTGTGAGATCTCTGAGTGGCTCGAATGGACTACTGCCACATACGATTCGTTTTTTCTGTCTGATGATTCCTCTATTTTCCATACTTACAAGCAGATTATAAAATCGTCCATGTGCTAAATTCTGCATACTCTCATAAGCTGTGTCGAAGTATGTACCAGGATATTTATCAAACTTATTAAGGTCGTAATCTTTCTTCTTTGCTGGAATGAGTCCAAGCACTTCACACCATTTGTTCTTATCCCAATTTTCATTGATGTGGTTGTCTAAAATATGGATGATCATCATTTCCATCATATAGTTGATTCCCATGAAAGGACTTCTAAGTTCCCAAGAGAATGGGTTCTCAATATATTCACCTTTGATCTTTGTGATTTTAATCTGACCATCTTTCTGCTTCTTTGTACATATGAAGTGATCAAGATTTGCTTTGTGGACTGCATAGTGACTCTTTCTTCCTTCTTTATCGATTCCAACTAATTGAAGAATGTCTGAGTACTTGTTGTACTTGTGGCCTTCTTTCAGATTGGATAAATCGAAGAGATGTTGTTTTTCTTTCATGAACCAGAACTGTTCAGCTAAGTAATCGTTTCTTTCTTGTATCGTCATTTTTGACCTCCTTTTTGCTGTTTCTTTTTGTTAATTCAATGAAAAAATGCATTTGTCTGAGTAATGACACTTTTCTTTCGATGAATTCACATTACCACAGATGTATGACAAAATCAATAGTTTTTTGAAGAAAAAATAAAATTGTGAGAGTAATGACACTTTTTATTTCATTTAAGTACGTTTAAGGAGGCTTAGACTGGGATTTTTATGTCAAGTGTTTTTTGGAAATTTCTTAAAATAGTGCTTTCTTTGGCTGTTTTACTTGGTTTATTCTGGATTTTTCTTTGACTTGTTGTACTTAGATGGGTAGAAATATGGCTGTTTTATGCGATTGTATAAAAATAAAATAAATTAATTTTTTATATGCTAAAGTATTGACTTTTGAAAAATCAAGTGTTTTTTGAAAGAAATTTAAAAAAATTTTTACCGTGTGGAATTCTCAGAGAAGGGGTTTGCATTTATATAAGAAGAGCTTGGTTTTTGAAAAAATTTCAGAGAGATGGGTTTAGAGTAGAACAGGTGTTCTATATTTTAGGGTGTGAGGAGAGGGGTGTTTGCAGGGAAAGTTTTTATGAGGGGAGGGGTGTATGTGGGAGTGTTTGGAAAGAAATGTGGAGGATGTTTTTAGGGTGTTTTGAGAGGTTAAATGGCGTAGATGTGGGGTGGAGAAACGTCTGGCTGAACTTGTGGTATAGAATTACCAGCTATACAAATATCAGCAAAACTGCGATTTAAAAATAGTTTTAAGTAGCCCCCTAAACACTTTTAAAAGTCCGTAAATAACTATTTACTTGCGTTTTTGATCAGAAATAGATAGTCAAAAAAGCACGTATTTATGCGGGTTTGAGACCGTTTGAAAAGATTTTTAAAAATAATTTTTTTAGGGTATTGTAAAATTTTGGTGGGCATGGTCTTATACAGTTGTTCAAAGGAACAAGGGGTTAGCCCCTAAGACCTTAATTGAATATGAAAATCTTTCCTAAAGTAGGCGTTCCTTACCGCTAAGAAAGTAGTCATAGGTACAGCGACTATAAACCAGTACCCGCACTTTGACAAAATAATACTCTTTTCAAGTCTTTGTCGGTTAGTCCGTCAATTACATGGTTAGTCCATGCCCCAAAAGACCTGAATTGTTAGGTATCGACATACGCAAAAACTCTGCTTTGCTACAAGTGGACTTTGCCAAAAAATCGGTTTTGATTCTATATCGGGAAAATACAGTAGCAGGAAATTTGCCCTTTGACGTTGGAACGTATCACGTCCAACTCATAAACAATTATTTTAGTTTGTTGAGTCTTGAACTCAACTAGCCAACAGGTGGCAATCCTAAGCAATAACTCTATCCTTTTTTAGAGTTTGGGTTAATCGGTTCGACTCCGATAGTTGAGATTTTAACCAATAACAATGTTTTTAGATTGCAACCGCAATCAGAATAGGAGAAATATTATGTTAAATATCAAAACTTACAACAAGAACACTAAATCTTTCGATGCTACAACTAACATGGTTGAACCTAAGAACTTGAAAGCTGATATGAAAGACGCTTTCGCTACAGCGGTACAGATTCAATCTATGTATTGGGTAGTGTGTGATGCACGTAACAACCGTGATTCTATCACTAAAGATTACCCACACTTTGACACCATCAAAGATGAAGATACTTCAAAGCTTTCCGCTGATGAATTATCAGCGTATAACAAGTATCTTGACAACAAAGCTATCTGTGATGCTTATGAAGCTTATGAGTTCACAGACGATGAAAAAGCTGTACTTGACAAACTGGACAAACTACCATCTATGGTTAAGTTCTATGCAAGTTTCTTGTCTAAAGATGAGGGTATCTGCATGAATGGATTCGACACAATCTATAAAAAGTGTCGTGCATTATTCCATGATTACATCTTGACTGAAACACCTAACGCAATGAACACAGATGACACTTTTAAGTCTGTTCGTGCAGACATTGTAAAGTGGTACAACGACCACTTTAAACTTGAAGAAGATAATGAATACCTTGCAAAACGTGGTTCATCTATCAGTAAGGTATCAGCAAGCTTTGTGACTCTGTTGGTATCAGACTTCAAAGTCCCTGCAAAACTTAACAGACAGAGTGGAAAAGCTGAACTGGGGTCTTATAGACAGATGAAAACGTGCAAAAAGATTTTCAGAACTTACATTTTAGCTAAAGTTCAGAATCTATCATTAGATGAAGCTAGAAAAGCCATTCAAGATGAAATCACTAAAGAAGTTAAGAAACAGGAATCTGAATCCAAAAAGGATGAAACAGTCAAAGAAGAAACAACAAAATAGACACCTCCAAACAAAATAAACAGCACGACTGGACGGCAGTGTAGGTAAGGTTCGATTCCTTACCCGTGCTTTGAAACCAACAAACAATACAACACTCACAGACTTGTGAGAGAACAGGAGTAACTATGAGACAGTTTAGAACCGTCAAAAGCTTCAACGAACAACTCCACAGCGTACGCCTCCCAAAGGGTGCTGTCTGTGGATGCTATCAAGGTATCACATACTACTGTGACCACCTTGAATATAAGCGTATTGTGTCACCACGCAATGGCAAGACTTGGTCACAAGTCCATATTCACATATGGGATGACCGACTCAAGTTATGGCACAGTGGCAAGAATAAATACTATGACTCTCTTTGTGAGTTCGTAGTATCTAAGATTGAACAGTTCGGACTTAATCCGAACGATGTTCAACCAGTACTTGACTATAAGACAGCAGACGTATTGCCACGTCAGAAGATGCCACAAACTTATAGTGGTTATCAATTTAGGGCTGGCAATATGCACAATCGCACCCTAACAGATGCTGACGCCATGAGACCGTACCGTTTTAATGACGAATACGGCATCAAACCAACCAAGTAAGACACCTCCAAACTCACTACTCACTCTCCTGTGCGTATTCTATGCATATGGTTGTAAATCGGACAGGAGTGTGATTATGACTATATACTACTTGACCTATACGATGGGTATTGACATGACTCCATTGTCAAATCGCTATACAGTGTATTTCAATTCCAAAGATGCACTTGACACGTTTGTCAATGGGTTTATGAAAAATACCTATCAAGAGGGTTACAACGAGATAATCAGCAAGGGAAAAGCCCACTGGAACTCTTATGGAATCCTCATACCAAAGTAGTACTTAGACAGGATGGGATAGTATATCTATCTCATTCTGTGTGAGCAACAAGACAAATAAAAATATCAATTAGACACGACTGTGTCTAGAAAGGGGTTCACTATGAACAATAATACAACAACAGCTTGCGAATTGAACAAAACAGGCTCCTGTGATGGATGCTTCTACACTGAAGTCTGTAAGGTCTACAACTGTACAGGTGACACTGTGCCACTTATAAGTAATGGCTTTATAATAGGTCAATATCCTACACATAAGGTCATTTCAGTGGCAGTCTGTGAAGGTCGTCACGAAATCCCACAGGCTACAGATGGGTCTATCTTTGGGCAAACAATAAGCGAAATGAAGCCCGCAAAATTGTTTGCAGGAGCTAAAACGACGCTTGTGGAGAAATATGACATAGGGAAAGACGATATAGTCAACCTTTATGTCACAGGTCTGACAATGGCAACTTTAGCCATTATCAATGCTTGTAAGTTCATTGGTGCACAGGTTGTCTGTTACCATTATGACAGGGAGACAGGTGAGTATATCCGCCAGCTGATGTACTAAACCTGTAAGACAAACTAAAACAGAAACCAAAAAAGCACGGAGAATAAAATAATTCCGTGCTTTTTTCTATGTCTAAAGAAAGGAAATGAAACATGAATTTAAAAAGTACAATTTTATTAATTATTGGGGTCGTTATGATGATATGGGGGACGTTGGCAACAATGCAGAATATTACTGACGCTCTCAGCACACGCACAATCACAGGCACATACAACAACGGAACTATCACGACCAAAGATGGAAACGTATGGAAAGTAACCAACTACAACGGAATCAGCACAAACAAATCTGTCAAAGTATCTGTCAAGTTCGATACAAAAGGAACTGACAGTGTACTTGATGACGAAATTGTAGAAATTAAAGAAGCCAACTAAGAAAGGGAATAGGAATCATGAAGAAAGAATTAGCAATGAAGAAAAAACACGCAATTAAAATACTTTTAAATCCTAAGTCATGGATAGCAACAGAAGATAAATCCCGAATGGTCACACGTTGGAGATATGAAGAAGAGTTTGAGTGTGAGTCAGACACTGAATGCTTCACAACAGAAGACCTCAGTGAAGCTGTGAATTGGTTGTACGCAGAGCAAGACCCATACAAGGAAGAAAGCAAACCAAAACCAGAAGTGAAATTCTCAGCAGAAGTGAATGTACAGGTTACAGACAAGTACATTGAACAAGTTAAAAGGGAAGCCAAAAGAGAAATCTTGGAACATTTACAGGCTCATTTAGATGTAATGGCACAGCAGTCTTGGGAGCTTTACATAGACGAAGGTGTAGAACAAGAGAATGATATGCACTTAGGAGAGCAGAGAGCCTTTGCAATGACGCTCGCACAGGTAAACACAATTCTTAAAAACTTATAGGAAAGGAAACTAAAACCATGACAAAACAGGAATTAGAATTTATCAAAGCGAGAGCAATCACAGCTCTTGCAACTTCACCAAATCAGGTTGAAGTAGAAGACAGTCACAAAACAGCTACAAGGCCTGATCGTAAATGGAAATTTGAATGTAGATCAGATACAGAACACTTCTATGTAGAAAGTATCTTTGATGCTGTAGATTGGCTGTATGAAGATTTAATTGCAGATGATGAAGAAGAGAAATGGAAACTCAGATTCACAACAAGGGTAGAGCCAAAGATTGTAAGAAATATTTTGGAAAGCCTAAGTGAATACAGTGAGATTCTTACAGGTATGTCAGACACTGCTTGGAGTTTATATCGAGAAAATGGAAATGAAATTCACTTAGGAGAAACGAACGCCTACGCAGATGGAGCCAATAAGTTTTTCCAGATGCAAGAGAACCTGGAAAAAGAGCTGAAAGAGAAAGGAAACTAAAACCATGAGAACAAAAAGAGAACTTATGAAGGAAATTTTAGAAGCAGCTGTAATCGAATCTGTAAAATTAGATTGTGAAGTTGTCCATTACGATGTAGAAGTACACGGGGAGATGCACAGATTACAAGTAATTACAGGTCAATTTTTTGTTGAGTTTCATCATCTGGAAGATGGAGAGTATAACTACAATTGTCCACACTTAGTCTATACTTTCGATCCATGGGAAATCGAAGAAGCGTTAGATACTTTCTTCATGATGGATGGAGAAACAGGAGAACTTCATGTTGACGAAAGCAAAATCGAACTTGGTATTGACTCTGATTTTACACCAGAAGCGAAACCAGAAATCACACGAGAAGATATCGAGGAAGCGAAAAGAGAAGCACAGGTTGAGATGCTTCATCGTATTAAAACTTATAGCCTTTCTGTAAGTTTTGAAAACGCAAAGAACCTCAACAAAACAGGGAACTACTTTTATGATGGTAAAATAGAAGCATATAAAGACATTAATGAAATGTGTGAAGCTTTGCTATACCGATTAGGAGAAGAAGATTAAAGCAAATCAATACATAGAGGGGTAGTGATTTGATATATATCTAGTACAAACTGTATATATTTGTAGCTAGAAAATCAGCCTTAGATAGCCAGTAAAGGAAATCTAAGGCTCTTTTTGTATCTATAAATATATTAATTCTTGTGGATGCACAAGAGAAAGGAAGAGCCTATGGGATTAACAAAAGAAGAAATCTGTTACCGCTCAGAAACCATTGCGTACTACAGCGGCTTTGGTGGAGTAGAAGTGAAACAAATTACATATGGAATTGAAGACTATATGTATTGTGTATCTGGTGCATGGGGTGGTTATATGAGCTGCCACAAATTGAAAATCCAGACAGACATCAAAGGAAATATGTTCGTGAAATTACACGGGTATAGACTATTCTTAGATGAATTCATTCGTACAGGAAAGGAACAGACAGAGCTATGGGAACAATAACATCTTTAACATTGTTTGAACAGCAATGTATGGAACAAAAGACATTCAAACTGAAAACATTAGAAGAGTTTGGTCATGCAACTTACAAGGGATTTACACTTCGCAATGGATATAGATATGGAATCACAGAGGAAGACGGAATCCATGTAGCAACTTCAAACTGGCAACAAGGGAACTTCATTTATATGTACTTCTACAACGAATTAACAAGCCAGTGGGAAGGATTGTGGATTGACTTAGAAGACATAGAGATTGTGGAAGAGAAAGGAAATTAAGATGTGGGAAATTGGAGATAGAGTAGTTGTTGTCGAGGCTCCCAAAAAAGGGAATAGGTATGGGTTAAATATTTCAGCAAGTGACAAGGGAACCCTTATAGTTAAAAGAGATGGTCGGTATTTAATCCAATTTGATAGGGAAATCGGTGGACATGATGGAGCTTGTGAAAAACCACTAGGCAAAGATGGTCATTGTTGGTGGATGCACAAAGAAGATTCTTACCTTGTAAGTTGGGCCTTAGAGCTTAAGTGTAAGTGGATTCCAAAGAAAAGAAACAACAACTTCTACTAAAAGAAAGGCAAGGTAAACATGAAAGAAGTTAAATTTGAAGATTGCAAGGTGGGGATGACTCTTAAGCTAAAGGAAGGTTGTCCTTTTAGAAAGTATTGGGAAATAGATCCTAAGGAACCGGTAAAGTGCATTGTTGTAGGGATGATCGGGAGCCGAAAAGATGCCATTTTTGTAGATATCTATAATAAAGATGGGAGAAGATGTTCCCCGCTGAATTGGTATTTCTATACAGATGATTCATTAATAGACGCTAACGATTATGAACTAATCTCAAAAAATTTAGCGTATCCGAACAAGCGAAAGAACAATTATTACTAAGAGGTGTAATATGCAGAAAGAAAGAGAAATTCAATTTGAAGATTGTCATATTGGCGATGTTTTTAAGTTAGATAGACGTTCGCCATGGGTTGTGGAATGGATAATGGAATCAAATGGATACATCCCTAGAGAAGAAATCACAGCAGAGATTGTACATATGATAAATAATGGTGACGTCAAAGAAGTTGGGATAAATGTTTATATAGGTAAAGCTTCATATGATCATTATGATACTTCTTATCTCCGAGAGGGAAGTAGGTATAAGGAAGACAATCTTGAAATGAATCTTAAAAAGAAAAATCGTATCAAAGCAGGAAGAAAGAACAATTATTATTAGGAGTGGTTATATGAAGACAAAAGAAAGGGGAATTCGATTCGAAGATTGCCATGTTGGAGATGTACTTAGGTTAAAAACAAGATGTCCTTTTGTGGACTATTACCTTACATCTGAGGGAATTGCTGTAGCAATAGAAGATAAGGTTACTGCAACAGTAGTTCATAAAAAAAGAAAAACTCTTGATGTAATAGTACGTGTAAATGGAAAAATATGTGCACCATTTCGGGATTGTTGGCTTGCAAGTAGTTCAGCTTTTCGTGAACATGTTTTTCACATTAATGTCGATTCAAAGATTAATCGAAAGAACAACTATTATTAGATAGATACATATAAATAAGGTATTTCAAAATCAGTGGAGTGATTTTTGTTAATACATGAAGAAAGGCGGGATCTATTCCCGTCTTTTTTCAAAGCAGAAAGGAAATTAAGATGAGTAAATTTAGATTTTTAGATAAAGAAGAAACAAAAGTGTTATTACAGGTAACAGAATGGTTAGATAATCATTTCTTCAATCCAGAAAATAAATTCGATGAAGAATATTTTGAGAAATATATGAGAGCAATCATCGACAACTCAAGGGAAATGTACGAAGCGGTATACATCTGTGTGAACACAAAACCTGTAACTGTAATGATTTATGACTATGTGATTGACATCATTATTGCTGATGCACGAGTTGACAAAGAAGCTAGAGAGATTGTAGAGATTGCCTTTACAACTTGGTTAATAAACATGACAGATAAGCCATTTGAAAAGATTTTTGGATGGATGATTAAAGAAAGTTACAGAGTAAGAAAAGGAAGAGAGGATGAAGAAAATGAAGATGATGAATAGATTTGAAACAGTAATGAAGTTAATTTGTTGGATTGCAGCAGTGACATTGGCATGGATGCACGTTTCAATTGTTGCAGTGATTGCACTTGCATTAGTTGGAACTTTTGGAAGTGAGGTTGATTTGAGTGCAAAGTAAACAAATGGGAAGGCTAGTATGCTTCGATGATTGCGAAGTTGGTATGTTTTTTAGGATTGATAAAGACTGTCCATGGATGCATGACAATGAGTGGATGGATTGTTTTAATACATTGAGAAATGCAGATGAGTTAAAAGTTAAAATTATTGATAAAGACGCTGATGATAGCAGTGTTGAGATAGAATTTTGGGCAGATGGTCAAAAGACAGATATAACAGATTAGCTCTATCAATATGAAGACGATCCAGAAGATAGGATTGGAAATAACCTTGAGTTCCTGCGAAAGAATAGAAAAAATAACTATTGGTGAGGTAAGCAAATGGAAAATGAATTAAGAATTGGAATGCAGTTCTTAGAAGTAAAAACGGGAACTGTCTGGAAGCTTACAGATATGAATTTTATGCAAGGAGGGTTTTATATAACAGACATCTCATTGTGGTTTCAAGCTGTACATGTAAATACAGATGAGGACGATGTATGGAAAAGTACATCGTCAATGATGCCTAAGACAATGCTCGAAAGAAGATTGAAAAAAGGCACATGGAAACAAATAAACAATAGAAAAAACAATTACTATTGATTAATAGTAGAAAGGACATATTATGGAGGATTTAAGATTAGTAACAACAGAAGAATTTAATGGAGTTGATTGCAACTTTTACAAGGCAGATTGCGATATTTGGATGACTAGAGGGCAGATTGGTAAAGCTTTAGGGTATCACAATCCAAGGATTGCAATCGGGAAAATACATACTGCACATAGAGATAGACTTGATCCACTTTCAGTTGATACCAATTTAGTGTCTACTGATAGAAAAGAATATTCTACTTATATATATAATGAAAGAGGCATCTTTGAAATCTGTAGATGGAGCAGACAGCCTAGAGCAAACGAATTTATGGATTGGGTATGGGATGTTATAGAAGCATATAGACGTGGAGAATTCCAGAGAAAGCCTAGGGAAACAGCTATTACTCCTGTTGAGAAATTCTTAGATGGAATGCAGAATATGTTCTTAGAAATGAGAGAAGAGAACAGAGTATTCAAAGATACTGTGTTGAAGATTTTAAAATCTCAGCAAGGACAGGAAGTACAAAAACCTGTTGAAAAACTTGAAGTTCAAGAGAAAACTATTAATCAACTAAAAACAAAACCAGTTGTTAAGATTGAAAACCCTAGATTAGACACTTGGAAGTTCGAAATTGGTACTAAAGCAGCCTATATTGTTTTTAATGGAAATGAATATAAAACAAAAGGAAAAGTATTCTCAGCATGTTATTCAAAAATGAAGAATGTGTATGGAATTTGTTGGTCACAGGAAAATAAAGAATACAGAAGAGCTTTCGGATTAGAATCTCAGAGAGGTAGGTTAAGTACTTTAGATGTTGTATTCAATGACGAAAATTTGAAAGACCTGTTTGACAGTATTCTTGATGGAATATATGAAAACACAAAAAGAAAAGCTATAAAGAGAAATACGGGAACCAATCCAGAAAAAGATTGGCAGTATTATAAAGAAAAGATTCAAAAACTTTGTGAGCAAACAGGCAACAAAAGTTTAGGCGGAAGCTCTATTTACTCAGGAATTATTAGAAAGATGGATGTAGATTGGAGCAAGTATGAAACAAACAAAAAGAAAACTGAATTAGTTAGAAAGTATCCAGAGTTGTTTACAGAGTTCTCTAGGACGGCGGATAAGTATTTAGAGGAGAAGTTAAAATGAGTATTAAAATTTTAGGACTTCGTCAAGATTGCTACAAAGTAATCATTGATGGAGTCCTTTTTAAATTCCCAACAGAACAAGAGTTTTTGGAATTCTTAGAGGAGATTGAGATATGAGTTTTAGATTTGAAGTAGGTCAAGAGTTGGAATTACACAATAACTTGACAGATATGAAAGTTTACATGAGATCGGGAACGGTTGTTCGTATCTTAAGTAGAAAAACAAGAATGGATCATACACAAGGGGTTGAGAGAAATCGTTACAAGATTGCATATGAATTTCATACAAACTTTTTGAAGATTGGAGATGGTTGTTGCCACTCTGGAAAAGACTTTGTCTGGGAAGAAGATTTAATTAGAGCTGTCGGTCAACGGAAAAATAATTATTATTGAGAGGTGATTAAAATGTGGAAAGTTGGAGATAGAGTCGTAATTATTCAAGATGCTAGGAGACCTTTAGAATCCTTTGTAGGTTTTAAAGGAACTGTTAACTTTGTAGAAGAGCATGGGATAAGTGTAGCTTTTGACAAATATGTAAACGGTCATGACTTAAACGGGCGTTGCCAAGAAGGTCATGGATGGTATTTGTCCTTAGACGGAGAGAACGAAAACGAAGCCGAAGCAAATGGAATAAGAGTCAAGAAAATTAACAACAGAAAAAATAATTATTGGTAGGTGATAGGAATGTGGGAAAAAGGTACAAGAGTTAGAATTATAAAATCAAACAGACTTATGACGCAAGTTGGTATCATGGGCACTGTGGTTTACATACATAAGGATAAAAATGATCGTTTTATAGTAGAGTTTGACGAACCTATGGATGGGAATTATATGACTACTTTTTGTGATTGCAAACCGAAGTGTTGGTGGTGGTTTGATAATGTTCCGGGGAGAGTTGTTGAAACAGATGGTATAACAATTGAAAAAATAGGAAAAAGAAAAAACAATTATTACTAAGGTGGTGAGAATATGTGGGAGATTGGAGATAGAGTGGTAGTTACAGACTTGAGTATGGTCTCACAAGAGGATTATGGAGTTGAAATAAAGATTGGATACAAGGGAACTATTATCAACTTTTTAAAGGTTGATGTCCCATGGAATCCTGATGAGACAATTAAATTCTTAGTAGAGTTTGACGAATCCATAGGTGGACATAGTGGAAATGGTTTCGGTAAAATAAGTGGGAAATCGGGACACTGTTGGTGGATGGGTGGAAACCAAGATAGTAATTTAATCAAATGGCGAGATAACCGGGATTGTGAAGCACCATTAATATGTAAGAAAATCATGAAGAAAAGGAAAAACAATTTTTACTAAAAGGAGAATAAAGAAATGTTTAAAGTTGGAGATAGTATTAAGATAACAAAAACAAAGATGGTTAATGATGGAATCTTGGTAATAAATGATCGTTATATTCGGTTATGGTCTGTTTATGGAAAAGTAAAAAATCAACAGGAAGACGAAAAAGGTACTAAAAGCTTTATTGTAACTTTTGATAGTTGGAAAGAATTATTGGATAATGGGGATGGGGTATATAAAGAAGCGACAAATGAATGTGGATTAAATATAGTTATGTCAGAGAAAGGTGAAATATTTGATTCGGATGGAAAAGTTGTTGTTTGGTGTGAAAAACACTTACCATGGAAAGAGATAGAGGAAGGGGAAACCTATAAAATAAAACCAAATTCACGCTTATGTAAAGAAGTATTAGAATGGGTTGAATATAAATCAAAAACTGAATTAAAAATAGCCCCGAATGAACTGACTGCTATGGTTGAACACACAAATATTGCCCAGGGGCTTCTCTTAGCAGTTGTTGTTCCTCTTGTCAATGGTAAGAGAGTTACTGAACGTGGTTGGGAATTGTTTGAAAACAATTATTCAGATCAACTTAACATAGATGACAGCATTGAAGAGTTATAAATGATTTTTATTAAAAGCACAGGTTCTACTTGTGCTTTTTACATTGTATAGGATGACCAAACATTGGTTGTCTTATAGAGTGTAAAAGCTCTAAATTACATATCTAAAATACATAACACTGCAAATTAATGGCTAGGGCAGGATCGTGTGTAAGAGATACATAGCTACAATAATATTTTATAAAAGAAAAGGAGAAACAAAATGAAAGTAGTAATCGCAGAAAACAGATTAGAGGTAGTAACAGGAATCAAAAAGGCAGACTTCGACAAACAGGTAACAGACATGACTGTTAAAGACGACAAAGGAAATGTGACATTTAAATTAAAAGTTGGAGAACAGCCTAACATTTCAGTACTTGGTTTAACTTGCAACACAACTGTTGACAAAGAGTTAGCGGTAACAATGATTCTTCCAATGGAAACAGATGTTGAAGAAATCAAAATCAAGTATGGTAAGGCTTTAGTAGCAGCTGAAAAGAATCTGAAAGTAATTGCTGACAGAATCGTAGCAGATACAGAAGCAGTTGATGGAATCTTTGCAGACACAGAAGAAGCAACAGAAGCCTAGGAACAGCCTTGAGTAAAGGTAAAACAATATAATCTAATATTAATTCATTCACTTATAGGACGTCTCCCAAGGGCGTCCTTTTTAGTTACACATTTACATATTCAGGAGATTAAAAGGAGAACAAAATTATGATGATCAATGTAACATTAGCAACAACAGCAGGTAAAAGTCTTGTAACAGTAGAAGGAAACCAGACTCCATCACAGGTGCTTGAAGAGAACAGCGTAGCAACAACAGGAGCTACTGTATCACTCAATATGAGACCACTTGCAGATAATGAAAAAGGTAAAACTTTTGAAGAATTAGGATGCACAGATGGTGATTCTGTAATGTTATCAGCAGTTGTAAAAGCAGACTCAGCAATGTAGTAGTAAATCAAATTAGATAGTAAATATTGAAAATCATAACGCCATGGGAAGTAATAAATTAGATGGGACAGGATGATTTGAGATTTTACATATAAAGAAACTTAAAAAAATCAATGAATTAAAAAGGAGAACAAACATGAAAGTATCATTAAAAGAAAACGCATTAGAAATCAACACAGAAATCAAAAAAGCTGACTTTGACAAGAAAGTAAGCAACATGACAGTAACAAACAAAGATGGTGTACCAACATTTGTTTTACGCTGTGGAAGAGAGGGAGAAATTTCTCAGTTAGGACTTACATGTAACTCTACAATTGATAAGAACTTAGCTGTAACAATTGTGTTGCCTCCAGAAACAAAAATGGAAGACATCAAAGTTGAATATGGTAAAGCCCTTGTAAATGCAGAAAAGGGATTAAAAGTCCTTGCTGGGAGAATTGAAGCCGATACGAAAGCTATTGATGCGATTTTTGCGGAATAGAAAGTAAAATAATATCTAATGTAATTTCACAACAAACATGGACAGCCAACCCAATAAGTCCTACGAGTAACTGTTAACCAAGCAAAATATTTTCTCTTTCGACTCAAAAGCTTTGCATGTAGGGGTTGGACAGCAAAGCTTTTGTTTTAGTAACTATAGAACACAAGTATTAAAAGGATATAAAGGAGAACAAAATTATGATGATCAATGTAACATTAGCAACAACAGCAGGTAAAAGTCTTGTAACAGTAGAAGGAAACCAGACTCCAAGCGAAGTGTTAGCTGAAAATAATGTAGCAACAACAGGAGCTACAATCTCTATGAATATGAGACCATTAAGTGTAGCTGAATTAACTGATACATTTGAAGACCTTGGATGTAATGATGGTGATTCTATCATGTTATCAGCTGTAGTTAAAGCCGATTCTGCTTTCTAGTTCTAGCAGGTAAAGAGAGAAGAACATGAGGAGCGTAGGTGTCATAGCCTACGTTCTTATTTTTTACTTATTAATTATATTCATAAGAAAGGAAAATACATTATGGAAGAAAGAAAATTTAAAGCAAATGACTACGTGGTAGTAAAGAATTGGGATGAACTGGTTGAAGAATATGGATTAGTTGATCCCGAATCTGTTAGAGAGCAGATGAGAAACGATGAGGATTGTTATTGGTCAGAAGAAGAGATTAATGAATACAATCCAGAAATCATTAATGTTCCATGGGGAGCAAGAAAAGCAATGATTGATGAACTTGTAACTATGGGATTGATGAAAGTTAAGGAATATGGAGAAGATGGAAGTGTCCAGCTGGAAAGCGATACTTACATTGACAGTATTATCCCAGAAGAGATTTTACAGCTTGTAAGCGAAGATGAGGTTAAAAATTATATCTTTTGGCTTAATAAAAAAGATGATGACTTTGTAATGCAGGACTACGTTTTTGCTCGAGCAAATGGATTATTAAGTTATGTAGGATTGGTCAATGGAAGTATTGATTTTATCGGAGGAAACAAAGGTAATGAATTAATTGCTTATTTCTATGCAGCATCAATTTTAAGATCAATTGATTTTAATGGGGGAGTTACAGAATATCTAAGCCATTGTCATGAAGTTGGTGTTCATGCATTTGACCATCTTTACACTGACAGAAAATCACATTTGCAGGTTGTAGCGATAAAAGATGTTTATGAGGATAGAGAAGAAGAACTTGTTAATATGTGGGCAGAAAGAGGCTGGGAAGAAGTTGAATTTCACCACGATAAAGTTTTTAAGGTGTTCACTCATCCTGAGCAGAAAGGAACCACAATTTTCTTAAATGGAGAAAAAGAAGATTATAAAAAAGATTTTGAAGCTTATGAACTGATCATGCAGATTGTTAGCCATGTTTATGGAGATACAATGCAGGATGTTTTAGAAGTTGTTAGCAATAGAGATAGATCAGAAGCTATGAACATGATCCGTGATATTTTCTCAGAAGCGGATAAGCAGTATGTAAAAATTAAAAACAAAATTAATATTGAAAACTTCCTAAAGGTTGCATCTAAAGGTCAGCAGAAACATTTAGAACGAGAAGTTCAGAATAATCAGGACAGAGTTAATAGCTATAAAGATAATCTCAGACACTCTCTTAAAACATTAAGAGAGTCACAAGAAAGACTCTTCGGATATTTACATATGAAAGATGATTCCCAGTTCAATGAAGTAAGAGAAATGTTAAACATGATGGGTAATGATTTAAGTGATTTTAGGTGTGATCCCAGCGGTGATTGGTTTAGCTTTGCAATCGTTCAGCCATTGTTATATTGGGATGATGATATTTACGAAAGAAACTTTGATGATGAATACTTTGAAGAAGAGGCTGAATATGAAAAGACGAAAAAAGTATTCGACAAAATCTTTAAGACAAGAGAATACACTTTGTATCTACAGCAAGCAATAATGATTGACTTGGTCAATAATAAACCAGTTGCAATGAGAGATTATAATTACACAAATGATATGTATATTCCTAACCCACATTTCCATGAGTATAACTGTTGGGGAGCAAATGAAGCAAATTTAATTGAAGCGATTTCGAACAGAGACTATATGTCAATTTTCAATCTTGTTAGATCAGCTGTCGCTGGAATTTCTTTATATGATACTGCTGTAGTAGGAGCTTTCTTTAATTATTGTGAAGACAGATTTACAAATAAAAAATGTCTTAAAGTTCCAGGAAGAGAAGAATTTATTTCATTCAAAGAAGCAAGAGCATTGGAGGATTAAAATATGAGAAAAATTAGAATTGAAGAATTAGATGCACAGAGATTAGCACAAGAAGTGATAGCGAAAGCTATCACTTCTATTGGTTTAACCCCAGAAAAATTACAGATGGAAATTAATCCTAATGTAAAACTTAAAGAAGAAGAGAAAATTGAGATTGCTTTTTCAGAAATGGCAGAAAAGAAAATGTATTATCTCATTCACGAATGTGAAAAAGAAATTGGTTGGCATGGACTTGTCAGTCGAAGCGAAAATGGATTCTATGTAGAAGACATTATTGTATTCCCACAGGAAGTTACAGGAGCTACTGTAACATCAGATGATGAACTATATCCAACTTGGATGCTTAGTCAGCCAGATGAGATTTACAATAAGATTAGATTTCATGGACATTCACATGTAAATATGGCAACAAGTCCAAGTGGTGTAGATGATACGTATCAGGAGCAGATTATTCAACAGTTTATGTCTAGTCCAGTTGATGAAAATAATTTTTACATATTCGGCATTTTTAACAAAAAGGGAAGCTATTGGTTAAATATTTATGACATTTATAACAATAAATTTTATGAGACAGATGATATCAGTTATGTTTTTTATCAGTCAGATGAGCAGGCATGGGCTAAAGAACAGATTAAAGAGAATGTAAAAGAAGAAGTAGCTGTAAAAACAAGTGGATATTATTCTAATGGATATGGTTACAGAGGCGGTGGATACGGAACAGAAGAGCTGTATGGTACTTGGAAAAAGAACTATGACAAAAACAAAGGCAAAGAGAAGCCAAAAAAAGATGAAGCAGAGTTGCGAAAAGAATTAAGTGGAGCAATTATTGCAGATTTAACACCTCCAAAATGGCATAGTAAATGGAGTAAATGTTTACAGAGGATGATCAGCTGTGATGAAAGTCTTGATGATTTAATTGAAGAGTATTGTATTACTTATCCAGATTATAGTGGGACAAAGAAGAAATAGAGGAGAATGATTATGAATACAAGTAAGGTTTTAGAATTTTTTGACGCACAGACATTGGTTAAAAAACCAGTTCATGTAATTGGATGTGGAGCAATTGGTTCAAATGTCGCAGAACAGCTTACAAGATTAGGAGTCTCAGTGGTTCATCTCTGGGACTTCGATTATGTTGAGCCTAAGAATGTAACTAATCAGATGTTCTTTGATGGAGATATTGGGAAAGCCAAGGTAGACGCAATTGAAAAATTGTGTAAGTCAATTAATCCACAGATTAAAGTAATCAAACACGAAAGAGGGATTGATAATCCATATATTCTTACAGGATATGTATTCTTATGTGTAGATAATATTGAGCTTAGAAAGAAAATTGTAGAGGCCAATAAGTTAAATCCAAACTGTATTGCGTTCTTTGATTTTAGAATGAGACTTACAGATGCACAGCATTATTTTGCTGATTGTTCAGTTAAGGAACAGGTTGAGAACTTAATTGGAACCATGAATTTTACCCATGAAGAAGCAGCTGCAGCAACTCCTACAAGTGCTTGTGGAGTGGAATTAAGTGTATGCTATACAGTTAAGAATATTGTTTGTTATGGAATTGCAAATTTCGTTAACTTTTGCTTAGGGAATGAGCCAAAACAGATGATTATTACCGATATGAAGACAATGGATGTGACAGTATTCCCTATGTAAGAGGTGATGATGTTGAAAAAAGAAAAATATAAAGCCGTACCTAAAAATTATAAGGGGGTTGTAAGACTTAAACCATTAAAAGCATACCCATCCAATTATTGGCATGTGTATGCTAAGTTGGAAAGAGGTTATCGTTATACAGGTAATCCAGGTCACTCAGTGATCGTTAAGCTTTACAAGAGTTATCAAGATTTAACAAATAATGGTAGACCTATAGGAGGAGGCCCTATATCAGAAAGAAGGTTATATGTCCCAAGAGAACGTAAGAATAATTATTGGTAGGTGAGAATATGTGGGAAAAAGGTACAAGAGTTAAGATAATAGGGGGAGCAAAAATCGGCTTAATGGGGACAGTGGTTGTTAAGCGCACAGAAAACCCTGTCAATGACATTAGAGATCGCTTCTTAGTAGAGTTTGACGAATCCATGGGTGGACATAGTGGAAATGGAGCTTATAAAGGAAAGCGGGGACATTGTTGGTGGTTTGATTATTGCTTAGACAAGTTTACTACCACAGATGGCATAAGGATTGAGCAAGTCAAAAGGAAAAATAATTTTTACTAAGGGGTGATTAAAATGTGGGAAGTTGGTGACAGAGTAGTAGTTACTCAGGGAATTAAAACTAGTAGCATATTTGAGACTAAAGCGAAAGGGACAGTCATTGCCATAGATGAATCTGCAATACCCGTATTGGTTGAAATAGATGGAACAGGAACAAGTATGTGGTTCTATGAAAATGGTGATGATTTAGTTTGGGGCGGCATTACTTGCACACGAGTGAAAAAGAGAAAAAACAATTATTATTGAGAAAGGATGATGACAGGTGTTTAAGGTTGGAGATAGGATCGTATTAACAGAAGAAAGCCGTCAAAGCTGCAATGTGTTTAATGAACATCCGGGAGATGCTGCAACGGTTATAGGAGTTTCACAAGTAGCAAGTGGGCTTGTTTATGAATGTGTTTTAGAATTTGATAAGAATATTGGTGGACATGGTGGATTTCCGTCTGCTAAGGGTAAGAACGGTCATTGTGTTATGTATTGTTTTCGTCCGACACTGTGGGATAAGTATTTTAGGAAAATCCAAATCAAACGTAAGAATAACTATTATTGAGAAAGAGGTGATCGTATGCCAGAGGATGTAAAGTACCGTCCAGTTCCTAAAGGATATAAAGGTGTTTTTAGGCTAAGAGAAGATATGACGTCCTTAAACAATGAGTTTTATGGGGCATGGGGCATTATAGACGACAAGTTTTTAAAAGATGAAGATTATTATAATGAAGAAAATGAATTTAAGGGAGATCCTGATCATGTAATTCGAGCAAGTTTTTACCCTAGCCTTTTTGATCTGCAAATAGGTGAAAATCTTATTAGAGAAGTAGGAAGAGTGTCTGGGACAGAAAAGTATTGTTATATTCCTTTTAAAAGAAAAAATAATTACTATTAAGAAAGAGGTGATCAAATGGAAAATAATGGTATATATCTTCCAGTACCTAAGGGATACAAGGGTGTTTTTAGAGTTAGACCTGATATGTTAGAGTCAAATAATGTATTCTATGAAGCATACGGCATTACAGGAAAAGATATTATAGAAGACACTGATTATTTAGCAGGTCAAGGAGAATTTACAGGAAATCCACATCATATAATTAAAGCCATTTTTTATCAAACCTATGAAGACTTAAAGAACAGAGAATGTATGATACAAGGAAGGCCTATTAAAATAAGAGAATGCTTACTTTATCCAGTATCCAACAAGAAGAACAATTACTGGTAGGTGGTTTAAGATGATAGAAGCAACAGATATCAAAGAGGGTATGAAAATTAAGTACGAGGGTTGGGAATGGACTATAACAAAAGTGTTTGCAAAATATAATAATGTATTGGATCTTCGGAATGGTTATATTAAAAAAATTATTGATCAAGATAGTTCATTGATTTGGATTGAAGCATCGAAGAGACGCTTTGTGCCTGAATCAATGACTATGGAATGGTTCTTTAAAGAACTGAAATATGGAACAATAAAGATTTTAAATCGTAAAAATAATTATTATTGAGGTGATGTGATGTATTTAGAAGACATTAAAGTTGGTCAGAAAGTGAACTATCGAGGTCATTCCTATACAATAACTAAAAATGTTGTAAAGCAATGGAAAACAATAAGCCCCCATTCCTTATATTCATACATTAAGATAAGTACAAATTATTATAGATCACGAATGTATTTCCAAAGAGTGGAAGACAAAAGTGAATCAGTTGACGGATTTTGGTTATTATATGACGAGATTGAAGAAAGAATGGATCGAGGGCTTATTAAATTTTTGAACATGTCAAAGAAAAATAATTATTATTAAAGAGGGTGTTACAAAGTGAACGAGATCAATAAAAGGAAATTAGAACTGTTCATGGATGATCAGCTATGGAGACAAAATATCACACATCAGCAAAGCAAAGGTGTACATAGAGATGTATTAAGAATTGTATGTGATCCAGAATACAAAGCACGGCTTTTAGGAATGATCTGGGATGGTAATTACAAAATTGCACCTCCGTATGTAGTAGAAATTCCTAAAGACAATGGAAAAGTAAGAGAAGTGTATGTTAATCAGCCAATTGACAGATTTATTATGACACAAATCAATTATGTTTATATGCAATTGTATGGTCATATGATTCATCCAAGATGTGTGTCTTATCAGAAAGGAATTGGAGTTAAAAATATCGTAGATGATATTTGTATGGAGCTTAAGAAACATCAGGGAGCTGTTGGTTATAAGGTAGATATTAGTAAGTATTTTGATAGTGTAAGCCGTGAGGTCCTTAATGAAATGATTGATAAAATTGATACAGGAAGTCCTATTGATCAGATTGTAAGAGATTATTATATGGATGATTGTATCATTGATCAGAAAGGGAATGTTATTGAGAAATACAAAAGTATGACTCAAGGTTGTGCAGTGTCTACATTCTTTGCCAATTGTGTTTTAAGAGACGTTGATGAAGAATTAAGCAAGATGGATATTATTTATTACAGATATTCAGATGATATCTTGATGGTTGGTAAGGGTGCAGATAAGGCTTTGAAGACGTTAGGAGAGATGTTAGAAACAAAAGGACTTACATTAAATCCTAAAAAAGTAGAAACGGTCAGTACAGATCAATGGTTTACATTCTTAGGAGTGCGAATCAATGGACAGAAGAGAAGTTTTTCTGAGAAGAGCTTAAAGGAATTTCAGAAACATATTAGAGAATATGTAAACAAGAAAGTGGGAATTGGCAGTGTAAAAGTTGCAATCAGACAAATTAATAAATATCTGTATTTGAACTTCTTAAGGAATCCTAATGAGTTTGGTTGGGCTGAGTATTTCTTTAGTATTGTGAATGTCGAAGATGATGTTAAGACATTAGATATGTGGATTAAAGATACTCTAAGAGGATTGTATACAGGTAAGAGAAAGGTTGGTGGCCTTGGTGTAAATAAAGTAACTGATGAATGTGGAGTATTAAGAGGGAAAGGGAAAAACGTAAGTGCAAATCTTGGTAAGACAAGAGGAGATAAAGATATTTTAGAAGAAGCAGGATATATCAGTATGAATGAACTGTATCATCAGTTTAGATACAGTAAAGAATTGTACAGGGCTTCATTGACAGCTTTATCTTAAGTGAAACCTAACACGAGGTACTTATGTGAGATGTTATAAGTCAAATTAGATTCCTAGGGAGCACTGGTGATTCCATGCATGGTTATGGGTAACCAGCATTCCATCACCCGTTCTTCCCCGGATCTTATCATCATAAAGGGAATTTAGAAACGTGTTATTAACATGAGCATAAGAAAGTTACTATGGACGCTGTATGTGAGACAATGGAATTACATATAAGGCGCGTTGAAGCTGCAGGATGACTGGCAATACATTGACCAAGTCATCCCTGCAGCTCAACCGCTTTATAATCATAAAAGAATAAAGGAACATAGCATTATTGTGAGCATACAAACAAGCTAACATGGGCTAAACATACGAGACATTGAATCATACATAATAAGGGCACAGCTGCCTTATGCAGCGGGAAATTAGTCTCCACGACAGTAATTTCACCGCTGCCACAGGCTTGCGTGCCCTTATTAATCATAAACCAATAGAGAAAACATGTCGCCAATGTAGAGTATGTAGAAAGGAAGAGCTATGAAAAGTTTATTTAAAGTATTGTATGAGCTGTCACAAGGAAACACCTTAATGATTAATAGTTGCATGTCTTTTAGAATGACAACTGATCTATACAAAAGACAAGTGAGATTTAAGAAGTATAAGGTTGTTGATCAAGGAAGCGTAGTAAGTGATGTGACATTGTGTAATGGAGAGGTTATTGAGTATGATGACTTAATAAAGGAAGGAGATTTAGATTTTATATTGCCAACTGAATTAAATGAAAAAGAAAATCCATATGAGGTTATTGAATACCTGTATGGATTATTTTATTGCTCAGTTCCTGATAGATCCGCTGTTCAAAAGAAACAGAATTTTATAGCAAAAGGGTTAAATGATTTTGGAGCAAATGATTTTACAGGAATGAGAAGAAGTGAAATTCAGCCTTTGTTAGAGCTCTATGTGTTACTTGCTGGAATGAAAGGATGGATCACTTGGAAAGATGATAAGTTGTTCTTTTGGAAAGGTGAGCATAAGAGTTTGTATATATATAGAAAATGGATTTTAGGTTATTAGGAAAGGAAGAGTGTAGAGAATATGAATGTAGAAAAGAGTTTAGAAAAAGCAGGAGTAGACACAAAGAAATATCCTTCATTGGCTATGCAGAATATTTTAGGATATCAAGGGAAAGCGTTTGCAGAAAATTCATACCTGTATAGAAAGATCATGGAAGATGGGCATGTGTTTAATCCTTATATACACAGAAGATGGCTCCCATACCAGTTTATGAATGCTGTCCATTGGACAAGACAGTATTATGCAGAGACTATTGGTTATGTAAAGATGCTTGAAAAAGAATTGATGCTTGGTAATAATGTAGATAATTGGAAATATATGTACGATAAATTTGGAAAAGAGCTTAATGCTTTATATACACTCTCAAAAAGAGATAAAAAAGCGTATAAAGAAAGATGGGCTGCTTTTGGAAGATTAGAAATTTTGAAAGATTTCTCTCAAGGGTTTGATTGTGTAGGGATAAATCAAAATACATTCTTGGAAATGAAAAATTTATTAGCGGATGAAAGATTTGAAGCTGAACGATATTGGCGATATACTAATTGTTTATTATATAAACGGTCACAATTTAGAAAAGATTTGGTAACAACAACTTTCCATTCAGGAATTTATTTTACATTAAAACATATTATGATGTTTGATTATGAAAAATTACATATGTCTTCATCCCAAAAAGAAAGCCTAAAACGAATTAGAGAAGACTTAATTAACGGAGATTTCAATTATGAGCAGGCTTTTACGGTCATTGAAGATTACGTAGCAAGATATTACAATCCAAGATAGAGAGGGGAATTATATGTCAGAAGAAGTAAAGGAATTAACTATTAAAGAAGCAGATGAGTTTATTAAAAAGAAAGTAATCGGAGTTCTCATAAAAGCAGATGTAACAATCGTAGTAAATGAATTAGAAGCTATTTATGGAGATTCGTTAGCAAATGGAACGGTTGGAGATTCGTTTTATATTTATAACTGTCCAGAAAATTATGATGAATCAGATTATGAAGAGCTTGATTATATTGACTACAGTGATATGTGTGAAGATGATATTCGTGAAGAGAGAGCTGAAGCAGGAGATTTCAATCTTAAAGTATATAAGTGGTTCATTGTTGATCCAAGATTTACAGAATTATTAAAAGATTTGGGAGAGATAGTTGCTCCAGATATTAATCTTTGGGGATGTTGTGAAGACATTGAAGATGCAAGCGAAGCAACTGTAATTGAAGAATTTTTTGAAAGAATGCAGATTCTGTATGGACAAAAGAATGCAATTATTACAGAAAAGCTGAGTGCTTAAATCAACAAAAAAGGGAGATGTGCCCTTTGTAGAAATACTTGTCATCAACCATCGAAGAAGGAGGATCTTCAGAACCCTCCGCATTGATTGCGCTAAACATCACTTCGTAATGATTTAGCAACATCAACTGCGAGAGGCGTTCATGAAGATCCTCCTTCTTGAATCATAAATACATAGAGGAATACATCAAAGATAAGTTGTTCTACATTTTTTTTTGCAAGAGATATACTTGCTGATTTAATGAATTGTGTTTGAATCACTCACATGATCAGGAGAAAGGAGGCATAATCTCATCTCCTTCACTGGCAAGCCAGGAAGGACTTGATGAGATTACACTCCGCTGCGGCGTCATTGTGCCTCCATACTCCTGATCATGTTTGATCATAAACCAATAGAGAAATATATCACCTCACAATGAGTTAAATCTGTAACTATTAATTTACATAGAAAAGGAGAAACAGATGAAAGCGATTTTTAAAGGAGAAACGGTTGTAAGAACTAAATTAACATTAGATACTGGGCTTGAGAAATTAGATGGATCTGATGTTAGGTATTTTGTAAGAGAGCCCAAACTGATACATGAGTGTACGAATGAAGATTGGGGGATTGTGTTAGAAAAAGATCTTTCATTCAATAAGATTATGCTTATTAATTCTTGTATCGATGAAGTAGTTTTAGATGGAATTACACTTGAGCTTCCAGATATTGTATATCTTAATCTTGAAGAAGATAAAGTAATTTTTAAAGTTGGTGGTTCTTATACAATTAAAGATAAAGACGAGAAAGAGAAAATTGAAACATACCACAAGCTTATGGAAGCTTACAATAGGCAAGTAAGAACCAGAGAAGAGAACGAAGATGATTGCTGTGGTTGTGGATTCTGCTCAAAAGAGGGTGATTTTTCTGGAGAGGAATATGATGAAATAAAAGGGTTCAATGAAGAGAACATTGAAAAGAAAGTAATGGATGATCTAGATGATCTAAATGAAATTCTTACAGCATTCTTTGGGGATGTTCCGGGATTCAAGTGTTAGTTAAAGATTGATATTGAGAGAGACACTTCGTATGAGGTGTCTCTTTTAGTATATAGATTTTTTAGAAAGGAGATGAAAAAGGAAATGGCAACAGAGTTTGACAAACGAATGAAAGCTTATGAATGTGTTTCAAGGCAGTACTTAACAAGAAGAGTACCAGTTGCAATTAGGGTAGATGGAAAGGCGTTTCATACATTTACTAGAGGGTTTCAGAAGCCATTTGACGAAGTGCTTAGCAACGCAATGCAAGCCACAATGATGAAAATGTGTAGACAGATTCAAGGCTGTGTATTTGCTTACACACAGAGTGATGAAATTACATTTATTCTTATTGATTATCAGAAGTTAAATTCTGATGGCTGGTTTAATTATCGTACTGATAAGATGTGTAGCATTGCAGCGAGTATGGCTACCATGGAGTTCAATAAGGCTTTTAGTGCTTTTGTTTATGGATTTAAGGTAAACAAGGGAGAAGACATATCAGAAGAAGATATGGAAGTACTTAAAGCCTATGAGAAATCTAAAGAACGTGGAGCTATGTTTGATGCTAGAGCATTCTCAATTCCAAAAGAAGAAGTCACAAACTTAATCTATTGGAGACAACAGGATGCCATGAGAAATGCAGTTCAGATGGTTGGACAAGCATTTTATTCTCACAAAGAACTTCAGGGTGTTAATTGTGAAATGCTTAAAGAAATGTTACTGGCTGATAAGGGAATTGAATGGGATAAGATTCCTGTGAAATACCAGAGAGGTAGTTGTTGTGTCAAGGTTGATGGAGAATGGACTATTGACAATAATATTTCTATCTTCAGAGGTAGTAACAGAGAGCAAATTGATAAGCTTGTGTTTGTTGAGAGTGAAGAAGATCAAGAGTGATCGGAAAGGAGAAATATGATTAGTGATTTATAAACATGAGAAAAGAACTGTAACGGTAGAGGAAATTGAAATTAAATCATGCCCTTTTTGTGGCTCAGATGAAGTAAAACCGATTTACTACAAAGAGCAATGGGGATGGTCAAATGCCGAAAACTTTGTTAAATGTTGTAGATGCGGAGCAAAAGGCCCTTTGATTTCAAGGGTTGAAGGCGATCATACCATTGAATCAATAAAAGCTTGGAATAGAAGAAACTAATCAGAGAGGAGAGTAAATGGAAGTAGAAACAAAAGACAGCGTTGTGAAAACCGTAAAAGAAGTAAATCCAAGTAAGTTTGAAGAAGAAGCTTCTAATTTGATTAACAAAGGATACAAATTAGAAGCTTCTTCTTGTAATAGCACTTATTGGAAAGCTATTTTAGTTTTAGAGAGGAAGGAGTAGAGATGCATGAAGTAGAAACAAAAGAGATCCCGTTTTATGGAGATACACTTTTAGGTGTAAAAGATGAGAACGGAGAAGTTTGGTTAGCAATCAGAAGCACATGTATACAGCTAGGGTTTAATGAAAGACGAGCAAGGGCACAAAGAGAGAAAATTCAAGCTGACAAAGTCTTATCCAAAGGTGGCCGAAATTTTGGCCTCCTTACAGCAGGGGGTAAACAAGAAACATTTTGCTTACATGAAACATATGTGCCACTTTGGTTAGCTAAAATCACATTAACCAAAAAGATGGAAGAAGATATTCCCAATGTTGTTGAAAAGCTAGAAAGATATCAGCTTGAAGCAAAAGATGTTTTACATAGGGAAATGTATGGCACAGAAGAGCAGAAAGAAAATCTTCATAATAACCTTGGCTTAAAAGGAGAGATTGTACAACTAAAAGATGCTGTAGATTCTGTAACAGAACACCTTAAAGATCAAGCAGAGAGATTAAATTTAGTAATGGACAATATGACTATTGATACTAAAAAGCAGAGTCGTATTCAGAAAGCAGCAAAGGAAAGAGTAAGTGAATTACTTGGTGGAGCTCATTCAAGACTCTATAAAGCTAAAGGTGCTTTGTATTTTGCGAATCTGTGGCATCAGTTTAGAGAACAGTTTGAATGTGGAACTTATAAAGATCTTAGTCCAAACGATTTTGAAGATGCAATTGATTTCATTGAGAGTTGGACATATGTAGAAAGGTAGAGGGAAGAAAGATGAGAACAATTACAAATACACATACAGGAAAAATTATTTCTGATACAGACTTAATGCTGGAATATCTTTATGTTGGAGATTATGGAAAAGAAAATAACATTAAAGCAGATTTTCTTGGATATAACAAACGTATTGAGAAAGTAGAACATAAACCTGTTGATGTAAAAGAAAAATTAGTTGTTACTGTTTCTTCCCAGAAAGGTTGTCCAATGCATTGTAATTTCTGTGATTGTCCTAAGCTGGGATTTAAAGGAAATGCATCTTTAGCTGAGCTTATGGCTGAAATCACATCTGGAATCGCTTTATCAGGAGTAAAAGATGGAGAACGATTAAACGTGCATTATGCCAGAATGGGTGAACCTACATTTAATCCAAATGTAATTGTTTCTGCAAGACAGATCGCTCTAATGTTGGCTGATCCTGATGGAGATATCCATTTTGATACATATCATCCTGTCGTTTCTACAATGATGCCAAAAGCAAATCAGAACTTGAAAGCGTTTTTATTCAAATGGATAGCAACAGGTTTCCAGTACGGTGGAGAAGATGGTTTCGGTCTTCAGTTTTCTATCAATACATTAGATGAAGAACAGCGAAATGAAATGTTTAGAGAATGTTCTTTGTCGTTAGAAGAAATTGGAGCTATTATTGACGATCTTCCAATGCCAAAGAAACGCAAATATACATTAAATTTTGCAGTTACATCTGAAAGCAACTTGGATGTTGATTTAATGAACAAGTATTTTGATAAAGAAAAGTGCATTGTTAAGATTACTCCAATTCATGAAACAGTTGAAGCTGTTGATGAAGGTTATGAGATTGTTACAGATTTTGATGTTTATGAAAAATTTGAACAGCCTCTAGTAGAAGACGGTTGGGATGTAATTGTATTTGTTCCATCAAAAGAAGAAGATGCAGACAGAATTACATGTGGAAATTCATTGATTGCATTGAACAAAGATGAATAGAAAGGTAGAGGAAGTTTAGAATGTTAATTTTATTTAGAGCATTGTTGATTATTGCAACTATAGTGTTAATTGTTGGGTGTTTTGATTTCAATAAAAAGGAACCAAAGAAATCTAAGAAAGGTGCTTTATGGGCATTAGTTCCTATTGTGATTTTTGTACTTACATTGTGTGTTGTATATGTACCATCTAATAATGTAGGAATCCGTTGGTCAGCGTTCAGTGGGACTAGCAGCAAGACACTAAATGAAGGGATTACATTCAAGAGTCCAATTGATAAGGTATTCCTTATTCCAACTACTGTAGAAGAGAGAACAATCAAAAACGTAAATGTGCAAACGAAAGATGCACAGTTTGTCAGAGCTGAAGTGAATGTTAAGTTCCGTGTTAATCAGAAAGATGCTTTTAAAGTATACAAGAGATACACAACACTTGACAACTTAAAGCAGAATATTATTAGCAATTATGCACAAAAGAGTATTGAAACAGTAGTTACTCAGTACAATGTAATTGATACTCTTGGTGCCAAGAAAAATGAGATTTATGCTTTAGCTACAAAAGATTTACAGAATATGCTTAAAGATGAGGGTGTTGAGCTTGTGCAGCTGACTATCAAAGACATGAACGCAGGTAGTGAGATTGAAAAAGCGATCGCTGATGAAGCAGTTGCCAAGAAACGTGTAGAAACAGCAGAGCAGAATCGTCTTAAAGCAAAGAAAGATGCTGAGACTAAGGTAGTTAACGCTAAAGCAGAGGCTGATGCAAACAAAATCTTAGAGAAACAGTTGACAAATAAAATCTTAATTCAGCAGTGGATTGAGAAATGGAACGGAGAGGTTCCTAAAGTATCTGGTGATAGTAAATCTATGATCAATATTCAGGATCTCTTGAATTAGTATTGAGCCGGCTCGTAAGAGCTGGCATTTGGGGGACATAGCTTAATAGGTAAAGCAAAACTACATTCTTCCATAAAGAACTTAAAACTAAAATTTTCATATTAAATATTTTGTACCTCCCTATAGTAATAAAATAACACTTATATTTATGTGGGTTCGAATCCCACTGTCCCCATTGTGGTTTTTTAATAAGGAAGTAAAGAAAGGAAGTAGAAATATGTTAATTGTAGATCAAAACAGAAAAACGATTATTAATTTTGATAAAGTTGATATTATTTCGATTGATGCAGATGATGAAATTTGGGTAGAGACAATAAACGCAAGGTATTTTTTAGGAGAGTATCTAACACCTGAAAGAACAAGAGAAGTATTGCAGAAATTTGTAGAAGAATATAAGAATCGTATTCCAGACCAGAATACGGTTTTTTGTATGCCAGAAAAGTAGAGGTGAGGTTATGAAGAAATTAAAATATAAAAAATATTATCATTTGATTTATAAAAGGCGAAATGGAGACTTAACCTTGCAGCCATCAACAATAGATTATGATGACCCAATGTGTCATGCAGAGGATATGTGCGAGTGTATGATATTCTGTGGGTTTTATGATAGTTGTCTAAATGTTGAAAAAGCATGGAATACCATAAAGGAATTTGAAGAACAGAAGTTTACATGGAAAGATGTGGTAGAAATCAATGGAAAACGCTATGCGGAGGAATTTCCAATTTCAGGGCTAATGGATAGTGAGGATGTTTATCAGATTGATGATTTCTTAGAGTCTGTTGGAAGGAAATATAATGTATATCCGGGAAACATTAAGACGTATATGATGGACGGAATTGCTTTCGATCCTAAAGAAGTAGAGTTTGGTGCTGAAAGTTGCGGATGCTATATCAATGGAATTCCTGAAGAATGTTATGAGTAAAGGAGTGAAAGCAATGGAAATGATTGAAATTGAGATTAAGCCAGAGACAAGAGAACAGTGTAATAATTAGAGAGGAGAATTTATGAGAGTAAGAGAGCTTTTAGATAAAGTAATTGAGTTAAATGTAAAATTTTTAGAGAAACAGATAAAAGAGGAAATTGATCATAGTTTTAGAGATCCTGATACTATTTTAGCAGATCTTATGGATAATCAGGATTTTGAAACAAGTGTGACAGCAATTGAATTGTTTTCAATTTACAGAGATCAAGAGAATGGACATGAGACTTTTAATGACATGTTCAGATTCTTTACGGGAAAGGAATTCGAAGATTATTTGAAAGAGTGTAAAGAAGTTTTAGAGCATGAGATCGGTAGAAGTCAGGAGAGTGATCAAAATTAAATCAGAGATAAGAGAACAGTGTAATAATTAGAGAGGAGGACACTATGGATAGAACAGACCAAACAGCAATTATGGAATCCGATGCAGTAGATTTGAATCAGTTAAAACACAAAATTTATCAAGAAGCTATTAGAGATATCGGCCAATCAGGGTATGAAGCCCATATACGTGATTTATTTTGTCGTCCAGTACTTGATTTTGCAAAAACACTTGTTATAAATCTTCCAGGATCGTGTTTTGCAAATTGTCCTTACTGTATTGACAAAGGCTTACGCAAAAATGTTATGAACTATGATGATTTTCTCGAAACATGTGAGATTGTATTGAAAGAAAAACATGATTTTAATGAAGTTTCTATTACAGGAGGGAGTTTACCTTCTGACAAATTTAATGAGTTGATAGACATTATACAGAAGTATTGTCCAGATGTAAAAATCACATGGAACACGAATGGAGCAAACATAAATAGTTCATACAACGTATCACACATCAAATATATTAATCTACATAGAAATTCAGCAGATGATAAGACCAATAAAGAACTATTTTATACTGACACAGAAATCATATCCATTGAAGATTTTAAGCAGTTTGCTGAGAATAAGCTTTGTATAAGAGTAACTGTTGATAAGGATTTTGATATAGATGAGTATGTAAAATATAAAACCCCAATGTATCTTAATCGTTTGTTGCCAGGTAATACTGAGACAGAAAAGGTATTTAATAAGGTAAAAACAGCTCTTAACATTACTGAAGATACCGATGTGCGTCGAAGAAATCATTACATAAATGGAATATATAAAGATATTCCTGTTAGATTATGTGTTGGAGATCATCTTGCAAAGCATGTACCCAATAAATATCCCGCATGGCTTAATGTAGTTATTATCCATCGTAGTGGAGTGGTTGCAGGGTCTTGGTATGAAGATGATAAGTTTTTATATAAAAAAGCAAATAAAAGCAATTAAGGTGGAGTAGCGTTTTACGACCTCATCTTTTTTCTAAGGTGGCGAAACGGTACATTAGGCCATAAGAAAGGAAAATTTACATATGAGTAGAGTTAAAGAAATTAAAAAGCAGACAGATAACAAGTTTTTAAATCTGTACGACTATACTGTGGTTGATAAGAATGGAAATGAGCATCCATATTATGTAGCTAGCAGACATAGTGAAGAAGAGCTGGTAGTTAAAGTAGGAGAGCCTAAAGCAGATGCAGTATTAATGTATGCTTATTATGGCGAGAAAAGAGACAAGCTGGTATTGATCAGACAGTTTAGATATCCAGTAAATGATTACATATATGAACTTCCTGCAGGTCTTGTAGATGAAGGAGAAACAGTTGTAGAAGCTGCAATTAGAGAAATGAAAGAGGAAACTGGTTTAGATTTTAAGCCATGTGATGATATGGTGGGGTTAAATAGACCATGTTTTTCAAGTGCTGGTATGACCGATGAGTGTGTTAGTACTGTTTATGGAATTGCAAGCGGCGAGATTGATTTGAGCAAGTTAGAAGCAAATGAAGATTTGACAGTACAGATTGTAGATGTGGATGAAGCAGTGAGAATATTAGCAGAAGAGAAGTTGGGAATCAGGACTTATTATCTGTTGTTATTGTTTATTGCTGGGTCTGAGAATAGATAGGAGTGATTATGGTATGAGATGTTATGTAACAGGAAAGGCAAAAACGACATCAGATTCAATAGCAATAGATTTTATAGAAGCCAGAAAAGGCGAGAAACTTTTTGTACTGGATTGGGATGAAACAGAACTAGGATTTGATACCGAATGCGATAAAAATGGTTATCGTACATTCTCTGGGAGATTAAAAGGAATTAAATTTAATGAGGAGTATGCAAATGGTAGAATTGATGAAATTCGAGGTGCACAATTATCTGATGTACAATTTTATATTCCAGATGATACTTGTTTGGTTGAAGATATTAGTTTTAATACTGTACAGATAGATGATGAAGGTGACTTATATGATTTCTGGATTGATAATCCTTATAGAAAGGTAAATTATACAGTGTGTTATGAATAGAAAGGCGATTTACATATGGCAGAGTTAGTTAAAAAAGAAAGTACAGTGGATCAGTTACAACAGATGGTATTCGATAATGCTGATTTTGGAGAAGTGAGAACGGTAGTTATTGATGGAGAGCCGTGGTTTGTTGGGAAGGATGTTGCACAATGTTTGGGTTATACGAATCCAAGTAAAGCATTGGCAGATCATGTTGATGATGATGATAAACTCAATAACAAAACGTTATCGAGTTTAGGACAACGTGGTGGCTGGCTTATCAACGAGTCAGGTATGTATGCATTAATCTTTGGAAGCAAGTTAGAGAAAGCGAGAGAATTCAAGAGATGGGTAACTTCAGAAGTACTTCCTACATTAAGAAAGACGGGTCATTATGAAGTTGCAGCGGATCAAAGTGTTAACCAACTTTTAGCAGAGTTTGGTGATTTTAAGGTTACATATGTTCAGCAGATGGTTGAGTTCAAAGATGCTTTAGAAAAGCAAACAAAGGCATTTGACAAGAGTATTTCAAACATGACTCTTTCAACTAGCCAACAGAACAAAGTACATAGAGCTGTAAAAGATAGAGTGGGTTCATTACTAGGTGGTGCTCACTCTTCTTTGTATAAAGAAAAAAGCAGAATGTATTTTGCTAATCTCTGGAATGATCTTAAAGCTGAGTTTGAGTGTGGTAGTCGTTGGCAAGATTTAAATCCTGCTTATATGGAAGAAGCAATGAGTTGGATTAGATATTGGAATTACGAAGGGAGATAAGTTATGGGCAATGATATAAAAGAGACGAAAATCTGGATCTCACAGCGAGACAAGAAGTATAGATACATGCTGTTAGATCGTATGAGACAAGATTGTGAGTACTATTTAAATGGTCATGAGTGTGTTAATCATTTGTGGGGTAAGACAGAAGAAGAACAGATTGATTATATGCTGTTTATTTGGGATTTGTTCACAGAGAATGAAAAGCCGGAATGGTTAAGTAGAGAGCAAATCATTGAGTTTGGAAAAAGAATGGGAGTAGAGGTGAAAGAAAATGAGTACATATAAAATCGGAGAAATATTAGTATCAAAAAGAGAAACAGAAGTTGAAACAAACTGGGGAAGAAAAGAGATAATTCCTAAAGGGAACAAAATTATTATCACCGCTCATGGACTTGGACATCACATAAGGAATGGTATGAAACAGCCTTTGAAAAAGGATGATGTTGTAAAAGGTTATGACACAGAAGGACTTGCAGAGTATTTGTTTACGTGTATACAAAGTCATCTTCCGATGGACGATATGATGTATGATTATGACTTAACAGAAGAGGATATCAAAGAAGTTATTGAAGAAGCATTGGATGAGATTTTTTAGAAGAGGTGATTAAAGAATGGAGCTTATGCTAAGTATACTTGGTGCCGTAATGTCGGGTGGAATCATTTATATAATAAGTCATTATTTCTTAACACATAAAGAATCGCCGTGGACATATCCAAAATTACATAAGTGTAGATGCGGTGGAAAGCCACAAGTTAAATGGTCTTATAGTCCAGATCTTAATTATGAAACACATAAATCATGTGGGTTGAGAGGAATATATGAAGTTAAAATCAATTGCCCAAAATGTGGCTTTTCTGTAACAGTAAATAGGCATTACGATTTATCAACTAAGGGGAACAATTTTAAAACAATTCCCGATCCAGGAAGTATTAATAGGGCAAATATGAAAGCGATAAGAGCATGGAATGAAACAAGTCCAGAAAAATGTGAGGAGTGTCAAAGATGTTACTGATATTGTTCGTAGTAGCTATCATAGGAACGAAAAAATTATCAGAGACAGATTATTATGAGAGATCTGATCTTGATGTAGCAATTTTTATAGGAAATGTAGTGATAGGATTTGCGGTGTTTTCTACAGTGCTTGTAATGATTATGTACTCTCCTGGTTCTATGAAAGTAAAACTATATGAACAAGAAAATAAAAAAATTGAAAAGAAAATTGATTTACTAGCAAAAAAATATATAGATCACGAATCAGATTTCTATAAGAATTTTAAAAAGGGAGACGGAGTTGTTTTGGTGGAAACATTCCCAGAGCTAAAAAGCAATGAATTAATTGGCGAACAGCTTAAAGTCTATGAGAGAAACAATAACAAATTACTTGAAGCAAAGGAAGATGAGATCTATTGTAATGTTGCTAAATGGTTGCTATATTTTGGAGGTAAGAGATGAAAAGGAAGTTATTAGTTGGTTGCATGGCAGTAATTATGGGCTGTATGTTAGTAGGGTGTGACGATGGCTCATCGTATTATGACGAAAATGGAATCAATAAGACATTTACAATGGAAGACATTAATGGAGAGTTAAAATATGATACTCAAACAAAGATTGTTTACTACAGGTATGTAGGAGGACATGTAGGTTATATGTGTCCATATATCAGTAAAGATGGCCAATATTGTAAGTATGAAGATGGTAAAGTTATTCCTTTAGAGGAAGGAGAGTAATTGTGGAAAATAAGAAATTAGATAAGTTCAATATGAAATATCCAGTGATTGTGTTTCACGATAAGACACCTAAAGAAATTCCGTACATAGCTTATATTCCGTATTTCCTATGTAATACACAGGGAAAAACTGAAAAAGAATTGGAGCTTATGGTAGATGATCTTATTAAGATGTGTTTAGAAGAAGATCACTGGCAGTTACCAAATTATGCAGATCTTGATATTAGTGATTGGGAATTAAAACAAATTGCAGACAATTCCCTTAAAGATCAAGGAGTGACTGAGGAAGAAAGAAAACAAATTGAAGTATCTGTTTGGTGGTATGAAGTGAAAACAGAGCTTAGAAAGGAACGATAAGATGGAAGTAATGTTTTACATATTATGGATTCTTGGTTTGATCGCAGCTTTGTGTGTGATTATTGGAATCCCATACATGTTAATTTATAACTATAAGAGAATCAGAGCTATTAACAAGAAACTTGATGGGATGCTTAGAGGATTAAGCATTATGTTTGGTGAGGAGGATGATGAATAATGGAAGAAAGACATTTATGTGTTCATTGTTATGCGACTTATGGGAAAGTTCCCTATGAGACTTTCACTGGGAAGACAACTGGAAAAATAAGAGGAGTAGAAGTTAGCTATATTGAAAAATATGCCATCTGTAAAATTTGTGGACATCGAATCTATATTCCAGAACTTGAGGATGGCAACATGAAAAGATTAGAAGAAGCTTATTGGAAAATAGAAGTGTAAAAGACAAGGAGTGAACAGTAATGAAACCATATGATACAGGACTTGTTTGCGGAAGATTTCAAACATTTCATAAGGGACATGAGAGGCTGGTTGATACCGGCCTTTTATTATGCGATCGCTTATTGATTTTAATTGGATCAGCACAGGAATGTGGGACAGAAAGGAATCCATTCAATATTAATACAAGAACAAAGATCTTAAAAGAAATCTATGGAGATCGACCAGAGGTTATGATCTACGGATTAGCTGATATGACAAACGAAAACGATATTTGTCCTGAATGGGGTAAATATTTGTTAAACAATGTAGATCGTTATATCTACAAGAACCCCGAGATTATGATTTATGGGAACGATGAAAGTCGAAGTGGTTGGTTTGACAAGAAAGACTTAGCTAATACGGCAGAGCTGATCGTAAATAGACAGGACTTGCCAATCAGTGCAACTATGGTAAGAGAAGCTATGACAAAAGATGATCGCAAGGAATGGATGAGTTTAGTGAATCCAAGATTACATAAAATGTATGATGAGCTGCGAGCAGAACTTATGAGTGTGCCATTTTATCAGGAGTTGACGAATGGAAAATATTAAATTAACAATTAAAGTATTTTCACTCGTATTCTGTGCAATATTATATGTAGCTATCTGGGTTTGGTTCATAATTACTGGTTGTGATGATTCATCCTATTGGGATTGGACTAAATATTATAGGACATTTTTCTTATGGATTATGTTGCATGTAGTATGCTTAATTGGAGTAATTTTGTGGGCATGGAGTTAGAAAGGATAATGTTAAGATGGGTGATTTTAAAGTTGGAGATCATGTATGGGGGATACAACGGGGGTGGTGTGAAGGCATCATTAACGGTGAAATTAAGAAATTTGAAACTATAACACATGACAACGGCAAAAGTGCAAAACTTGTATATATTAGAAGTAATTATGCAATGTTAAGCGGTTATGTAAAAGAAGATGATATCTACAAATCAAAGAGTGACGCTGAAAAAGCTTATAGAGAAGAAATTCAGAATAGAATTAAAGAATATAAATCAAGAATTAACACAGTAGAAGACCTTGTTAGATTTATGTTCACTGAGAACGTGGCATATGCTGAGGAATATACGGATTACGAGGCTCGACAGGCGGTAATTGAAAGAACCAAAGAGTTGTTAGACATTGAGTTAGGAGAATGATGTCATGAGTTTATTGGAAGCCGTATATTCACTAGCGTTGCTTGGTCTAGGATTTTTCTTAGGATGGGGTCTTCATTGTATCGAAATGGACGATGAGATAAGTGGAAACAGAGATCTTGTGGAAGAATTTAACAGATGCAAAAACCAACTTAAATATGCAAAGTATGAAATATCCACATTAAGACGAGAAAATCATAAATTACAAATTCATGTAAATGTTTTAAGGAGCGATATTACAGCACTTAGAACAGAAAATGTTGCACATGTTCAGAAGTATAAGGAATCGCCTGAAGTTAAAGAAGCAGTTAAATATGCAATGAAATCAGCACATCCTGACAATGGTGGAGACGCAAAAGATTTCATGAAGTTTAGAGAGTTATATAACAAGATTAAGTAGATGGAGAAGTAACAATTAGATAGAAAGTATATAATCGAGTATCAGATTTAGAATACAAAGCAGTATTAATCACATAGAGATATGAAGACCGGAGACTGAAATCTACCACAGGAAACATTTCAGTCTCCGGTCTTCATATGGCTCTAAGATCATAAACGAAAAATAAAGGAAGATACCACACTGATGAGTATTCTGTTTTAAAGAAAGGGAGATTACATATGAAGTGTTTTTATCATTTAGATTTAGATGGCAAATGTGCTGGTTATTTAGTATGGCACTATGCTTGCTTAGGAGAAGAAGATGAAAAACCAGAGAATTTTATTAAAATTAACTATGGCATGGAGTTTCCATTGGATAAAATTAAAAAAGATGAAAGAGTGTTTATTGTTGATTTTAGCATTGAACCAGGAGATATGAGAGAACTCTTAAAGATTACAAAAAATGTAGTTTGGATTGATCATCATAAGACGACTATTGAAAAATATAAGGATTTTGAAAGCTATATTCCGGGGATAAGAATGACAGGGCCTGGGATATCAGGAGCTTCATTGGTATGGTGGTATTTCAACAACAATGCTTTCTATGATGGAATGGAAAAAGTACAAGGATTGCAACCACAAGAAGATGAAGATTGGGATGAAGATATGCCCCTTGCTCTCCTATTAGTAGCTGACTGGGATACATGGACATTTAACTATAGAGAGAAAACTAAATACTTTCATACGGCATTTGAAATGTTGGAATATGAGCCTTGGCAATTTGGCAGATGGTTTGAGCTTATAAAAGATCCTTATGTTTTTATTGAACAAGGACGACTTCTTTATCAATACAAACAGAAACAGGCAGAAGAATATATCAAATCAAAAGGATTCGCTGTAGAGTTTGAAGGATATAAATGTTTTGCTGTGAACCATGGATTGATTAATTCAGATTTCTTTGAGTCAGTTGATGATAAGTATGATGTTTATATTGGATTTGCTTACAACGGTGGAAGCAAGAGATGGAGCTATAGCTTGAGGGCTGCGAATGATGATGTAGACGTAAGTAAGATTGCTGTTAAGTACGGTGGCGGTGGACACAAAGGAGCTGCAGGATTCGTAAGCGATAAATACGTGTTAGGGGAGATGAGCTGATGAAAAAGTTAAATGATGAACAGAGGAAGCTGATCGAAGATAACTACAAGTTGATTAGGTTCCTATATAGAAGAAGTTATACTAGAGTGTGCTCTTGGGAGGTCTTTCAGGGGTTAGGACATGAAGCAATATGTAAAGCTGCTTTAGGATATGATCCTTCAAAAGGCAAGTTTACTACATATTTTACTTGGAAAATTAAACAAGCAATTGAACATTATTTTCGCTGTAACAACTACGATGTTCGAAAAGCCAATGATGGAGCAATGTCGCTATATACACCAATTGAAGATTGTAAGAAAAAAGAAATAACCATATTAGATACATTACAGGCAAGTGATAATATCGAAGATACTGTCACAGAAGAAATTTATTGGAAAGAAAAGATAAGTAAATTACCCGATAAAATTAAAAAGATGATCCAATTGACTTATGAAGGATACGGGCGAGAAGAGGTTGCCAAGAAGTTAAATGTTAGTCGATCTCTTGTTAGTGTGCGTATCATTGAATTTAAGAAGTCCATGGGGTATTAGAAAGGGGAGATGTGAAGAATGGGTTTTTATCAGTATGGTCGTTATTGGGAGAGCACAGAAGATGCTCACAATAGTGACTATTGGAAACACGAGGCAGCAAAAGATTTAAGAAGAAAGGGGATTGAGTGTATCTGGTTTGGTGTAGATAACAGAACACCTGAGATGTGGGCAGAAATACAGGAAGACATTGCCAGAGAAGAGAGAGAAAAAGAAGAAGATCGCAAGTATATGGAAGAGCATATAGGAGAATATGTATGGGCTTTTATTAAAGGAATTGTTATAGTCTGTACGTTTCCATGTTTGTGTTGGCTATACTTAGGTGTTAGGTATGGTCATATGAATTATCAGCAAAAAAATGCATATAAACTGGCTTGGGTATTTAGTTTATTAGCATTAATATTTGGGCCTGTAGGATTTATGATGGTATTTACACTGCTTGGATTGTATATTATCTTTGATGCAGGCCATGGGATGATGCCGTAGAAAGGAGACGATTAAGTGAGCAATAGGGAAGGACACGAACAAGAAATTGAAACAAAGACCAGAGAAAAGCTTAAAGATTTGCCAGACTATTTGAACCAGTTCTACTATAGAATGACAGCAAATGGAATGCAGGCAACTACAAAAAGAAGCTACATTGGTTATTGTGTAAATTTCTTAAAGTATTTTTCTCCTGATTTGAGCATAGATCCAAATAATATAACAGATAGTGATATTGACAAGTATATGGATTCAATCACTTATATAAACGGTAAGAAAGCTTCGGTGTCTAGTAGGGCAACGAAGCTTTCTGCTTTAAAAACATTCTTTGGATTTATGAAAGAAAGGGGAATTATAGAAAGAGATCCAACTAAAAGTATTAGGCCACCTAAGAATAAAGGGCTTAATCCTGTTGTATACTTAACAGAAACAGAAATTAAGATGGTTGAGCATACAATTCGTACTGGAGCAGGATCTCATAAAGCAAAAGCCAAACAAAAGAAATGGCGGAATAGAGATTTAGCCATTTACTTTTTATTCTTATCAACCGGGATGAGAGTAGAAGCCTTGTCTGAGATTGATGTCGAAGACATTGACTTTCACGATAAAAAATTAATTGTTATAGACAAAGGTGAGAAAGAAATAATACATTTTTTGTCTGACCAGTTGATAGAATATATACAGATTTGGCTCGAAGACAGAGAAAAGTTTTTAACAGAAAAAGGTAAAGAAGAAAAAGCGTTATTTCTTAACACTTCTTTAAATAGGTTGGGAGCAACAGGTATAAGAAGAATGATAAAGAAATATACAGCAAATTTAGATAAAAAAATCACTCCACATAAATTAAGAAGTACATTTGCAACTATGGTTTATCAAAAGACAGGGGACATTTATTTAGCTTCTCAGATGATAGCTCATGAAAATATTAACACAACAAAGCGATATGCGGCTTGTGTTGAAGAGAGCAAGAGAGAGGCATCAGATATGATAGGAGATGTCCTTTTTTAATAAGGAGGAGTGCTTTATGTGCATGAGGGGAGATATTTATTGTGTTGAATTAAAGAGTTATGAAAAACACGTACAAAAAGGAAAGCGACCAGTATTGGTCATAAGTAATAACAAAAACAACTTTAATAGTCCAGTCGTTACCGTGGTACCTTTTACATCTGTAACAAAGAAAATGAATTTGGACACACATGTAGTTATTTATAAGAGCTTTGGATTACGATTGGATTCTATGGCTCTTGGTGAACAGATTATGCCTATCGATAAAAGCAGGCTTACAGAAGATAATTTGATAGGCCACATAGACGATAAAAGGCTTTTAGACAAAATAAAAGAAGCATGTATTTGCCAGATTTCATAGAATCATTATAAATTATATGGTAAGATAAGAAAAGATATATAGAAAGTTGGTGGAACATGATTATTACAGAGACCAATAATGAAACAATTGTAGAAAATTTGAAAAAACTTCTTGAATACAGGGTTGGGTTGACAAAGTATTTAAGAAAAATAGTTAGTAATTTTGATATAGACTTGGTTAGATTGTCACAAATTGTATCAGGTCAGGTTAAGGTTAATGAAATAACATTATATGAATATTATGCAATTTGTTGGGGATTCATAGCTTTTAATAAAGAAAGACATAACTTTTTTAAGACTATTGATCTAAAAGAAGCGACTATTGATTTAAGTTCAAAAACAATAAAGATTTCTCACCATGTAGAAAAGAATAGAATATTAGAGGTTGTGCCTCAAAAGTATTACACAATCAGATCTTCTATTAAAGAATTAAATATGTTGACTCACAATGGACTGATAAAAGAAACAGATGTTATAAAACAAACATTAATATCTCATGATGGTAGATCAGGGTCTTTAGGTTATGGAAGCAAACGTAGTATAGATGAAATCAGAAATATGATACTAAAGGGAACATATTGGAGTGTTCCGATCACAATAGGCACAATTAAGAATGACATTAAAATAGAAAATGGTGATTTGGTAATTGCCGGAACTTATGAAGTGATAGATGGATACCATACTTTCATGGCATTTAAGGGAATCAGCGAAGAAAAAGATTTTCCAGTAATATTAAATGTAGTAAAGCTAGAAGATCAGAATGAAATGGAAAGCATCATTCTTCAAATGGATCATAAAAATACTGTTTGGAAAAATAGTTATGCAAAGAAAGGGGATTCCTATGGAGAATAAGACTTTTATTGATCAGATGGGAGAGAATGGATACACAATTAATGATGTAACATTCTTTTTAGATATGGTTAAATTATACGAAGAACATTACCAGATGTCTATTGCAGATTTTGATATAAATAAAATCAACAGTATGCTTAATATTTTAAGTCCTAAAAATTCATTAGAAATCAATGGTCTAAAAGGCTTGTTGGAGTGCTATTTTAAATATCTAAACGCAAGTATGAAATTCAATCCAAAGGATATAAAGATTCAAATTCCTTACTATCTTATGTGTGAAGATAAAATACAAAGCGAAGAAGAGATTTTAAGCCAAATTCGCAAGTTGGATAATCCAATAGATAAAGTTATCTTGGCATGTCCTTATTATGGAATAGGTGGGACAGGCATGAGTGAGCTTTTAGGAATAATGAGCTATGATATGGACTATGAAAATAATCAGGTTGCTGTGTATAAACAAAAAATTGATCCAAACAAAAGAGTGGTTATTGATTTACCAAAGGAAACAATTTTATGGATGAAAGAGGCTATAGAATGTGTTGAATGTAATGGAGAAATGTTTATACAAGATGATCATCTTATTAAGAAAAGAGTTACAAGCAAAGGAGATGATCGAAAGAAATGGGTTGATCAAAGAATGAAGCGAATCAATGAAGAGCTAGGTACTCAATATTCATTTGCATTATTAAGGCGAACAGGATTGATCAATTCTTTTAGAGCTGCGGCAGAACAATATCATATCAACTTGGATGCGATACTTAATTCAGAAATTGGTGTGAGGATTATGACACAATACTCGTATCAGACTCGAAGAAAGGCAGTGTTGTTAAATAAATACAAAGAATATGTTGATTAACTTGGAAGTGGTAAATATTACCACTTCCTTTTTTTATGCAAATGCTTCACAATATGAATGGAACATGGTAATATATAAAAAGAACATACGTTCGATAGGAGGTGCTACGATATGAAAGAAGCAAAAATAAACATCAGAGTGGTAACAGAAGAGGGGGACTACATTGTCGCTGGAGATGTTAGCACAGATTTTAAATTAGCTACACAAATAAAACGATTATATAATGAAGTTTTATCTGAAAGCGAATTGGTCAAAGTTAAATATAAAAGTGAGGATGATAGTGTTCTAGTTGAACAGGATTATTATTATCCAACTATTAATATAGAAGAGAACATTGTAAGTGTATTTGATTCAAGAGGCGGGAAGGATATGTCAATCCAATTGCCCGCAATAACAGATATGATTTTTAAAGAAGGAAATGGGCGTTTTGATTATACTATAACATTAAAATTACATAGTGGTAAGATTATTTTTAGTGGAATTTTAGAATAGTCGAGCAGACTTCCCACATTAATTGAAGCTGAATATCGTAGGCACAGCCTAGTGTTTTATGGGGGTAGTAAAATACTCATATATGCATAGAAGGATAAGGCAACAACAAGCAGTCATGAATTGTTCATGGCTGCTTTTGTTGTATAAAAAATTATTTCTAAGAAAGGAGAAAAGGGACAATGAGTAATTTAGAAACAAAAGAAATTCCATTTTATGATGACACATTGCTTGGTGTTAAGGACGAGAATGGAGAGATATGGTTAGGTGTCAAAAAGACGTGCTTAAGTATTGGATTAACTGAAGATCAAGGAAGAAGACAAATTAAAAATATTCAGGAATCGTTATTGTTTAAATCCAACTGTGTCAAATTTGACACGGTTCAAAACGAAGGAAATAGAAAGGTAAAAAGAGAGGTGGTATGTCTTCGTGAAAAGTTTGTACCAATGTGGTTAGCTCAGATTTCACTTACACCTAAGATGAAACAAGAGAACCCAGAGGCGGTCAATAAACTTCTTAGATACCAGCTAGAGGCGACAGAGGTTTTACATACTGCCTTTTATGAAACAGAAGAACAGAAAGCGGCTCTTCATGAGTTCTTTGGATTAGAAGGTAGATTCGCAGATGTGGAGGGAAAGCTTGTAGAAGTGACTAATCGATTGACAGCTCAGACAGAAGAATTACATCAAGTCATGGATTACATGACGATCAATACAACTCAGCAAGGAAAGTTACAAACTCATGTGAAAGACAGAGTTAGAGCTTTATTAGGAGGAGCACACTCAGAGATGTATAAGAAAAATTCAAGAAAATATTTTTCTAATCTCTGGGGTAATTTTAAAGACACATTCGTGTGTTCAAGTTATAAGGATCTAAATCCGAAACGCTTTGAGGAGGCCTTAGAGTTCGTTGACGGATGGGATTATATAGAAAATTAGAAATATAAGAAAGGAGTAAAACAGATGAAAAAGAACAAAGCGAGAGGTTCAGTCCCAATTGGAGGCTAAGCAGAAAGAAATTCTTAATGGTAACCAATCGGGGATTGGAACAATGATGGATAGCACAAGAGTAATTAAACCAAGTGTAAATTATCGATACAAAAAGAAATGGCAGTGCAAAAAATGTGGTCATATCTTTAGAGCTGGAGAAGCTCATAAAAAGTATCGTAATTATGCAGGCATTCAATTATTTGATATGTGCTGCCCAGAGTGCGAATCAAATAATTTGTACTCAATGATTCATAACTAAAAACTATTTAAGAAACAAGGAGAAAAAATTAATGGAACAGACAACAATCTTTTTAAGTCAAGCAACAGCAAAAGCTTACACAGAAGGAATTCTATCTGAAATCAAACTTGAAATTGTGAAAGATGAGAAAGATGGAGGAAATAAAGTAGAAGGATATATCACAATTAAGACAGATGATATCAATTATACTACTTATAATATCAGTGCAAAAGCTATAACAAAAGCAGGTAAGCCAAGTAAATCTTATGAAAATCTGGTTGCATTTATGGAAAGAGCTCACTCTATCGCTGAAGTTGGAGAAGAGGAAGCTACAAAAGTAAGAGTTAATGGACAGGTAAATCCATGGACATCTTTTAACCAGATGGGTGCAAAAACTCATAAAGTAGGATACAAAACGGGATTTGTTTCAATTATCTCAGAACTAAAAGATCCACGCAGCACATTTGAAGTTGAGTGTTTCGTTCAGAGTGTTGATGATGAGTTTGACAAAGAAACTCAGGTTCCAACAGGAAGAGTAATTTTACATACGTTATTACCTATTTACAACAATGGAATTGAGCCATTAGATATTGTGGCACCTCAGGAATATGCAATGGCTTGTAAGCAGCTGTTTACTCAGCCAGGATGTCAGAGTGCTCATATTATTGGGAATATTGGCAATACAAAAGAAGAAAAGAAAACTACAGTTGAATATCAGATTGGAGGAGCTGTAACAAAAACTCAGACAAAGAATGTTAATGAGCTTATCTTAACAAATGCAGGAACTATGGAACAGCAATATGAGTTGGAAACAATCCAGAGAGCAATTGCTGAATATGATCTTGTCCTTGAATCCAAAAAGAAACGTGCAATGGAAAGCAATAAAGCAGGTGGCAATAAGACTGTTGGTGGAACAACAATTGGTGCTAGTGCAGCCGCTGGACATAGAAACTTTGGATTTTAGTCAATAGGAGGATAAGTGAATGCAGATTTTAGATATTTTTAATCCACAGGTAAGTCAGGTAGCTCATGGTTTAGAAGGAAAAATTATTATGCTCTATGGTGGTAACTCAACCGGTAAAACATATCAGTCAGTTAGGATGGACAAACCATTTGTACTGGCGTGTGAATCTGGATTGAATGCTCAGAATGGGGTACCTTATGCAAACATCCATACATGGGCAGATTTCTTGAATGTTATTAACCAGTTGACAAACCCAACAACAATTGATAAAGCAAAAGAATTATACTCAACCATTATTATAGATGAAGTTTATGCATCAGCTCAGTTCTGTCAGACTTACATCTGTAATAAACACAACTCTCCAAGCATTGGAGAAGGAAATGGTGGATATGGACTTTGGCAGTACTATGAAACTGAGTATTGGAAAGCAGTAAACTCAATTGTATCTTCTGGTTACACAGTAGTATTCATTGCTCATGCATCTGAAAATAAAGATGGAAAGATTATTCCTAAAGGAGATAAGAGATCTATCACACCAATCATGGATAACTGTGATATTATCGCTTTCTTAAACTCCAATGGAGTAGATGAACATGGTAAAGTTGTTCATTCTTCTGCTTACTTCGCAGAGACAGATGCTTACTTTGCAAGAAGTAGATTTGATTACATTGTGCCTTACATTGAAGATTTTACAGCTGAAAATCTAAGCAAAGCTATTCAGGATGCAATTGAAGCTCAGGAAGAAGCTGAAGGATTCGAGAGTGTATCATATGAAGTTCAGACACAGAATAAAACAATTGATAAGATTCCTTTTGATAAATTAAAAGAAGATGTAGTTGCTTTAGGAATGAATTTCTGTGAGGCAGGTCATCAAGAACGTCTACAAGAATTAATTGCTGATTGCCTAGGTGAAGGAAATTCAGTACAGGAAGCGACAGAGAGACAGTATGAATCATTAGAAATCTTACTGGCTAAATTAGAAGAACAGAAACAGAAGTTAGGTGTAGCTTAGGCTACGCTTTTTTAGTTTGGAGGCAAATAGCTTGAGTAAAAGGAAATGTGTTATTTGCTCTAACTGGATAGAAAAAGGAGATGAGACGGTTCCTTATAAGAATCGTCTCGCCCATGTCCAGTGCTTTAATTCAATGATGAAAATGGCTGTAAAAAGCAATTCTGAGAAGAAAGCAGCTAAGAGTAAAAAGACTAAGAAAATTAATCCTAAGTCTACGGTCTTGGGAGATTGCTTGACAGAAGAGGAAAGCAAGCAAAAAAGATCCTTGATCAGTTATATTGAAGAGCTGTTTGGTGAAAAAGCAAACGCTAAGACATATACACAGATCAAAAATCTTATGAGAGATTATCCCTATTTTACTTATGTGGGATTGGAACAATCGATAAGGTTTTTCTATGAGATTAAAGAGAATCCGATTACTAATCAAGGTTTGGGAATAGTTCCCTATGTCTATGATCAAGCTCAGGAATACTTTAAGAATCTCGGCGAAGTACAGTTCCACAATGCTTCCATATCAAATGTAAATGAGTTATACACTCATAAAAAAGTGAGAATAGCACCACCTAAGATAGTGGAAGAAGAAAGTATAGAAAGAACTGGAGGTGGTTACGATTGGTAGGATTAATTAATAAGCGAGCCATTGTACAGGTGTTAGGCTGCTTATTAAATAAACCAGACCTGTTAGATACCTATTATATAGAAGAAATAGATGTTGACGAAGACTTTTATGTATATATTTTGAATACGATTAAAGTTTTACATAAGCAAAATGTACCAGTGATTGATGCATTTGCAATTGATTCTTATCTATCGTCTTATGATGCTCAGTATAAGATCTTTTCGATGAATAATGGTGTGGATTACATAGAGAACGCTAAGAAAATAGCTGTTCTTGAGAACTTTGAGTACAACTACAAGACTCTTAAGAAGTTCACATTATTGAGATATTACGATTATAAGGGAACTGATATTAAATTCATTTATGATCCAACAAAGTTGAATCCTGAGGATCAGGAGAGAGAGACAAGGAAATTAGATGAATATACAGTAGATGAGATTATCGAGCTTGTTGAGCTGGAAATGGTTACAAAGCCTAAGTTACATTTTAATACAGTTCAATCAGAACAGGGACAGTTAGCTGGATCTGGACTGAAAGAATTAAAAGAGAAATGGAAACAAGAGCCAGAGTTCGGTATTTCATTACAAAGTCCAACAATGAACACAATTGCCAGAGGAGCTCGATTGAAAAAGTTTTATTTGAGATCGGGCGGAACAGCTTCAGGTAAAACAAGAATGGCTGTTGGAGATGTTTGTACGTATTCTGTACCATGGTTTTATGATACCTTCGAGTGCGAATGGAAATTTACAGGTTTCTCAGAGCCGGCTTTGTTTATCTCAACAGAATTAGAGGCAGATGAGATCCAGAGTATGATCATAGCTTTTGTAAGTGGTGTAAACGAATCTAAAATCTTGGATGGTAAATATTCAGGAGATGAAGAAGAACGTGTAGATAAAGCTATTCAGTTTATTGAGAGCGCCCCTTTATATATTGAACACATTGATGATTTTGATATTAATGATATTGAGAATCTGATCAAGAGATATAAAAAAGAAAAAGGTGTGCTGTATGTGAGCTTTGACTACATTCATACATCAGTAAAGTTGATCATGCAAATTGCCAGCATGTCAAAAGGAATGAAGTTACAAGAACATCAGATCTTATATATGTTTGCTATAAAGCTAAAAGAACTCTGCAATAAGTTAGGAGTACATATTGATTCAAGTACACAGCTTAATGGAGAGTATAAAAATGTAAGAGATAAAGATGAAACTCTCTTGCGAGGCGCAAAAAGTATAGCAGATAAGATAGATATAGGTATTATATCAATGCCTCCGACAAGAGAGGAACTCAAAGCGGTAGAACCGATCTTAGAAGACAGAGGCGTAACGATGAATCCAAACTTAATTTACCATATATATAAGGTAAGAAGAGGAAAGATTTCACGAGTTCGATTGTGGCTTCATGCAGATCTAGGTACATGTAGATCATATGATTTGTTTGTAACAAACAATGATAATGAGCTTATACCGGTCGAACAAATAACAATTGAAAATGTAGAACAGATTCTTGAAGATAACTCAGTAGAGCATGACGATATTCCATTAAATGAAGAAGAACACGATGAAGCTATTAAGCAGTTTTTCTTTTAGGGGGTGTTTAACATGCAGAGTTTAGATAAGGATTTGATCAAGGAGAGCTTAACTCTTGATGATATTAGAGCAATCCTAAGGGATTTAGGATCGGAAGAACCGATCTTAGATGATAAAGGGAATTTAATTGCTCAGACAATATGTCATCATGGAAGTAAATTTAAGCTGTATTATTATCCAGATTCTCGAATGTTTCATTGCTACACAGATTGTGGTGACTCATTTGACATTTATGAACTGGTAATTAGAAGCAAAAGAAGTGTAGGTATTACAATATCTTTTCCTCAAGCAGTGAGATACGTAGCAAATATATCTAATTTATTATTGTTTGAAAATGATGAGTTGGAACAATTCAAGGAACAGAAAATAGATGATTGGGGTTGGTTATCTAAGTTTACTCAGAAAGAAAAGAAATTTAGAAATCCAGGAGCAATCAGTGAGAATATACTTGAAATGTTTTGTTACAGACCTCATGAATTATGGATTAAAGACAATATTAGTCCAGAATCCATGAAGAAATTTGAAATTAGCTATTGGGGCAAAGAGAATAAAATAATCATTCCTCATAGAGATATTTGTGGAAATCTAATAGGTATCAGAGGAAGAAACTTAAATGAAGAAGAATTAGCAGCTGGACGAAAATATATGCCAATTACAGTGGAAGGAAAGACTTTGAAGCATAATTTGGGAGATACATTATATGGATTGTATCAAAATAAAGATGCAATTGTCCGATCTGGAAGATTGTTTTTGGTTGAAAGTGAAAAGTCTGTGTTGCAAATTGAAACAATGTATCCAGATTATAATTATGCATTGGCGGTATGTGGATCAAATCTGACAGATCATCAATGTGAGATTATAAAAAGCTTAGGTGTTGATCGATGTTATATTGCTTTTGATAAGGAATATATCGATCACAAAAGCAAAAGAGCATTGCTGTACTATGAAAAATTGTGCAAGCTTGCTGAGAAACTAAATCCATATATGTCAGTTTACCTGATTATGGATCGACAGAATTTACTTCAAGAAAAAGATAGTCCTTCTGATAGAGGGAAAGAAATCTTTGAAAAGCTTTTAGACGATAAGATTGAAGTAAAGCCAAAAGAGAGAAAGGAGTAACCATGAGAAGATTAGCATTTCTTGATTATGGTACAAAAGTAGTAGATACAATTACTGGTTATTGTGGTATTGTGACTGCTGCTGCACATTATTATGACAAGTGCCCGAATCGGTATTACATTGAAGGTATCGACAGTACAGGGAGACCTTGTGGAGATTGGTTTGATGCAGAAAGATTAGAAGTAGAAGAGGAAGTAAACAATGATAGTCCAAAATGATTTAATTGAATTGATCAAAGACTCTGTAGTGAACATGACCAAAGATGAGGCAAAAGAGTCTGGGCTACCACAGTTTAGTTATTCCAAACTTGATGTATTACACCAATGTAACAGAAGATATAAACTGAAATACGTAGACAAAAACTATTCAAAAAGTTCAACAATTCCTTTGGAATTTGGTAGTTTATTACATAGAGTTTTAGAAGAAAAAGGAAATATGATTCTCTCTGGGAAAGAAGTTGATTATGGAAAGCTTAGAGAGATGCTTAATGAGGGGGTTCCAGATGAAGAACTCCTTGGAGTTAAGGGTCTTGCAGGTAAATATTTAATGGACTTCTATGAGGGAGACAATGCAACTGGAAGGAACTATCCTGAAAAGGCATACTTGTTTGAGACACAGGTATTGCCAAGTAGAATGGAATCAGAAGAATGGCATCCGATTTGTACGGAACAGCCATTCTTTTTTAGTTTCGATGGGAAAATCGTTTTACATGGATTCATTGATAGAGTGGATCAGGATGCTGATGGGAATCTAAAAGTTATTGATTATAAGACATCCAAGAAGGTGTTTTCAGAAGACAAATTGAAAACTCCATTACAGATGTTTATATACGATCTGGCCTGTTATGCATTATTTGGTAAGATTCCAGTTGCTCACGAGTATGACTTTATTTGTATTGATCAACAGGTAACAGAAGAAGATGGTGTGTGTACAAAAGGCTATTTCAAGAGAGGACTTAAGAAATTGAGAAACCTTCTTGAACATGAGGAACAGATCACAAAAGATAATGATTTTGCTCCAAATGCAACTCCATTATGTTACTGGTGTGATTTTGCAGGTCATACACCGAACGCTGATCCGACATTGAAAGGTATGTGTCCTTATTATTCTTTATGGACACCAACCCAGAAGACGTTTAAGGTTAATGCTCGATATGAAGAGAAACAAGATATTAGCTCAAATAGAAAGTTTATTTTCTAGGAGATAACATGGCAGATTTAGAATTTTATTCATTACACAATCATACTGAGTATTCAAATATCAGGTTAATTGATTGTATCAATAAGATCCCTATGTTAATCAAAAGAGCGGTTAAATTGGGCATGAAAGGAATTGCAATCACTGATCATGAAACATTAAGTGGTCATATTCAGGCAATGATTTATGTCCGTGATGAGAAAAAGAAAGGTAACATTCCCAAGGATTTTAAATTGATTCTTGGGAATGAAATCTATCTAGTCAATGGAACCGCAGATTACATAAAGGAAAATTTTAAAGCTGGAGATGGGAGGTTGTTTTATCATTACATTCTTTTAGCAAAGGATGAAATCGGTCATAGACAGCTTAGAGAATTGAGTTCAAATGCATGGGACAGATCTTTTCAAACAGGAAAAATGACAAGAGTTCCAACTGAGAAATCAGACCTTGAGAAGATCATAAGAAAGGAACCGGGTCATTTGATTGCATCGACAGCTTGCTTAGGCGGAGAGCTTCCTACTTTGATTATGCAGATGGAAGAAGCTCAAAACGAATTGGAATTATATGAAGCCAAATGTAAAATTGATGATTTCGTTCGATGGAACATTGATTTGTTTGGTGAAGATTTCTTCTTTGAAATGCAACCGGGAGCATCTGAAGAACAAGAAAAGGTTAATAAATGGTTACTTAAATTGTCTAAAGTTTATGGTGTTAAGTGTATCATAACAACCGATTCACATTATTTATCTAAAAATTCTCAGATGATTCATAAAGCGTATTTGCAAAGCAAAGAAGAAGAAAGAGAAGTAGATGATTTCTATCAGACTACATATTTAATGGAAATTCCAGAAATATACGATTACATGAAGTACTTTGACAAAGAAACTGTAACAGAAGCTATCAATAATACAGCGATCATTGGAAACAAGATTAAAGAGTATTCGTTAAGTTGTTCTACAATCGTCCCTGAAGCAGAAGTACCAAAATTTAAAGTAGAAAATTATTTTGAAAAATATTATCAGAGATTTACAACACTGCAGGAATACGCAAATAGCAGCAACATCTATGACAGATATCTGTTGTACTTAATTGAAAAGGGATATCAGAAGAAAGAAATTCATGCAAAAGTTCACAGGAACGACTTTACCGAAGAGCAAAAAGTAGAACGAATAGCTATTGAATTACAAGAGATGGCATTAGTTACAGAGAAGATTAAATCAAGTATTTCTTCCTATTATATATCAACCTTAGAACTAATCAATATCATGTGGGAAGAGGGAGATAGCTTAGTAGGAGTAGCCAGAGGATCAGTTACTGGTATGTATACGATGTATTTAATTGATTTAATACAAATGAATCCTTTAGATTGGGGATTGCCTCATTGGAGACATATTTCCCATGAGAAAGCAGAGTTATCGGATTTGAAAAAGTCCGCTTATATAGTGATATATATGACAAAATGTGGTGAACTTACAAATGTAAGGTGTGCGTAAGTGCTAACGGTATCAGTTAAATAAGGCAAAGCTCGAATACGCTGACTAAGAGAACCTACGGTCTTGAAAGAGATAGCAGGCAATACCGTGCTAAGTAAAGAAGTGTAACGACTAAATTGGACAAACTTATAAAACTGTCCTAAGAGGAATAAGGTGAAAGTCCTTATCTGTAGTGCCACACATGAGAAATCCTTGTATAAGCAAGCCAATGGATTAACATTGGGTGATGAGATAGTCTAGTCCGTACAGAAATATCACGAAAGTGACGGTAGATCGGTTGATATTGATTCACAAAAGAATCGTAGAGAACAAATTATCTCTGCTGTAAAAGATCGAAAAGGAGAAAGAAGAGTATTAAATTGTTGTACATTCAAAACAGAAGGTAGCAAATCGGCTATTTTAACTTCATGTAGAGCTTTAGGAATTGATCCAGATACTTCTAGTTATTTGGCTGGAATGGTGCCAGTAACAAGAGGTGCTACATGGAGTTTACATGATTGTATATACGGAAACGAAGAAAAAGAACGAGAAGCAGTGCCGGGGTTTGAGAATGAAATGAGAAGTCATGATCAATTACTTGACATTGCAATGGGAATTGAAGGACTAATTTGTGGAAGATCTATTCATGCTTCTGCAGTGTATGTCTTTAATGAAGATTTTATTGCTCATAATGCTCGAATGAAAGCCCCAAATGGAGTGTTAACAACTCAGTTTAATATGGCTGATTCAGACGAATGTGGTGGGTTGAAAATGGATTTCTTAACGATAGAGGCACTTGACAAGATCCGCCTGACAATGGAACAGCTCATTGACGCAGGGTATATGGAATGGCAAGGATCATTAAGAGAAACATATGATAAATATCTTCATCCAGACGTTCTTGATTATGAAACTAGAGAAATGTGGGATTGGGTAGCAGAAAACAAAGTTGTGGATCTGTTCCAGTTTAATACACAGACTGGGTTACAGGCCGCAAGGCGTATCCAACCTCATAGTTTAGAAGAATTGGCTGCAGCAAACTCTATTATGAGACTTATGGTAACAGAAGAGGGAGCAGAACAGCCGATCGATACTTATATTAGATTTAAAAATGATATTGGCCAATGGTATGACTTGATGAGAACGAAGTATCATTTGACTGATCATGAAATTGAAATTTTAGAGAAATACCTCAAATCCAATTATGGTGTAGGTGATACTCAGGAAATTGTAATGGAAATCAGTATGGATAAAGAGATTGCTGATTTTAGTGTTGCTGATAGCAATAAGCTGAGGAAAAGTATTGCAAAGAAGAAACCAGCTTTACAGCAAGCAATGAAAGAGCAATTTTTTGAGAGAGGAAAAGAAAACCATGCTTCAGATAATCTGTTGAACTACGTTTGGAAAGAAGTTGTAGGGAAACAGCTTGGGTATTCCTTTTCTAAGAATCATACCTATCCATACAGTGCTATAGGATTGCAGGAGTTAAATCTTGCATACCATTATCCAATTATTTATTGGAACACAGCTTGTTTAACTGTAAATGCAGGAGCTGATGAAGAATCCAAAGGATCTAAGCAGTCTACAGATTACGGAAAAGTAGCAACGTCTATAGCACAAATGCAGAAGAGAGGTATAAAAATTCAAGCTCCACTGATTAACAAAGCGGAATTAGGATTTAAAGCCGATGAAGACAACAATGCAATCTTATTTGCATTAAAGAGTATTTCAGGAATCGGTGATGATGTAGTAGAAATTATAAGACAAGCAAGGCCATTCGCTTCATTTGAAGATTTTTATAAAAGAATGGTTGCCACAAAGCTAGTCAAAACAGGTCAGGTAATTCAGTTGATTAAAGCAGGTTGCTTTGATGAATTTGATGAAAACAGAGTAGATTTGCTTTATACGATCGTAAGGTTATGTAAATGTAATCTAATCTCAAGTCTGACTAAATCACAATTGAATCGTATGCAGGAATTACATTTTATGTATCCAGAGCTTAATCTTATTCCAGATGAAGTTTTAGATGGAATTCAAGTATACAATTTCTCACAGTATGTAAAAGAATTGAAAGTTGTAAAGAAATATATTGATCCGTCAAGAAAAATGTTGAAGTGTGGCTATCATGATGAAATCATTGAACTAGATAATAGAGCAATGCAATTTTTCATAAATCACTACACAGAAGATTCCATCTATGACGTCAAAGATGAACATTATTTGATTTACAAAAAGAAATTCAATAAAGAAACTGAAAAGAAATTAGAGTCTCTTAGAGAATATCTGGCTAACCCGAATACATTACTTAAGTATAATAAAGCTCTCGTGAAAGATGAAGCCAAGAAAGTGGTTACAGGAACCACATCTCATATGGAAATGGAATCACTGTGTGTTTATGTACATGAACATGAATTGGCAGACCTTAACAGAGATGAATTTAATATCGTCAATTTCTTTAATCTTTCAGAAGAACCAGTAGTTGCATCTACGTATAAAAGAAAGGTCAAGAGGGTTGAGAATGGACAAGAGATTCAAGAAGTCAAAAAGTTTCCTAAGTATTTCATTAGTAAGATCTGGGGAACTGTCTTAGACAAAAATAAGGATCGACATACGGTTACATTATTGACCCCTGAGGGAGTTGTAAATGTGAAATATACCAAAGGAGCTTTCCTACATTATAACAAGAAGACCTCAATGGAAGAGTCTTGGTTCAAGAGAGGTCAAATGATAATGGTTACGGGGTATCGCAATGGCGATATGTTCAGATGCTATAACTATGGAGACACAATCTTCAAACATACTACATCATTGATTACAAACATCGGAGAGAAAGGAGTAGAGGTAATGACAGAAAGGATGAGAGAAGCATGAGATGTATAGGGAAGGCAGTTAAAACTATACATAGAAACAATGATTCTTATTTTACAATTGCTTCCTTTGATCTCGTAAAAGAGATTGATGGCGAGGTTGAAATTCATCCAATATATAAAACATTTACAGTAGTCGGTATCATGCCATATTTAATGGAAGATGCCGACTATGAAATTTCAGCTACAGAAGTAGAAAATAAGAAATATGGAAAGCAGTATCAAGTTAATTCGATCAATTTATATTTACCAAATGGAATTGAAAGTAAAGAAGGTCAAAAAGAATTTTTAGATATTATCTTTACAAAGCTTCAGGTAAAAGAAATGTATGAGGCATTAGATGATCCATACATGACATTGAAAGATGGTGATATATCTTCATTGGTTAAAGTTAAAAATTGTGGTATGAAGACAGCAGTTGCTTGGATTGATAAGTTCAAAACATATATGCCATTGTCAAACGCAATGAAAGAGCTTAGTGAGTATGGTTTGACAGAAGCGTTATTGAGAAGAATTGTAAATCATTATAAATCATCTGATATTGCAGTTGAGATTATTCAAAATAAACCATATAAGCTTATTGAAGTCAATGGTGTTGGATGGCACAAGTGTGATGAGATTGCTATGAAAGGTGGCTTAAAGCCCGATTCACCAGAAAGAATTGGTACTTACATATTATATTATCTCCAAGAGAGAGCGAATGAGGGATATTCATATATTCCTGCAGATGCTAATACAGAGATAGAGAATGGTATTGTCTCAAAAACTCAAAAGCCAATCAATTTTATTGATACAATGATAGAGTTTTTTGGAGATGATATTTCAGATGAGGCCCTCAAGGGTGGTTTAGATTATGTAAATGATCAACTATGGTTTAGTGACGATCGTAAGTTTGTAGGACTAAAAAGAATTTACGATCTAGAAATGAGCGTTGCTGAGAACCTAATTAGGATAAGAGATGGAGAAAACGATTTCAAGTATTCTAATTGGAAAGACATCATTAAGCAAAAGGAAATTGATCAAGGTTGGGAGTACAATGAACAACAGATTAAAGGTATTAAAGCAGTCTTAGAGAATCAAGTAGTTGTTATCACAGGTAAAGCTGGTACTGGTAAATCATCAATTGTAGATGCTATGATCGCTGTTTTACAGGGCTATTCATATGCACAAACGGCCTTAAGTGGACGAGCCGCAGCAAGAATGGCTGAAATTACACATGAAGAAGGATATACAATCCACCGTTTGTTAGGATTTCCTAAAGGAGATCGTGATCACGGTGGTTTTGTTTTTCATGAAGATAATAAATTACCAAGAGATATTATCATTCTTGATGAAGTGTCAATGGTAGATGGAGAATTGTTTAACAGACTTGTAAAAGCAATTAAAACAGGATCAAAGTTAATCATGTTAGGAGACACAGGACAGCTTGAATGTATTGGTTGCATGAACATAGCGGCTGATTTAATTGCATCAAAGGAAATTGTTTCTATTGAATTAAGTCAGATCCATAGGCAAGCTGCTAATTCAGGAATTATTACAGAAAGCATAAAAGCCAGAGAGGGTATTCAACTTATCGAAAAAGATTGGATTGGAACCGAGGTTAGAGGTAAACTTAATGACTTGGTTTTAGATTGTTTCTCAGATAAGAGCAATACATTTTATAAGGTAATGCAACATGCTTCATCCGAACTTGAAGATGGAACAGACATTATGGATCTTATGGTAATTGCTCCATCGTATAAAAACGAGTCGGGTGTAGACAATTTAAATGCAGCTTTACAATCACTGTACAATCCAGATAGTCCTGAAAAGAAGGAAGTGTTTGTACAAAAGAGTTCTAAAGCTTGGATACTTCGTGAGGGAGATAAGATAATCAATGTGCAGAATGATTATTATGCAAAGAATAAATTTACTGCAGGAATCTTCAATGGGAACATAGGAGTTGTTAAAAACATTGATATAGATGCTAATACAATTGCTGTTGATTTTCAGGATATTCCGGGAATTATGATTCTTCCAAAGAAAAATTGGAAAGATTTAGAATTAGGGTATGCAATCACTTGTCATAAAGCACAGGGATCTCAGTGTAAGAAAGTAATTGTTGGGCTAGATTTTGGATCATTCATACAACTTTCAAGAGAATGGGTGTATACAGCAATGACAAGAGCTATTGATAAATGTTATATGGTTGCACAAAACAATGCCCTTAGGTATGCAGTAAGCAAGAATAGCATTTCTGTAAAGAGAACTCATTTAGTAAAGCTGTTGGCCTATAAAGCTGCTAATAAATTTTCATTTTAGAGAGGCGATTGTATGAATATAAATATACCTGAGGATGTTCTTGTGTATAACCCTTTTTGCATTGCTTTAGCATACGATGTCTCAGCAAATGAGGTACAAAAAATATTTCATAATTATGTAAAAAAATATGGGAACATGCTTTCACGTAAGGAAATATATGACCTTGTCAACTCGTATGTAAGTCTACATAAAGAAGACATGGAAAAATTAAATTTTTAAACACGAACACGAGGTGATTAATTGTGAACTATATGCCGATTGACAGTTTTGATTTCCCAAGAGATTTTGTTGATATTGGTTATGATCTTTTTACCACATTTGATCGTTGTATTTTTCAAGCTATAGTGGAAAATCTGGGAGAAGAAATAAAGCATAATGATTTCTGGCTAATCGACCGATTGAGACAAGAAACAAAATATTACAACAAAATTCCAAAAATATATTTATTCAAATATATAAAAAAGCCAATACCTACAAATTTTAACAACTTAGCAGGCTATCAAGATAAACCAAGGTATTGGTCTTTAATGGTAGAAGAACCGAATATAAAAACCTATAATACAATATCTTTTAATCCAAGAGAGCTCGATGTGAATACATCGGGTTCTTTTTAATTTACAAAGAAAAGGAGAAGAAACATGACAACAGAAACAAAAATCACATTACTAAAAAGCAGAGTAGAACTTTTAAAGAGTAGAGGTACTCAGTGTGGCAGAATCATTGCTAAACTTCAGAGAAAAATTAGAAGTCTGGAGGGTTGTGTAAATGATTAAGATTGAACATCCAGTATTTCCAAGTCCTGAGCAGATGGATTTTATTATTGAAGGTATGCGTAATGCAAAGAACAGTTGGAAGCTAAGTGATAGTTTCAAATGTACAGACACTAATGCGTGTCAAGACTGTCCCTCAAATGGCGGAGATAGATGCAGATCTTTCGATCCTATTAGAGGAATGGTTTTAGGAGACAAAGATTTCGCTTTAATGGAAAAATTAGCCAAAGCAGGTACCGATCACAGAAAATACCTAAGAATGATGCAGGTAGGAGTAAGAATTACAGCACCCTTGTATTTTTATAAAGAACTAGATACATACAAGGTTGGTACAGTATGTAATTCATGTAGCACAATGCATAAAATCCAAGCGAAAGAATTTACATTAGATGATTTTAGTTGTGAGCATTTATATTTCAATCCAATTTTGTGTAATATCGAACATACTATTAGATTATTAAACGAATGGCGAGTTTTGTTTAACTATACGGACGAGGAACGTAAAGATTACTTTGGACAGAATGGGCATCCAAGAGTGCTAACCAAAAAAGAATGTTGGTGGCAGATGATTCAGTTGCTTCCATCAAGCTATAATCAAACACGAAATTATACATTTACATACGAAAATTTAATCAACATGTACTTCGCAAGAAGAAACCATAAATTGGATGAGTGGAGAATCTTCTGTCAGTGGATGTTAGACAATGTGCCATATTTCAAAGAATTAGTAGATTACATAGAAAAAGGAGACAACAAAGTGAGCAAAGGAATTAAGTTTAGTTACGTAGGAAAAGATGAAAAAGTAAAATCATTAAAAGAGTTTTTCTCTGCAGAAGGATTTAAAGTACCAGATGAGGAATTAGCTGCAATGACCGTAGAACTTCCTAAGAGAGCTACAAAAGGATCTGCAGGATATGATTGTTATAGTCCAATTGGTTTCTGCTTAGAGCCTGGACAAGAAATTAAATTACCTACATTACTTAAAGCATATATGCCTCAGGATATTTTCTTAGGGGCTTATCCAAGAAGTGGATTAGGATTTAAGTATTATGCAAGATTAGCTAACACAGTTGGTATCGTTGACAGCGACTATGCTGATAATGAAGGCAATGAGGGTCATATCTTTGTAAAGATCAGAAACGAAGGAGACAAGCCTATGAGTATTAATCCAGGAGATGGTATTTGTCAGTTTATTTTCCAGAAATATTTTACAACAGAAGACGATGAAGCTGAAGGAACAAGAGAAGGCGGTTTTGGTAGTACAGATAAATAGGAGGCCTTATGGACAATCATGAAAGAAATGATATCCATATAGGCTGTGCTATGGCTCTAGTTTTAGGAATCATTTGGATATTAATCTGGTTTGCAATCTATTCTATATTAGCAGCAGGAATGTTGTGGGTACTTACATTGATTGCACCAACTGTTACATTTTCAATTAAATTTGTACTTATAGTCGGAGTGTTGTTAGCAATCCTTCGATTTATTTTGTAAGAAAGAAGTGATCAAGTGCTCAAGATTAAAAAGGCACATAAAGACAAAGATGAATGGATTTTATACAATCCAGATAACTTTGCGTTACATACACATTGTAGGAGTTTCAGGGTCGCTTTGAGCATTAAAAAGAATGTAGAGAAGAAGCGATTACCAAGAAGCAGGAATTTAAGGACATTAGAGAGTCACAGGAGAGTAACAGGTAATCGCAAATACATTCGTCAATTGGACACATTGATAGAAGAAGTTAAAAGTGAGAAAGGAGAGAAATCTTGAAAAGTATTTTTATAGGAATTAACATTGTTGCAATTCTGATCTGGGTTGTACTTATTGGATCAGGAGCTTATTTAATGTACAAAGGTAAAAAAATAGAAGACAAAGAAAAACGAGAAAAAGGTCGTGAAATTCTTATGGCCGGATGTTTCTTTTGGATTGTTTATTACTCAATTTCAATCGCTGTTAGATTATTAGGAGGACTTTAATGAATAAAGGGACAATTACAACATTTTGTATTATTGTATGGGCTTGTACTTTTATCCCAGGCTGGTTTATTCAGCATCAAGGAGATACAAGCAACGATGTAGATTTATCAATAATAGGCGCAGCTCTCAGGCTGGTTGGTTCTATTACACTACTTATTGGGGTAATAATGAATTGGTAAAAGGAGAATCAAATGAGTAAAGTATTATTAGTTTTACTTGGAGAAAGTGGAACAGGTAAAACAACAATTGCCAACAGACTAAAACAGAAATATGGTATGAAAGAATTACCAAGTTATACAACTCGACCTAAAAGAAAGGAAGATGAAGAAGGACATACATTTGTTTCTTTGGGAGAGTTTATGTTATTGAAAAATAAAGTTGCAGCGAACAAATATAGAGGTAATTTCTACTGTGCAACTAAAGAGCAGGTAGAAGAGTATGATACATATGTATGCGACTGTGAAGGTATTAAAATGCTTAAAGAAACTTATAAGGGAGATAAAAAAATCATTGTAGTCAGATTGACTTGTCCTAGAGAAGAAAGAAAACGACGCATGGAAAAGGACAATAGATCACCACAAGAGATTCTTTTAAGAGATTCAAAAGACCCTGTAGAGTTTCAGTATGCAGATATGTTAGCGGATTACATGCTCGATAATGACAATCTTGAAGAAACCGTTGATGCTGTTCGTTATATTTACGAAAAAGAATGTGAGGAAGACTAATGGAATACATAGTAGAATATCGTGCTGTTCTTAAAGAAAATAAGAGTGGGAATATTTTAGTAGAAGTTCCAGATTTGAACATGTTTTGTTATGGATCATCTATGACAGAGACTATGGATGAAACAGAAAGATGTATTACAGAAGAGTGTATTAAGAGGCTGAGTGAGAATCAGCCTCTTCCAATGGTTACAACGAAAAAAGAAGATCTGAATTCTTACATATTGAAAAATTTTGAACAGACAATGGTGATTCCAATGTTTGTAAAATTTGATTATAGAAGACCTACTGAGATTGCAGATGTTAAAGAAAAGGCTGCTTCTTTAGGAGAGAGTGTTAAAAGATTAGGTTCTAAACTGAAAAAGTTATATGAGATTAAAAGAGATGCTCGGAAGTTGAAGAAAAAATTACATAAAGAATCTGAACAAAATCTTAAAGAAATGAAACAGATCTTTGATGAATGGCATGGAATTATTGACAAAGATATTAAAGGATCTAAAGGAAGAGTAGATGAAATTTTAGAAGAACTTAAAAATGTAGAAGATTTTGATGAGGAGGAATAAACAGTGCAGGTAGTTAAAAGAGATGGAAGATTAGTATCCTTTAGAGAAGAAAAAATTGTACAGGCTATTCTTAAAGCCTTTATGGATGTGGATAAACAGATTACAGTTGATACTAAGAAAATTGCAGAGGGTATTGCAGCTTTTGTAATGACACAGGGCGAGATTTTATCAGTTGAAACCATTCAGGATCTTGTTGAAGAAAAACTTATGGAGAGCGACAGAAAGGATGTTGCTAAGGCCTATATTATTTATCGCAACGATAGAAGTAGAATTAGAAATAAGAAGAGTAAGATTATTAAAAATTATCTGAGCAGAGTTGAAGCTGATAATGTACAAAATGCAAATGCAAATGTAGATGAGCATAGTTTTTCTGGTAGAGAAAAAGAAGCATCTGCAGATATTGGTAAAATTATCGCTCTTGACTTTGGAGGTCTGAGTGAAGAAGTGGCCAATGCTCATAAAGAAATGTTGGTGTATCAACACGACTTGGAAAAAACAATTTATGGACAACATAACTGTCTAAATCTTAATTTTAATGAAATCTTTAAAAATGGGTTCAAAACGAGAAATGGTGATGTAAGACCCCCAGCTTCTTTTAGTAGCGGTTGTCAACTTATTGCTGTTGCGTTCCAATGCCAATCGCAGATACAGTACGGAGGAGTAGGGACTATCCACTTAGATTATGATTTAGCTCCTTTAGTAAGAATGAGTTTCTCAAAACATTATAAAGATGGTCTCAAATGGATTGTACATGCAGATGAAAAATATATCAACAGTGTTCCAAAAGAGCTATCTATTGAGGATGAAGAAGCAAAAAGTCATAAAGAAGTATACGAATATGCACTTGCAATGTTGGAAAAAGAAGGGGCTCAAGCAGCCCAGGCTCTTTATCATAATTTAAATACGCTCGAATCAAGACAGGGCTCTCAAGTTCCTTTTACATCTATCAATCTTGGAAGAGATACTTCACCTGAAGGAAGACTTGTTACTAAATGGATGATGGAAGCAAGTATTGAGGGAATTGGGAAATTCCATTTAACAAGTATTTTTCCTATTAGTATTTTCCAATATAAATCTGGAACAAATGCAAATCCAGAAGATCCTAATTACGATTTAAAACAGTTAGCATTAAAATCTATGTCTAAAAGAATTTATCCAAACTGGTGTAATGGAGATTGGAGTCAAGCTCATGAAGATCCAGATAATCCAGATACGTATTTTAGCACGATGGGTTGTCGCACGCTAGTTGGGTATGATCGACATGGATTAGGCTACATCAGACAAGGAAGAGGGAACAATGTTCCTAATACGATTATTCTTCCAAAGCTAGGAATTGAATATGGTATCTGTCTTGGTAAAAGAACAGAACCTGATTTAGATGGTTTTTGGAGTGGATTAGAAGAAGCTTTGAATTTATGTGAAAAGGGATTGCTTGAAAGATACGACATCATTAAAAGACAGTCTCCTAACGCAGCTCCATTCATGTATCAGAACAATACAATGCAAGGAGCAAAAGATTGTAAAGATACTGTGGAAGAATCAGTTAAACACAATTCTTTAGCTGTTGGGTTAATTGGAATGGCAGAAATGTGTCAGGCACTTTTTGGAAAAGATCATTCAGAAGATGAAAAAGTTCATGAATTTGCTTTAACTGTAATTAAAAGGATGTATGAGTTTACACAAGAAGCAAGTGAACGAAATGACTTAAATTTTGGACTGTATTTTACCCCAGCCGAGGGCCTTTGTCGCACAGCGTTAAAAGCCTTAAGAGATCAGTATGGAGTTATTGAAAACGTAACAAGTCATGAGTATCTTACAAATAGTTGTCACGTACCTGTATGGCAGAAAGTATCAATCTATGACAAGTTAAGAATTGAAGCACCATTTACAAAATACGCTACAGCAGGATGCATTACATATGTAGAACTTGAATCTACTTTTGTACACAATACAAAAGCAATTGAGGATATTATTGATTATGCGTTTAAAGAATTAGACATTCCGTACTTAGCATTCAATTTTCCAATTGACAGTTGTTTGGATTGCGGCTATCAAGGAGAATTTAATAATGAGTGTCCTGAATGTGGTAGTCAAAATATTCAGCAACTTAGACGTGTAACTGGATATCTTACAACAGACTATCGTAATTTTAATGATGGAAAGCAAGCAGAAGTTGAAGAAAGAGTGAAACATTCAGCCTATACAGATTTTGGAGATAAATAATGTTATATATATCTGGTATCAATTATGAATCAATAGCAGATGCTGAAGGTGTTGTTTGTACTATATTTATCAGTGGCTGCAAACACCATTGTAAGGGGTGTCATTCAAAAGATACATGGGATTTTAAGAATGGAAAGCCTCTTGATGATGACCTAATTAAACAAATTAATACAGAAATTGATAAAAGATCATTTCTTTCAGGACTGGTTTTATCTGGTGGAGATCCTATGTACTCTGCCAGAGAAGTCCATGAAATGATTCAAAAAATTCATATCCCGAATAACAATATCTGGTGTTATTCGGGATTTTTGTTTGAAGAAATTCAACAGGATGAAGATAAGAAACTATTATTAAGCGATTGCAAAGTTCTGATAGACGGGCAATTCGAGTTGGATAAAAGAGATGTCAGTTTAAATTTTAGAGGCAGCCGCAATCAGAGAATTTGGAGAAAAGGAATAAAAGGAGAGTGGAACTATGATTGAATTAAGGAGGGCAAGTTGCTGACTTTTCCAAGATGTATATATGAGTTTTACATATTAATAAATTGGATAGAAAAGGGGTGATTCTATTATAGATATAAGTTTTGATCTTCGCCAAACAGAAGAGCTCTTGTGGAAAGAAGCAATGGCAAAGCTTCATAAAATATCAACAGAAGAAGTAGATTCATACGTAGATCAATGCCATAAAAAATATGGTAACCTACTTACTTTAGACCAACAAAGAAATTATATAAGAGCAGTCATTGAGGCTGTTCATCCCTTCCAGTATTTTCAGTTTACTGGAAGGGTTTTTCGTTTTAGAAGAAGTAATTTATTCTGGTTGTCCACTATCCCTAAATGGTTTCGTAAATTTTATAACGAAGATGAGTGTAAAATTCATGAGTATATTCACAATCAAAAAAGAACTCAGATGGGTTATATTAGTTTCTTGTTTTCTGCAAAAAGGGATTGTGATAAAGATGATTATATAGTTAATATAGATACTTATGGCATAATGGCAATTCCTAAAGAGGTGTTTGAAAAGTACTACAACAAGGATGAAATAGAATTGTATAAATATTGTGGAATCCAACATCGTACTAACACATTCTATGGGCGTTTACAGTGGTAGAAAAGGAAGGTGGTCAAATGGAATCAAAAACATCTAAAGAAAGATGGATTTATACAACCGCAGAGCTTTACGGAGTTTCAGTAGGAGATATTCAATTTATGTTAAACAAATGCATAACGATGTATGGAAATAGGCTTGATTTCGAACATCTTAAAAAATACGTGAGAGCTATTTTAAGGAAAATTGTTCCTATAAAGCATTTTCAATTTACTGGGAAAGTTTTTAAAAACGGATGGAGAAACATTTATCTTCCAGAGATTCCTATATGGTTTCAACACTATAACACCAATTTAGATAAATGTGTCATTTCTGAAAGTAGGAGTGTGTACGATGATTTTGGAGAATGTGTTCATGTAAGAGGCTATATATATTTTAAAAACTCTCGAAAAAGAACATGCATAGAAGATGATTATATGGTCGATATAAGACCATTCGGAATCATGTCAATTCCTAAAAGCGTATTTGAAGACTGTTATGAAAAGGATGAAATAGCCCTATATAAATATTGTGTAGATCAGTATTTTCTCAGTATAGACTGGTAGGTAAAGGAGTGAACAGGATGGTAACAACAAGAACAATGGTAGATGCCACAGGGACTAAAATAAATATAAACTGGGGAGCATGGGAGAGAGACGTTTTTATTTCTTCGCTAATAGCGGAATACAATGTTTCTGCAGGAAAGATAAAAAACATTTTTGATCAATTAAATCAAAAATATGGAAATCTTTTTACAGAGGAACAGAAAAAAGATTACGTAATTAAATTCTGTAACAACACATACGACCATTATAACCCTCATCCTTGGGGTGAAACATATTTAGGCAGAAATGATGTTATTAGTACAGGAACAATAACATGTGATCACTTACAATGGAGGCATGACACTAGCACCATATGGGGTTAAAAGGAGTGATAGAATGAATGAAGAGTGGGTAAACAAAAATATGAGTATTCGAGAAGCTAGAATTTGGTTGATGTTTTTGGAATACGAATGTCCTAAAGATAAAATTGAAGAATTATACGACCAAGTAGACAAGAGATATGGGAATAATTTAACAGAGAAACAGAAATTTGAATATGTATCTCATATTTTGCAGAAAACAAAAGCTAAACAATCAATTCGTGATGATTTAGCTACTGTTTATTACGCAGAGGATGGGTCAGCAATAGCAGTGATAGGGAGACCCCTTGAAAGCTTTTCTGATGCAACCCTTGAAGTTTTTAGTCCTATTATAGGGGAGGTGATCAAATGACTAACAGGGAACTTGAAATACTTTTGTTAAATAATAAATATGGAGAACCTGCATTCAGAATTACAGAGAGGTTTAATCAAGTTGATTTAAAGTACGGAAATGTACTATCTGAGAATCAGAAATTTAAATGTGTGGCACGAACACTGGAGAGGAAAAGATTTAAACAGTTAACTTACGATGATTTAAATCCCATTTTCTTTGAAACAGCCAAATCAAGAGGTATTGTATTAGCTCGTACAGACAGCTTAGACGAAGAAACAATTAAAAATTTAGGATCTTTTTTAACTGATGCAATGAAAGATAGAGAACTATTTCAGGTTATAAGCGATGAGGTGATCAAATGATTAAGATTCTTAAACAAGGAAACATAGGGCAAGTTGAATGTCCTGAGTGTGAAGCATTGCTTCAATATGGAGATATTGATATTCAACATTTAAAATATTTAGATAGGGATAAAGATATTCTGGAAGTTGATCACCTTATATTTTGTCCCCAATGTGGGAGAGGGATCAATGTAAGAACAAAAGAATATATAAAAGGAGAAAAGGATGCTACAAACACAAAATAATTGCCACATTAACACAACAACAAGAACAATCTTTTTAGGAGATGATATAGATGAAAAGTCCATGAGTTACATTCAATTTTATCTATTAGAATTGATCCACGCAGATGATGAAAAGGATTCTAAAGAAAAAGATTTTAAAAGAGAGCCAATCAAAATGTATATAAATTCTCATGGTGGTAGTGTGGATGATATGTGGGGACTTATTGATATTATGCTACATAGTAAGACACCAATTCATACATACTGTACAGGATATGCTTATAGCGCAGGTTTTAAAATCTTTTTAGCAGGATCTAAAAGATATTGTTACAAACATTCAATGTTCTGTTACCATCAGCTGTCCAGTTGGATTGCAGGGAAATATCAGGATCTTGTAGAAGAAAGAGAGTTTATAGATACTCGACAGAAAGAAATAGAAGATTATGTAGCTGATAGGACTAATATGACAAAGAAGCTTCTGAAAGATATTAAAATTAAGAAAAAAGATTTTTACATACGAGCTGAAGATGCAATTGAGTATGGGATTGTAGATGAAGTTTTAGGATAAAGAAAGGACATTAACAATGTTTGGATTATTGTGGGATTTATTGTTTGATTTAATAGAAGCAATTATAGGAGACGACAAAGGGATACTTGTAGTGCTATTTGCATTTTTGATTATGTTCTTCGGACATTTGATCATTGTAATCATGATTTTTGACACTATTGGGTTGAGTACAGACAGTCCTATTCCTGTATACATTGCTCTTGGTGCAATGTTTATAGAAGTCTTAGTAACAAAATAGTTAATATTTTTACATAGCTCTTCCTTAATTGGGAGGGCCTTTTTTAGATTGGAGGATTTTATCATGAATAAAAGACAAAGGAAGAAATGGCTAAAGCAGCACAATAAATATTTTGATCCAAGAGAGACTTGGTCATTAGATTGGACGATAACAAAATTTGTATATCCAAGGCTAAAAAAATTTAAGGAAGAGAATATTGGATTTCCACATGAATTTAAGACGATTGATGAGTGGAATGAGATCTTAGATAAGATGTTATTTTTCTTTTAAAGTATTGAAAGAGGATTGTGTAGGATTGGAAATCGATTTTGATGATCCGAATTGGAAAAATGAAATTGATAAAACAAATGAGAGAATTCAAGAAGGATTAGACTTATTTGGAAAACATTTTAGAGATTTATGGTGGTAAACAGGAGGATTTTATGGAGATTAATTGGACACCGGTAACAGAAAAGTTGCCAGAGCTGACAGGAGTATTTTATGAAGAAGAGTTTCTTGTATCTGTAAAGATTGGAGACGTAAGATTCAGAGAGATTGCCAGATTTGATGGAGAAGAATGGCACAATGTTTTATTTGATTCAGAAGATGTTGTAGCTTGGGCACCGTTGTTACCAGTATACGAAGATTAAGTATAAGTAAAGGAGTGGTTTTATTTTAAGAAAGAGATTATTAGCTTTAGGATTATTAGCAACTGCAAATATAACATTAGGATTAGGTTTACAGAATTGTAACGCCAATGAAAAGCATCCAGAAATGCTTCAGGAAGCACTTACAGACGTTGATCAACACTATGATAAATGCAAGCAAGCAGACGAACAAAAGAGGATTGCTATTGAAAAGAAACGACAGGAGAAGCTTAGAAGAGAACGTATTCGTAAAGAAAAGAAAGAGAATACTCCAATCTATATGGGACGATTTAAGATTACTTATTATTGGATTGGAGAAGACAACTGGGGATACAGAACAGCTCTTGGAGTGAGAAGTAGTAGATTCTATACAGTTGCTGTAGACCGTGACGTAATTCCTTTAGGATCAAAGATTATTATTGGGAATGACATTTATTGGGCTGTTGATACAGGAAGTAAAGTTAAGGGTAATATTATTGATATCTTTTCCGAAACTAAACTGGAAGACATGTATCATGATGATGTTTGGATTATTAGAAAAGGATCAAGTGAACGTCTCGCTTTGAAATATAAACATAAATAAAGGAGAAATATGTTAAAAGAAAAATCTTGGGAAGAGTTTAAAGAAAGAGGAATGCTTTGGTGGATTAATACTATCTTACATGCGTTTGGATGGGCTATTGTTTATAAAACTGATGAAACAGGCAATATTATTAGAGCATATCCTGCAAGATGTAAATTTAGAGGATTCAGCGAAAATACGAATACAGAAGGTTATCAAAAGATCAGTAAATATATGCTAGACAATGCTGAAGAATTGTTTAAGGAGGCGAATGAATGAGTAGTAAAATCGCAATTTTGCATCCATCAGGAGATGAGCTTTCTCCACCTCCTAAAGTATTAGAGCTACTTAACAAAGCGTATATAGACTTGTCAAAAATAAAATTAAAGAAAGAAACAATTAAATAGAAGTAACAGGAAAACCGGGAGAGTCGTTTGACTCTCCTTATTTTTATGTAAGAAAGGAGTTTTTACATGGCAGAATCAATGAATAGTGAAATGTTGAATTATGCCATTGAGCAAGGTATAATTGATTTATCGCACATACAGGATGCAGTAAATATGAATAAAAGAAAAGAAATTTTAGAGCAGCATCCGTATAGTATTTGGGAAAGTAAGGATGGCAAATGGCATACCTACCTTCCTGATAAAGAAAAAGGCAGAGTTCCTAGAAGGCGGAACACACAAGAAGAAATTGAAAACTTAATAATCGACTATTATAAAGAACAAATTAGTTACACTTTTTCATATTGGTGGGAGAGATTTAAGACAAAACAGAAGAAATTTGGGTTGTGTAATAATAGCTTGAATAAATATGAATCAGATTATATTAGATTTTTTCAAGATACGGATTTTGAAAAAATGGATATAAGAGATATAACAGAAGAAGATATAACAGAATTTATGGTTAATACTGTAAAAAGAATGTACCTAAAAGAAAAAGCTGCAAAATCTCTTATGGGGTATATATCTGGAGTATTTAAACATGCAAGGACTAAAAGAGCAATAAAAGAGAATCCCTGTGAGTATGTTGAGTCAAAAATATTTCTGAAGTTCTGTGATAAGAGCCAAAAACCAAAAGAGCAACGGACTGTATCTGAAAATCAATTAAAACAACTTTTAGAGATAATACAAGAAGATAAACAAAAGAAACCTGTCTATATGCCTATATATGCAATAGAACTTGCAATATATACAGGAATGAGGATTGGGGAATTAACTGGTCTAAAATGGGAAGATATTGTTGAAGATAAATATATTTTAATCCGTAGGTCTGAAAAATATGATAGGACGGAAAAACGATATTATATTGCAGATACAAAAACTTATAAACAACGAACATTCCCCATAAGTGAGGACACGGCAAGAGTATTAAGTGAAATAAAGAAAGCATCTCTTAAAGAAGGGGTTTTAGGAGAATATGTATTCATGGGTAAAAAAGGCAAGATACATTCTACTGCAATTGATCACTGTTTAAGGTATCGTTGTAAAAAGATTGGTATGCCAGAAAAAAGTATTCATGCTATTAGAAGAACATTGAATTCTGCTTTAAAAACTGCTGGTGTGTCATCTGTTGTTGCAGCATCATTGCTCGGCCATACAGAACAAGTTAATGATAGAAATTACACTTATGATACATCAAATATGGAATACAAACATGAAATAGTATCAAATATATATCATATAGTGTGATACCCTTGTTGATACCCTGAGGGAAAACGGCACTCAAAAACCACGTATTTATGCGGTTTCTGAGATATAGTTGCGGGTTCGATTCCCGCCTAGTCCATTCTTAAACCTCACGTTTTTACGTGGGGTTTTCTTTTTTCATGTTGCATTCGTGTTGCAATATATTTTCAAAGTATGCATCAATCGTATCATCAACCTTGATTCGTTCAGATGAAAAGGTCTGCTGATATACAGGCACGTTCGATCTGACGGGGACGGATCTTTCGCTGATAAGCTTTATATTTCGGAGAATAAGTGATAATCAGATTTTCATCCATGTTCTCAGTGACAACAGGGATTTTTTTATATTGTAGAAATGAGAGATGAACTTGCTCCAGATGTGAACATCAGACATAGACCACTTTTATTAGAGGAAATTGATAAATATGTGACAGTGATCGGAGATGCATCGAAAGTTTCTACGATTACAAATGCTGTGTATGAAGGGTATCCTGTGGCGTTAGATATCTAGAGAAATAAAAACATATTTATAAGAAAAATCATAAAGGCATTGGATGTTTTTTAGAAATATCTGGTGCCTTTATTTTGTGCTATAATGAGAATAAAAATTGATAGAATAAAATGTAAGGGGAAGAAATAAGTGAAACGATGTAAAATTACTGCAATCCGCAAAACAGAATATAAAGACTTAATGGAAAAGTATGAAAATCCTATGGAGAATGCTTGCGATATAGAAGAGGGGCAAGTATTTATTGCAGAAGGATGGAAACGACCAGAAGGATTTTGTGAAAGTGCATGGGAGAGTATATCTCCGTTTGTTATGACATTAGTTTATGGAGGTAGCGATATTTATGAAGGATGGATGAAAAATAAAAAATCAGCAATGATCAGCTGTAATGATGGATTCCGCCCGGTTAGTTTTTATATCGAAGTGTTGGAAGATGAAAGAAGCTAGAGTTTTATTTTAAGAAGGAATATGGTACTATTGATTATAAATATGGGGTGTAGATGTTAAATTAATAGGGGACAGATTATAATACAACATTGAGAAACAAGGAAAGGCGGAGGCACTTATGGCAGAACAGATTAGAAGGACAAAATGAGATGGTGCGGCAATCCAGATTTGTAATTATGAGAATGTACAATAATTTTCATTTGACTTTTTCAAAAAATCAAAATATAATAAAAAATGAACGAGTAGCAAACGAGCGTAAATCCAGTTTTTGCTACTCATTTTTCTATTTTTACAATCATAAAATGTCATTAAAAAGTGTGTAGCCAATCAGCGTAAGACCAGCTTATTCTGATGAACTACATTCTTTTTTTATGCAAAAAACTTACTAAATTTCTGATTATCTTTTCATAAGTTGGTAAATGCCGATATATCCCGTATTTTCGGGCTGTATGGGCATTTTCTTTTTGGAAGATACCTCGCATAAGCTGGCATTTACCAGCATGAAAATGCAACCAAAAGTAGTAAATAAGTAGTAAGATACATTTTCGATATTAAGAAGCCAGTCTTTCCAACTCTGCCTTTGCAGACTGGAATGTACCGTGAGCATAATACCCTAATGTCATGGTTATGTTTGCGTGTCCCATGATATATTGCAGGGTGTTAGGGTTCATTCCCTTATTTGCCATGTTCGTACAGTAAGTATGTCTGAATGAGTGGGGCGTGATGTTTGGCAACTTGTCCTTATGGGTCTTGTTGTACTTCTTAATCAGCCCACGCACCATACTTTCATAATTTCCTGCTACCTTTGGCAGTCCCTCACGGTTCAAGAACAAGAAATTGCTATAACCGTCTACAACTAGCGGTTGTGCTTTTCCTCGGTTCTTTAAAATTCGTTTGAGTGCTTGATATGCTCTTTCTGTCAATGGAAGCTCTCGCTTTCCGTTCTTTGTCTTAGGTGTGGAAATATAGTAGCCCACTTCTGTATCACGCAATAGCTGGTGGTCTATGTTAATCACACGGTTAAGCATATCAATGTGTGTTGTCAGTCCGCATAATTCAGAAATACGAAGTCCCGTTTCCAACAGAAGAATAACTTCATCACGATACTTGCTGTAAACATTATCCGTTTCCATAAAGGCAAGAAGTTTTTCTTCCTGCTCTGGTGTCAAGATAACTTTAGGCTCTGTATCATCTTCCAGAACATCACTCAACTTGAAATTGAAAGGATTTTTTCTGATACAGTCGTCTTGTATCGCCATATAGAATGAAGCCTTTAAGGAACGCTTATAGTTATCTATTGTCTTGTAAGAATAACCTTTGCTATTCATTCTGATAGCCCATTCTTTAGCGTCGGACTGTTTGACCGTATCAATCGCCCTCATACCCAACGGGTCATTTTCCAGTGCGTTCATAAGATACTGTCGTCCTAATTCCGTGTTTCTCTTGATGTTCTTTCTTTGATTGTTCTTCTTTGCATAAAGCTGGCAGACTGTCATTTTACCGCCGATAGTGTCGATACCGTCGTCAAGGTCTTTTTTTATCTGCTTTTCTTTTTCCCTCAACGATTTATCATCACGTTTTCCAGCAGGCGTTTTGTCTGTGGGTACAAGTTTCCAAGCATATACAAACTGTGGCTTCCCGAATATATCGGTATATTTATAAACGTATCTTCCGTCTTTTCTCTGGCTCTCTCCAAGACGCAAATTGCGTCCTTTACTGTCTTGTCTTTTCATTTTTGACATAGTGTAAAGCTCCTTTCCGTCATGGAATGAGCCGTGATACGCTACTAATATTATACCATATCTACGGCTCTAAGACATCAGATTTCGTCTAATGTATCTATAATTTTTTCAAACTGTTTTCGCTTTATCTGAATACGATTTCCATTGACGATAACCCAGCCAGAATCCAGATTTTCCTCGGCAAGTCTACGCAACTTCTTTTCCCCGATACGAAAATATCGGGACGCTTCTTCTATACTAAGGGTGTATTTTTCCCAAATCGGCACATCAGTATTGTTCATGTTGCAACACTCCTTTCTGTGTGTCTTATCGTAAGCAGGCAGACGGCTTTGGAAAGCTCCGTTAGTATCTCAACTATTCCCATTCCTGTGGGCAGAACCGCACCATGCGGACGTATCATTATTCTGTGATAGCAGGTCATGGCAAAGCGACCATTCCACAAGTCGCTCTCGGATCACTGCGTGGGTCGCTCGCTTTCTTGTTGGAAAGGTCATGGCGTACAGTCCCCGTGGCTCGCTGTATCACAAACGTATCTGTCTGCTTTATTCAGTTTTCAAAGAACATTCGGCAATTCAGCCTATAAAAATCAATAACTCCTTAACTAACTTTTATAGAATGATAAACGAAGTGGTAGGAAAGGGAATATACCAGCTCCGCTTATATGTACTACATCACTACAATTTCAAAATTCATCAACATATCAAGCAATGCTGTTTGAACTCTATTTTTAAAATCAGCGTCTACCACCATGCAGACGTTGCCGTATTCATCATACAACTTACGCAAGCATAATTTAGAGATGTAACCGTCATAGAAGCTCATTACAGTTTCAATCGCTTCTGGGTCGCCCTCTGTGGCTGATAAAATCACTTCAAAAGGTAAGTGTTTATGCTTCATCATTTGCGTTCCTCCATGTATTTTCTCATTGTTTCCAATGTCTTTGTTCTGTGATACTGGACGTTAGAGCGTGGAATTTTGATAAATTCGCTGATTTCACTATCAGACATATCCATGAAGTAGGACAACAATATAATATTGCGTTTCTTCTCTGTAAGAGATTTGAGAGCGTTGCTTAACTGGTCGTCCTCAACCCACACTTCAATGCCTAAAATGTTAAACACGGTGTAATCACTTGCGTATTCATCATTTTTTCCAAAGCGTTCCTGCTCATAATCTGGTATATCGGAAAATGAACATTCTCGCTTTTCTCGTCGTTTCATATCACGATAGCCTTTTTTAACCGCACGCTTGATAACTTTCTTTGAAAGACAATCAAACTGTGCTTCAATGGCTTGTTTGAAAGAAGATGTTTCCATTTGCTCACCTCCTTTCTGTGTAGGATTTGAAATGAACAGAAGTTCATTTCCCCCTTTCCGCACCCTAACTTCCCAGAGAGGTGGCAAACTGCCAAGATTTCAAAAAATTTCTCACAGAAATAATCAGCAACAATTTGAATATTTTCTCTTGCCGTATTCAATACACATGAGGGGATATGGTCTGGTAATAACCGAAAAAGAAGTCCAGAAAATGCAAAAAAGCCCAAGAAGTTACGAAAACCTCATTGAGCTTTTATAAAACACATAGATGTTGAGGAAATAGTGAAGTTACCAAAAAATCCCTTAACATGATTAGATACTGTCTGCTGTTCCTATTTTTTTCTGTACTGCCATTCGTATTCCTCCCCGTAAGAAAATATCTGTTTATGCAAGGCAAATTTCCACAACATAAATGATAGAAGATAAATCCGTCCTAATTCCGTCTATATTACTGTTTTTTGGCAGGATATAAAAAAGGCTACTGCACCAGTTTTTTGCTGGTATGCAATAACCTTAAAATTAAAATTCATCAATATTTTGTTCGATAAGCTGACGATAGTGAACCTGCTTATTTGGTGGTATTTGATTAAGAAAATCCTCTACCCATTGATTTTGCTTTTCGTCGATTTCTTCGTCCTCATAATAGTTAGGATATTCTTTAATAATTTCTAACTCTCTGTCAAACTGTTCTTCTTCATGCAGAGCAAAATCTAAATATCTTGCTATCAATGTTTGGGTATAATTGATAAATCCTAATGATACCGTAATATGCGTAATACGTTCATAATCCGATTGTGTCATTTTTTCTTTTTCTGTGAGTAAATCATAATCGTGTTTTCCACACACGGATAAAAATTCTTCTCTTTCCTTTTCCGATTGTTTCATAGTCGCCACTCCCGTAACTTACTAAAATAATTTCTTGCTGGTAACGCAGATAAATTCCTCTGGTGTTGGTGTCCGATTTCCAAAGAGCTGTTGAAATTCTGCCTGCTTCTCTGGGTCTGGATTGTTCATTGCTTCATCAATGGCAACCTGCATTTGTTCCCTTACTTCTGAAACAGAGATACCGTGAATACGGGCAACCTCTTTGAACATTTTTCTGCTGTCCCTTTTACTGAATTTCATCATTTTATTATACACCTCTTTTCTCATTGTGTATGTATTCGTAAAAATCGTACCAAAATATAACTGATAGAATAGTTACCTTTATCAGTCTATTATAAAGTATTTTTACAAAGGTTACAATGTATAAGAATAGTTTTTTTGAAGGGAGTGTGTCAGTTATATGGAACTTGACTATAAAGCAATCGGAAAAAGAATAAAAATTGCAAGAATTAAAAAGAACCTTACTCAAGAAACCGTTGCTGACAAAATAGGCGTTACTCCTCAACACGTCAGCAATATAGAAACTGGCAATACATCAGTCAGTTTAACCACATTAGTTGCCATTGCAAATACGCTATCGGTATCTGTTGATGAACTGCTATGCGATACAGTTTTGATTTCAAAGCCCGTCTTTGAAAAAGAAGCAAAAGAAATCTTTGAAGATTGTAACGAGTATGAAGTCCGTGTACTTGTAGATGTTTTAAAAGCAACCAAAACATCTATGAGAACCGTAAAAATGTTTGAAATAAAATTAAATGAGAATAGATAAAACCGTAGCTTGTAGATCACATAACTGTGAATTACAATCTACGGTTTTTCTTCACTGAATTTATATCCGACACCCCATACAGTTATGATGTATTGTGGATTGTTTGGGTCTGGTTCAACTTTCTTTCTTAGCTTTCGGATAAATGATGTAAGATTGCCGGATGCTGGCATATCATCATAACCCCATACATTTTCGTAAAGCTGTTCTTTTGAAAACACCTGCCCTCTGTGTGAATACAGAAAATATAATAGGTCAAATTCTTTGGCAGTTAAATATATTCTATTTCCTTTAGTATCTATTACAATACGTGTAAATGGATTGATAGATAATTCTGCTATATGAGTTTTTATATGTGTAGGCGTGATGTTTAAGTTTGAGGATAACCATTCTAAAGTCTGTTCAAATAAATTATCTTCTCTTTCAAGAAACTCTACAATTAACACTTTCACATATAACCACCTGCTTTTACTAATAATAAATCTAGCTCAATATAGATATTCTTTTAATCGCTTACACATCTATCAAAAAATAATTGCTCCAATACATTAAAATTTTGAGGGTTACTATGTTCAAAAATCCTATGGTTACGGTCTATAAAAATAACTTTATCACAGAAATTTGAAACTAAATCTAAGTTATGTGCAGAAAACAAAATCATCTTTCCTTTATCTCTGAACGAAAGTAAAATTCTTTTTAAGACGGCAACACTTTCTGGGTCAAGACCGTTAAACGGCTCGTCTAAAATAATATTTTGAGCATTAGAAATCAATGCACCTATCAAATATATTTTTTGTTTCATTCCAAGTGAATAAGTTTGAATAGTCATATTCAATGAATTTTCTAACTTCAACTTTGTTATATAATCTGAAACTAAATCAGTACATCTTTCTTGTTGGTTATAAAGTTCGCTTACAAAATCAAGATATTCTTTACCTGTTAAGTTTAAAAACATTTCTTTTGTGTCTGGAACAAAAGCATAATGATACTTTGCTTGAAACTCTGATGAATAAATACCGTCTATCTTCACAACGCCTTTATCCAACAGATATGGCTGTGTAATTGCATTTAAAAAAGTTGATTTTCCAATTCCATTTACCCCCACTAAAGCATAAATACAATGATTATCTAAGGTTATACTCTGATTTTTAAAAATCTCTTTAGTCCTATACGATTTATAAAGATTTTCAACCTCTATCATGTATAACTCCGCCTTTCTCAAATGCAAATATCGTTCCTAACAAAATAGTAAAAATAAGGTTTATTACAGATAGCCCAAGAAGAATATCGGAAAATTTTAATTTTTGTAAAAGGTATATTTCTAAAATTGTTAATCCGACGATTGCTAACAAAACGAATATCTTATTCATGTTCCCATGAAATAATAAATTTGAGCCATTGATATTTCGGGGCATTTTATTATCAAAATAAACACCAATAGCAGAGGTTAATAGGTTGGTAAATGTCCCAAAAATAAGTAAAGAAATATCAAACGACAGACCATTGCCAATACTGCTGATTATAATCCATATAAAGCCAACTATAATTTCATTCCATAAAAATCCTACAACTACTTTGGCAAAAAATACCCTCGCATAATTTATAGGAAAAAACTTATAGTATTGAATATTTTTATCACTGGAATACGAAGTGCTGGAAATCGTGTTGATTGCACAACACAGTATCATCAACGAAATATCTAAAATGTTCAGCACAGTTGAGTTGGTTTCCATTATCTTTTTTAGCAAAATATTCCCTAGCAGATAAACTGTAACAACACTCTTTATACTTGAGTAAAAAAATAATTCTTTATTTCTTGTCACTCTGCACCATTCAACCAAAAAATACGGACTATTATGGAATAGGTTTTTTTTATAGCTATGTACTGGTTTTGTAAATGTCAGTAAGTAATAATAAGTTTTGAGGTAACACGTTTTGCTCGTTCTTGTAACTGTAACGAAGCCCAAAAACAAAATCAGCAAAAGGATAGGGCATAAAATCATATAATAACTTTGAACCCAGCTTGAAATATTCCATAACAACAAAGGGTTTGTGAGGTATTTTATGAACCAATATGCTCCTAATCCTATTATTAAGAGAAAACCGCCATATTGAATAACTAATATTATATAACCACAAAACTTTTTACTGGTGAACGGTATGCCGATCATCAGTAAGAATATCAAACAATCAAATATCATCGAAAACAAAGCACCTATCAGTCCACATGAAGTTATCACTGAAAATTCATCGTTAAAGAAAAGCATATAAGGCAATATAAAGCATACACATATTAAAACTTGTATCTTGCACAGCCTGAATATTACTGTATAAATGATTTGTGATACTTTTATGGGAAAATTCAGTAACTGTTCTATATACGGATTAGTACATAATTGTTCTGGAATTTTATATAATGCCAACAAACTATTTCCTGCTACTAAAACGCAAATAACCAATACTAAGATATTTATTGTTGGCTGTGTCCAATTATTTGCAATTAGATACCAAAACAAAAAGCCTATATATAATCCGATAACTGCCAATGAAGCACCAACAATATATGATTTTCTTCTTCCGAACAAAACCGTATTGATTATCTGTTTCATAAAATAGCCTCGTTACATTAAAGTCAAATAATATACCGTGCTTCCAACCAATAATATTGCCATGATTATACTATTTAACGACGATAATCTTTTTTGCTTAATGAAACTGAAATTCAACAGTATTGCAAGAATTGGAATTAACCAAACGCCCAAAACGCTGGGAATAGGATAATTCGTATCTCCACTATGCAAAATATCAATTTCACTAGGCAAAAAGAATAACATAATTGCCGAAACCACAAACATAAGAATGATAATTCCCAAATTTATTTTTGCATACTTCTCGTTGCTTTCATTAAAGCTGTCGCCCAAAAGATTTTTTAAAAGATTTCTAATCATGTTTAATTCCTCTCTTTCTCTATTTTGTTGTACTTAATCAAAGAATATATTGCGGGTATGCCAATCCAAACAATAATTCCAATCAAAAGAATAATATCTGATTTATCAAAGCAAAAGTATAAAATTGCCATAATCAGAACTAAAGGGAATGTGAGATAACCTAATAATCGGTTCGCAATTTTCCAAGTATTTTCATCTCTGGTTGTCCACGGTAATCTTAGTCCCATATATTTATTGAACGGAAGTTTAGGGGCAATATTTCCACTAAAAATCATAATCGTAATCAAAAGGAAAAATTGATACGGAACATTACCTATCAAGTCTTTTTTAGCCAAAGGGATTAAATATAATATCACTACAAACACCATACTTAATCTATTCGTACGTCGCATGGTTTTTATTTTCGGATTTTCACTAGATAATCCTGCTATTTTTTCTAAGCGTGTGTGTGCTATTCCTAGTAGAATAATCAATCCTATTCCAATCAATAAGGACAGTTTATCCATATTCATAAAAAAGGCTATCAGAAGCACTATTATGGATAGCAAAAATATAATTAAATCCAAAATACCAATCGTTCTTTTCATTTCCAATTACTCCTTTTTTCCGAAAATAGCCATAAATCCAGATAACGCTTGTTGAAGTACCGTTACATTGATTGAATAAATTACAAAGTTTCCTTGTTTTTCCGAAGATACCAACTCCGCTTCCCGTAGAATGTTTAAATGTTTTGTCAAAGCAGGTTTGGATATGTCAAAATGTTTTGCAATTTCACCCGCACTTAAATCTTTGTCATTAAGTAGTTTTAAAATTTCTCGTCTTGTAGGGTCGCTGATTGCTTTAAAGACATTTCCCACATTCACACCCCTTTCATTTAACTAAAAAGCTAATTAACTTTATGGTTAAATACTATATCAAAAATTAGTTTCTGTCAATAAAAAATCTCTGTTCAAATAAAATTCCGAAATAAGACTTATGATAGAGGGCTATTATGCTAACAGCCCTCTATACAATTATCCTATAATCTTCCAGTTGCTATCCTTATGTAGCACAAGCTCAAACTGTGATACCTGCGTTGCCTTTGTCTGATTGTCTATGAATTTCACGGCAACCTTGACTTTCACATTGTCCCCGTTCACCGTAAATACGGGATTGACTAATTCAGAATAGAGGTAGTCCCTGCCGATAGGTTCAAGCACGTTGCCAGCGACATAGTAGGCAAGTTCTTTTTCGGTTGCTGTCGGGTACAGCTTAAAGAATGTTTCTAAAAATGCGGTAGCGTCATTCACAGTATCAGCGTCCACGCTTGCGTCTGCTTCTTGTGCCTTTGGTTCATAGTCGGACTTTTCAATCGCTGGTGCTAGTGTCGGGTTCTGAATGATTACCATATCACCGTCTTTATCTACATGGACTTTGACGGTATAGGTTGCTTTGACATTTGTTGTCTGTTCTCCCTCTTTTATCTGCTGATCTACTTCGTAGGTAGCGATAAAATCGTCCGTTTCAGACTGCTCTATATCCCAAATCAGCACATTTGTAACGGTGGAGCTGGTCGGTATATCTGTTCTTATGGTATCAAGGTTCAAGTCCTGCAATTCCTTTGTCAGATAGTTGCTGATTTCCTGCGTCCTTGTTTCGATAGCTTCTTTACTGTTGTCCCATGTGTAGTAGGACTTGCAGAAGTTCTTTACAAAATTTTCAATCCCGTTGGTGTCATTTAGTCTAAGCTGAATGGTTTCTGTTTCATGTACCGTGTGCATATCAATAGCGGTAAAGTTCTTATACACGCCAAATGATACGCTTGCGATAAGCACCACCCACAATGCAATCACGGATTTCTTATGTGTGCCTACTTTGACAGTACGCACCTTTTTTTCTTTTACTGGTTTTTCTTTCTTTTTAAACATGGTTTCCAATCCTTTCTACTGTTTTATTCTTCCAGCACATATTAAGTGCTGTTGCCAATAGGAGTTATTAAGGTCGGCATATCCTATCGGGTCACCTGCATGATACATCTGATTATTTCCTACATAGATACCGACGTGAGTTACATAACTTCCAGCGTTGTAGGTACTGTGGAAAAAGACCAAATCACCAGCCTTTGCTTGCGAGAGTGGGATATGCTGTGTTGCGTCATACTGCATTTGTGCCGTTCTCGGTAAAGAGATACCAGCCTTGCCATAGCACCACTGGGTCAGTCCGCTACAATCAAAAGAAGTGTTCGGGTTACTGCCACCATACACATACTTCCAGCCTTGATACTTCAAGGCTTCATTCATTATCTTTTGTGCCAGCTCGCCCGATACTTGATTGACAACAAGGTACTGGTTCACAAGCTCCACATAGAACATATTTCCATAGCCATAACGCCAGCCCCCGTTTTTTGCCACAGCGATAGGGTTCGTGTAGGTTACTTTCTGACCGCCCGATTTCTCCCTTGCGAAGTTTTGAGCCAGATTGAATGTATGCCTTTTCCCGTTTCCAGCCACATATCCCACATAGCCACCGCCATAGTTATAGGACTGTATCACGACATTTATATCGCTGATACCTTGATTTTTGCAGGAAGAAAGCAGGGACGCAAAATATTTACACCCCTGC
>OLSL01000019.1_pt1 | contig 157269 bp, 135 predicted proteins | sample 1672511 | NCBI WGS metagenome assembly OLSL01 (sample SAMEA3136694, study PRJEB25190) | human gut metagenome | biome: human gut; feature: human-associated habitat; material: faeces | place: Austria | collected 2013
TTTCCGGGCAGGAAACATTTGAGAGAGAATGCTCTCCTCTGCTTCAGATTCGAGATGCTTATCCGAAAATGATTATTGCCAGAACCAAACATCCCCAATATAGTTATGAAGGAATCGAAATTCACGATATAGCCGATTGGTTACTACAAGAATAGGCAGGTCGAAATATCTCCGTCATTCTCTTTTGAAATGATGGAGATATTTTTATGTGCGCCTTGCGGCACAGGTCACTAATCTGGTATTATTTTTTTCTATATCATATCTCAAATCCAGAAAAAATTTAGGATGTCGATGCAGACAATATCTGCCTGATCAACACCCTGTTTTCTAATTAAAAAATAATATCAGATTTGTTTTTTAATAATACGATTCCGGAAATCAGAACCAGTAATCCGATGATCATTGCACACACACCGGCGATGATCCCCAAAATGCCGGAATGTTTCATCTTAAAATAAATATTCTCCATCTTTTTCTCTCTCCTGCGTCATACTCGATTTCATGTTAGCAATCAGATTTTCTCTCACCCAATTGCTTTATATAGATATATTTTACCATTATTCTAACCGTATTCCCATAGTTTTTTCTAACTGAAAAATAAATTTTTCATAAAAAGCTCACTTGCGAACGATACTTCTTGAACCGCTGATAAAAAAATACGACCAGCCCACAACTTTTGTGAACCAGTCGTATTTTCTATTTTTTATACAAATGTAAATCTCACTATGTGATAAGTATAATCACTTAAACTGCTTATCTCTGAGAACGTCCGATCTCAAGACCTTTCTCGAAAGCTTCTTTGTTCAGCGGAAGTAATTTTGCTTTTTTCGCAAGTTTATGCTCGATGGTTCCCCATACAACTTCCGGAGATACAACCTCTGTATAACCAACGTATACACCAAGCATGATTACGTTTAATACTTTTGCATTTCCCATTTCCAGAGCCATCTCTGTAACCGGTGCTTTTACAACTTTCACGTCTGTTCTGTCGATATCCTCTTCCGGAACGATAGAGCTGTTGATGAAAAGTGTACCACCCTGTTTCAGAGTCGGAAGGAATTTCTGCAGGGACGGACCGTTCATAACGATCAGGTCGTCCATAACATCACCCAGAGGTGCTCCTACCATCTCGTCGGAGATTACAACGAAGCAGTTCGCTGTACCACCACGCTGCTCAGCGCCGTAGGACGGGAAGAAAGTAACGTTTTTATCTGTAGAATCACAGGTTGCAGATGCAAGGAATTTACCAAGAGTCATAACACCCTGTCCGCCGAATCCGGCAACACATAAATTTGTTTCCATATTGACTTCCTCCTATTTATCTCTGATTACGCCCAGCGGATATTCCGGAAGCATTTTCTGCTCGATGAAATCCAATGCGTCTAACGGCTCAAGTCCCCAGTTTGTCGGGCAGCTTGTTACGATTTCTACCATAGAGAAGCCTTTTCCGTCGATCTGATTCTGGAACGCTTTCTTGATTGCATTTTTGGTTTTGATAACATTCTGCGGAGTGTTGCAGCTTGTTCTTACAAGGTAAGCAGGAGCTGTCAGTTTGTCTAAAATCTCACACATATGCATCGGGTAACCATGCTCTTCCGGGATACGTCCTTTCGGAGCTGTGGAAGCTTTCATGCCAACCAGAGTAGTCGGCGCCATCTGTCCACCTGTCATACCATAAATACCGTTGTTAATGAAGATAACAGTGATGTTCTCACCACGGTTAGCTGCAGAAACAGACTCTGCAAGACCGATGGAAGCGAAGTCACCATCACCCTGATATGTGAAATACAGAGTATCCGGATTGCTTCTCTTCATACCTGTTGCTACTGCACAGGCACGACCATGCGGTGCTGTAATTGTATCATATGCGATATAATCCATATGAAGACCACAGCATCCGATACCGGTAATCATAACTGCTTTATCTACAAGGTTCATCTCTTCGAGAGCCTCACCGATTAATTTTACAACCGTGCTGTGCATACAGCCCGGGCAGAATCCGGATACTTTATCTTCCTGGATTGTTTTTGTTCTTGAATAAACTAATTCCATGTTCCGTATCCTCCTTATTATCCTAAAATCTTTTTAACAGCCTCGATCACTGCCTCACGGCTCATGATGTTACCACCGGAGCACAGGCATGTCTCGATAGCGCAACGACCTTTAACACCCATCTCTACGTCCTCAACGAACTGTGCCGGAATAGACATCTCTACGTCAAGAACTGCTTTACAGATATCGTAGTTGATCTTATCATAAGAAGCATATGGGAACGGGCTGACTGTAATAGGACGGATCAGACCGATCTTGTAACCTTCCTTACGAAGAATGTCTACAACAGATTTGCAGATACGAGCGGAGATACCATAAGCGGTAAGTACAAGCTCAGCATCCTCGATCTGATACTCTTCTACCATGACATCTTTTTCCCAGCTGGCATACATTTTTGCAGCATCTTCGTTCCATGCCTGCATTTTCTTTGTATCCCACTGACCTGGCTGAATCCAGGAACGATTTGCATAGTCAAGTTCATGACCAATACAAGCCCATTTCTTTTTGCTCTCTTTGATTGCTGCGATCTCTTCATCAGATTTCATCTCCGGAAGTTCAACCGGCTCCATCATAGTTCCGATCACACCGTCTGCAAGGATCAGAACCGGATTCATGTCACGATCTGCATAATCAAATGCTGCATATGTAAGATCAACTGCCTCCTGTACAGTAGACGGAGCCAGAACCATCATACGGAAACCACCGTTACCGGAAGCTTTTGTAGCCTGGAAGTAATCCTGCTGTGCCGGCTGGATCGCACCTACACCTGGGCCTCCTCTGGAAATATTGGAATATACAATTGGAACACGTGCTGCTGCACAATAGGAAATTCCCTCGCTCTTTAATGCGATTCCCGGGCTGGAAGAAGATGTCATAGATCTTGTTCCTGCTGCTGCTGCTCCGTATACCATGTTTACAGATGCAACCTCAGACTCACCCTGTACAAAGTTACCGCCTACTTCCGGAAGTCTTCTTGCAAAATACTCCGGGATCTCGTTCTGCGGTGTGATAGGATATCCGGCGAAAAATCTACAGCCGGCTCTTACTGCTGCTTCAGCGATAGCTTCACAGCCTTTCATTAATACTCTTGCCATAATCTTTCTACCTCCTTATTTGTAGATCTCTATCGCACCATCCGGACAGATACGTCCGCACATACAACAGGCGATACAAGCATCCATGTTTGTCGGTACCACATACTCATAACCCTTAGAGTTTACTTCATGTCCGATTTCCAGTACGTTCTTCGGACAGAACTTAATGCAGTAACCACAGCTTTTACAGCGTTCTGATTTAACCACGATTTTTGCCATCGATTAAATCCTCCTCTCAAGATAATAAATACTTGTTATAATTGATTATTTTTAAACATCGATATACACGATGTTTGAAAGCTTGATTCTCCGGGAATCATCCCCGTCCCGGAACCGGCTGACCATCTGCAAAGTCTGTCTGCAGCCAGGGATAAGTCAGAAACAATTCAATCGGAAATACCGGCACATCTGAGGAATCTTTTACGTCCTCGTACAGATCTTCCCTGACACATGCAAAATCCACCGCAATATACGGTGTCACCATTTCAGACATCTTACGGCTGCCCTCGATAAATTCCTTTGCCGTTGTGGTGATTCCATTGTTCGGATTGTTCACCATATGAAGTTTACCAAGCTGTATATGGGAAACACCGAGAATCTGTCCCAGTGTACCATCGATATGATCGATATCATTGGACCACGGTCGATATGCATTCAGCACATAATACACAATGGTATTGTCTTTGTTCAGCTTTGGCGCATAACCGCCGATGGCGCGCGCTCCGATGTGATCTCCGCCGACATCCATAACCACGTAACAATCTTCATCCTTCAGCAGACGATTGACACCTCCGACAACCGTCGGCGCATCCATGAACTGTTTTTCATGGTGACAGATAATTCCCAACGCTTCCATCTGCATCTCTACATCTCTGGATCGAAACAGTGGCTTGGTCATATCCATGTCAAAGAAATGTACCGGCTTATCCTGAAGCTGCACCAGCCATTTTGCGAAATTAATGGAAATCTCGCTTTTTCCGCTTCCGGCTTCGCCGACAAATACAAAATTAATGTTGTCTCCAATGAGCTTTTTTAATTTATCCTGCATTCTGCAGCTTCCTCCGTTCCATTCCCTGATCGGAAATTCTCTCATCGAAGCCATTCTACTACATTTCCTTGAGTTAGTCACGCCTTTTTTTATAAAAAATATGAAATATCATATATTTTGCACGATTTATTATAAAAAAAGAAGAACAAACGAAAAATTTGCTCTTCTCATACGCTTTTTCAAGAATGCCCTCGTCATTTTCGAATAATGATCATGACTTCCTCCCCGTAGCGTTCCGCCAGCGTCTCATACAACATCCGGATAATTTTTGCATGGGCACAGTTTTTTCGGAACGCTCCAACGATCGGAACCGTTGCTTCCAAGCGCACATATTTGAATTTTTTGTCATAAATTGGCTGACACCACAGATCCATAATTGCCGCACTGTCCTCCCGATCCATCAGTGACAATAGCGTGGCATGATTTGGCACCACTTTTGTCTTAGGAATAAATTCTTTCTGCACACAGATCTGTTCCAGATTTGCCCTGGAATATTCCACCGGTGCATCCGCTGACAGATAAAAAACAGAATCCTGAAAATCCGCAATATCCTTTTTTGTTCCAAACTCTTTTGGATAAATCACCGCCTGCGGTACCTGGCAGATTTCCATTACTTCCAGATCACTGTGCAATTTCTCCATCTCCGGGAAATTCATGGTCAGAATAAAATCGAGATTTCCACTGTAAAGCAGATCATACAGCCGCTCATAAGAATGGCTTTCCAGATCCACGTTCAGATATGGAAACTCCTCCTGCAGTGCATCCAGCATCAGCGGATAAAATCCTGTTATACTCCACCCCCGCACATATCCGAACTTCAGCGTCGTGATATCGGTATTTTCACGCTGGATCAGTTCACTCTTCCTCTTTGTCTCTTCAAACTCCCGTCTGCATTTTTCAAACATTTCGTAATATAATTTTCCGCTCTCTGTCAGTTCCAGCGTCTTATGTGCGGAACGCGCAAACAGCTTTGTATTTAATTCTTTCTCCAGCGTAGCGATCATTCTGCTGACCCCCGGCTGTGTCAGATACAATTTTTCTGCTACCTTTGTAAAATTCCGTTCTTTCACAGCTTCTAAAAAACATGCAATCTGCCGGTCATTCATCTGTTGCCTTCTCCTTATTTCCCCATAAGTCCTTAACATTTCAGGGTTTATCATACCATAAATCATATGATAGGTAAACAAATCATTATTTTTCTTCCCGGTCCGTAATTGTTATAATAGATGCAACGTAACCGATGGTTTACTGAATGATATTTCATCTCAGAATCACACACCAAGTCTCACATGCGTTCGACTTGAATTTAATTTGAAGGAGAAGGAAACATGCAAACAAACAAAGAAGCACTGCTGGCACTGTTAAAAGGTGAAAAAGCAGATTTTATCCCGGAAGTATATTCTACCATGAAAGATGTGGTTTTCCCGGGAGACCGATACATCGAACTTGGAGATAAATTCGATCCTTACGGAACCGGCCCGGATGCCTGGGGCGTTCTATGGACCAATCAGGGACCTGATCCTATCATTGACGGAAACATGGTCGCCAAAGATTTTAAACTGTTTGACGATATGGATGAATGGAAAGAAAAAGTCAAATTCCCGCCACTGGATTTCATGCCGATCGAGCAGATCTTCCAGGCAATGTGCGGAGGTATGCACGTAAATCCGGAAACTGATGTGGTTTCCTGTCTGATTCTTTCCGGACAGTTTGAACGTATGAATCAGCTCATCGGTATGGAAAATGCACTTTGTGCTTTCTATGAATATCCGGACGAAGTACATGAGTTTTTTGATGCTATGTGTGAATATAAATTAAAATGTATTGACCTTGCTTACAAATATCTGAAACCGGATGTTATTCATATGCATGACGACTGGGGAACAAACAAAAATCTGTTCTTCTCCCCGGAAATCTGGCGCGAATTTATAAAACCAAACGAAGAAAGATACGTAAAGCGTATCCACGATTACGGTATGCTCTATCTCCATCACTCCTGTGGTAATGTCGACAAGATCATTCCGGAACTGGCTGAAATCGGTATCGATGCCCTGGAACCGGTTATGCTTTGTAATGATATCGAAGGCAGTCTGAAGACATGTGGTGACAAGATCACCCTTATGGGCGGTATCGATAATCAGATGATCGATCAGAAAGGTACCGATGAGGAAGTCATCCGTGCGGAAGTGCGCCGTGCCATGGACACGTATGTTGGAAAAGGACGTTATATCCCTTACTATATCCCGACAAACAAAGAAACATTCGGTATCTACATCGATGAAGTAACAAAATATGGCAAAGATATTTTCCACAAATAGAAATCTGCGGATGCCATAATGATTCCTAATTAAAAACAGATACATAATTAAGAGTATTTATAAGAAACTTCATATATTTTTAAGATCTCATTGTTATACTAAGAATTATAACAATGAGATTTTTTTACAGAAAACAAAGGACGTATACGATTATGCATATGAAAAACACCAAGAAGAAAACACTTACCGGTCTGCTGATCTGCATTTTCCTCATTGCAGCTCTTTTTCTCGGCGGAAAACTGTTGTTTTATCATGTTTCTGATGCAGAAAATATCTGGTATTTTTCCGGCGATACTGCTCAGAGGATAGAAAATATACAGATGCTTCCGGAACATGCACTGGACGATTATGATTCTCTGATGGTTGTTGCACATCCCGATGACGAAACAATCTGGGGCGGGGCGCATCTGCTAAAAGGCAAATATGTCGTAGTCTGCATTACAAACGGAAACAACCGCACCCGCAGAAAAGAGTTTGCCGCTGTCATGAAACAGACGAATTCTATCGGTCTTATGCTATCCTTTCCGGATAAAACCCATGGCAAACGCAACAACTGGGAAAGCTGCCGGGAAGAAATCCAACAGAGCATCGACACCATCGTTGCACAGAAAGACTGGGCCACCATCGCAACCCACAATTCCAAGGGCGAATATGGCCATATCCATCACCAGATGACAAGTGCCATCACCACTGCCGCTGCGAAAAAGGCAGATCTGACAGATCATCTGTATTACTTCGGAACTTATGTCAAAGCGAAAAATATGGAAAAGCAAAAAAATCAGCAATATCTCACCAATCCGCTTACCGGCGACGAACTGGAAGCGAAGCTCTGTCTCACAAAGTTCTACGCTTCCCAGCACAAAGTCATGGAGCATCTTGGACACATGCTTCCTTACGAAAACTGGATTCCGGCATCCTGATCCGTTTTTCGGATTTCTTATAATGATAGGGTGTCAAAACGTTCAAATCCTGATTCCACGGACTGCTCCGTGCTTTTCACACTGTAATCTTATAATTATTCTTCTATGCACCTCTGTCGAAGGCACATGCCGTATCATTCGGCAAATTTGGTCAGAGTATCGCCACTCATGCGGTAAATGGTCCAGTCTGCCTGTGGTTCGGCACCAAGAGAAAGATAAAAATCGATACTTGGCTTGTTCCAGTCGAGACAGACCCATTCAAAACGTCCGCAGCCACGTTCCACTGCAATGGATGCTAGTTTTTTCAAAAGTGCTTTTCCATATCCTTTTCCGCGATATTCCGGCATTACAAACAAGTCCTCCAAATAAAGGCCTGCCCGTCCAAGAAAAGTAGAAAAGTTATGGAAGAACAGTGCAAAACCGACTTCCGTCCCGTCCACAACAGCAAAAAGCACCTCCGCTTTCTGCTTGTCAAAAATCCATGTCTCCAGGATACTTTCGTCTGCAATCACATCATCCGACATATCCTCGTAAGCTGCCAGTTCTTTGACAAATTGCAAAATCAACCCCGTGTCTTTTCTCTCCGCATTTCGAAATGTTACTTTGTTCTCCATAGATAGTTACCCCCTTAATAATCAGCAGCAGAAACTGCTGTTTTTCACCTGCTATTTTTCAATTCGACCTTATATCTCTTTTTACCACATGCTACGTCTTTTATAGAAGCAGACGTTCTCTTATATGTGAGTATATCATCATCTAAAAATTAACACAAATTGTATTTTTTGATTTCGTGTTTTACTTCTGTTCTATCTCCAGACGCTGTGCATCTTCCAGTTCCGTTTCCGCCTCTTTCGCAATTTCCTGCGGACGTTCCGCTTCAAGGACCATGCTGTGTTTTACTACCAGAATCCATCCGGTTGCCAGCGGCACAAAACCAAGGTATGCCGCGCGCACCGCAAAGGCATTGACTGCTACCGCACCATAACATGCTCCGATAAAAAAGGAAAGTACCGTATTGGTATACAAAATACCCTTTTTCTTAAATTCCGAATCTTTTGTCAGAAAATACTGTGTCCATCCAAGCACTGCCTGCTTAAAGTTGTTACTGGAAAAGATGGTTGAACTGTTATATCCGTTTGCTGAAGAATACACACCCCACTGAAACGCAGAGCAGAAAAAGATCGGATACAGTCCAACCAGCACCGGTTTTAACGGCAGTAATGAGGATGCCACTAATCCCGCTGCATCCACCACAATGGCTAATTTACGCATATTTATGTTCGTATGGTTCGTCAACAGGTACGAAATCACCACTCCTCCGCCAAAAAGCGGTAATGCAAAGAATCGTAACAGCACATCGTACCACTCACCTGATACTAACGATGCAGCCATTTCCATGATATTTCCGGTCTGTGCCGAACCAAAGTTTCCCATATGTAGTAAAATCGCGTAGACTCCGAGAAATCCACCCACAAGGGCAAAATTCCAGTGAATCAAAGCTTCCCAATTGTCTTTTGTTACTTTTTGTTTCATTGTAGTTGCCTTTCTTTTTCAGAAATTGTAATGTCTTTGATTTTTTCCTTGCCTATCATAGCACTATCTCTTTTATTAAGCAAAAATTTTTTTATATACAAAAAACACCCGAAGCGTTTTCCAGTTCATTTCTGAATATGATCAGAATTTCCTGCTTATGCTCAAAAAGGAGCCAACCCTTCCGGTATTGGCTCCTTTGCGCTTCCTTCATCTTTTTTGGTTAACGCCATTTTAGTTTGTTTTATTGGTGGAAACAAGGATTCTAAGCCTAAGTTTTTCTATGCTAAAGCACACAGTCAAAGAATACTTTTATCCCTGTCACAAGCCGCACATCACATAGCAAATATATGATGCGTCATCTTTGTAAACTTACTTTTTCTTCCTGCTTCTTCTCACTCTGAATTTCGGGCATTCCACTACCTGACAACGAAAGCTCTGCTTGCAGTCCTGTCTGCACTCCTGACACATTTCATTGTACTGGATCTCCTGCGCTTCATTCAGCATAAAATCTGCTTCGCCCATGGGCATGCCATAGATCAGCTCCGACAGATCTAACTGTTCATATGTTTCCGCATTCTCTCTGTCTGAAAATGCTTCCCCGGGCAAATTATTTTTGCTCATCGGCTGCTGCCTCTGTCGCAGTCTCTGCGTCGGTTTCTTCCGCATCCTCTGCAGCTTCTTCGCCTTCTAATGTCTCATCCTCTTTGACTTTTGTGATACTTGCCACCGTAACATCATTTTCCATGTTGATCAGTTTCACACCTGATGTGACACGGCCAAGGATAGAAATATCGCTGACTTTCATACGGATGATAATGCCTTCTGTATTGATGATCATGATCTCATTGTCATCATTTACGGCTTTCACACCAACCAGGTTTCCGGTCTTCTCTGTGATCTTGTAGCATTTTACACCTTTACCGCCACGGTTCTGAGCAGTAAATTCATCGATGGAAGTACGTTTTCCAAGTCCTCGCTCGGATACGATCAGCAAATGCTCACCCTGCGTATTGAGCTGCATGCCAACTACTTCATCACCGTCTGCCAGACTCATACCGATGACACCCATGGATACACGACCGGTACTTCTTACATCGGTCTCATGGAAACGGATACACTGACCATATTTTGTCACAAGGAAAATATCCTGTGAATCATCGGTAAATTTAACCTCGATCAGTTCATCGTCTTCACGCAGCGTAATTGCTGCCAGGCCTGTCTTTCTGACATTTGCATAGTCTGTGATGGCCGTTTTCTTTACGATACCTTTCTTGGTAGCCATAAACAGATACCAGCCATCTCTGTAATCCTTGATCGGGATAACGGCTGTGATCTTCTCTCCCGGTGCCAGCTGCAGCAGGTTGATGATGGCTGTTCCACGAGCTGTTCTGCTCGCTTCCGGAATCTCATAAGCTTTCATACGATATACTTTTCCGGTATTGGTAAAGAACATCAGATAATGGTGGGAAGTTGTCATAAACAGCTCCTCGATATAATCGTCATCGATCGTCTCCATACCTTTGATACCACGACCGCCACGATGCTGCGCACGGAAGTTATCCGCACTCATACGTTTGATATAACCAAGTTTTGTCATGGCAATGACTGTATTTGTCACCGGGATCAGATCTTCCATGGAGATGTCATACTCATCGTATCCGATGGAAGTACGTCTGTCATCACCATATTTTGCACTGATGACCATGATTTCTTCTTTGATCACACCAAGCAGTTTTTTCTCATCTGCCAGGATTGCTTTTAACTCGGCAATACGTGCCATCAGATCTTTGTATTCTGCTTCCAGTTTTTCGCGTTCCAGACCGGTCAGCGCTCTCAGTCGCATATCTACAATTGCCTGAGACTGTGCATCGGTCAGACCGAAACGCTCCATTAATTTTGTTTTTGCTTCCTGTGTCGTGCGGCTTCCACGGATGATGGCAATCACCTCATCAATGTTGTCCAGCGCGATCAGTAAGCCCTGTAAAATATGGGCACGCTCTTCTGCTTTGTTTAATTCGTATTTGGTACGTCTGGTTACGACATCCTCCTGATGTCTCAGGTAATGTTTCAGCATCTCAAGCAGGTTGAGTACTTTCGGTTCATTATTGACCAGCGCCAGCATAATAACACCAAAGGTATCCTGCAGCTGTGTATGTTTAAATAACTGATTTAAGATAACATTCGGGTTGACATCTTTCCTCAGTTCGATACATACACGCATACCCTGGCGGTCAGACTCATCGCGAAGATCTGTAATACCATCCACACGTTTATCTTTCACCAGCTCAGCGATTTTTTCAATCAGACGGGCTTTGTTTACCATATATGGGAGTTCTGTAACAACGATACGGTTTTTGCCATTCTGCATCGGCTCAATATCTGTCACGGCACGCACACGGATTTTACCTCGTCCGGTGCGATAAGCTTCCTCGATACCTGCGGTACCAAGGATCATACCTCCGGTTGGGAAATCCGGTCCTTTGACCACTTCCAGAATCTCTTCAATGGTAGTATCTCTGTCCTCTTCCACACGATTGTCGATAATCTTTACCACAGCGTTGATAACTTCGCGCAGGTTATGTGGCGGAATATTTGTTGCCATACCTACAGCAATACCTGTCGTTCCATTTACCAGAAGGTTCGGGTATCTGGATGGAAGTACCACCGGTTCCTTTTCTGTCTCATCAAAGTTTGGCTGGAAATCAACGGTGTTCTTGTTGATATCTGCCAGCATTTCCATGGAAATCTTACTCAGACGCGCCTCTGTGTAACGCATGGCAGCTGCGCCGTCACCGTCCACAGAACCAAAGTTTCCGTGACCATCCACCAGCGGATAACGTGTGGACCAGTCCTGCGCCATGTTTACCAGGGCACCATAGATGGAGCTGTCCCCGTGTGGATGATATTTACCCATTGTATCACCGACAATACGCGCACATTTACGATGCGGTTTATCCGGTCCGTTGTTCAATTCGATCATGGAATAGAGAACTCGGCGCTGTACCGGTTTCAATCCGTCTCTGACATCCGGAAGTGCTCTGGATGCGATTACGCTCATGGCATAATCAATGTAGGATTTCTCCATGGTTTTTTTCAGATCCACGTCATGAATCTGATCAAATATCTTGTCGTCCATTTATATTCCTCTCTTTGCTATACATCTAGGTTTTCAACGTATTTCGCATTGGCTTCGATGAAGTCACGACGCGGCTCTACTTTATCTCCCATCAGGGTTGTGAAGGTCAGGTCGATCTCTGCGGTTGCTGCCTCGTCCATGGTGACACGGCGCAGGATTCGTTTCTCCGGATCCATAGTCGTCTCCCAGAGCTGTTCCGCATCCATCTCGCCCAGTCCTTTGTATCGCTGGATCTTGTTACTGGAATCACGGCCTACTTCTGCCAGAATAGCATTCAATTGTTCATCACTGTATGCGTACCATACTTTTTTGTTTTTCTCCAGTTTGTATAATGGCGGCTGTGCCAGATATACATAACCCTGTTTGATCAGTTCCGGCATAAAACGATACAGGAACGTCAGCAGTAAGGTACTGATATGCGCACCATCCACATCGGCATCGGTCATGATAATGATCTTGTGGTAACGCAGTTTTGTGATATCGAAGTCTTCATGGATACCCGTTCCGAAAGCAGTGATCATGGCTTTGATCTCAGCATTTCCATAGATTTTATCCAATCTCGCTTTCTCCACGTTCAGAATCTTTCCACGCAGTGGAAGGATTGCCTGTGTCGCACGGCTTCTTGCGGTCTTGGCAGAGCCACCGGCGGAATCACCCTCTACGATATAGATTTCACAGTTTTTCGGATCTTTATCGGAACAGTCTGCCAGTTTTCCGGGAAGGGACATTCCCTCCAATGCGGTTTTTCTTCTGGTCAGATCACGGGCTTTACGGGCTGCCTCACGGGCACGCTGTGCCAGCAGGGATTTCTCGCAGATGGTCTTTGCAACAGTCGGATTCTGCTCTAGGAAATAAGTCAGCTGCTCACTTACTACGCTGTCCACTGCACCACGTGCTTCGCTGTTTCCAAGCTTCTGCTTTGTCTGTCCCTCAAACTGAGGCTCAGAGATCTTGACACTGATGATAGCAGTGAGACCCTCACGGATATCTTCACCGGAAAGTGCTGCTTCATTTTCCTTCACCAGTTTGTTTGCCTTTGCATAAGAGTTAAATGTTTTTGTCAGGGCATTTCTGAAACCGGCCAGATGCGTACCACCTTCCGGTGTCGTAATATTATTTACAAAACTGAACGTTGACTCGTTATAAGAATCATTGTGCTGCATTGCAACTTCTACATAAACACCATCACGCTCACCCTCGCAGTAGATGACGTTTTCATACAGAGCTTCTTTACTCTTGTTCAGATACTGCACGAACTCTTTGATACCACCCTCGTAATGGAAGGTTTCTGTGCGCTCCTGCCCCGGTCGTTTGTCAGTCAGAATGATGCGCAGGTTCTTGGTCAGGAATGCCATCTCACGCAGGCGCTGACGCAATACATCATAATCGTACACCGTATCCTCAAAAATGCTTCCATCCGGAGAGAAGGTTACTTTGGAACCGGTCTCTTCCACTGGGCAATCACCAACAATTTTCAACGGATACATCGTTTTGCCGCGCTCATAACGCTGCTGGTAGATATGTCCGTCTCTGCGGACCTGAACTTCCAGCCAGTTAGAAAGGGCATTTACTACGGAAGCACCTACGCCGTGCAATCCGCCGGATACCTTGTATCCTCCGCCGCCGAATTTTCCACCTGCATGTAAAATAGTGAATACAACTTCTACTGCCGGTTTCCCTGCTTTGTGGTTGATATCTACCGGAATTCCACGTCCGTTATCGATAACGGTAATGGTATCACCTTCGTTAATATCTATCTTTATCTCCGAGCAAAATCCTGCAAGTGCCTCATCCACAGCGTTATCCACAATCTCATATACGAGATGATGAAGTCCGCGGGATGACGTACTTCCAATATACATACCCGGTCTTTTTCGTACTGCTTCGAGACCTTCCAAAATCTGAATCTGATCTCCACCGTATTCTGTACTCATTCCTGTCCTCCTACTGTTCTGCTATCGTGCCTTCCCTGACGAAAAACACTTTATTTATGTGAAATCTATTTTTAACAAATTCATCCAGACCCGTACATGTAATAATGGTCTGAATATCATGGATGCTGTTCAGCAAATAATTCTGCCGGTTGCTGTCAAGCTCTGACAACACATCATCCAGAAGAAGTACCGGCGTATCATGGATCAGCTGTTTCACCAGCTCGATCTCCGCCAGCTTCAATGAAAGGGCCGATGTGCGCTGCTGCCCCTGGGAACCGTATTTCCGGATATCTGTCTCATTAATGAGAAAAGAAATATCATCCCTGTGGGGACCGTAGGAAGTCATTCCCATTTTTAAATCCTTGACACGGGCTTCCTCCATCCGGGCTGCAAAATCCTCCGTCGTTGCCGATGGTTCATATACAAGCTGCAGTGTTTCCCGGTTTCCGGAGATATTCTGATGAAGGTCACGGACCATATCATTGAGTTCCTTCAAAAACTCCTGTCTACGCTGAATAATTTTCGTCCCATAAAGCACCAGCTGCTCATCCCAGATCGGAAGCGTCGCTTCCAGATCCGGCCGGTAATGGATATCCTTCAGCAGTTTGTTGCGCTGCTGCAGGATCTTGTGATACTTTGTCAGATTATGCAGATAAATACTATCCAGCTGACTCAGTTCCATATCCATAAATCTGCGGCGTCCCGCCGGACCATCCTTGATGATATTCAGATCCTCCGGAGAAAAAACAACCAGATTCAGGATGCCGAACAGCTCCCCGGCTTTTCGGATGGGAATGCCGTTCACAGCGATGCCTTTTGCACTGTTTTTCTTCAGATGGATATCAATGCGGTTATCCACACCATTCTTCTCTACGACGGTACGGATATGCGCCTCCTCCGCGTCAAAACGGATCATTTCCCGGTCTTTGCTGCCCTTGTGGGACTTTGTCGTTCCACTGACATACAAAGATTCCAGCACATTTGTCTTTCCCTGGGCATTATCTCCGTACAAGATGTTGGTCCCGGCATCAAAAGCGATCCCCAGGGACTCATAGTTGCGAAAATTCTTTAATTCCAGTGATTTTATAATCATTTGCCGATCTGAACACTCTCTCCGTTAAATGTAATGACATCTCCTTCGTGAAGTTTTTTGCCACGCTGGTATTCTACTTCTCCGTTAACCTCTACCTGGCCGTCCTGGATCAGCATTTTTGCATCCACACCGGAGCCTACCATACCGGCAAGCTTCATGGCCTGGCCAAGTTTGATAAAATCATCTCTGATGATAACTTTTTCCATATGTCGCTCTCCTGTCTTATTCTGAAAACCTCTTCAAGAGGTTGTCTGTTATACTGTTGCCGCGTTGAAGTTGACCGGCAGAATCAGATATACATAAGTTCCCGCATCATCCTTGATAAAGCATGGAGCCTTCGGATTTACCATGTATAATGTAACTTCCTCATCGTCGATAACACGCAGTGCATCAATAAAGAATTTCGGGTTGAAACCGATCAGAAGGTCTTTTCCTTCTTTCTCGATCTCGATTTCCTCGTTCATGGAACCTACAAAGGAGTTAATCTTCAACTGCAGGCTGCCGTCCTGGATATTCAGGATGATCGGCTTCTTATCGCCTTCCCGGATCAACAGGGTTGCACGGTCAATACAGCTTAAAAACTCACGTTTGTTGATTTTTACCTTTGTATCGTAATCAGAAGAAAGCATCTGATCGATATGGAAATACTCGCCCTCGATGAGTCTGGACACTACTTTTGTCTCATCAAACTCAAATAAAATATGGTTGTCCGCAAAGAAGATATCTACCATATCCTCTGCTTCGCCGGTAAGGATCTTGCTGATCTCCTGAAGTGTCTTTCCGGGAACAACAACCTTCAGCGGGCTGTAACTTTCTTTTAACTCGATATTACGGATAGAAATGCGGTGTCCGTCCAGAGATACCACTCTCAGGCGGTTCTCATTGATTTCAAAAAGTTCACCGGTCATCAGTTTGTTTGTATCGTTATCCGCGATAGAGAAAATGGTCTGGCGGACAACATCCTTTAATGTAAACTGGGAAATGCTGATGGACTCATTTTTCTCAATATACGGAAGGTAGGAAAAATCTTCACCGGATTTTCCAACGATGTTAAACTTTGCTTTTTCACAGGTAATCGTTGTCTGAAACGTATCATCTGACTCGATGACAACATCATTATCCGGGAGTTTACGAACGATCTCGGAGAAAAATTTTGCATCCAGTGCAATGATGCCACGCTCCACGATCTCGCCCTCAATAACTGTCTCTATGCCAAGTTCCATATCATTTGCAGTCAGCTTGATCTCATTTGCCGATGCATCGATCAGAATGCAGTTGAGGATCGGCATGGTTGTCCGGGATGGAACAGCCTTGGATACGATGCTGACACCCTTTAACAGGCTTGCTTTTGAACAGATTAACTTCATAATGTGAATAACTCCTTTCAGGTATCATATCTTCATGTAATGTATCTATATATAAAATGGTTTTCGCCGTAGCCGTCTTAGGGGCTGTTGATAAGTGTATAACATTGCAACGCCTTACGCTAAGGGGGCTGCCACCATCATTCTTTTTTCTTTTGTTGTGCATAACGGGTTGGGTCAATGTGGGTTAATCTTCTTTCGAATCGTCGCCACCAGCCGTTCCACAGAAGTATCTGTGCTGATGTCATCTCCCACTTTTTTTATCCCATGAACGACTGTGGAATGATCTCTGCCGCCAACGGCTTTTCCAATGGTCTCCAGCGATGCATCTGTCATATTTTTGCACAGATACATGGCGATCTGCCGCGGTTTTGCCACATCATTGCTTCTGGATTTCGAGGTGATCTGATCCATCGTAATGCCAAAATGTTCCGCAACTACCTCCACCACCAGTTGTGGTGTCACTTCCAGCGGAATATCCGGAGAAATAATATTCTGAAGCTCCTTCTCTGCAATCTCCATCGTAATCTCTGTCTGCACCAGGTTCTCATAGGCCACAAGCTTGTTCAGTGCCCCTTCCAGTTCCCGGATATTAGACTTGATGTTCAATGCAATATAGTTCAGGATCGCATCATCCAGGGAAACACCGTCCAGTTCTTCTTTTTTCCGCAAAATCGCCATCCGCGTTTCATAATCCGGCGAACCGATGTCTGCCAGAAGCCCCCATTCAAACCGTGAACGGATACGCTCTTCCAGTGTTTCCATCTCCTTTGGCGGCCGGTCACTGGATAAAATGATCTGCTTTTTTGCCACATGGAGTTCATTAAACGTATGGAAAAATTCTTCCTGCGTACTTTCTTTTCCGATAATAAATTGTACATCATCGATCAGCAGCACATCCATACTGCGGTATTTTTCCCGGAAACGGCTCATGGCCATGTTATTTCCGTTTCTGATCGCCTCAATCAATTCATTTGTAAATGTCTCTGAGGAAACATACAGAACCTTCAATGCAGGATGTGTCGATTGAATAAAATGTGCAATGGAATGCATCAGATGCGTCTTGCCAAGCCCCACACCGCCATAAATAAACAGCGGATTGTATACTTCACCGGGGGATTCTGCCACAGCAAGCGCCGCCGAATGTGCAAACCGGTTATTGTTGCCCACCACAAAGGTATCAAATGTATAGTTCGGATTCAGATTTGACCGTTCCGCTTCTTCTGTCGTAGCACGCCGTCTCGGATGCGGCGTTTTCAGTTTCTTTGCCTGTTCCGGGAGAACAAATTCGATCTCATACTCTGTGCCTGTAACTTCCGCGACCGCCACTTTAAGAGGAAGGTAATATTTCCTATTAATATAGGTCAGTCCCATCTGCTCGCCGGACACCAGGATATAGATGCGGTTATTCTGAATGGAAAAGATCTGCAGCGGCTTCAGCCAGGTATTGAAGGAAATATCCGTCAATTCATGCTCTCTTTTCACTGTCAGAAGGATTTCGTCCCATTTTTCTTCGACCAGATGCATAACTCGCGTCCTTTCTTACAGTCCTGTAAAATCGCTTACAAACGATTTACAATGATACATTTGGATAGTCGTCCAATGTCTATGATAACTCAAATCGCTTCATTTTTCAATGAAAACTTCGCAATCGCACAGGAGTACACGGAGCGTAAAAAATGGATTTTCGGGCGTTTTACAGGGTTTTCTAAAAGTTTTCAATTTTCTATTGACTAGTCTGACTTTTTTTGTTATCATCGGAAATGATGCTACGAGGAATGGAGGTGTATCACAATGAAAATGACTTATCAGCCAAAGAAGAGACAGAGAGCGAAAGTTCACGGTTTCAGAAAAAGAATGAGTACAGCAGGCGGAAGAAAAGTTTTGGCCGCTAGAAGATTAAAAGGAAGAAAAAAATTAACAGCTTAGGCCACAACGTTTGTGGTCTTTTCTTCTCTTTTTAAACATTTTTGAACAAATTGTTATGAAATCAGAGGACAGGAAATTATGCATTTTTCAGAATCATTAAAGAAAAACAGAGATTTCCGGACAGTTTACCGGGATGGAAAATCTTATGCAAACAGACTGTTGGTTATGTATACGCTGAAAAATGACTCGGACAGAAACAGATTAGGAATTTCCGTTAGTAAGAAAGTTGGTAACAGTGTTGTACGGCATCACATTACCAGATTAGTAAGAGAAAGTTACAGACTGCATGAAGAAATGTTCCATAGTGGTTGGGACATTGTAGTCATCGCAAGGGCAGGCGCAAAAAACGCATCATATCACGAAATCGAATCCGCATTGCTGCACTTGGGAAATCTTCAAAAAATCATGAACCCCGAAGAAAAGAAGATGGAATCACATTGAAAAAAATATTGATTTTTTTAATAAAATGGTATCGTAAATACATTTCTCCGATGAAAACCACGAAATGTCCGTATTATCCTACCTGCTCCACCTACGGGCTGGAGGCAGTAGAGAAGTATGGGGCATGGAAAGGTGGATTGCTTGCGCTCTGGCGCATTTTACGCTGTAATCCGTTCTCTAAGGGTGGCTACGATCCGGTTCCATGATTATAGGAGGCAACCAGATGGATTCCTTATTTTTACTTACACAAAATTCAGGTAAGATTTTAGGACCAATCGCAAAGGTACTCGGTTACCTTATGAACGCAATCTACGTATTTATGGACAAGTTTTTAAACATCCAGAACGTAGGTCTGACAATCATTGTATTTACGATTGTTATTTATTTTTGCTTACTTCCGCTTACTTATAAGCAGCAGAAGTTCTCAAAAATGTCACAGATCATGAATCCTGAAATTCAGGCAATTCAGAAAAAGTATAAAAACAGAAGAGATCAGGCATCCGTTCAGGCTATGAACGAGGAGACACAGGCTGTTTACCAGAAATACGGTGTATCCCCTTCCGGAAGCTGTATCTTTATGATCATCCAGCTCCCGATTCTGTTTGCTCTCTATCGTGTTATTTACAACGTACCGGCATATATCACAAACGTCAAAAACACGTTTGACAGTCTTGTAACCGGTATTATGGGCACCGCCGGATACCAGGATACCATGAACAGTTTCCTGACTTCCGTGTCAGAAAAGAACTCTGTATTCCGTGGTATTACCCTGAACTTCTCAGGTACCAGCCAGCAGGCTCATGACTCTATCATTGATGTTCTTTACAAATGTACCAGCAATAACTGGACTTTATTGCAGGATAAATTCAGCGGTTTATCCGATGTCATTGCAAGCACGCAGTCTGCAGTAGAGCATTTTAATAACTTCCTCGGAATCAATATCGTATATTCTCCGAAGACCATTATCGCTACAAGTTTCCGTGAGGGACACTATGTGCTGATCATCCTTGCTCTGCTCGTACCGATCCTTGCTGCTCTGACTCAGTTTCTGAACATCCGTCTGATGCCACAGGCAGCAAACAATGGCGGACAGCAGGAAGCTATGGCCAGCCAGATGAAGATGATGAACTACATGATGCCGTTATATTCTGTATTCATCGTATTTTTCCTTCCGGTCGGTGTTGGTATCTACTGGATCGCAGGTTCCGTTATCCGAAGCTTACAGCAGTTCCTGCTGAATAAGCATTTCGACAAGATGGATCTTGAGAGAGTTATCAAAGAGAACCAGGCAAAAGCCGCAGCAAAGAACAAAAAGAAAATCGAGAAAAAAGGTGTAGCCGGTGAGCAGATCGCCAATGCTGCAAAAGTTAATACCCGTAATATCCAGTACAAATCCATGGCAGACAAAGCAGCTTCCGTCAGCCACAAGGACACCACACCGGATACAGGTAAAAAATACAAAGAAGGAAGTATGGCTTCCAAAGCAAATCTTGTAAAAGATTTCAACAACAAAAATACAAAATAGGGAGGGCATTGTGATGGATTTTATCGAATTTACGGGAAAAACTGTTGATGACGCACTTACAAATGCACTGGTTGAATTCGGTGTTACAAGTGATCAGATCGATTATGACGTGCTGGAAAAAGGCAGTTCAGGATTCCTTGGATTTAACAGTAAACCGGCAAAAATCAAAGCCCGCAAAAAATATACCGTTGCAGATCACATCAAAAATTTCCTTTCCCAGGTATTTGCTGCCATGGGACTGGAAGTTGAGATCCTGATCAACGCTTCCGCCGAGGAAGAAAATGTATACGATGTAGAACTGAAAGGTGCTGAAATGGGCGTTCTGATCGGAAAGCGCGGTCAGACACTTGACTCTCTTCAGTATCTTACAAACCTCGCCATCAACAAACACTCTGATACATACACCAGAGTAAAACTTGATACTGAGGATTACCGTAAGAGAAGAAAAGATACACTGGAGAATCTGGCAAAAAATATTGCTTACAAGGTTAAACGTACCAAAAAGGCCGTATCCCTGGAGCCAATGAATCCGTTTGAAAGACGGGTCATTCATTCTGCACTGCAGAATGACCGTTATGTATCTACACACAGTGAAGGGGACGAACCTTACAGACACGTTGTGATCACATTAAAAAGACAGTAATTTGTGCTTTTATTATTATTCTAAATTTGATTTGGGTGTTTTGACACCAAAATCGTGATTACACGGATTGTTCCGTGCTTTTGACACTGTAATCTAAATTTAAAAACTTTCAGACGAAAAGGATGCGGACACGGATATTTTTCTGTATCAGCTGCAAGCATGACCACGTTGAAAATCAACCTACCGTCCGGCATCCTTTTTTTCCTGAAAGTTTTATTTACGTTATAGAATAAAACTACTATAATAAAAAACATAGGTACCTTGAAACGTAAATTTTTTATTTAGCTTGAGAGATAAAGAAAGAATATGAAAACTGATACTATTGCAGCGATTGCAACCGCCATGTCAAATTCCGGTATCGGAATCGTCCGCATCAGCGGTGACGAAGCATTGGATGTTGCTGATCGCATTTTTCGTCCAAAAAAGGGAAGCCGCAAGGTTTCTGATATGGAGACTCATACCATTCATTATGGCTATGTGACAGATGGTGACGAAGTGATCGATGAAGTAATGCTTCTGATCATGAAGGCACCCCGCAGTTATACCTGCGAAGATACCATCGAGATTGACTGTCACGGTGGTGTACTGGTTATGAAGAAAATACTGGAAACAGTTTTAAAATATGGTGCCCGCCCGGCAGAACCGGGAGAGTTCACCAAACGGGCATTTTTAAACGGACGGATTGATCTGTCCCAGGCAGAGTCCGTAATCGATGTGATCAACGCTCAGAACGAACTTGCACTGAAGAGTTCCGTCAGTCAGCTGCAAGGCGCTGTCCTGGAAAAAATAAAAGCGATCCGCGCGGTTGTGCTACACGAGATTGCCTTTATCGAATCCGCACTGGATGATCCGGAGCATGTATCACTGGAGGGCTATCCGGAGCAATTGCATGAGATCATGAGTGATGCTCATTCCAAAGTGAAGAAACTGCTGGATTCCTCTGACAATGGCAAGATGCTCAAAGAAGGGATTAACACCGCTATTGTCGGAAAACCGAATGCCGGGAAATCCTCCCTGCTGAATATTCTGGTGGGAGAGGAGCGTGCCATTGTTACCGAGATTGCCGGTACGACACGCGATATTTTACAGGAACAGATTCAGATTGGCGGCATCGGTCTGAATGTCATCGACACCGCCGGTATCCGGGACACCGAAGATATTGTTGAGAAGATCGGTGTCAACAAATCAAGGGAATATATTGAAAAAGCAGATTTGATCATCTATGTAGTTGATTCCTCCACAGAACTGGATGAAAACGATCAGGAAATCATCGAAGCCATCCAGAATAAGAAAGCAATTGTATTGCTGAACAAATCTGATCTGGATGCAAAAACAGATGCCTCTATATTACAGACACAGTTAAGCAAACCAATCCTTTCCATTTCTGCCAAAAACAACACCGGAATCCATGAACTGGAAACGCTTATTGAAGAAATGTTTTTCAGTGGAAAGCTATCTTTCAATGATGAAGTATATATCACAAATATTCGCCAGAAAAATGCTCTGGCAGAGGCTCAGAACAGTCTGAAGATGGTATTACAGAGCATTGCAGATGGAATGCCGGAAGATTTCTTTACCATCGATATGATGAACGCTTATGAGGCTCTTGGCACGATCATTGGTGAATCTGTAGGAGAAGATCTGGTGAATGAGATTTTCAGTAAATTTTGTATGGGAAAATAATGCATCACCACTATATATGAGGAGGAATATATGCCAGTTGTAAAGGAAAATTACGATGTTTGTATCGTCGGTGCAGGCCACGCAGGTTGTGAAGCAGCCCTGGCATGCGCACGGCTCGGACTGGAAACCATTCTTTTTACCATCAGCATTGAAAGCGTAGCTATGATGCCCTGTAACCCGAATATCGGGGGCAGTTCCAAAGGACACCTGGTACGCGAAATTGATGCGCTGGGCGGTGAAATGGGTGTCAATATCGACCATACGTTTATCCAGTCTAAAATGTTAAATAAATCAAAGGGACCTGCCGTACATTCTCTGCGTGCACAAGCGGATAAGGCAGATTACAGCGCCAGAATGAGACAGGTATTACAGAACACTGACCACTTAACCCTGCGCCAGGCAGAAGTTACAGAACTGATGGTAGAGAACAAAGTGATCCGTGGTGTGAAAACGTTTTCAGGTGCGGAATATTATGCAAAAGCAGTCGTATTGTGTACAGGTACTTATCTGAAGGCCCGCTGTCTCTACGGTGATGTGGTAAACTGCACCGGTCCAAACGGCCTGCAGGCTGCAAATCATCTGACGGATTCTCTGGTAGAAAACGGAGTGGAAATGTTCCGTTTCAAAACAGGTACACCGGCACGTATTGATAAACGTTCTGTTGATTTTTCAAAAATGCAGGAACAGTTTGGCGATGAGAGAGTTGTACCATTTTCATTTACCACTGATCCGGAAAAAGTACAGATTGATCAGGTAAGTTGCTGGTTAACTTATACAAATGAAAAGACACATGAGATCATTCGGGATAATCTGAGCCGTTCGCCACTGTTTTCCGGAATGATTGAGGGAACCGGTCCGCGCTACTGTCCGTCTATCGAGGACAAAGTCGTTAAATTTGCCGACAAGAACCGCCATCAGGTATTCATTGAACCGGAAGGTATCCACACCAATGAAATGTATATCGGCGGTATGTCCAGTTCTCTTCCGGAGGATGTACAGTATGCTATGTATCATACAGTACCGGGACTCGAACATGTCAAGATTGTAAGGAATGCATACGCAATTGAGTATGACTGTATCAACCCACGTCAGTTGTATCCGTCCCTGGAGTTCAAGGAGATTTCCGGTCTGTTCAGCGGCGGGCAGTTCAACGGAAGCTCCGGATATGAAGAGGCTGCCGCACAGGGGCTGATCGCCGGTATCAATGCAGCTATGAAAATAAAAGGAAAGGACCCACTGATTCTTGACCGTTCCGAATCCTATATTGGCGTACTCATTGATGATTTGGTTACTAAGGAAAACCATGAACCATATCGTATGATGACTTCCCGTGCAGAGTATCGTTTGCTGCTCCGTCAGGATAATGCCGATCTGCGTCTGACCAGACACGGATACGAAGTTGGTCTGATCCCACAGGAACGCTATGACTATGTTGTTAAGAAGGAACAGCTGATCAAACAGGAAGTACAGCGTGTAGAAAATGTACACCTGGGAGCTTCCGCTCCAGTACAGAAACTGATGGCACAATATAACAGCCAGCCTTTGAATACAGGAACTACACTGGCTGAGCTGATCCGCCGTCCGGAACTGAACTATGATATTCTGGCACCGGTGGATCCGGAACGTCCACACCTGACACCGGATGTCTGCGAACAGATAAATATCAACATTAAATATGACGGTTACATCAAGCGCCAGATCAAACAGGTAAAACAATTCAAAAAACTGGAAAGCAAGAAACTGCCACCGAATTTTGATTACACCCAGATCAGCGGACTTCGTATGGAGGCACAGCAGAAACTGAATCTGTACCAGCCAATCTCCATCGGACAAGCTTCCCGTATTTCCGGCGTTTCACCAGCAGATATCTCCGTTATTTTAGTATATCTGGAGCAACTACACTATCAGCAAAAAAGAGAACAGGATAAATAAACTATGAGTTATGATCTGGCCAAATTCAAACATGGTCTGGAAGAGTTACGAATTACTCTGACCGATCATCAGATAGAACAATTTTTACAATATTACGAAATGTTGGTGGAAAAAAATAAGGTGATGAACCTCACCGGTATTACGGAATATGAAGAAGTCATTCAGAAGCATTTTCTGGACAGCCTCTCTCTGATCCGGGTCATCCCGACTCTGGCTGAACAGAATTTCAAAATCATTGATCTTGGAACCGGAGCAGGTTTTCCGGGACTTCCATTAAAAATTGCATTTCCGAATCTTGAGATTACATTGATGGATTCCCTGAACAAGCGAATCAACTTTTTAAATGAAGTAATCGACAAGCTCGGATTGGAGAAGGTAACTGCGGTACACGGAAGAGCAGAAGAAATGGCAGCTAATATCACGCACCGACAGCAGTATGACCTCTGTGTTTCACGTGCGGTATCCAACCTTGCTGTACTGTGCGAATACTGTCTGCCATTTGTTGCAAAAGGCGGCACTTTTGTATCATACAAATCTGCTGATTCAGATGCGGAGATTCAGGAAGGAAAGAAGGCTATTTCCATTCTTGGTGGAAAATTAATCAACATTGACAAATTCAAATTACCGGATTCTGATTTAGGCAGAGCATTGGTATGCATTAAGAAAGTAAAGGATACCCCAAAAAAATATCCTCGAAAAGCAGGTACGCCGGCAAAGCTGCCGCTGAAATAGCAGATTCTATAAATTTCTATCTAACGGAAAAGTGACGGCAGAAATGTTTCACGTGAAACATTTCTGCCGTCACTTTTCGTAATGCGTCCTATTCCCAGCATTTATATCCGGCTGTTAAAATCCGTCAATACACGCTCTATGTAAAGCATTCATTCGCAATCCGCTTTCGCTACTTGCTCATGAACGCAGTCGCTTTGCACCCCATCAGTGGGAGTTTTTAATTTCCACTGGCATAAGCATTCCCCCGCTTCGAGTACGTAAAGTACTAAGCGGGGGAATGCTTATTCTGCGTTCAATTACGCATGCAGAAAAATATTTACCAGCTTCACAAATTTATCTGGTGCCTCCAGCTGTGGAAGACATGTAGTATTTGGAATATATGCATCTTCGATTGCCGGATTAAACTCTTTGTAATCATTGATGACATCCTCAATGTAAGGATGTTCTTTTCCACCAATCAAGCAAATGCTGTTATTGATCTTCTTAATAGCAGATACAATATTAATATTTGTATAATAACTCTTAATGCTGGCCAGCAGATATTTGCCACCACCGTCACCAATATGTGCAGACTGATAATACGTATGAATCAACTTCTGTGGAACCAAATGTCCTTTATAATAGTAATTGTTTACAAAAGCATCAATAATCTGATTTCTGCTGACTGCCATATTATAAATAAAGGTTCCAATAATTGGAAGTTCAATCAGAAATTTGAGCATATTTTTTCTACGTCCGGGTGCTTTTGCCAATTCATACAAATCAGTCGGGCAGACACCAACAATATGATCGTAGTATTTTGACTCCATCTGGCATGCCATCACTACAAAAGAAAGAGAATCACCAGTTGCAATAACATCTGTTTTTTCATTAATTACATTCGAAATAAACTCATTCATTAACTGTACATACAGATAATTTGTATATGTCATATTCGGTTTTTCAGAACGTCCGCATCCTAACAGATCAATAGCATATACGGTATGATTTTCTGCCAGTTTTTTCGTTACAGCTTTCCACTCATAAGAAGAAGCTGTAGGATCCAGATCATGAATCAGAAGAACCGGTTTTCCTTTACCACTTTTCGTGTAATAAATGTTTCCATATTTCCAATGATAATATTTACCACCGCTTGGCAGGTAATCTGTCATATGTGAAAAAACACTGATCAGCTTGTTTATAATAATAATCAGACCAGATACGATACATAATAGTAATGCAGAATTTTTAATATGCTTTTTCATCAATAAACCCCTTTCGTACTAATTTCCTTACTCTTTATATTATAATGCATTGACTGCTCAGATACAAATACTTTTCCATGATATCTATTATTATTTTATAAAACTGAAGTGAAAAGTTTATTTTATAAAGAGTACAACTTTTACGGCACATCACTCGCATATGAACACTTTTGCAAACGACACGCATGGAATAATACAGTTCCATAATATTATTTCCGACAAATAAGAGCTTCTTTCATTAATTTTTTATAAATGTTTCACGTGAAACATTCTTTTCTCTGGATATCTAATTTAAAAAGTGATATACTCGTTTAAGTGATACGTCGAATACATTTTATATTCGGCACAGTAGACATATCAATATAGCATTTGTTTCCACTTCTATATTAATATGATACGAGTATAAATTAACAGGAATGAGGAAAAGTATGGGAAGAATTATCGCAATCGCAAATCAGAAAGGCGGAGTTGGAAAGACAACAACGGCAATCAATCTTTCCGCATGTTTGGCAGAAGCCGAGAAGAGAGTGCTTACCATTGATATGGATCCGCAGGGTAATACCACCAGCGGACTTGGTATAGACAAAAACAATTGTGAAAATACCATTTATCAGCTAATTTTAGGAGAATGCTCTTTTGATGAAGCACTGATTCATACGGAGTTTGAATATCTGGATTTAATTCCGTCAAACGTAAATCTGGCCGGTGCAGAAATCGAATTACTGAATATTGAAAATCGTGAATATGTACTGCACAATGAAATCGAAAAAATCAAAGACAATTATGACTTCATCATTATTGACTGCCCTCCTTCCTTAAATATGTTGACGGTAAATGCCATGACCACCGCCTCAACTGTTTTAGTGCCGATCCAGTGTGAGTATTATGCATTGGAAGGTCTTTCACAGTTGATGTATACGATCAACCTTGTACAGGAACGTCTGAACCCATCTTTACACATGGAAGGTGTCGTATTTACTATGTATGATGCCCGTACAAACCTCTCTCTGCAGGTTGTCGAAAATGTCAAAGAGAATTTGGATACTACAATCTACAAGACCATCATTCCAAGAAATGTACGTCTTGCAGAAGCACCAAGTCATGGAAAACCAATTAACATATACGACAGCAAATCCACAGGTGCAGAAAGCTATCGCTTACTTGCACAAGAAGTAATTGACAGAGAGGACGATTAAACATGGCAGCAAAAAAAGGCGGACTTGGAAAAGGACTGGACTCTCTGCTGGTGAACAAAGTAAATGCAGATCACAGCAGCGATTCAACAATAGTTAAGGAAAAGAGTACAACTACCAAAAAGAAAAGTACAAAAAAAGAAACACCAGACACCATGGTAAAACTTTCCCTGGTAGAACCGAATCGTGAACAGCCACGAAAACATTTTGATGAAGATGGTCTGCTGGAGCTGGCAGAATCCATCAAACAATACGGCATCCTGCAGCCTTTGCTTGTGCAGGAAAAAAGCGGATATTATGAGATTATTGCTGGCGAACGTCGCTGGAGAGCCGCAAAACTGGCGGGGTTAAAAGAAATTCCTGTCATCGTCCGCAATCTGACAGAACAGCAGATTGTCGAAATTTCACTCATTGAAAACATTCAGCGTGAAGATTTGAACCCAATTGAAGAAGCACAGGCATTTCGCAGACTAATGGAAGAATTTCACATGAAACAGGATGAGATTGCAGACCGTGTATCCAAAAGTAGAACTGCTGTCACCAACTCCATGCGTTTACTGAAACTCTCCAAACAGGTACAGCAGATGGTCATTGATGAAATGATCAGCACTGGTCACGCACGCTGTCTGATCAGTATTGAGGATCCAAAATTACAGCATCAGCTGGCACTTCGTATTTTCGATGAAAAACTCAGTGTACGCGAAACAGAAAAACTGGTACGCAAATTATTACAGGAAAACAATGCTCCGCAGAAAAAGATAAACGATCCTGTATTATCTGCCATTTATGCCGACCTGGCAGATCAGATGAAACGAATCTTCGGAACCAAAGTAGAGATTCATCAGCGTAATGACCAAAAAGGTAAAATAGAAATTGAATACTACTCGCAGGATGAATTGAATCGTCTGATTGAACTTATTCAAAGCATCCAGCAGCAGTAACAGCCGCAAAACAGCAACAGCACAGCAACAGCAACAGCAACAGCAACAGCAACAGCAACAGCAACAGCAACAGCAATAAGGTATAGGAGGCATGAGTATGTTAAAGAATATTCTGGTAGGTCAGTCAGGCGGACCGACAGCGGTTATTAATTCATCATTATATGGAGTGATTGAGGAAGGACTTAGAAATAAGGAAAAGATTGGCACTGTGTACGGCATGGTGCATGGAATTGAGGGATTTCTGGCAGGCAATTTCATTAATCTTTCTGAAGTGGCAGATAATGAGCCGATTGATAGATTAAAGATAACACCGGCTTCTTTTCTTGGAAGCTGCAGGTATATGCTTCCAGAAGATTTAGGGGATAAGGTGTATGATAAATTGTTTGATACATTTGCACAGATGAACATTGGATATGTGTTCTATATTGGTGGCAATGATTCGATGGATACAGTGTCAAAATTATCAAGAGTGGCATTATTGAAGAAATCGGACATAAGATTTATAGGTGTACCTAAGACAATTGATAATGATCTTGTTATGACAGATCATACTCCAGGATACGGCTCAACAGCAAAATATGTTGCTTCAACATTAAGAGAAATTATACTTGACGCAACATGTTATGCACATCCGTCTGTGACAATTGTTGAACTTATGGGAAGGCATGCAGGCTGGGTTACAGCGGCATCAGTACTTGCTAGAACAGAGTATAGCAGAAATCCTTATCTTATATATATGCCAGAGCATGCATTTGATATGGAAGAATTCAAGAAGTCACTTAAGGCGGCACTTGAACAGGAAACTGCTGTTGTTGTGTGCGTATCAGAAGGAATTGCGGACAAAGACGGCAGATTCATATGTGAATATGCAGATGCAGCATCGGTTGATGGTTTTGGACATAAGATGCTTACAGGCTGTGGAAAGTATCTTGAAAATTATGTTAAAGCAGAATTTGGAATTAAATGCAGAAGTATTGAGCTTAATCTTCCACAGAGATGCTCATCACTTCTTGCTTCAGCAACAGATATTGATGAAGCCGAAAAAGCAGGAAAGACAGCGGTTGTAGCAGCTCTTGACGGTGAAACTGGAAAAATGATTACGTTTGTAAGAGATGATACTAACGGATATGAGATTAATTACGGACTTGCAGATGTGAACGATATATGCAATAAGGAAAAGAAGTTCCCAGCAGAATGGATAACCGCAGATGGAACAGATATTTCTGATGAGTATATTAAGTATGTAAGACCACTTATTCAGGGAACTAATATTGCGGAGTATTCAGATGGGGTGCCGGTTCATCTGAAGCCTGCTTATTACAGATAACATTAAATATTAAATAAAAATAAAAATGACAGCACGCTATTGACAGCGTGCTGTCATTTTTGTAATATATCAAAGCTACTTAAGAATTTTATTAAAAGAATGGCAGGTTCTGATGCCGTTTTGTTACGAAGGGAGCAGATATGCAGCGAGAGTCACTCCATTGTGGAGAGCTTATAAAGCGTCTTAATGATATTCTTGGAAGATGTTCCAATGAGGAGTTAAGAGCAGATGACATGACATCTTCACAGGTTAAGATGCTTATGATAATTAATGAAACTAAAGATGAATGTATTACGCTTAAGGAGCTTGAGAAGCACTTTGGTGTAGCCCAGGCGACAATAGCGGGAACAGCAGCGAGGCTTGAAAAGAAGGGAATGATAGAAAGCTTCTATGACCCTTCGGATAAAAGAGTCAAGCATGTGAGAATAACAGACAAGGGCAGAACCATGTGCGTTCATGCAGGTAAGGCAATGCATGACAAAGAAAAATGGTTTCTTTCATCGCTTTCTGCTGACGAAAAAGAAGAATTACACCGTCTGTTACAAAAAGTATACGATGATGTGAATAACTGTGAAAGGAAGTGTAAGAAATGTTAAAAACTTTATCAGCATATATTGGTGAGTATAAAAAAGTTTCGATAAAAACGCCAATATATATAATTATTGAAGTGCTTATGGAAATACTTATTCCGTTTGTTACGGCAAGTATTATCGATAAGGGTATTCAGGCGGGAGACATGAGCAAGGTGTTGATGTACGGTGGACTTATGCTTGTGCTTGCATTTATAAGTCTATTTGCTGGAATTCAGGCGGGAAAATATTCGGCTTTGGCATCTACCGGCTTTGCATGTAATTTAAGAGAGGGAATCTATTCGAATATCCAGAATTTCGCATTCTCTAATATAGACAAATACAGCACAGCAGGTCTTATTACCCGTATGACTACTGATGTTACAAATGTGCAGAATGCATATCAGATGATTCTTAGAATTGCGGTAAGAGCACCACTTATGATGATATGTAGTATGGTTATGTGTTTTATTATCAATCCTACATTAAGTTTTATATTTTTAGGTGCGCTTATTCTTCTTGGATTTGTACTTTTCTTTATTATATATAAGGTTACTCCAATATTCACAGAAGGTTTTGCTAAATATGATGATTTAAATGCGAGTGTTCAGGAGAATGTTACAGGAATCAGAGTTGTCAAAGCATTTGTAAGAGAAGACCATGAGAATAAGAAATTCAGTAAGGCTGCCGGGAATCTTTACAAAATATTTGTTAAGGCGGAATCATGGCTTGCATTCAACAATCCTATTATGATGTTTGTTATATACGGAAGTATTATTGCACTTTCATGGTTTGCAGCACATTTTATTACTGATGGAACTATGACAACGGGTAACCTGACATCAATGTTCAGTTATGTTATGAGCATGATGATGTCACTTATGATGCTTTCTATGATATTTGTTATGGTTTCGATGAGTGCAGCGAGTGCAAGACGAATTGCTGAGGTTCTTAATGAGAAGGCTGATATTACTAATCCGGAGAATCCGGTTATGGAAGTATCTGATGGAAGAATTGATTTCAACCATGTGAACTTCACATACAAGAAAGACAGCGACAAGGATGCTCTTGAAGACATAGATATCCATATAAATGCAGGCGAAACAATTGGTATTATAGGCGGAACGGGTTGCGGAAAGTCAAGCTTCGTTAATCTGATAAGCCGTCTGTACGATGTTAAGGATGGTTCTGTATGCGTAGGCGGAATTGATGTAAGAGACTACGACCTTGAAACTCTTCGTAATGAGGTTTCAGTTGTTCTTCAGAAAAATGTGCTTTTCTCAGGAACTATTCTTGATAATTTGAGATGGGGCGATGAAAATGCGTCTGAGGAGGATTGCATAGAAGCCTGCCGTCAGGCCTGTGCAGATGAATTCATTGAGAGAATGCCTGATAAATACAATACATGGATTGAGCAGGGTGGAAGCAATGTTTCCGGTGGTCAGAGACAGAGACTCTGTATCGCAAGAGCGCTACTTAAACGCCCTAAGGTTCTTATTCTTGATGATTCAACAAGTGCTGTTGATACAGCCACAGACGCTAAGATTAAGAAAGCATTTGCAACAAAGATACCAGGAACTACCAAGATTATCGTATCGCAGAGAATTTCAAGTATTCAGGACGCAGACAGAATATTAGTGCTTGAGAATGGCTGTGTGAGTGGTTTTGATACTCATGAAAATCTTGTTGAGAACAATAAGGTTTACCGCGAAATCTACGAGGTCCAGACACAGGGCGGCGGTGATTTTGACGAGGCAGGAGAATAGGAGGCAGCATATGGATAAGAATATTGATATGAAGAATAAGAAGAATAAAGAAAATCCACTTCCTCTTATGAAGAGGCTGCTTGGATATATTTTAAAGAATTACAAGTTTTCGTGTATAGCAGTGCTTGTGTGCATTCTTGTTTCAGCGCTTACAACACTGATAGCAACGCTGTTTATCCAGAAGCTTATTGACAGTTATATTATTCCGCTGACACAGTCAGCAGTACATGATTATGCACCGCTTGCAGGCGCACTTATCAAGCTCGCTGCAGTTCTTATGGTCGGTGTATTATGTTCATATTGCTACAACAGAATTATGGTAAATGTTGGTCAGGGAACTTTAAGGAAGTTGAGATTAGAGCTGTTTACTAATATGGAGTCACTTCCTATTAAGTATTTTGATACTCATGCACACGGCGATATCATGTCAGTATATACTAACGATATCGACACATTAAGACAGCTTATAAGTCAGAGTATACCTCAGGTTATCAATTCATGTATTACACTTATATCTACATTTGTAAGCATGATTGTGCTTGATATTCCGCTTACAATCGTATCGGTTGTGATGGTTGTTATCATGCTTTATGTAACTTCCAAGCTGAGTGCGCTTTCTGGAAAATATTTCATTGAGCAGCAGAAAGATATCGGTAAGGTTAATGCTTATATTGAGGAAATGATGGAAGGACAGAAGGTTGTCAAGGTGTTCTGCCACGAGGATAAGAGTATTGAGCAGTTTAAGGAGATTAACAACAGGCTTCGTGAGAGTGCCAATAACGCTAACATGGTTGCTAATATCACAATGCCTGTTAATGGTAATATAGGTAATATCAGCTATGTATTATGTGCAATAGTTGGTGGTATTCTTGCTCTGAGTGATTTTTCAGGACTTACAATTGGTACACTTGTTGCTTTCTTAAGTTTAAATAAGAGCTTTACACAGCCTGTAACCCAGATAAGCCAGCAGGTGAGCAGTATCGTTATGGCGATGGCTGGTGCCGGAAGAGTATTTGAGTTATGTGATGAGAAGCCGGAGGTTGACGAAGGTTTCGTTGAGCTTGTAAATGTAAGATACAACAAGAACAATGAGCTTATTGAGACTAAAGAAAATACTGAGATGTGGGCATGGAAGAAGCCTGCAAAGGACGGCAGTAGTGCAGAGTACACAAGACTTGCTGGTGATGTAACATTTGACGGAGTTGACTTTGGCTATAATCCGGACAAAATGGTACTTCACGATATTAAAATGTATGCTACACCGGGACAGAAGATTGCATTTGTCGGAAGTACCGGAGCAGGAAAAACTACAATTACTAATCTTATCAACAGGTTCTATGATATTCAGGATGGTAAGATAAGATATGATGGAATTAACATCAACAATATTAAGAAAAATGATTTAAGACGAAGCCTTGGTATCGTTCTTCAGGATACTAACCTCTTTACGGGTACAATTATGGATAATATCAGATACGGAAGGCTTGAGGCGAGTGATGAGGAATGCATCGCAGCAGCAAGACTTGCCAATGCAGATGGATTCATCAAGAGACTTCCGGATGGCTATAATACTGTGCTTCATGGCGGAGGTGCTAATTTAAGCCAGGGACAGAGACAGCTTCTTGCAATTGCAAGAGCAGCGGTAGCAGACCCACCTGTACTTATTCTTGATGAAGCTACTTCATCTATTGATACAAGAACAGAGCGACTTGTTCAGAAGGGTATGGATGCGCTTATGTCAGGAAGAACATCATTTGTTATTGCACACAGACTTTCTACAGTCCGCAATGCAGACTGTATTATGGTTATGGAACAGGGAAGAATTATCGAGCGTGGAACGCACGACCAGCTCATGGAAGAGAAGGGCAGATATTATCAGTTGTATACTGGTAAGAGTATATCAGCGTAGAGACAGAAACAAAAAAGCAGGTGAGGAAATTCCCTACCTGCTTTTTATTATGTAATAAAATTATTATTATGCATTAATATTAAGATGTCTTGGAAGACCGTCTACCATGATTGGTGAAAGCTCAGCCTGGATAAGTGGTCTGATGTAGTGGATGAGGTCGTCTGTTACGAAGTCATCATCTGTAATCCACTCAAGAGGAACTTTCTTCTCGATGTTAGCAATCTGGTGAACATCATTAGTCTCTGTGATGCACATATATGGATCATCAGAAACTCTCTTAAGAACAACAACCTTACCTGTCTCGCCTTCAAATGCAGCCTTAACAGCAGCACCACCAACGTTGTATGCTTCTGTGATATCTGTACGGCTTGTCATATGAGCTGCACAACGCTGAAGTGTTGAAAGTTCGATAGCACGAGTCTTGATGCCAAGTTCAGCACCAATCTTGTTAGCAAGGAATTTAGCTGAACCAGCAAGCTGCTTGTGGCCAAATGCATCTACGAATTCTACATGTTCTGAAAGCTCGAATACATATCTTCCGTCAGCAACCTTAATACCTTCCGAAACAGCAATAACCATTGAACGGCCCTTAGCTGCAATTTCTTTAACTCTTGCCATGAAATGGTCGATATCAAATACTTTCTCTGGAAGGTAGATAAGGTCTACACCTTCGCAGTCATCACTCTTTGCAAGAGCAGCAGCGGCTGTAAGCCATCCGGCGTTACGTCCCATAATCTCTACAATAGTAACTGTAGGATAATCATATACAAGACCATCTCTGATGATTTCCTTCATAGTAGCTGCAATAAACTTGGCAGCTGAACCAAATCCTGGTGTGTGGTCTGTAACAGCTAAGTCATTATCAATAGTCTTAGGTACGCCCATAAACTTAATGTCACTTCCAGTAACAATTGCGTAATCAGATAACTTCTTGATAGTATCCATTGAGTCGTTACCACCAATATAGAAGAAATACTTGATATCAAGATCGTTAAGAATCTTGAAAATCTTGTCAAATGTTTCTCTGTCTTCGCTTATCTCAGGAAGCTTGTATCTGCATGAACCAAGATAAGATGAAGGTGTTCTCTTTAATAAATCAATATCCATTGTTGAGTTAATCTTCTCTGAAAGGTCAACATACTGACCATCAAGAAGTCCCTTAATACCGTGGAGCATACCATAAACTTTCTTAGCTCCTCTGTCTATGGCTGTCTTATATACCCCAGCAAGACTTGAGTTGATAACAGAAGTAGGTCCTCCTGACTGTCCAACTATAACATTACCATCCATATTATATTCTCCTCCGAATCATATTTCTGCATAAAAATGCAAGTGATTATGTGCATAGTTTAGCACAATTTCTATAATCATACAACTTAAATGTTGAATATATTAATAATTATATTTATGCAAATGTACAGGCATTTATGATATAATCGTTTCCGGGTGTTTTTAATGCCGTATACACAAGTAGGCGTGTCTGTGTGGGCAGGCAGGAATGGAGAACTATATGTCGGTAAAGATTAATTCTTATAAAGGAAGAAGCATTAGACCAGTGTACAAGGCGAGAATTAAGAAGGATGAATATTCTAATGCGATAGACAGGATATGTAATAGATATAAGTTAGGACACATTAAGCAGAATGAGTCTGGCAGGGAATATAAGAACAGGATGAATAAGCTGTTTTCAGATGATGTAATACAGAGTATGAAGAAATATTCGCACCATGGACGGACCAGCCTTTTCGGGCACAGCATACATGTTTCTTATTATAATTATCTTGTGTGTAAGAAATTACATCTTGATGAGAGGGCAGGAGCTAAGGCAGGACTTTTACATGATTTGTTCCTGTATGACTGGCACAAGTATTCGCCAGAGAAGGGTGAGAGACTTCATGGTTTTGAGCATCCTACAAAGGCCCTTAAGAATGCAGGAAAGTATTTTGATATAACAGAAAAAGAGGGAGACATGATTGCAAAGCATATGTTTCCATTGACAGTTACACCACCTAAATATAAAGAAACATTTGTTATTGTACTTGTAGATAAATTCTGCAGCTTTAATGAGGTGCTGGATGATTTCATACACAGAAAGTTCTGTGGGGCAAAGGATACAAGAATTAAATGGTTTGGTGCAGGTAAGGGAGAGAAGCGATGAAATATTTAAGTGAAGAGCAGAATAAATGCTTTGTGGGAACGGGAGAACTTAATAAAGCTGGTGATAGTCTGGCTGTTTTTCTTGACAAATACGACCCTGATAAATATCAGAATCCATGCAACACTGTGGATACGCTTGTATTTACAAAGGAAGATTCACAGGTTAAGAGGATTCTTCTTATAAAAAGAGGCAATCATCCATGTATTGGATTGTGGGCGTGTCCGGGAGGCTTTGTTGAGTTTAAAGAGAATCTATATGATGCGGCTTTAAGAGAGCTTCAGGAGGAAACTGGTCTGCATGATATTGAAGCAGAACAGCTTAAATCATATGGCGATTATGACCGTGACCCAAGAACAAGGATTATTACAACAGCATTTGTTGCATTGATAGATGAAGGCAGCCAGAAAGCACAGGCTGGTGATGACGCAAGAGAGGCCGGATGGTTTGATATATCAGATGAGCTGGTTAATAAGACGGAGGATAAGTCACTTGTTAAGGAAGAATGGCTGTGCAGGCTGTCCAATGCAGATAAGAATATTAATATCTGTGCAAGAGTGGGAGTTACCTATAGAAGAGGTATTCTTAAGAACCGCACATATAAGGTTGTTGACGGCGATGGGCTGGCAGCAGACCATGCGGCTATTATACTGGAAGGATATCATCATGTTAAGGAGGCACTTAACGCATGAGCGAGAAGATAAAGAAGAACGAGAAAGCTAAGAAGCAGACATGGAGGGCTGGCAATATGCTCTATCCTGTGCCGGCTGTTATGGTAAGCTGTGCAAGAAAAGGAGAGAAGCCTAATATTATCACGGTTGCATGGGCAGGAACTGTATGCTCTGATCCGGCGATGGTTTCGATATCTGTAAGAAAAGAACGCTACAGCCATGACATTATTAAGGAAACAGGAGAATTCGTTATTAATCTTACAACAAGAAAGCTTGCGAGAGCCACTGATTATTGTGGAGTAAAATCTGGCAGGGACGTTGACAAATTTGCAGATATGCATCTTACAGCAGCACCGTCAGTTAAGATTGAAGCTCCAGCAATTGCAGAAAGCCCTGTCAATATCGAATGTAAGGTTAAGCAGGTGTTAGAGCTTGGAAGCCACGATATGTTTATAGCAGAGGTTATGGCTGTAAATGTAGATGAAAGCCTGTTAGATGAGAAGGGAACACTGCATTTGTCAGATGCAGACCTTATTGCATATTCGCATGGAAGATATTATGGACTTGGTGATTTCATAGGTAAGTTCGGATATTCTGTGCAGAAGCCTTCTAAGTCAAAATCTTCCAGAAAGAAAAAATAGGGTTTACAAACCAAATATCATATGTTAGTATAAATGTTACGAAATTGTTACAAAGATATTACAAGAAGATGACTATATATTAACACAATATTTGGAGGACATTATGGAACGCTTGTCAAGATATGGCAGACGAATGAGAATAACACTCATTAAGACAATGACGGTTGCCTGTTTTGTATGTATTATTGCTATTCCATTTTTATCAAAGAATTTATTAAAGACGGAAGCTAATTATTACAGTATTACAATTAATGGAATCAAGGTTGGAGCAGCTAATACGGAAGAAGAAGTTATTGTTGCTCTGGCATCAGCAAGGCAGGAGCTGAGTGCACAGTATGAAGAAATCGTGTACATGGATCCTGATATAGAGATTGCCAAAGAGAATAAAACAGTTGCACAGAGAATGAGTGTGGACGAGCTGTCTGGTGCAATATACAGTTACATGTTTGATAATGTTATGGATGTTGATTTCCATATGAATTATACAGTAAGACTTGGTGATTTCGTTGTAACATTGGAATCGAAGGATGCAGTTGTTTCTTTATTTGAGAAGCTTATTGCCAAATATGATCCCAACAATGCTTTTACAGTATCACTTGATACAGTTGATGCAGCGACAGGTACTTATGGAATAAGTGTAAATGAAAAGGCCACAGAAACTACAGCAGCAGAGATTGTATCCTCAGCAATTAGTGGTACAGCGATTTCGCAAGACGGAGAGACAGTGGTTAATGGAGATGGTCTTACTGGAATTGGATTTGATGTTGACGTAGTTGTTGTGGAAGTTCCTACGGATAATGCAACTGTAACATCAGTAAATGACGCTTATGAGAGCATTACTAAAGAACATGAAGAAAAGACAGTATATACAGTTGAAGCTGGAGATACATTATCTGTTATTGCACAGAATAATGGACTTACAATGTCACAGCTTCTTGAGCTTAATTCTAATCTTACAGAGGACAGTATAATTGCACCTGGCGATTCAATAGTTATTACTGTTCCTAAATCAGAGTTAGCAGTTATTACAACTTATCAGATGACTTATGAAGAAGATTATGAAGCAGAGCCTAATTATGAGGATGACAACACTAATTACAGAGGAACTAATACAGTTATTTCTGAAGGAACCGTTGGTCACAGATCTGTTATAGCAGAAGTTACCTATGCTAATGGTAATGAAACAGGCAGAACATATGTTAAGGAGACTATTATTAAAGAATCCGTTCCGAAGACTATTGCAGTCGGAACACTAACACCTCCAACATATTTAAGACCGATATCAGGAGGAACATTATCATCTGAATTTGGTTACAGATGGGGAAGTTTCCACAAGGGTGTTGACTGGTATGTTCCGCAGGGTACAACAGTTACAGCAGCAGCAGCAGGAACTGTAACAAGAGCAGGATGGTTTGCTGATTATGGATATTGTGTAGATATAACACACAGTAACGGAACAATGACAAGATATGCTCATCTTAGTTCTATAAATGTAAGAGTTGGACAGAGTGTATCACAGGGGCAGGCTATTGCAGCATCAGGTAATACAGGCTACAGTACCGGACCACATCTTCATTTTGAAATATGGGTTGGAGGAACTGCTGTGAATCCGCTGAATTACGTTAATAAGAATTAATAAATATTGAATAGGCTGCCCTGTTAAGGACAGCCTTTATTATGTAACTAAATGCATTTTAAATGCATATAATAAAATAAGGGTGAAATTGCCATATTTTTTATAAATGTATTTTCGGAGAAAATCTTTACAAATCAAAGTTCTGTGATATACTTTATAAGATGTGACTATTATGTTTAGAGGTGCTATATGGAACAATATGTTGTCAAGGGTGGAGTGCCACTCAGAGGAAAAGTTTCCATTGGTGGTGCGAAGAATGCAGCTTTAGGTATTCTTGCAGCAGCAATTATGACAGATGATACTGTAACAATTGAAAATGTACCTAATGTTAGAGACACAAGAGTTTTACTTCAGGCTATAGAAGGAATTGGTGCTAAGGTTAAGTATGTTTATAACAATTCCGTTCAGATAAATGGTGGTTCAATCTGTGATACCAATGTAGAATATGATTATATAAGAAAGATAAGAGCATCTTACTATCTGTTAGGTGCTTTACTTGGCAAGTACAATGAGGCTCATGTTGCACTCCCAGGAGGATGCAATATCGGAAGCCGTCCAATTGACCAGCATATCAAGGGCTTTAAGGCACTTGGTGCGGATGTTGGTATAGATTGTGGAGTTGTACATGCAAAGGCAGAGAAACTTACAGGAGCTCATGTTTATTTTGATGTTGTAACAGTTGGTGCAACAATTAATCTTATGATGGCTTCATGTATGGCAGAGGGAGACACTATTCTGGAAAATGCGGCTAAGGAACCGCATATAGTTGATGTAGCGAATTTCCTTAATTCTATGGGTGCTAACATTAAAGGTGCAGGAACTGATGTAATCCGTATCAAAGGCGTTAAGAGACTTCACGGATGTACTTATTCTATTATTCCGGATCAGATTGAGGCCGGAACATTTATGATGGCAGCAGCAGCTACACATGGTGATGTTGTTATTCAGGATATTATTCCTAAGCATATGGAATCAATATCTGCAAAGTTAATTGAGATGGGATGCAGGATTGAGGAAGGTGATGACAGCTTAAGAGTTATAGCAGAGGGCTGTACACTTAGGAGTACTAATGTTAAGACTTTGCCATATCCTGGATTTCCAACGGATATGCAGCCACAGATTTCAGTTGTACTTGCACTTGCTGAAGGTTCAAGTATGGTGACTGAGAGCATATTTGAGAACAGATTCAAATATGTAGATGAGCTTGGAAGAATGGGTGCCAAGATTAAGGTTGAGGGTAACACAGCCTATATTGAAGGTGTTAAAAGTTTTTGTGGTGTGCAGCTTAATGCTCCAGATTTAAGAGCTGGTGCGGCACTTGTTATTGCTGCGCTCGCAGCAGATGGTATATCAGAGATTGATGATATTGAGTATATCCAGAGAGGTTATGAGGATTTTGAAGGAAAGATTACTAACCTTGGTGGAATTATTAAAAGAGTTGATTCAGAGAGAGAACTTCAGAAGTTCAGGCTCAAGATAGGTTAATTGCAGGCTGTAGCGGATATTTCGTTACAGCTGTTTTAATTTATATTTAATAAAATTAATACATTTGTAATGTTACAAATATCCCTGTATATGGTAGTATTGAGAGGAAAAGGGGTTAATTATGAAGCTAAAGAATAAGTTGTATATTTCTTTTTGTATTATGGTTATACTTCCTGTGCTGCTGAGTGGTCTTGCTCTGGGAGGTCTGTATTGTGTACAGAAGGAAAGCATTGAGAGAACATATAATGTAGATGACGGAGCAATTTTTGTCGGCGTATATTCACCTATAATACTTTTTGGAAAGATTACTGACAGCATATACAAGGATATGAAGATGGAGGTTGATACCTCGCCGGAGCAGTTTACTAATAAGGAATATCTTGATGAATTATCAGGAGAGTTATCATCTAAGATGTCCTGTCTTGTTGTAAGAAGGAATGGAATTATTATATATAATTCAACGGAAGCACCAGACAGCGAAATTGTAAAGATTCTTCCTGATTATTCTGCTGATGAAGAGAATGTTTCTGATGTTGGGACTTACAAGGGTGGAGAGTACCAGAGTCTTATAAAACAGCTTAATTTTAAAGATTCAGAAGATAATTTTTACAGCGTGTCAATTGTTACTTCATTGAAACAGATTCTTCCACAGGTTAAGACATTTATAATGCAGGTTATATTTGTTATAATTATGGTGTTAATTATTACAAGTCTTGGACTTACTCTGTGGATATACAGTTCTATTGTTAAGCCACTTAATAAGCTGAAGCTTGCAACTGATAATATTAAAGAAGGCAATATGGATTTCGAGATGCCAAAGGTATCTAATAATGAAATCGGAGATGTATGCCGGGATTTTGAGGAGATGAGAGTCGTACTTAAGCAGAGTGCGGAGGATAAGATTAAATCTGATGCCGAGGAAAAGGAGCTTATTAGAAATATTTCACATGACTTAAAGACACCGCTTACGGCTATTAAAGGATATGTGGAAGGCTTGCGTGACGGAATTGCCAACACGCCTGAAAAGCAGGCTAAGTATATCCAGACTATTGCTAACAAGGTTAATGATATGGACAAGCTGATTGATGAGCTTACTATATATTCAAGGCTTGATACTAACAGGGTTCCATATACATTTGTAAGATGTAATGTAAGTGACTATTTTGGAGACTGTTGTGAAGAGATAGGCACTGAGCTTGAGGCAAGCCAGATTGAACTGGAATATAATGACCATCTTACTGAGCCGGCATATATGAATGTTGATCCGGAGCAGCTAAAGAGGGTTGTTAATAATATTATAAGTAACTCGGTTAAGTATATGGCTGAGGGACGACAGGGAAAGATTAAGATTGACCTGTACGATGAAGGCGACTACATTCATGCAATATTCTCAGATAACGGTATTGGCATTGCAGCTAAAGATGTTGAGAGAATATTTGAGCGTTTCTATAGAACTGATGAATCAAGAAACAGCAAGCATGGTGGAAGTGGTATAGGCCTTGCAATTGTTAAGAAGATTGTTGAGGACCACAAAGGAAAAATATGGGCAGAGAGTGTAGAGGGCGAAGGCACGACCATGCATCTTAATCTGCTTAAAGCAAAGGATGAAGAGAATCCTGAGAATGCATAATGAAACTACACGAAAGGGGACTGGCTATGAGCAAGATATTAATTGTAGAAGATGAAGAGAGTATTGCAGATATTGAGAAGGATTACCTTGAACTTAACGGATATGAGGTTGAGGTATGTAATGATGGAACAAGTGGCCTTGCGGCTGCACTGCATGAGGATATTGATATGTGTATCCTTGATATCATGCTTCCCGGAACTGATGGTTTCGAGATATGCAAGCAGGTAAGAGAAGTTAAGGATATCCCTATTATCATGGTATCTGCCAAGAAGGAAGATATTGATAAGATAAGAGGACTTGGAGTTGGTGCGGATGATTACATGACCAAGCCATTCAGCCCTAGTGAGCTTGTTGCAAGAGTAAAGGCACATCTTGCAAGATATGACAGACTTGTAAGTAATTCTAAGAACAATAACAATATTATTGAAATCAGAGGAATAAAGATTGATAAGACAGCAAGAAGAGTATTTGTTAATGGTGAGGAGAAGCCTTTTACAACAAAGGAATTCGACCTTCTTACGTTCCTTGCAGAGAATCCTAACCATGTCTTCACTAAGGAAGAACTTTTCAAGGAAATCTGGGATATGGATTCAATCGGTGACATCGCAACTGTAACAGTCCACATCAAGAAAATCAGAGAGAAGATTGAGCTTGATACAAGCAAGCCTCAGTATATTGAGACTATATGGGGTGTGGGATACCGCTTTAAAATGTAAAAGATTAAACTTACAGACTATGCCATATTGCATGCTGATTTTGAAAACATACTAATTGACCAATGATATGTAGGTTATTGGACGCAGGCTGTAAATGGTTGGACTTTATCAGCAAAATATTGGACGGTACGTCCACGAATTACATATAAAAGTCCGAAAGTGAAAAATGCAACGTGTCATCAAAGCAAAAACTCAGGTGCAACACTGTAAGTTTTGTTATCAACAGTAAGTGAAACAGCGCACAGCGCAATCTGATTTCTTTTAAGTGCCACTGCTTTAACGGCGTTATCCATGCCGCAATCAGCAGTGGCATACTTATAATCTCCAACAAGCGGGTTCCTGCGGCTTGCAAACTGTACTCTTATCTGGTGATGTCTGCCGGTAATCAGATGTATTCTTACATGCGTAATGTCTTTAACTTCATCATAAGATATCACTTCATATTCAAGCTTTGAAAGCTTTGCTTCTTTATCATTAGTGGCGGCGTCGGATGGAACAACTGCTGATGTGTTCGTTCTTCCGTCTTTTTTTAGATAATCCACAAAAGTTCCTTTTGGTTCGGATAGTTTTCCACATATTAAAGCTTCATATTGTTTATTAAATCCGCCTTCCTTCTGCATAAGTGTGGAATACTTTGCTGCTGCAGACTTATTCTTTGCAATAAGCACAAGTCCCGAAACCGGCCGGTCAAGGCGGTTGATTATTGCTGCATATGCAGGCTTTCCCTGTGAAGCGTTGTAAGTCATAACTTCGCTTACAAGGTCCAAATCAAATCCTTTCGCACCCTGGGATAGCTGTCCGGCCGGTTTATTCACTATAATAATGTCTTTGGTTTCGTGTATTATATTAAGCATTGTTTTGTCCTTTTTATGTTTTTATTAAGAATACATGCGTTTTGATAATTAATCAACAACATTCGGCGAATAAATGTCACCACCGCGCACACACTAATTAAACGATAAGTATTAGCAGGTGTGAGGTGGCATATGGGTGAAAATGTGTGGGATTTCAGGAAGCGGCTGACATTGCTTGTTGGCAGTGCTGTTATTATTGCGGTGGTTTTCTTTATATTCAAGGTGCTTTTTTATTATGTGTGGCCGTTCATGCTTGCATTCTGTTTTGCGGTGCTGCTTCAGAAGCCGATAGTGGGGTTGGCGAAACTTTTAAGGGAGAAAAAGACGCTTGCTGCGAGTATAGTTGTAACAATGGTAACGCTTATTATTCTTTCAGTGCTGTTGTATGTCGGTTATATGGCGTTTCGCGAACTTAAAGATTTCATAGCTAATTTTGATGAGAATATTAACAGCCTTGATGGGCAGTTTAAGCTTGTATGCTGCCGTATTGATGGCTGGATTAAGTTAAAAGAAGGCTGCAGTTACGCATTTTTTGAAAAATGTAAAGGGATAATTATAGATGGAGACGGACAGCAGATGTTCTTTACAATTATGAGAAAACATTCTGTTCCGGTTATAACATGGTGTATTATGGCGGTTGCTGGACTTGTGGTGTGCTTTATTGGAACGATATATGCGGCGGCTGGAATTGAGAAGTACAGAATCTGGCGGGAGAACACTATATTTAAGGACGAAGTCGGGGCGGTGCATGTGGGACTTCGTAATTTGATAAATGTATATTTCAAGGTGCAGCTTATTATAATGTCGATAAATATTGTGGTGTGTTCAACAGCATTTTTAATGATAGGCAATCCATATGCGATTCTTCTTGGTGTGCTGACTGGGATTATTGACGCACTTCCGATATTTGGTACGGGAACGGTACTGATACCGTGGGCTGTGGGAAGCCTGCTTTTCGGACATGTGAAAAATGCAGTGATTCTTGTGGTATTGTATATTGTCACATATTTTGTGAGGGAGATTATGGAGTCAAAATGTATGGGCGACAGAATGGGAATTGCGCCATTTACAATGCTTGCGGTTATATATATCGGGATACTTGTGTATGGAGTTACGGGATTTATTCTTGGCCCAATATCATATTGTATAATAAAAGCACTTGTTCTTTACTTGAAAAGCATTTTAGAACATGATAAACTCTAGTGGTGCCGTCAATGGCAGGCGGACAATGCGAAGCAGCATTCGCATCAGGCTCCGTATGAAACGGGCCTGTAATGTCATAGAAAGAGGTTTATTATGGCAGAAGATAAGAAATTAGTAGAAGCGATTACATCCATGAAAGAGGATTTCGCTCAGTGGTACACAGATGTGTGTAAGAAGGCAGAGCTTATGTCTTACTCAAGCGTCAAGGGATGCATGATTTTTAAGCCGGCTGGATATGCAATCTGGGAGAATATTCGTAATGAAGTCGACAGAAGATTCAAGGCAGCAGGAGTTGAGAATGTTTACCTTCCAATATTCATTCCTGAAAGTCTTCTTGAGGTTGAGAAGGATCATGTAGAAGGATTTGCACCAGAGGTAGCATGGGTTACTCATGGCGGACTTAATCCACTTCAGGAAAGAATGTGTGTAAGACCTACATCAGAGACACTTTTCTGTGATTTCTATAAAGATGAGATACAGTCATACAGGGATTTACCAAAGGTATATAACCAGTGGTGTTCAGTTGTAAGATGGGAGAAGGAGACAAGACCATTCCTTCGTTCAAGAGAGTTCTTATGGCAGGAGGGACATACTGCACATGCTACAGCTGAGGAGGCAGAGGCACGTACACAGCAGATGCTTAACCTCTATGCAGATTTCTGTGAGGAAGTTCTTGCAATTCCTGTAATCAAGGGGCGTAAGACTGATAAGGAGAAGTTCGCAGGTGCAGAGGCTACTTATACAATTGAGGCGCTTATGCATGATGGTAAGGCTTTACAGTCAGGCACAAGCCATAACTTTGGTGATGGATTTGCCAAAGCATTTGGCATCCAGTACACAGACAAGGATAATAAGTTAAAATATGTTCACCAGACTTCATGGGGAATCACAACAAGACTTATTGGTGCTGTTATTATGACTCACGGTGATGATTCAGGACTTGTGCTTCCACCTAAGGTTGCACCTGTTCAGGTTGATGTTATTCCTATTATGCAGAAGAAGGCAGGCGTTCTTGATAAGGCTTATGAAGTTGGCCAGGCTCTTAAGGCAGCAGGACTCCGTGTTAAGGTTGATGATTCAGATAAGAATCCTGGCTGGAAGTTCTCTGAGCAGGAGATGCGTGGTATCCCTGTAAGAGTTGAGATGGGACCAAGAGATATCGAGGCTAATCAGGCTGTTATTGTTCGTCGTGATACAAGAGAGAAGATTACTGTATCTATCGATGAGCTTGCAGACAGAATTCCAGAAATTCTTGATACTATCCAGAAGGATATGCTTGAGAGAGCAAGAGCTCACAGAGAAGCTCATACATATACAGCTCTTAATTATGATGAATTCAAGGATACAGCAGCTAATAAGGCTGGATTCATCAAGGCTATGTGGTGTGGAGACCAGGCTTGTGAGGACAAGATTAAGGAAGATACTACATGTACATCAAGATGTATGCCATTTGCACAGGAGAAGTTAAGTGATGTGTGCGTATGCTGTGGTAAGCCGGCTAAGGCTATGGTTTACTGGGGTAAGGCATATTAATTCTAAGAAGTATTAATTATAATAACCCTCATCGGATTTGCCAGAAGGCATCCGGTGAGGGTTATTTTATGATTATATTATTTGATATGTTCAATCATTGCAATAAGAGTAGTTTTATCATTGAGCTTAGGGTTCTCTATAACGATATCAAGCAGGGATTTCAGTGTTTCACCGATTTCGTGTCCCTGAAGGCCATATTCAATAAGGTCATTGCCTGATATGTCGAGGTCTTTTATTGTAAAACAGTCACCGCGTGCAAGAATATCTGTTCCAAGACGCTTTAATGTGAGAAGATGCTTTACCTTCGCCGGATTACTTATTCCTGTGATGTCTTCAGATGCCTGGATTACAGCAATCATAAGCTCATGCCACAGAGGCAGGAAATCTCTGCCATACTTATTAAGGGCAGTACGAACAGCCGGCTCAGTTTCTTCTATATCCATCTTTGATAATTCAACAAGCTTAGATACTGTGTCAACTGTCTTGTTATCCAGCTTAAGTGCACGGAGAGTCTTAGCTGCTTCATCAGGTGTAGAAGTTATGAAAAGTGCAGCGTAGCGTAAGTATATATTATCAGGTGTATGTTGTAATGTTGCAAGTATTTTGCGCTTGTAGCGGCTCTTTAGAGCATTGTCAATTACCGGGAGTATTGGGGCAAAAAGTCCTGCTTCTGAATATTCTGCAACATAATCGGGATGTGCAGACATAAGTGTTTTGCCAAGCTCTACATGCACACGCTCCATGCTTATTTTGTTGATTGATGGGGCAAGCTTTTTAATTGCATTCCATGTTGCTTCATCAATGGTAAAGCCAAGCTGTGCAGAAAATCTTATGGCACGCATCATTCGCAGAGCGTCCTCTGTAAATCTTAATTCTGGTTCACCAACGCAGCGTATTATTTTTGCATCCAAATCATCAAGACCGTTAAATTCATCAACAAATCCATCAGTGTCGTTGTATGCCATGGCATTTATTGTAAAATCACGGCGGCACAGGTCATCAACAAGCCTGTCTGAAAATTCTACAGACTTCGGATGCCTGCCATCCTCGTATTCGCCATCAATACGATAAGTAGTAACTTCATAACCTGTTTTATTGACCATTACTGTTACAGTACCGTGAACGATTCCTGTATCAATAGTTCTTTTAAAGAAAGTTTTTATCTGAGCTGGGACGGCAGAAGTGGTTATATCCCAGTCATCTGGGTTTCGGCCAAGGATACTGTCTCGTATACAGCCGCCAACAGCATAGGCTTTAAAGCCGTGTTCTTCTATTGTATGTATGATATTTCTGACTGCTTCAGGCATGTCTATGGTGTAATTCTCAGGCATAATATCCCCCTGCTATTAATAATTTAGTTAAAATGTGAAACTCACATCTATGTATTATAAGAAAAAAATACATTTTCATCAAGATAATGATTATGTTAATTCAAAGGAATATAGGCACGGTTAATTTCATAAGATATGGCAGACGTAGGTGTGTGAGCAGAAGACGTCTGTATCAAGTACAGAAACGGGGGAGATTATGAACGATAAATCATTGGAATGTCTTAAGGCTTATGATATGCAGGTTAAGAAGATGATTAAGGGGCGTGGAGGGGTAATTCTGTTTACTGATGCGGGATGCCGGCTTTTTCTTGAATGTACAAGAAATGATGGGTTTTATTACCGCGACGAGGCTGTGACTAATGCAGTCTGTAAGGCTGGATTTGAAAGTGTTGATACATATATAAGAAATAAGGATGGCGGGTTATTCACCATTGGTGATGACGGACGTAAATATGTCGTGAAGAACTGGTTTGGAGGAAGAGAATGTGATGTAAAATCTGTAGATGATGTAACTGAGGCGGTAAGAACGCTGGCAAGATTACACATTTGTTTAAATGTGGTATCTTCCAAAGGCATTAAATATGTCCGTGATGATGCAGGACAGAATATCATGAGGCAGTGGGAGTGCATGGCGCTTGCTGAGATGGAGGCTGAGTGTCAGAATGCGGAGCTGATTGCGAGCGAGAGCTGCGGACAGAATATATATGTGAAGTTTGATAAAGGAACTGGAATCAGGCAGAATTTTGACAGGCATACGAAAGAGATAAAGAAGGCTGCCAATTATATGAGGGGCAAGAAGAAAAAGAATGAATTTGAACAGATTGCACTTGCTGCGATAGATGGATTTTACAGGGAGGCACTTGCCGCCAGTGAGTTGGTACAATCTAAGATGTTTGATGAAAGATTTGACCGGATGGAGCAGACTAATGAGCTTATTCATGGAAGCTACAATTATCATAACATTTTTCTTGATGTTGGAATCGGAGGTGATGCAGTTACTAATTTTGAGAAATGTCACAATGACTGTCAGGTTGTGGACCTTTATCAGTTTCTCAGGAAGGTTATGGAGAAACACGATTGGGATATTAATGTTGCATACAGGCTTGTGGATGAATATGACCGTTGTAAGCCGCTTGACGATACTGACATTGAGATGCTCGTTGCCTTGCTTAGTTTTCCAGAGAAATTCTGGAAGATAATTAACCAGTATTATAATGCGGGAAAGGCGTGGGTTCCAGCTAAGAATATAGATAAATTAAAAACTGTTATAGCACAAAACAGACACAGGAGAGAATTAATTGATAAAATGTGCGGTCTGTGATAAAATCGGAAGATGCGAGGGTATAAGTTTCGCGGATTGGATATACTACGAAGAGGAGATAATTAATTATGAATATTTCATTTTCACCACCGGATATAACAGAGGAAGAGATTCAGGCAGTTGCCGAAGCACTCAGATCGGGATGGATTACAACAGGTCCAAGAACTAAAGAGTTTGAAAGAAATATTGCTAAGTTTGTAGGATGTAACAGGGCGGCATGTCTTAATTCAGCTACAGCATGTCTTGAGACTGCACTCCGTTTACTTGGAATAGGCGAGGGCGATGAGGTTATCGTGCCGGCTTATACTTATACTGCATCTGCAAGTGTTGTTGCACATGTTAATGCAAAGCTTGTGCTTATAGATGTAGAAAAGGGCACATATCATCTTGATTATGATGCACTTGAGGCTGCAATTAATGAGAATACCAAGGCAGTCATACCTGTAGATATTGGCGGGGTTATGGTGGATTATGACAGGATAAGAAACATTGTAGAGAGTAAGAAGGATATATTCAAGCCAGGGAATGAATTACAGGAAGCAATCGGAAGAGTAGCTATAGTTGCTGACTCTGCACATGGGTTCGGTGCAAGTGAGGGTGGCGTTATGAGCGGTATGAAGGCTGATTTCACAAGCTTTTCGTTCCACGCAGTTAAGAACCTTACAACAGCAGAAGGCGGAGCTCTTACATGGAGAAGTGTTCCTGGGGTTGATGATGAGGATATCTATAAGCAGATAATGCTTTTCTCACTTCACGGTCAGTCTAAGGATGCGCTTGCAAAGACTAAGCTTGGTGCATGGGAATATGATATCAAAGGAACTTATTACAAATGTAATATGACTGATATCATGGCTTCTATTGGACTGGTGCAGCTAGAAAGATATCCGGGACTTCTTAAGAGAAGAAGAGATATTATTGAGAGATACACACAAGGGATTGCAGCCGATGATGTGGATATTATGAAGCATTTTACAGATGAATATACTTCAAGTGGTCATCTGTATCTTGTAAGACTTCTTGGAAAGGATGTTGAGGAGCGTAATGCACTGATTACAAGACTTGCCGAGGCAGGTGTAGCAACTAATGTACATTTTAAGCCGCTTCCAATGCATACAGCATATAAGAACATGGGATTTGATATTAAGGATTTCCCACATTCATATAATATGTACCATAACGAGATAACACTTCCACTGCACACATGTCTGACAGATGAGCAGGTTGAATATGTTATCGAACAGTTTAACAGATTGAAATAATCGGACATGTATTACTGATTATTTATCAATATTTAAGAGGGGATTGATACGATGGAATTAAGACCATGGCGACTTCTTCCTGATGAGATGAGAACTAAGGAAGTCAGAAAATACTACAATATACTTATGAAGCACAGAATGTGGCTTAAGGTGAAGAGAGCATTTGATGTGGTTGTTGCAGGCATTATGCTGGCAGTCCTAATTATTCCAATGGGTATAATTGCACTTGCAATAAGACTGGACTCACCGGGGCCAGTGTTTTTCAGACAGGCAAGGGTAACACAGTACGGAAAGATTTTCCGTATATATAAGTTCAGAACTATGGTGGATAACGCAAGCAAGTTAGGTGCTGCTGTAACTGTAGATAATGATTCAAGAATTACTAAGGTTGGGGCATTTTTACGCAAGTACAGAATGGATGAGTTTCCTCAGCTTTTTAATATACTTGCCGGTGATATGACTCTTGTTGGAACAAGACCAGAGGTTCCTAAGTATGTTAAGAAGTACACTAAGGAGATGTATGCGACACTTCTTCTTCCTGCCGGACTAACATCAAGGACAAGCATTGCCTATAAGGATGAGGACAAGCTTCTTGGCAAGGCTGTTGATGAAGAAAGCACTGATAATATATATATTAATGAAGTGTTACCAGCAAAGATGCGTTATAACCTTGAGAGTATGAAACATTTTGGCGTGCAGGCGGATGCATCTGTATTATGGGATACATTTACATCTGTTGTTGGCAGTGAAAGAATGACTATTAAGAAGTAGGTAGATTATGTTTATTACGATTGCCGTTATTGCATATAACGAGGAGAATACGATAAAGAATATTCTTGATGACATAAGCAGACAGGATTATGACCATAATTTTATGGAGGTTGTACTTGTTGATTCGGCATCAACTGATGGAACTAAGGCTGTTATGCAGAAGTTCGCAGATGAGAATAAGATGGGAGCAAGACAGATAGTTGTGCTTGATAATCCTAAGAAGACACTTCCGTGCGGATGGAACGTGCTGCTTGATAATTATACAGGGGAAGCTGTTATAAGAGTCGATGCGCATGCACATATTCCAGAAGATTTCGTCAGCAAGAATGTTAAAGTTTTAGAAGAAGGCGAGATGGTTGTTGGTGGTGTCCGGCCTAATATAGTTGATGAAGAGACACCATGGAAGGATACACTTCTTCTTGCCGAGAGTTCTATGTTTGGTTCAAGCATAGCACCATACCGTAATGGTGGTAATGGAACAGGAGAAAAGATATATATGAAATCATTGTTCCATGCTGCATATAGAAGAGAGGTTTTTGATAAAATCGGACATTATAATGAGGCTCTTGCGAGAACTGAGGATAATGAAATTCATTACCGTATGAGAAAAGCAGGGTTTAAATTAAGGTTCTGTCCGGATATAATATCATACCAGCATACAAGAAGTTCGCTTCCTAAGATGCTTAAGCAAAAATATGCTAATGGATACTGGATTGGAAAGACAAGCAAGGTATGTCCAGGATGCCTTTCTATATATCATTTTGTTCCGTGGGCTTTTGTCATGGCTATTATTGTTACAACAGTTGCAAGTGTGTCATGTAAGCTGCTTGCTGTGAAGTCGTTTTTTTCTTGTATTGTATACGGGCTTACAGGACTTATGTGGGTAGCATACTGGCTGTTGGCGGTGGTTATGTCGATTGTTGCAGTAATAGGAGCAAAGAAGGAGCGCAATAAAACATGTTTTGCACTGCCATTTTTATTTTTCCTGTTGCATATTTCTTATGGAATTGGTACAGTATGTGGGTTAGCTGCTAAAAAGCCTGCTAAAGAAACGAGGAACATATGATGGGTGAGACTAAAAAGGACAGAATACAGCTTCTGGTAAGAAGATTTTTCTTGTTTTTAACAGATACATTTTTACTGAATGCATGCGTATATCTGTCGCTTATTATGAGATTTGATGTAGGTATTGTATCTATAGAACCTCAGTATATTAGTAATTATGTAGAGAACATGCTTCCGTACACGATAATGTCTCTGCTTATATTCTGGCTGTTCAGACTTTATCACAGTCTGTGGCAGTATGCGAGTATAGCTGAGGTGTACAGAATTGCTGAAGCGTGTATTATTGTAGAATTAGTGCATTTCTTAAGCAATAAGATTGCGGGTAATATGCTTCCTAGAAGCTGTTATTTTAATGCGGCAATATACCTTATTATTGCAATATGTGCAAGTCGTTTTATGTACAGAATGATAAGAACTGTTCTTAACAAATACAGAAATATTAAGACTTCCAACAATGTAATGATTATTGGTGCCGGAGAGGCAACTAATGTCATTATGAGAGAAATACAGAATTCGAGCTATCTTGCAAACTCTAATATTGCATGTATTATTGATGATGACCGCCGCAAGGTTGGTAAATACATACGAGGCGTCAAGGTTATAGGAACAAGGGACAAGATTAAGGAAGCAGCAAAGCTTTATGATATTGATGAGATTATATTTGCAATTCCATCAGCGTCTAATGAAGTTAAAAGGGATATATTAAACATTTGTAAAGAGACTGATTGTACTCTTAAGATTCTGCCGGGTGTATACCAGATGGTAGATGGAGAGATTAATGTTAACTCTATCCGTAATGTTGATGTGCTTGATCTTCTTGGAAGAGACCCGATTGAAGTAGATATTGAATCTATCATGGGTTATGTTAAGGATAAGGTCATTATGGTAACAGGTGGTGGTGGTTCTATTGGTTCAGAGCTGTGCCGCCAGCTTGTAAGTCACAAGCCTAAGCAGCTCATTATATTTGATATATATGAGAATAATGCCTATGATATTCAGCAGGAATTAAAGATTAATTATCCTGATGCCAATGTTGTTACTCTTATTGGTTCGATAAGAAATGTTTCAAGACTTGAAAGTGTATTTGCACAGTATAAGCCAGATATTGTATATCATGCAGCAGCACATAAGCATGTACCGCTTATGGAAGTCAGTCCTGATGAGGCTGTTAAGAATAATGTTGTCGGTACATGGAATGTTGCAAGGATGGCTGATAAGTATGGGGTTAAGAAGTTTGTTATGATAAGTACAGATAAGGCTGTTAATCCAACTAATGTAATGGGAGCAACAAAGCGTATCTGTGAGATGATTGTCCAGACGTATAACGAGATATCCAAGACAGATTTCGTTGCTGTAAGATTCGGTAATGTACTTGGAAGTAACGGCTCAGTCATTCCTCTTTTTAAGAGACAGATTGAGGCTGGTGGACCGGTTACGGTTACAGATCCTAATATTATAAGATATTTCATGACTATACCAGAGGCGGTTTCACTTGTTCTTCAGGCAGGTGCATATGCCAAAGGGGGAGAGATATTCATCCTTGATATGGGTGAGCCTGTTAAGATTGATGATCTCGCAAAGAACCTTATCAGACTGTCAGGTTATACACTTGGCGTCAACATGGAAATTAAATACACAGGACTCCGTCCTGGCGAAAAGCTCTACGAAGAGCTTCTTATGAAAGAAGAAGGTCTTCAGGAGACAGATAACAAGCTTATCCACATTGGAAAACCAATTGAGTTTGATAAAGAGAATTTCTTTGATAACCTTGAGAAGCTTAAGGAAGAAGCTTATTCAGAAACTGGTAATATAAGAGAATCACTGAAGAAGGTGGTTGATACTTACCATCCGAATGAACATTAATGGAGAAGACCTACTAACATGCTTTTTATAAGGATGTTGGTAGGTCTTTTTTATAGAAAATCGCTGGAATTTAATAAAAAAGAGGAGGTTAGTAGGTCTTTCGGCATCGTAGCGCGAAAAACCGGCTAATCTCCTCTGGAAACCGGATAAAAATATTCATAACCGGGTAAAGATATCCCAAAAACAGATAAATATCTTGAAAGCAAGATGGATACACTAAAAGCAAGATAAAATCTAGAAATATAACATCTTCAAATTAATCAAACTTAAATGTGTTCTCAAGTGTATCCCAAAGCTGGTCCTTATCACTTAGGTTAAGCTTTGTTCCATCGCTTAAAGCGTAGCCTTCGCCTGAAGCTGAGCCATTGTAAGTGCCTGTAAGCTCTGGCCATTCAATACCGATTGCCGGGTCATTCCATGCAAGACCGCCCTCGTCGTTAGGATGATAGAAGTCATCGCACTTGTAGCAGAATTCCGCTGTATCAGTAAGAACGAGGAAGCCATGTGCAAATCCCTTAGGGATAAGGAACTGCTTCTTATTCTCCTCTGTGAGAAGGATTCCGTACCACTTTCCATAAGTTTCAGAGTCTGTACGAAGGTCAACAGCTACATCAAAAACGGCTCCCTTGATAGCTCTTACAAGCTTTGTCTGTGGGAAATGCTTCTGGAAGTGAAGACCACGAAGAACACCCTTAGTACTCATAGACTGGTTGTCCTGAACAAAGTTAATATTGATACCAGCTTCTTCCATATCACGCTGGCTGTATGTTTCCATAAAATATCCACGGTTATCTCCGTGAACAGCAGGAGTGATGACACAAAGTCCTTCGATACCTGCGACATTCTTTTCAATTGTAATCTGTCCCATGATAAAATCTCCTTTGAAATATTAAATCTCACCGATTTCCTTTAAGAATCTGTGAAGAGCATCCTGCCATGTTGGAAGCGGAGTGAATCCGTTAGCAGTAAGTTTGCTCTTATCTAAACGGCTGTTAAAAGGTCTTGCAGCTTTAGAAATGCCGTATTCAGCAGTAGTTACAGGTGTAACCTTAGTAGAAAGACCTGCCTGTGCATAGATTTCCTTAGTAAAGTCATACCATGAAATGTATCCACCTTCATTAGTTGCATGGTAATAACCGTATTTGTCAGTTTCAACCATATCAACAAGAAGTCTTGCAAGATCTAATGTGTAAGTTGGTGTACCAATCTGGTCGTTGACAACACGAACCTCGTCATGAGTCTTTCCAACATTAAGCATAGTCTTAATAAAGTTCTTTCCATTAACACCAAATACCCATGCAATACGCACGATAAAGTATTTATCAAGAGTGTTAGAAACAGCAAGTTCTCCGGCAAGCTTAGTCTCTCCATATACATTAAGAGGCTTGTAGTCCTTGCAGTCTGGTTCCCAAGGTGTTTCACCCTGACCATCAAATACATAATCAGTACTGATGTATACCATCTTGCAGTCAAGCTGTTTGCAGACATTGGCAATATTCTGAGTACCATCTGCATTGATAGCCTTAACCTTGGCTTTCTTATCATCATCTTCAGCAGCGTCAACGGCCGTCCATGCTGCGCAGTGAATTACAACATCAGGTGAAACCTTAGTGATAACTTCAGAAACCTGGGCAGCATCAGTTATATCCATAGGTACATATTCGGCTGTTGTGACAGCGCTTCCATCAGCAACTCCTGAATATTCAGGTGCGATGTCGCTGCCAACGCCTGTATGACCTCTGCCTATCAGCTCATTCATAACGTCGTGGCCAAGCTGACCGCCAACGCCGGTAACTAATATCTTCATGTCAAATCTCCTTACAGAATAAATGTGTTAATTAGCGGTTGCTATACATTTTCTCATAGTAGTTCTGATATTCGCCAGAAATGATTGTCTCCCACCATTCCTTATTATCAAGATACCACTGAATTGTCTTCTTGATACCATCTTCAAACTTAGTTTCTGGAAGCCATCCTAATTCATTGTGAATCTTAGTTGGGTCGATAGCGTAACGCATATCATGTCCCTTTCTGTCACCTACATGAACGATAAGTGATTCAGGCTTGCCAAGCTCCTTGCAGATAAGCTTAACGATATCAATATTTCTCTTCTCGTTGTGTCCACCAACGTTGTATACTTCACCAACACGTCCCTTGTGGATGATAAGGTCGATAGCCTTGCAGTGATCCTCAACATAGAGCCAGTCACGAACGTTAAGACCTTCGCCATAAACTGGAAGTGGCTTATCGTTAAGAGCATTAGCAATCATAAGAGGGATAAGCTTCTCTGGGAAGTGGTATGGTCCATAGTTATTAGAGCATCTTGAAATAGTAACAGGAAGTCCATAAGTTCTGTGGTAAGCAAGAACAAGTAAGTCTGCGCCAGCCTTTGATGAGCTGTATGGGCTTGATGTATGGATTGGTGTCTCTTCTGTGAAGAAAAGGTCAGGTCTGTCAAGTGGAAGATCGCCGTATACTTCATCAGTAGATACCTGATGGTATCTCTGAATACCGTACTTTCTGCAGGCATCCATAAGAACCTGTGTACCAAGAATATTAGTTGTAAGGAAAACTTCCGGGTTCTCGATAGAACGGTCAACGTGTGACTCAGCAGCGAAGTTTACAACCATATCTGGATGCTCTTCTTCGAAAAGCTTGTAAACAGCTTCGCGGTCTGTGATGCTTTCTTTAACGAATCTGAAGTTAGGGTTAGACATAACAGGTTCAAGAGTTGAAAGATTACCTGCGTATGTGAGGCAGTCAAGACAGATGATTCTGTAGTCTGGGTATTTGTTTAACATGTGAAATATAAAGTTACTTCCGATAAATCCGGCTCCACCGGTAACAATAATTGTCATAATTAATCTCCTTAATATTTAAAATGTGTTCTTAATATGAAAAATGTTTTAACTAAATGTACTTAATTATTCATGAAGCTTGTCGACATATTTGCCGTCTAAGACATCCTTTAAGTACTGACCATACTGGTTCTTCTTTAATACCTCATATACCTTGAGGACGTCATCTTTGTTAATCCAGCCGTTTAAGTAAGCGATTTCTTCAAGGCATGCAATCTTTCTATGCTGATGAGTCTCAACAGTCTTAACAAAGTTAGTAGCTTCTACAAGACTTTCATGTGTTCCTGTATCAAGCCATGTAAATCCCTGACCGAGAAGCTCTACATTTAAAGTACCCTTCTCTAAGTAGATACGGTTAAGATCAGTAATCTCAAGCTCGCCTCTTGCAGATGGCTTTAAGTTCTTAGCATATTCAACAACCTTGTTGTCGTAGAAGTAAAGACCTGTTACACAGTAGTTGCTCTTAGGCTGTGCTGGCTTTTCTTCAATAGATACGGCCTTTCCTTCATTATTAAATTCAACAATACCAAATCTTTCAGGATCATCAACATAGTAGCCAAATACTGTTGCACCCTTTCCTGATTCAGCATTCTCAACAGCTGCCTTAAGTCTCTTCTTAAGACCGTGTCCTGCAAATATATTATCACCAAGAACCATGGCAACAGTGTCATCACCGATGAATTCCTCACCGATAATAAATGCTTGTGCAAGTCCGTCCGGGCTTGGCTGTACAGCGTAAGTAAGGTTGACACCGAACTGGCTTCCGTCCTTTAAAAGCTCTTTGAATCTAGGAGTATCCTGTGGTGTAGAGATGATAAGAATATCTCTGATACCAGCACTCATAAGAACTGAGAGTGGATAATAAATCATTGGCTTATCATAGATTGGAAGAAGCTGTTTACTAGTTACCATTGTGAGTGGGTAAAGGCGTGTGCCAGAACCACCAGCTAAAATAATACCCTTCATAATTGAAGTTCCTCCTTGTTTGTTAAAATGTTATGTTAATTTTCAAGTAGACATTTTTTAAGTCAGGTATATAATAAAAGATGACGTAACGTCACCTTCAAGTGTTTTTTGAAAAATTTTTACAAGGAGTAATATATGCATAAAGATGGGTATTATTCTTCAGGCGAATTTGCGAAGAAATCAAATGTTTCAGTAAGGACTATAAGATATTATGACCAGCAGAACATATTAAAGCCTTCACTTCTTACTGATGAGGGAGTGAGATTTTATACTGATTCAGATTTTACAAGGTTACAGCAGATATTATTGCTTAAATATCTTGGATTTACACTGGACGATATAAGAAATATGACAATTGGTGATTCAGATTATCATGTGCTAAAGAATTCACTTGAACTTCAAAAGCGAATGATACAAGACAAGATTGCACAGATGCAGCTTGTATGTAAAGCTATTGAAGAAACAGAAGACTCTATTAAAGAGGGAAAAGGAGTTGACTGGAGTAATATGCTGGAGATTATCCATCTTACTAATATGGAAGACAGCATGAAGAATCAGTACATTAATGCTGGAAATATATCTGCAAGAATTAATCTTCATAACAGGTTTTCAGTTAATAAACAGGGATGGTTTCCGTGGGTATATGAGCAGTGTGGTATTGTTAAGGGGATGAGAATTCTTGAGATTGGGTGTGGTGATGGAACATTGTGGGTTGACAATATAGGTCAGCTTGCCATGACAGGAAAGAGAAATGAATTTTCAGGGAAGAAAAAAAACATATATATAGAGCTTACAGATATATCAGAAGGCATGATAAGTGATGCGAGAAGAAATATAAAAAAAGCAACAGAGAGCTGGAAGGAAAGAGATATTGATGTGTCATTCAGGTTCAGAGTGGTTTCATGCGAAAAGACAGGGGCAAAAGATGAATCGTATGATCTGGTGATTGCTAATCATGTGCTGTTTTATTGTAAAAATGTCAATAAGGCACTTGATGAAATTGTGAGGGTGTTAAAGCCTGGAGGAGTGCTTGTGTGCAGTACATATGGCAGCAGGCATATGCAGGAGATAAGCCGCCTTGTGTCGGGATACGATAAGAGAATTGCACTTGAAGCAGATAAGCTTTTTGAAAAATTCGGACTTGATAATGGAGATAAGATATTAAAAAAACATTTTTCAGATGTTGAGAGAAGAGATTATAAAGATGCGCTTGTTGTTGATGAAGCAGAACCGCTGGTAGATTATATACTATCATGTCATGGCAATCAGAAAGAGTACCTTGTGGATAAGTATACAGATTTTAAAAAATATGTAGAGAAAAAGCTTGTGAAACCTATGACAATAACCAAAGAGGCTGGTGTATTTGTGTGTAGAAAATAATGTATAGCAATTATATCTATAATATGGTAAAATCAAAAGAAACATGTTTTGTTACAGGGGTAGTTTGAACATGCATATTATGGAAATACTCTGATAGAATGAAAGATTATTTATTGGGGGCAGAGAATACAGTTATGAAGAAATTAAAGATTGCTGTTGATGCAAGAACTTTAGGCAGCAGACCAAGCGGTGTGGGCATGTATCTTAATGACTTCTTAGAACAGCTCATAACATATGATGAATTTGAATGGATTCTTTTTACAGATGTTAAAGAGAGTGAATATATTAAGAGATTTGAGGCTAGAGGAATCAAGGTTATTGAATGGGGAAAGCCTGTATATAGAAGTGCGGGTGTGTATGCATATTTTGCATTTATTAAGAAAGAATTAAAGCAGGTGAGACCGGATATATTCTGGGAGGTTAATTCGATTATTCCTATTAATCTCGGTGGAAGCTTTAAGACACTTATCACAATACACGATATGTTTCCTATTCAGTATGTAAGATACTTTGGAAAAATATACAGCTATTATTTTAAGTTTAATCTTGGTGTGACTTTAAGACATACAGATATGATTCTGTATAATTCGGAGCAGACTAAGGACGACACAGAGATGTATTTTCCAAAGGCTAAGAAGATTCCAAGCTGCAATGCCTACATTATATCTAATCCGCTTACAAGATATGTACCGCCTAAGGATGAGAATTATTTCTTGTATGTAGGTAATATGGAGAAGCGTAAGGGCGTTGATATCCTTATTAAAGCGTACAGAAGATACAGGGAAGAAGGCGGAACAAGACCTCTTATTCTTGCCGGTAAGATGCAGGAGGATGATATTGAGCAGCTTCTTGAGACTGCACTTACAGAGGTTGAAGGTCTTACTTATCTTGGTTATGTATCACACACTACAAGATATGACCTGTATAACAATTGTTCATGCTTTGTGTTTCCTTCTATGGCAGAAGGCTTCGGAATGCCTATATTAGAGGTAATGAAGCATAATAAGCCAATACTTGCAAGTAATCTTAAAATATTTGACGAGGTAGTAGGTGACTGTGTGGAAAGATTCAGTCTTGCCGGTGATGATGATGATAAGGTTATAAGTCTTGTGAATGGAATGAAGAATATAGATAAGAAGATTAATTCTGGACTTGTTGATGAGAATGCATACAGACATGCGTTGGACAAGTATACACCGGAAAGACTTGGTGGTATGGTGAGAGACTTTATTAACAGCCAGATGAATAACAGATAGAATGTTGAGGTTTATATGGGTTTATCAAAATTTTTTCTTAATACGGGAGAAGCATTGAGACCGGTGCTGACAAAGATTATTCCTATGAAGCTTTTAAGTAAGATGAAAGCAGGGATAATTAATAATGCCACAGACAAGCTGTCGGCTGATTCTATTGAAAAATATGAGGCAGGAAGATACAAATGTGGTGCCAATATAATAGGTAATATTAAGGGAGATAATGGACTTGGACAAAGCGCAAGAATTATGTGCAGGCTGCTTGATGAGAATAAAGAACCTCATGTTATAAGGGATTTCTTTGTTCCACCAGGAGGTTCAAGAAGCAATGATACGTATGATGACAGACTCACAGAGGAGCTTCCTTTTGATGTGAATATTATTCATGTTAATGCAAGTGAATTCATGGTAGCATATTTAAGCCTTGGAAAAGAAGTATGGGATTACAGATATAACATAGGATACTGGGCATGGGAGCTGGAGACATTTCCAGAAGAGTGGCTTCCGGCATTCAAGCTTGTTGATGAAGTCTGGACACCGTCTGATTTTGTTACGAATACTTTGAAGAAATATACAGACAAGCCTGTGATAACAGTCCCACACTGTGTTGCACCTGATACGGATACTGTGAAGTTTGATAGAAAGCATTTTAATCTGCCGGAAGATAAGTTCTTATTCCTTGTAATGTATAACAGTGGAAGCGTTATGGAAAGAAAGAATCCGCTTGCCGCTATTAAAGCATTTAAAGAAGCATTCTGCAAAGATGAACAGATGAAAGAAAAATACAAGGATGTCGGACTTGTTATTAAGATAAGTGAGGCAGAGTTATCTGCAGAAGATGAAAAGATTATTAGTTCTGTAATAGAGGATTGCGATAACATTTATTATATGTGCGGTCATATGGGAAGATGTGAGGTTAATACACTTCTTGCAGATGTGGATGTGTATGTTTCACTTCACCGTTCAGAAGGCTTCGGACTTGTTATGGCTGAGTCAATGTATGTTGGTACACCTGTTATTGCAACTGACTGGTCAGGCAATACAGAGTTTATGAACAGTGATACAGCATGCATGGTCGGTTACGACATGATAGAGCTTGATAAGGATTATGAGCCGTTCAAGAAGGGCAATGTATGGGCTGATGCACATGTTGATGAGGCAGCAGACTATATGAGAAGGCTTTATGAGGATAAGGACTTCTACGAAAGAATTGCTGATAGCGGTCAGAAATATGCCAGGGAACATCTGGCGTATAAGCGTTCTGCGGATATTGTCAGCGAGAGGTTGAAGAAAATTCATGGAGAGAATTGATGTTTTTAACAAGAGCATTTGAGATAATCAATAAAGAGGGTGTTCTTACATTCAGGTATGCGTTAGGGCAGAAAATGCGTGAGAATATGACTGATGAAAAGATTTATCAGTTATATATAAAGAATGTAGAACCAAGACAGAACGTCATATCAGAAAATCAATGTGTTCAGGTAGTGTCTGTTAAAGAAAATAATACTGTAAAGCAAGTGATGGAAGCGGTAGAAAAAGTATCTACAGAATATGTTGTATTGTGTAGTTCTGATTACGAATTGTGTGAGGATTATGAGAAAAAAGTGTCTCATTATATATTGATTCAGAAAAAAGCTGGCAGAAATCTAAAATACATTTATAGTGATTCAGATACTATTAATGACAATGGAAAACGGGAAAATCCAGATTGTAAACCCGATTATTCATGGAACACACTGCTTTCATTTAATTATATTGGCAATGTGTTTGCTGTAAAAAGACAGTTTTTTCTTCATAGAATGAATGAGTTTGTAGATAATTTTGGTTCTGATAGTAAGTTTGACAGTTACAAGACCTCATTGTTCCTGTTATCAGATAATTCAGCAGAGAATGTTGGACACATTCATCAGATTCTTGCTCATAAAAAGGCGAATTATAAAGAAGAATCAGATATTTCTGAGTATAAATGTTTGCTGCCTGAATTAAAGAACAAAAATGTATGTGTGGTTACTGATAAACATAATAAAAATGTACAGCATATACATTATCCTCTTTCTGAGAATGATTGTGTCAGCATCATTATTCCGTCCAAAGATAACCCGGAAATTCTTAAGGTTTGTTTTGAAAGTATAAAAAAATACACGAAATACACGAAATATGAAATTGTTGTTATTGATAATGGGAGTAATGAAGACAACAGAAATGAATATAAAAAGCTGATAGCTGAATTTGGAGAAAATGCTTCGTACACATACGAAAGATTTGATTTCAATTTTTCTAAAATGTGTAATATAGGTTCAAAGAAAGCGACTGGAAACATGTTATTATTTCTTAATGATGATATTGAAATAATCGGACAGGATTATGAAGATACAGACTGGCTTTCAGTACTTGCCGGACAGGCAAAGCAGGAAAGTACCGGCGCGGTTGGTGCAAAGCTTTTGTATCCGGACTCATCATATATCCAGCATGTGGGTGTAATTAATTATGAATCAAGCTGTTTTGCACATCTGTATGCAAAGGCAGTTGATGATGAGAATATCAAGGCTCACAGGAATTACGCCGATTATGACTGCCTGTGTGTTACAGGAGCATGCTTTATGATTGAGAAGGCTAAATTCGATAAAGCTGGTGGATTTGATGAAGCATTTGAAGTAACACATAATGATGTTGATATATGCCTGACTCTGTATGAACAGGGATATTACAATGTCTTAAGAAATGATGTGGTTCTTTTTCATCATGAATCATTCTCAAGAGGTGATGATGAGATTGATGAAGAAAAGAACAGACGTAATATGCATGCAAGGGATATGACATATGAAAAACATCCCAAGCTTGAGAAATATGACCCTTTCTATAGTCCGCTTCTTACGCAGACGGAGAATAACTACAGATTCGGAGATGAGATATATTCTGTAATATACAGAAAACCTCAGAAAGCTGACAGATTAAGGCCGGCTGCAGGATATATGGAAGTATCACCTACAGTTAAGGTGACAGAAACAGGGTATCATGATGATATGCAGCTTAGGGGATTTGCATATAACGGAAATAAAGTGTATTATAATCCCGTAATTTTTCTGTGGAATGAACAGAATTGTTATAGGATTAAGGCACAGTCAGTATGTGACAGAGCATTTCATTTAAGAAAAGGTGTGGATAAGAACATTAACTATGCACCGTTTTTTTGTGGAATAGATACAACAGATATGGAAAGCGGCACATATAGATGTGCTATCAGAGCTGATGGTAAATATTATGATGCACAGACAGATGTCGTAATTGATGGTTAAAACAATATGGCAGAACAAGGAGGAATTTATGAAGACTACAGCACTTATTATGGCAGGTGGTAAGGGAGAGCGATTCTGGCCAAAGAGCCGTGTTAATATGCCAAAACAGTTCCTTTCTCTTACAGATGACGGAAAGACTATGATACAGCTCACGGTAGAGCGAATCAGCCCATTGGTTGATATTAAGGATGTTTATGTTGCTACTAACAAGAACTACAGAGAACTTGTAAAGCAGCAGCTTCCAGGTATTCCAGAGGAGAATATCTTATGTGAGCCTGTTGGAAGAAATACAGCACCATGTGTAGGTCTTGGAGCAGTTCATGTTGCAAGCAAATATGATGATGCAGTTATGATTGTACTTCCATCAGACCACCTTATTAAGAATAATGAAGTGTTTGCAGATACATTTAAAGAAGCTGTTCAGATTGCAGAAGAGGGGGCTAACCTTGTAACGGTAGGTATTACTCCGAATTATCCAGAGACAGGCTATGGTTATATTAAGTATAATCAGGATGACAAGAAGAATAATGCTTATTCAGTTGAAAAGTTCGTTGAGAAGCCAGACCTTGAGACTGCTAAATCATACCTTGCTGACGGAACATATCTGTGGAACAGTGGAATGTTCGTGTGGAAGGTATCTACAATATTAGACTGCTTTAAGAAGTTCATGCCGGATACATATGAAGGCTTATTAAAGATTAAGGCAGCAGTTGGAACAGCAGATGAAAATGCAGTGCTTGAGGCAGAATTCCCTAATCTTGAGTCACAGTCAGTTGACTACGGTATTATGGAGAAGGCAGATTCTATCTACACACTTCCGGGCAACTTCGGTTGGGATGATGTAGGTTCATGGCTTGCAGTAGGAAGAATCAAGAAGAATGATGATAACAGCAATGTAATTAACGGCAATGTAGTTGCAGTTAATACTAGGGGCTGTGTAATAGAAGGTGGCGAAAAACTTATTGCCACAGTTGGTTTAAGAGATATCGTAGTTGTTGATACTAAAGATGCAACTCTTATTACAACTAAAGAGAATGCAGGAGAAATCAAGCAGGTACTTGCAAAGCTTCGTGAAGAAGGAAAGAATGAGTATCTTTAATTAGAAAGAGGAATTTTATGGATAAAAGAGTACTGGTTATTATTCCAGCTTATAATGAGGAAGAGAATATTGTCAGAGTGGTTGATAATCTTATCAATAACTATGGGCAGCTGGATTATGTTGTTATCAATGATGGCTCAAGAGATAACACTGCTAAATTATGCAGGGAACATGGATATAATCTGGTAGATCTTCCGGTTAATCTTGGACTGGCAGGTGCATTTCAGGCTGGTATGAAATATGCACTGGCTAATGATTATGACTATGCAATCCAGTTTGACGGGGATGGACAGCATAATCCACAGTTCATAGAAGGTATGGAGCAGATGGCTGAAAAGGAAAATCTTGATATTGTCATAGGATCAAGATTTGCATCAGAGAAGAAGCCATTTACCGCAAGGATGCTGGGAAGCAGGCTTATTGAATTCTGTATACTTGTTACATGCCATAAGAGAATAAAAGATCCAACATCAGGAATGAGAATGTTTAACAGAAGAATGATTCACAAACTTGCTACAAGCATGAATTTTGGTCCGGAACCAGATACTGTGGCATATCTTACAAGATGTGGGGCTAAGGTTGGCGAATATCAGGTTGAGATGAATGACAGAATCGCTGGAGAAAGTTATCTTAATCCAATAAACAGTATGAAGTATATGTTTAATATGACCACATCTATACTTTTTGTACAGTGGTTTAGAAAGAGAGGGCTGTAAGTATGACATTAAGTTTAAAAGTTGTTTTAATAGTTATTTCGATACTTACATGCTTTTATATTGCAAGAAAGTTAAGAAAATCACAGATGAATATTAATGACACTGTTTTCTGGATATTTTTTGCACTTGTGCTTGTGTTATTAAGTGTGTTTCCGGGAATTGCAGGATGGGGAGCAGATGTTTTAGGATTTCAGGCAGATGTTAATTTCGTATTTGTTGTTGTTATTTTTCTGTTGATATTAAGGGTTTTCGTTATGTCTATTAAGATATCAGTTCTTGAAGACAAATTAAGAAATCTTACAGAAGAAATAGCTGTCAGAAATAATATGTCAGAGAAAAAGTAAGCTAAGGAAGGAAATAGTTATGAATAAGGACATAAATACTAATCACACATTTGCAATATGTGCGTATAAAGAGAGTCCATACCTTGAAGAGTGTATACAATCTCTTATGAATCAGACTGTTAAGTCTGATATATTGATAGCTACAGCAACACCAAGTAAGTATATTGATGATATTGCAGCAAAATATAATCTAAAGGTATATGTCAATCATGGGGAACATGGAATTACACAGGACTGGAATTTTGCGTATTCTAAAGCTGAAACAGATTATGTGACTATTGCACACCAGGATGATAAGTATAATCCTTCATATGTGGAAAATCTTATGGCATATACAAAAAATGCGAAAAGACCATTAATTTTCTTTACAGATTATGCAGAAATTCGTGATGGAAACATTGTTGAATCCAACAAATTATTGAGAATTAAGAGAATCATGTTATTCATATTGAGACCTAAGTCAATGTGGGGAAGCAGATTTGCAAGAAGAAGAGTACTTTCTATGGGATCTCCAATATGCTGTCCATCTATAACATACTATAAACCAAATCTTATGGAACCGGTGTTCTTAAATGGTTTCAGATCTAATGAAGACTGGGAGGCAGAGGAAAGAATATCACAATTAGATGGAGAATTCATATTCTGTAACAAGATTCTGACATATCACAGGATACATGAAGATTCAGAAACATCTAAGATAATACATGACAGTAAAAGATCAGAAGAAGATTATGCAATGTATCGTAAGTTCTGGCCATCTGGTATAGCACGTATACTGACTAAGTTATACAGCAGCAGTGAAAAGTCAAATAATATCAAGTAAAAGGGAATAATTAACAATGAAGGAATACGATGAAGCAACTTTGAAAAAAGTACAGCAGACCGAATTGGGAATACTTAAGGATTTTATTAAGGTATGTGATGAGAATAATCTTACATGGTTTGGCGATGCAGGTTCAGGAATTGGAGCATTAAGACATAAAGGATTTATTCCATGGGATGATGATATTGATGTTGTCCTGCCAAGAAAAGATTTTAACAAGATGATAGAAGTCTTTAAAAGAGATTATAGTGATAAATATACTATAGCTAATGTTGAGACTATGGAAAATTATCCGTTGATGACGACAAGACTTATGTTAAAGGGAACTAAATTTGTTGAAGAGCCATTGAAAAATCTGAAATGCGAATTAGGAATATTCCTTGACATATATCCATATGATAATATTCCGGACAGTGATGAGGAATTAAAGAAACAGGCAAAACGTGCATGGTTCTGGAGCAAAGTACTTATATTAAGACATGTTGCATTTCCGGTGCTTCCGTATAAAGGCTTTAAGGCAAAGCTTACACATGCAGTTACGGGGCTTATCCATGCAGGAATGGTTGTGTTCAGAATATCTCATAAATGGATTGCAGGAAAATGTCTTGAGATAGCCAATATGTATAATGATAAAGAAACAAAGAGAATGGCATTTTTGTTTGATACTAATCCATATTGGCACATAATGGTTAAAGAAGAGGCATTTCCTTTACAGATATATGATTTTGAGGATGTCAAGATGCCTTTGCCAGCATGCGAAGATAAAAAGTTGAGAAAAATGTATGGTAACTATATGGAACTTCCACCAGTGGAAAAGAGAAAAAATCACTATCCATATAAACTTGAATTCAATGATTAAGAGGTTTGAATGAATTTTATATACAAAATAATGGGTGTTGACAAAAAACCGGATGATAAATATAAATATATCTGGTTTACTATGGGAACAGCCTGTTTTGCTTTAGCAACACTGGTAATGACAATCATAATAAGCCGTTTACTAGGAGAAACACAGGCTGGAATGTTTTCAGTGGGTTTATCAATTGCACAGTGGCTTGTTACAATTGCTTATTTTGAAATAAGAACATTTCAGGTTACAGATGTAAGAAATGAATATTCTTTTAAGTATTATCTGACATTAAGAATTTTAATGTGTATAATAACATTTCTGGCTAGTATTGTTTATGTTGTATTTAATAATTATGATATACAGAAAGTGATTATTATATTGCTTGTCTGCTTATATAAGATATCGGATTCTATAGCAGATACATTTGAAGGAGAATTTCAGAAGGAAGACAGAATAGATATTTCAGGAAAGTCTGAATTTTACAGAGTGTTTTTCAGCATACTGGTTCTTGTTATAGCTGTTGCAGTAAGCAAAAATCTTATATTGTCACTTATTATTATGAATGTAGTTGCATATGGAATGATTGTACTCCTTGATATCAGCATTGCTGTTAAACGTGTAAGTGTAAGAATGACAGGGGACATGAAAAGATTATGGGAACTTGTAAAAATGTGTATTCCACTAGCAGTCAGCACATTTCTTAGTACTTATATTATTAATTCATCAAAGCTGTCAGTTGACAGGGTTCTTGGTGATGAAGCACAATTGTATTACACTGCAGTTTTTATGCCCAATATGGTGATTAATCTTTTTAGTGGAATAATATTTAAACCGATGCAGACTGCCATGGCAGTTAATTATTATGAAAAGAAATATAAAAATTTCTGGCATATTATAAGCAAAATGATTTTAATAATAACAGGATTTACATTCGTATGTGAGGTTGGAGCATATATATTAGGAATTCCGGTTTTATCATGGCTGTACGGAGTTAATCTTAAAGAATATAAACTTACACTGCTATTATTATTATTGTGTGGTGGAGTTAATGCAATTAATATTATTTTTTATTACGTTCTTGCAATTATGCGTAAGCAAAAATATATGACAATTCTGTATATCATAGTATGTCTGGTATCATTTTTAATAATGGATACTATGACAGGCAGGATGGGACTTATGGGAGCGTCATTAGGATATCTGATACTTGTATCATTGCTGGCAGCATTATTGTTAGTGTATATCATTATTCAGACCAGGAGGAATACAAAAAATGAATAGCAATAAACAGTATGACCCTAAAATACTTAGGAAATTACAGCTGTCAGAATTGTCAGTTTTTAAGGATTTTATAAAAATATGTGAAGAAAATAATCTGCAGTATTTCTTGTTTGCCGGATGCGCTATTGGTGTAGAACGACATCAGGGGTTTATTCCATGGGATGATGATATTGATATAGGAATGCTAAGGGAAGATTATGACAAGATAATTAAGATAATAAGAGAAAAATATAGTGACAAATATAATGTATTAGACATAGATTCTTATAAAACATTTCCATTTTATAATGCTGAAATTGCAAGAAAAGGAACAAAGAATATACCATTTGTTTTTAGAGATGCTAATGTTCCTATGGGAATAGATGTGGCAATTTATCCGTTTGATAATGTTCCTGATGATAAAGGGGCACGAAAAAGACAGACTATGTCAGTATTTTTCTGGAGTAAGCTTCGAATTTTACGTGAGTTTGACAGACCGGTGCTTTTTCTAAAGGGATGGAAGAGAAAGCTTGTAAGTGCAATCTGTATAATAGCTAACAGAATTCTTAAGTGGACTCATTTTTCAAGAAATTTTATTAACAAAAGATATTTAAAGAGTGCAACAAAATATAATGGACAGAAGACAGAGTGGGTATCATGTTTCTTTGGAGAGATGCATCCGTTAAAGCAGGCCATAAGATATGATGATTTATTTCCACTTGCAGAAGGTCCTTTTGAGGATATTGTTGTTAAGATACCAAAGAATAATGATGTATATTTAAAGCGTATGTTTGGTGATTATATGGTGATTCCACCTGAAAGCGAAAGAAAGAATCACTTATCAGAAATATTAGAATTCGGACCATTTGAAGAAGAAATAAATGTTGATTAGAATGTAATAACATCGGAGGATATAATGGCAGAGGTTAAGGTGATTAGTAAAAAGAAAAAACTGATAGTGACATTTATAATAATGCTGATATTAGTATTTTTATTTAACAGAGCTATGTACTGGACGGAATTCAGTACATGGAAAAACAAAGTTATGGTAGCAGTAATAAGCCTGACAGGTGTTATTGGAATGCCATTATTTCTTACATATGTTAAATCAGTATCTGATTATATCGATATGTTTATAAGCAATAAGATAAATCAGATTAAAGCATTAAAGGATAACCGGAAAAAGGTGCTGTTATATACAGCACTTTTTGTGGTTATTATTATAGCAGCTGTTTTATCAGAAAAACTTATATTAAGCAGAATATCTGGCAGCTATTCAAATCATAGAATGTATTTCTGTATAGGTGCAGGAATACTTATATTTGCAATTGTGTTGTGTGGAAAGATTGCATATAAGCGTGTCGAGGTTATATTTGCAGCAGCAGCTCTTATAATGGGAATTACTTATATAATGGTTTCTCCAAGAAATCTGCTTGTAACATGGGATGATGAAACTCATTATTTAAGAAGTGTCTCAATAGCAGATGCCTTTGATAATACCAAGTATAATGCAGAAAGCTCATTTTATGATTCACAGGCAGCAACATATCTGTATTCTCAGGGAGAAATAACAGAGGAAGAATACGAAGCAATTCTTAATAATGTCGAATATCAATATGAACTGAAATTAACAGATATCAGATTTGGAAGTGAGATAGGAAAAGAATTTGTTGCATATATTCCGGCGGCAGCTGGCATAATTATGGGAAGGGCGTTGGGACTGTCATTTTTCCATACATTTATGCTTTCTAAAATGGTAATATTATTCACTTATGTTTTAGTAATGTATTTTGCAATTAAAAAGCTAAAGAATGGTAAGATTCTTCTGGCTGTAATTGGACTATCATCCACAACGATGTTCATGGCATCGACAATGTCATATGATTACTGGGTAATAGGGTTTACAACTCTGGGGTACTCATTCTTTATTTCTGAACTTCAGAACAGGGATAAAAAATTAGAATATAAAAATATGATAATGATGAATATCTGCTTTTTGCTGGGAATAGCACCAAAGGCAATATATTTTGTATTAATGTTTGTTCTTTTATTCATGCCAAAGGATAAATTTGTTGATAAAAAGCAAAGAAAGATATATTATACATTAATTGTAGGTGTAGCAGTATTTCTTATGATGACATTCCTGCTTCCTATGCTTATTGGTTCCTCAGGAACCGGTGACACAAGAGGGGGAGAAGATGTTAATTCTATAGAGCAGATTAAATATATACTATCTAATCCGGGTGAGTATACAGGAACCCTGTTAAATTTCCTTAAAGAATATCTTGATCTTGACTATGCCGAAGAATTTATTACTTCAATGGCATACATGGGTTATGGAATGGGAACAACTATAACTTTGATGTTAATGGCTGTATTGATGTATATTGACAGGGATGAGAAAAAGATAAAAATGCCATGTGTAAGAGGTGCTTATTTCTTTAGTGCCGCAGTATGCATAGTTTTAGTAGCAACGGCCTTATATGTATCATTTACGGAGGTTGGTGCCAACTATATCGCAGGATGTCAGCCGAGATATCTGTTGCCTATCCTGTTCCCGACAGCATATTTTATAGGTGTTGACGGAGTTCAGACAAAGATTAATAAAAATGTAATGACAGTTGTATCAATAAGTATAATGTCTTACTTTTTCATGGCAGGAATGTGGAATACATGTTTTTAGTAAATATTAAGTGTGATATATGAGGATGTAAAAATGGATAAAAAGAAAGAAAAAAAGAATATAAAAGATTTTATTCCTGCTGTTTTGGTATCATTAGCAGCAAGTTTTATGCTTATGGTATTTGCGCCAATAGAGATATATTATTCCAATCAGGATCAGTTCTGGTTTGAGATAAAACAACTGATTCCAGTTGTGGCATGCCTTTTTGTGCTTTTATTTATTGTGAGTCTTATTATATTAGGTATAATGTTTTTAATAAATACAAAGGTTTATAATATTGGACTTGCAATGTATTTTATAGCATTTATAAGTTCATATATTCAGGGAAATTTTCTTGTTAAGAATCTTCCGGGATTAGATGGTACACAGCCGGTATGGAAGGATTATATATCTGAAGATATAAAAACCATTGTTGTATGGGTTGTTGTATCAGCAGTAGTTATAGCATTTTCAATAAAATTCAAGCCGGTGATTATGAGAAAAGCAGTAAGTATAGTATCAGTATGCATGTTCCTTATGATTGCTGTTACTATGGTAACTGTAGTTCTTACAACTAAGGTGGCTGATAAAGATTATGAAATGGTTGTTACAGACAAGGATGAGTTTGAGATGTCTTCAGACACCAATTTTATAATATTACTGTTGGATGCAATGGAAGGTGGAACGTATAATGAGGTTGCCCAAAACCATCCTGAATATGCAGAGATAATGAAAGATTTTACATATTATGATAATACAGTATGCGGATATACTTTCACCAAACAATCGATTCCATTTATTTTATCGGGAATATGGTATGAAAATGAGAGACCTTTTGAGGAATATGCGGCAGATGCATATACTAATTCGCCATTTTTTACAAAGTTAACCCAGAAAGGTTATAAAATGTCTCTTTATGAGCCTGAATTATATACAACAGATGAGGAACTGTATAAATTCAGTAACATTATAAAGAATAAAACAGGAATTAGTTCATATGTCACATTTTTAAAGAGGGAAATACAGATAAGCGGATATAAGTATGCACCATTTGTACTAAAGAGATTCTGCATGGTAGGAGCTCAGGATTTTGAGGATTTCAGAGCTAATCCTGATGATTGTAAGGCATATACATATGATAACGAAACATTTTATGATGAAGCTAAAAATTCTGAAGTAACAACAACTAATGACAAAACATTTAAGTTTATACATATATGGGGTGCACATGTTCCATTTGTATTTGATAAGGATATGAACAGAATAGAAGAAGGTACTTATGCACAGAATGTAGAAGCATGTATGACAATGACAGATGCATATCTTAAGAAACTTAAAGAAAATGGTGTATATGATAATTCTGTTATTATTGTTATGGCTGATCATGGATATGGGCTTTCTTATGGACCAAGAAACAGACAGCATCCGGTTCTTTTCGTAAAAGGAAAGAATGAAAGTCATGATTACACGGTGTCAGAAGCTCCTATATCTTATGATGATTTACAGGAAGCTTTTTCAAGACTTCTTGATGGGGCAACGGGTGAGGAAGTATTCGATTATAAAGAGGGAGACGAAAGAAAGCGCAGATATCTTTATTTTGAGTATGAACATGAAGAAATTCTTGAGGAGTTTTATCAGGAAGGATATGCAGGAGATTTAGATACATTGAAAGCAACAGGCAGAAAATATATATATAGTGAGTAAATGATCTTATGTTTTTATAATGGTATAGATGTATAGATGGAGGAGTAATCATGCAGCAGAAGATAAATCCGTATATAAAATGTCTGATATTTATAGCAGGATTGATAGTTATTGTGGCATTATCAGATTTCTTTTTTGCAAAAACGGGATATATTAATTATATAATCAGACAAGCAGATTCTAAAGAGAATAATGAGAATGTATTTATTCTTGGTGCATCACATGCGAGGTGTGCGATAGATCCGGCTGCTATTGAGAAAAATTCGGATGACAGAGTATTAAATATGTCTATACCAGGAGAAACAATAAAAGATTCATATTATCTTATACAGGAACTTAACAGAACTAACGATGTGGAAAAAGTTATACTGGATATAGATTATAACTACTGGTATGGAAATTTAGGTGAAGGATGTTTTGCTGAACCGTTTCTGTATAACCAGTATAGCTGGACTTCACCGGTAAAGTGGAAGTACCTGATAGAAAATACAGATATGATGGATTTTAGAAATTCATTTACTAAAAAATTTGTATATAAATATGAATTAGAAGACATAAAAGCAAATGTGAAACAGAAAATGTCGAAAGACTATAAGGATGCCAATATATATTCACTTGATACAAGTGATGCAGGTGGCCCATATACAGGTAAGGGATTCTTTGCATTACCGCTTCCGGCAGGTAATCCAGTTGGAGAGGAATATGTCAAAGGTCAGATGGGGATTGAAAAACAAGATGTTAATCCTTATCCGGAAAAATATTTTAGAAAACTTGTCAAATATTGCAAAGATAATAATATTGACTTAGTCTGTGTGACATCACCTATAACACCATCAAGTAAAAAGAGACTTGGAATAGAAGAGGCTTACAGAAAGCTGAGGCTGATATTTGATGAACTTGGTGTCAGATATTATGATTTTAACTTATGCTTACAAGAAGTGTTAGAAACTAAAGATACAGATTTTATCGATAAAGAAGGACATATGGGAGGAGAACTTGCTTATAGATATTCAGCTGTATTAGCAGAGGTTCTTGAAGAGGATGAGAAAAAGACGCTTGATACTTCAGATTATTTTTATGATACATATGAGAAGATGTATCAGAGTATAGGAGAATAGATATGTCATTCACAACTACAGTATATTTCGTATTTTTATTAATAGGACTAGTATTTTATTATCTGATTCCTAAAAATTACAGATGGACAGTTCTGCTCGTTATGAGTTATATTTATTATCTGTCATACAGACTTAAGGCAGTAGTGTTTATTTTATTCACGACAATAACGGTTTATTTGTTAGGAATCATGCTTGAACGTATCCAGAATGGAGCTGATGCGTATCTGGCACAGAATAAACAGGTGCTGTCAAGAGAAGAAAAGAAAAGTTACAAGAATAAGATAAAGCATAAAAAAAGAATATATCTTGTTATTGCATTATTGCTTAATTTTGGAATGCTTGCGGCAATAAAGTATAGTGGATTTGCTATAAGTGGGGCTAACTATATATTAAGAGCCGTTGGAACCCAGAAACAGTTTTCATTATTTACAATAGTTGCTCCAATTGGAATATCTTTTTTTACATTTCAGGCAATATCATATATAATTGATATATATCAGGGGAAATATGCATGTGAAAAAAATTTCTTTAAGTTTGCACTGTTTGTATCGTTTTTTCCTCAGATAATGCAGGGACCAATTGGAAGATATAACAGACTTGCACCAACACTTTTTGAGGGAAATGATTATTCATTGAAGAATATCCAGTTTGGAATCCAGAGAATAGGATGGGGTATTTTTAAGAAACTTATTATGGCAGACAGAGCTGGAGTATTTGTAAATGCTGCATTTGCAGATATCAACCAGTTTCATGGAATGATAAGAATAATAGGACTTCTTATGTATTCAGTACAGTTATATATGGATTTTTCTGGTGGAATTGATATAGTTATCGGTTCTGCACAGATGTTTGGTGTCCGTATGGATGAAAACTTCAGGCAACCATATTTTTCTAAATCCATAGGAGAATTCTGGCGTAGATGGCATATTACACTGGGAACATGGATGAAAGATTATATATTCTATCCATTTTCTTTATCCAAGTGGTCTAATAAGGCTGCTAAATGGGGGAAGAAGCATTTAGGTGATCATCTTGGAAAAATGCTTCCAATATGTTTTGCAAATCTGCTTATATTCTTTATTGTTGGTGTATGGCATGGTTCAGAGGCAAGATATATTGTATACGGATTGTATAATGGTGTTATAATTGCATTAAGTAATCTTTTATCCCCTGTTTATAAAAAAGGGTTTAAGATATTTCATATTAATTCTGAAAGCAGGATATGGAAAGGGTTTCAGATATTAAGAACATTTATACTTGTAAATATAGGATGGGTATTTGATGTAAGTGTGAGTGGAATGCATAGCGCAATAACTACACTAAAGATGTTTATTGTAAATCTTGACTTTGCACAGGTGAATACACAGACATTTGCTACAATTGGATTAGAGACAAGAGATTTTGTGATAATAGGAATCGGGTGTATAGTTGTCTTAATTGTCAGTATAATTAAAGAAATGGGAGTTAATGTAAGAGAAGCTCTTGCGTTAAAGCCATTGCCGGTCAGATGGACGGTATATTATGCATTTTTTGCTGCAATAATAATACTTAGTTATGTAACAGATAACAGTGGATTTATGTATGCGGCATTTTAATCAGCAGAATGGAGAGAGTATGAATCAGATTAAAGAAATATATGAATACAGGGAAATGATAATAAGTCTTGTTCGAAAGGATTTGAGAGGAAGATATAAGGGATCAGTTCTTGGATTTTTCTGGACGTTTTTAAACCCTTTGTTACAGCTTGTTGTATTTACACTTGTATTTTCTATTATTATGAAACAGGAATACGAGCAGTATTACATATTCTTATTTGTTGCACTTGTACCATGGATGTTCTTTGCATCGAGTGTACAAGATGGCTCGACAAGTGTTTTAAGAGATAAAGAAATGGTTAAAAAGATATATTTTCCACGAGAAGTACTGCCTATTGCAACTGTAACAAGTGGATTTGTGAATATGCTTCTTACATTTCTTGTTATATTTGTTGTCCTGATTTTTTCGGGAAGGGGAGTTAATCCGGTTGCGTTATTGTGCCTCCCTGTTGTTATGATAGTTGAATATATTCTCTGCCTTGGTGTAGGACTTATCGTAGCATCAGTAACAGTATACCTTAGGGATTTGCAATATATTCTTGGAATTATTGTCATGGCACTGCAGTATCTTACACCTGTAATGTATGGAGTTGATGTTGTTGAGAATGCACATGTTGGTAAATGGCTGATTACAATGTTTAACCTTAATCCAATGACATCAATTATTAAGATATACAGGCAGATTCTTTATTATAAAGTTGTTCCGGAATTAAGCGACCTTTTATTATCACTTGTTATGGGAATTGTATTTATTGTTATTGGAGAATTGCTTTTTACAAAGCTTCAAAAAGGATTTGCAGAAGAATTTTAACAGATATATGCATATAGAAAGAGAGATTACCATGGAAAATCAGGTAGCAATTGAAGTAAAAAATGTCACTAAGAGCTTTAAGGTTTACTATGATAAGGGAAAAGAATTAAAAGAAAAAATGCTTTTCTGGAAGAGAAATAAATACGAAAACCGTGTTGTTCTTGATGATGTGAGCTTTACTATTAAAAGAGGTGAAGCTGTCGGTTTAGTAGGAAAGAATGGTTGTGGTAAGAGTACAACACTTAAGATGTTAACAAGAATTATTTATCCAGACTCTGGTTCAATCACAATGCATGGAAGAGTTTCTTCACTTATTGAGCTTGGAGCAGGGTTTCATCCAGATATGACAGGAAGAGAAAATATCTACACCAATGCATCTATTTTTGGACTTACAAAGAAGGAAATTGATGCCAGACTGGATGATATTATAAGTTTTTCAGAATTAGGTCAGTATATTGATAATCCGGTAAGGACATATTCATCAGGTATGTATATGAGACTTGCCTTTTCGGTAGCTATTAATGTTGATGCCGATATACTTCTTGTGGATGAAATACTTGCTGTTGGAGATGCGAATTTTCAGACAAAATGTTTTAATAAGATTAGAGAAATCAAAGGACAGGGAACAACTATTGTAATTGTATCTCATTCTTTGGGCCAGATTGAGCAGATATGTGACAGGTCTATATGGATTAAGGATGGCAGGATTGAAAAAGAAGGTGATCCTAAATCTGTTCATCTTGAGTATCTTGATTATATGAATAATGAGAGAATGGATGAAGAGGAAAGAGCAAGAGTTAAACAGCAAAGAATTGAGTCTGGTCTTGAAGATGAAAACCGTTTTGGAACAGGTAATGTAAGGTGTACTAATGTCAGACTTTTAGATGATAATGGAGACGAACAGGGAATATTCAAATGTGGTGGCAATATGACAGTACAGTTTGATTATCATGTCAACAATCCGGTTGAGAATGCTATTATCGGTGTAAAAATTAATAGAATTGATGGTGTATATGTATATGGTACAGATACACGAATAGACAAATTCAAGAATTTTGAAATAACACAGGATGGAACTATCAGCCTCACATTTAAGGATATGCCGCTTATTAAGGGACAGTATTATCTCGATATAAGTATAGAGTATTCAGAGGGACTTCCTGAAGATTATCTTAAGCATGCAGCAAAGTTTGAGATAGTTTCAAGTCTGGAAGATATGGGAATTGCACTTGTTTCACATGATTGGGATATTTCAAAGATAAGATAGTTTTCAAAAAGGTTGGAGTGAAAGATGAATAGAAGTAAATATATAGATAATATTCAGTTTAGTGAAAATAATAATAAGCTTCATGCACATATTGTTGGATGGTATACAGGTGGAAAGATAGATGACCATCAGTTTTATGTAGTTGTAGATGGCAGTGAAGTAGAATCACATTTTGAGAGAGTAGACCGTTTTGATATCGCAAGCCAGAACAATATGAGCAGTGGTAAAAGAATAGGTTTCAATCTTGTGAGTGATATAGATGGATATGAAGCTATAGAAACATTGCAGCTAAGGGTAAGAAATGCTGGAAAAGATGAGCTTTTATTAGAGATGAATAAAAGAAATATCAAAAATATAGTTGCCCAGACAGCTATAGAATATAATATTGATGAGGCAATTCTTATCAACTCTGAAGGAAAAGAAGCAAGATTAAAGGTTACAGGATGGGCTGTAGGACATGGTGGAGATCTTTCAGTAAAATTTACAGATAAAGCTGGAAATGAGCTTAAGCATACAAGCAAATATTTTAACAGAGTAGACCTTTATATGAGAGGATATGCAGATGATCCTAAAGATAAAATAGGCTTTGAAACAGAGATTTTAACTGATAAAGAAGACGCTGTTATTCATCTTAGTATGGGCAGATATAAAAAAGATGCTGATATATTCTCGGAAATCAGGAAACAGGCAAGAGCAAGAAAGAGAGCACACATAAGACAGTTTACATCAATTGCAACACCTGGCAATGTTGCACATCTTGTTGGATATGGATTTAAGCACGGATTTGGAGATTTAAGAGAAGAAGCTTACAGAATGATAACTAATGGTGAAGAATCACAGGAGGTTATTTATCAGAATTGGTTTGAAAAACATAAAGTCACAAAAGAAGAGCTTGAAAAACAGGCAAAACATAAGTTCGACTATGAACCTGTTATCAGCATTGTTGTGCCAACATACAACACTCCAATTAAATATTTAAGAGAGATGATTGATTCTGTAGTGAACCAGTCATATCCACACTGGCAGTTATGTATTGCAGATGGAAGCGGCGGAAACAAAGCTCTTGAAAAGACTCTTAAGGAGTATGCTGATAAGGATAAGAGAGTAAAATATCAGATTCTTGAGAGTAACAGAGGTATTGCTGGAAATACAAATGCTGCACTTGACATGGCAGATGGAGATGTATTAGGGCTTCTTGATCATGACGATACATTGGAGCCGGATGCTCTTTATGAAGTTGTAAAATGTTTTCAGGACAGGGAAGTTGATGCTGTATATACAGATGAAGATAAAATCCTTGGACCTGACTGGAGAAATGTTGAAGCGCATTTTAAACCGGATTTTAATCTTGATTTATTAAGATCAAACAACTATATTACACATTTCTTCTGTGCTAAAAAAGAGATTATTACATCAGTAGGTGGGTTTAAAGAGAAATATGATGGTGCACAGGATTATGATGTTATTTTAAGATGTTATGAGAAATCAAGAAAAGTGGCGCATGTAGCTAAGATTCTTTATCATTGGAGAATGCATCCTAATTCAACAGCTGCTAATCCACAGAGTAAATCTTATTGTCATGTTGCAGGACAGAAGGCTATACAGGATCACCTTGACAGAGTTGGTGTTAAGGGTGAGGTAATAATGAGTGAAGTATTCTGTACATACAGAGTAAAGTATGAAAGAGAATCCAGCCCATTAGTTTCAATTGTAATACCTAACAAAGATCATATTGCTGATCTTAAATTGTGCATAGATTCTGTTCAGGAGAAGAGTTCATATAGAAACATTGAATTTATTGTTGTAGAAAACAATAGTACGGAAAAAGAAACATTTGAGTATTATGATTCTGTTCAGAAACAGTATGATAATGTCAGAGTTGTTAAATGGGAGAAAGAATTTAATTATTCTGCAATTAACAATTTTGGTGTCAGGTTTGCTAATGGTGAGTATATTTTACTTCTTAATAATGATACAGAAATCATTAACCCAGAATCAATAGAAGATATGCTTGCAAACTGTATGCGTAAGGAAGTTGGTATTGTCGGTGCCAAGCTTTTCTATAATGATGATACTGTTCAGCATGGCGGAGTAATTCTTGGATTTGGTGGAGTTGCAGGACATGCATGCGTAGGAATTGACAAACGTGACCCTGGTTATTTTGCAAGGGCATTCTTAAGTTGTGATTATAGTGCAGTTACTGCTGCATGTATGATGATTTCTAAGGAGCTTTATAATGAAGTGGGTGGTTTCTCTGAGGAATATGCAGTTGCATTTAACGATGTAGATTTCTGCATGAAGGTAAGAGAAAAAGGATACCTTGTTGTATATGATGCATTTTCACAGTGGTATCACTATGAATCAAAGTCAAGAGGATTGGATGATACAGCAGAAAAAATGGAAAGATTCAAGGGCGAAGTTGACAGATTTCAGGAGAAGTGGAAAAAACAGCTTGATGCAGGAGACCCATATTATAATAAGAATTTCTCACTTACGAAAGCTGTATTTATGCTGGATAAAGAATAGCTGGTTGTATGTGTAATTACACATGGATAAGGAAGATGGTATTTTTATGAAGATAATGAAACAAAAGATAAAACTGCTGTGTCCACAGCTTATATTTTTGATTGTGACATTCTGTATATTTATGCCATCATCTTTATTTCTTGGCAATATTGATCAATTTGCAGTGGGATTCGCGGCACTTATACCGCTTCTTATGGCAGCGTCGTTAATTACGGCAGCAGTTGTTATACTGATAGGTCTGATTGTGCCAAAGAAGATATGTAACATATACGCAGCGGTCATATTTGGCGGTGCACTTGCTGCTTATGTGCAGGGAAATTTCCTTAACCCTGATTTCGGAGTCCTTAATGGAAGGCAGATTCAGTGGAGCCAGTTTAAGGTTAATGGAATTATAAGTACAGTTGTATGGATAGTACTTATTGTTGTTCCGCCAGTTATTGTATGCTTTAAGAAAGATATAATGACAAATATAATAAAGTGGGGCAGCCTGTTTCTTTCAAGCATACAGGTTGTGACACTTGTAGTGCTTATAGTGGCTTCTAAGAGAATTGTTGATTATTCATATGTAGTTACAAAGAATGATGAGTTTGCGTTATCTTCGCAGGGCAATGTGGTGGTATTCATTGTTGATACACTTGATAATGATGATGCACAGAATTATGTTATTGACAGATACAGTGAAGAGCTAAAGGATTTTACTTATTTTGATAATATGATAGGCGGCGGTGCACCTACAGCACTTGGAGTTCCACTTATGCTTACAGGTTATCAGTATGATACCACACAGTCACTGGCTGATTACAGAAAGAAAGCATATGAAGAAGGTTCGCTTATTCAGGACATGTCAGATAACGGATATGATGTTAAGTTGTATACTTCAAGTGAGTATCTTAATGGAGTTAATCAGGAGGCAGTAGCCAATACTGCAGGTGGACAGAAATACAGAATATCAGACAAAGTTCAATTCTTTAAGAATATATATAAAATGTCGGCATTCTATGCATTTCCACAGATTATAAAACAGTATTTCTGGTTTTATGGTGATGATTTTGCAGCATGTCAGGCTCCAAAGAATAACAATATTATTCAATATGAACTGGATGATTCACAGTTGTATGCTGATTTTAATAATAATGGCGGTATAACAGTTGATGCTGGAAATAAAACATTTACACTGTATCATATGGTAGGGGCACATGCACCTTATGAGATGAATGAACAGTGTGTAGATGTGGGAGAAACAGAGACTTCTCTTGATAAGCAGATACAGGGTGTGTTCAGATATATTAATGAATATATGCAGCAGATGAAGGATAAAGGTGTGTATGATAACAGCACAGTTATAATTACAGCCGACCACGGCGGATATAGATTGTATGAACGTCCTGCTGTATTTGTGAAAATGGCTGATACTCATAATGATGTAATGCAGATTAATTCAGATTCTGTAACATTTAAGAATCTGTATGCTACTTATGGCAAAGCAGCACTTGGACAGAAGAGTAATTATGGAAATACGCTTTTTGATATGGCTGGTGTTTCTCAGTCAAGATATCATGTAGCACCATGGGATGTGTCAAAAGGTATGTACCCGGAAGATGAATATCTTAAAAACAGAGATTATTCGGTGTTCAGAATAGATGGGGATGCTGTTAATCCACAGATATCTGTAATTAAAGATGAGCAGCAGATGAAGAATATTAATAATTAATGATGAAGCAGCAGCTATAGCCAAGGAAGGTTTATAGCTGCTTACTTTTATACTGGTAATTTAGTTTATTATCTGCTATAATCCATTCTGTTCACGCAGGTGGACAAAAATATGACCGAACGAATAAACTGTGAGAGGGGATGTTTATGAACGAGAATAATCAGCTGGTTCGTGCCTTAGGGCTTAAAGAATCAATTAGTATGACAATTGGAACTGTTGTAGGTGTAGGACTTTTCACCTGTGGTTCAGCACAGATAGGAAGTGTAGGCTCATGGATAATAGGATTTACATTTGTTGCACTTCTTATATCTATATGGCCATGCCTTATATATGGAGAGATGTCTGCAGCACTTCCTTGTGCGGGTGGAACATATAATTATGCCAAGAGAGGACTTAACAGAGTATGGGCTAATATGGCAGGATGGCATTATATAGTATCTGTTGTAGCTATTGGTGCAGGTGAGACACTTGCATTTGCCAATTATTTTAAGATTCTTATGGAACAGCTTGGAATAAGCATTGTTAAGCTTGATTCAAGAATTATAGCTATTATCCTTGTTGCAGTTTTCCTTATTCTTAATTTCAGAGGTATTGAGCAGTCAGGTAAGGCACAGACAGCATTTATGTTTTTCTTCTGGGGTTGTTCAGTATGCTGGTTCCTTTATATGATACCAAAGGTTCATGTTGAATATTTTGGTGGAATAGCAATGAACTCATTGCCTCCATTTAATGAGATGATGTATATATTTGGTCTTGTATGGTGGTGCTATACAGGATTTGAGACATGTGTATCTATGGGTGCAGAGACTAAGTATCCACAGTATACACTTCCAAGAGCATTAAAGATTTCGGTATTTATGGTATTTGCACTTAACGCATTATTCCAGTGGTTTCTTGTAGGTCTTGTACCTAAGGAGTTTTATGGAATTCTCGCAGCGGCAGATGCTCCATATGCAGAAGGACTTAAGGCAGTCGGACTTGTTGGATTTCCTATTATACTTTTATGTATTGGTATTGCATTTGGAGGAGATTTATCTACTATTAATCCAGGAATTGCCGCACCTGCAAGATACATTTATACAATGGCAGAAGATGGCGCATTACCAAAATTCCTTGGAAAGATTCATCCGAAGTTCAAGACACCATATGTTGCTGTTATTGTTGTTGGTGTTATCAATTTTATACTTATTGCAACAGGTTCAATTAATTACATAGCGTCAGTATCGCTTATATCACTTGCTATATGTTATATGATAGGCTGTCTTTCATATATGGGGCTTAAGAAGAAGTATCCTGATATGAAGAGACCTTATAAAGCACCTCTTGGAGTTGTTGGATGTATATTTACAATTGTTGTGTATTGCTTCATGTTAATATTTGCAGACAAGGCAGCACTTATAACATCAGGAATCATAACAGTATTATGTGTAATATTTTATTTTGCATATTCTCACAGAAAAGAATGTGTTATGCCGACAATTGAGGAAGAGATTGGCGTTATAGAAGAGCCGGATGAGCAGACTAAGGCTAAGATGGACAGACAGTACACCATATGGAAGGTATGCACAATTATTGTTACATGCATTGCACTTGGAATCTATATAATTCCAATGGTGCTATAAGGAGGAAATATGAATCGTTATCAGTTTGAAGTACTTACATATATTGAAAAGAACGGTAAGAAAAAGTATCCGATGAGAACTCTTTCAGATACATTAAAGATTTCAGGAACAGCTATATCTAAAGCTCTGGATGAGTTAGAAAATGAAGCTCTTATTAAAAGATGTGAAGATCAGATGGAGATTACTGAAAGAGGTCTTGAGGCACTTGAGCCTTACCGAGTAAAGAGAGCGGTTATTATGGCAGCAGGATTTGGTTCAAGAATGGTTCCTGTTACATTAGACAGACCAAAGCCAATGGTTGCTGTTAATGGAGTAAGAATTATTGATACATTACTTGATGCACTTGTTTCTGTAGGAATTAAGGATATAACGCTTGTAAGGGGTTATAAGAAAGAAAAGTTTGATGAGATTCTTGATAAGTATCCATTTATCAATCTTGTTGATAACGAAATATATGATAAAACCAATAATATATCATCAGCAATGGCAGCATTAGAACATATTGACCAGTGCTATTTATGTGAGGCAGATCTGTATATATCTAATCCGGCTATTATCACAAAGTATCAGTACTGCAGCAATATCCTTGGTTCTTATTCGTTGGAGACTGATGACTGGAGTTTTAAGCTTGATAATGGACATATAACAGATTATCAGAAGGGTAATACATATTGCTTTAATTATTATGGAATATCTTACTGGACAAAGGAAGACAGTGCAAGATTAAGAGAAGACTTTGCACAGGTATATAATGAAGAGCCGGAGGGCAATGATTATTTCTGGGAGTTTATTCCACTTGTGCTTCGCAAGGAAAGATATGCGGTAGAGGTAAGACCTTGTGAGAAATCAGATATTATGGAGATAGATAATTTTTATGAGCTGGTACAGTTAGATTCTTCTTATAAGGATTATCCGGGACAGGAACAGTAAATGCAGATATAAAGGGAAGGTGAATGTCTATGATATGTTATAAGGGAAAGGTTCTTACAGTTGACAGTAATGATACAGTAGCCGGTTTTCTCGTTGAGGATAAAGGAAGAATTGTGTATGTTGGTAATGAACTGCCAGAACAGTATAAGAATGTGCAGACAGTTGAACTTGGAAAGAAGGTGCTGGTTCCGGCATTCGTAGATACACATCAGCATATGGCATCATTTTCTACATTTCACGCAGGACTTAATGTTATGGATGCAGAGTCCAATGAAGAGATTGCACAGATGGTTAAAGAATTCGTGCAGTCAAGCGGTAATAAAAAAACACTTATAGCATTTGGTGCGTCACCATATTCAGTTAAAGAAGGAAGACTTATAAGCAGGGAAGAATTAGATAAGGTATGTCATGATAAGGAAATCATGGTTGTCAAATATGATGGACATGCGTGCATAATTAACAGCAAGCTTCTTGATAAGCTGAAGGGGAAAGTAAGTGAGTTGAGAGGTTATCACGAAGATACAGGTGAGATGAATCAGGAGGCATTCTTTGAATGTTCTAATTACATTACCAATTCACTTTCTATTATTGAACTGTTTAAGAATATGCAGAGTGCCATTGATTTTCAGGCGTCTCATGGAATTGGCTGTATTCATACTGTAAGTGGTGTGGGTTTTACAGGCAATCTTGATATTACATTTGAAAAAATATTTGCAAAATCCTTAACTAATGGATTTCAGGTAAGAGTATTCCCACAGTCAATGAATGTTGATGTCGCATTAAAGAGAAAACTGCCAAGAATAGGCGGGTGTTTTGAATGTGCGCTTGACGGATGCTTCGGTTCACACGATGCAGCTATGAATGAACCATATATTGATGCTTTAGGCGGTGACGGAGTACTTTATTATGATGATGAAAAGGTTATTGATTTCTGCAAGAAGGCTAACAGAGCCGGACTGCAGATAGAGATGCATGCGATTGGGGATAAAGCATTTGACCAGGCATGCAGGGCACTTAAGGCGGCACTTGACGATTATCCAAGAAAAGATCACAGACATGGAATTATACATGACTGTCTTCCAACTGAAGAGGGAATTAAGATATGCAGGGACTATAATATACAGATGCCTGTACAGAGTGCTTTCATTAACTGGAAACAGGAACCTGATGAGTATCTTGAAAGTATTATGGGTAAAGAAAGAGCAGAAAGACTTAATCCGCTCAGAACATTTAATGAGAATGGAATAGTTGTTTCGTGCGGTTCTGATGCTCCATGTACATCACCGGATCCTATCGTATGGATTGACAAAGCTGTTAATAATATGAATCAGTCTCAGGCAGTATCGGTTCAGGAAGCACTAAGGATGTGTACGTATAATGGATATTATGTAACATTTGACGAGAAAGAAAGAGGAAGCCTTGAGGCAGGAAAGATTGCCGATATGGTGGTTCTTTCAGATGATTTGTATTCAGTTGATAAGAAGGACATAAAGAACATTAAGGTAGAGGGACTTATACTTTCGGGAAAAAAGTATGAATCATGCAGAGAAAATGTAATCAAAGCAGTGATTCGAGGAATGTTCTCAGGAAACATGGCATAAGGAGATATGTATAATGAGAAAAGAAGAGTTTTATGTATTGAACAGTTTGTATAATGGAAGCATTGGAAGAGCCGGCTGCACTTATGATGTTGAGGCGACAAAAGCTCTTAATGACACAGATATTTATAATAAACTTGTAAAAACAGGGTATATTGAAAAAGAGTCTGGTAGTATTACAAAGACTGGATTAGAGGCGCTTGAACCATACAGGGTTAATAATGCCGTTATTCTTGCAGCTGGCGCATCTACACGATTTATTCCTTTATCACTCGAACAGCCAAAAGGTCTTTTTGAAGTAAAGGGTGAACGTCTTATTGAGAGACAGATAAAGCAGCTTCAGGATGCTGGTATTAAGAATATTACAGTTGTACTTGGCTATAAGAAGGAGATGTTTTACTATCTTGAAGACAAGTATGGTGTAAAGTTCATTATTAATGATTCATTTAATATAAAAAATAATATTGAAAGTCTTTATCTTGCAAGAAAAGAACTTAAGAATACGTACATATGCGTAAGTGACAGTTATTATATAGAGAATCCGTTTAATCAGTTTGAATATCATACATTTTATTCAGGTTATTATGGAAAGGAAACAACGGATGAAGTATATGCAAGAGCTGATGGATTTGGAAAGATAACAAGAATTGCTAAGGATAATAAGATTGATGGCTATGTTCTTATGGGACATTCATTCTGGAGAAAAGAATTCTCAGAAGCATTTATTAATCAGGTTGAGGCTGTCCGGGAATCTGGAATATATAATAACTGCTATTGGGAGATTCTTGTAAAGGATAAGCTGGATGAAATGCCTGATATTTATTTTAAGGAATATCTTCCGGGTAATATATTTGAATTTGATTATTTTGATGAGCTTAGAAAGTTTGATTCACAGTATCTTGGACATACGCACAGTGAGATAATAAGAAATATCAAGCTTGTATTCAGATGTGATGAGGAGGATATAATTGATTTCAGAAATGTAAGCGAAGGAATGACCAACACATCCTTTATATTCAAGATTGACGGAATTGATTATATATACAGACATCCAGGCGATGGAACAGAAAGTATAATCAATAGAAGAAATGAAAAAAAATCACTTATTAAAGCCAAAGAAGCTGGTGTAGATCCTACATACATATATGCAGATGTTAATGAGGGCTGGAAGATATCCATATTCATTCCAGAATTCAGAGAACCTGATTATAATTCTTTTGAGGACTCAAAGAAGATATTGGCTGTTTTAAGAAAGCTGCATAAGGCAGATATAACAGCCGATTATGGAATGAAACCTTGGGAAGATGCACTTGATATGGAGAAGCTTCTTGAGAAGAAAGATCCTGTGTGCTTCGTTCAATATGAAGGACTTAAGAACAACATAGGACAGTTGTATAAGATGACTCTAGCAGATGGAGTTGAAAAATGTTTCTGTCATGGCGATACATATAAGCCAAACTGGATGATAAGACCAGATGGAAGTGTTATACTTATTGACTGGGAGTATTCTGGATATTCTGACCCGGGAATTGATGTTGGATATTATGTGGTTGATGCCATGTATGATTTTGATAAGGCTGAGGAATTCATAAAGGAATACCTTCAGGAAGATTATAATGAGACAACAAGATTTCATTATATGGCATATGTTGCTATTATTGCGTACTACTGGTTTGTATGGGCTATGTACAGGGAATCATGTGGTGCAGACATGGGAGAGGCATTGGAGAACTGGCGAGACATGGCAGTTAAATATGCTGAGTACCTTTTGAAATAAATAATATTAAAAGGACACTGTATTATGTAAGAACAGTGTCCTTTTTTGTGTGCAAAACATGTAAAATTTATATTGGGTATGTAAAAAAAGTATATCGGATATGTAAAAACACCTTTCAATAATTGATAATAAGTGATATGATTAATTATTGTGTTGGATGATTCTGACACAATCAATAAAATCTTCAAAAGAGGAGTTATTTATGGAAATATTATCGACAGCCTTAGGTTATGTAATGAATTTTTGTTACAAATTACTGCATGATTATGGATTGGCAATTATATTATTCACTCTGATAAGTAAGATTGTTCTCTTACCTGTATCAATCTGGGTACAGAAGAATTCAATCAAAATGGTTAAGATGCAGCCTGATATTAACAGGATTCTTATTAAACATTATGGTGATAAGGATGAGATAGCAGAGGAACAGTCTAAGCTTTATAAAAAAGAAAAATATAATCCACTGGCATCACTTATACCTCTTATTATACAGATAATACTTCTGCTTGGAGTTGTTGCTGTTATTAAGGATGGAATTAACGAAGGTGTTGCGAACATGAAGTTCTGTGGTTATGACCTTACATGGATTACCACAAAACAGTGGGGATTATCAATAATTACACCAATTATAGCAGGTGTATCAGCATGGCTTTTATGTGTTGCACAGAATGCAAGTAATGTATTACAGGCAGAACAGAGTAAGCTTAATAAGTATGGTATGATGATATTTTCAGTAGGTCTGTCATTATATTTAGGATGCTTTGTATATGCAGGAGTAGCTCTTTACTGGACTGCCAGCAACATATTTGCAATTCTTCAGTTATATCTTCTTAACTGGGCTATTAATCCTAAGAATTATGTTGATTATGAGGCTCTTGAGGAAACTAAGAAAGAACTTGCAGAGATTGAAGCTCTTGGTACGAAAAAGGGTAAAAGAAACAAAGAAGATATTAAGAGAGAAAAAGCTGATTATAAAAAGTTTTTCTCTGTTGTTAATAAACATCTTGTCTTCTATTCAGAGGGCTCAGGTTTCTATAAGTATTTTAAAGGGATAATTGAATACATACTTAACAATACGAATATTACAATTCATTATGTAACAAGTGATCCTGATGATCAGATATTCAGAATTGCAGAAAAAGAAAGTAAGATTAAGCCTTATTATATAGGGGAAAAGAAACTTATAACACTTATGATGAAGATGGATGCAGACGTTGTTGTTATGACTATGCCTGATATTGAGAATTATCACATTAAGAGAAGTTATATCAGAAAAGATATTAATTATGTTTACGTTCCTCATGGCATGGACAGCCTTAATATGACAATGCGAACCGGTTCAATGGATCACTATGATTCTGTATTATGTACAGGAAAGATTCAGAAAGAAGAAATAGAAAAAACTGAAGAAGTGTATAATCTTCCTAAGAAGGAGCTTGTTGAGTGGGGATATTCATTGCTTGATGAGATGCGTGAGGATTATGCAAAGATGCCAAAGAAGGAAAATGATATTAAGTCAATACTTATTGCTCCATCATGGCAGAAAGATAATATTGTAGACAGCTGTCTTGAGGACATACTTGATAATCTTAAGGGACATGGTTATAAGATTACAGTCCGACCACACCCACAGCATGTAAGACATATGCCTGAGAAGATGGAAGGACTTAAAGAAAGATATAAGGATGATACAGATATAGAGATTCAGACTGATTTTTCATCAAACAGTACTGTTTTTGAGGCAGATCTTATGATTACAGACTGGTCAGGTATAGCATATGAATATGCTTATACTACATGTAAGCCGGTTCTTTTTATTGATACACCAATGAAGATAATGAATCCTGAATACAAAAAGATTGGAATTGAGCCACTTAATATATGGATGAGATATGAAATCGGGCGTGTACTTAAGCTTGATGAAATTGATAAGACAGCTGATACAGCAGCAAAGATGCTGGCAGCTTCTGATACATATAAGGACAGCATAGACCAATTTGTTAAAGAATATGTGTATAATCTTGGAAGTAGTGCATCGGTTGGAGCTAAATATATTATTCAGGAAATTCAAAAAGCAATAAAAAGACATAAGGAACAAGAGTAGAGTCAGATTATAGGAGGGGATTATGCAGGCAATTATTTTGGCAGCAGGAATGGGAAAGCGTTTAAAAGAACTTACCCAGAATAATACCAAATGTATGGTAAAGGTTAATGGAGTATCGCTTATAGACAGGCTTTTGCATCAGCTTGAGAAACAACATCTCTCAAGAATAGTGATTGTTGTGGGCTATGAAGGACAGAAGCTGATTGATTATATAGCGACATTGGGAATTAAGACACCAATTTCATATGTTGACAATGCGGTATATGATAAGACAAACAATATTTATTCACTTGCACTGGCAAAGAATTATCTTATGGAAGAAGATACTCTGCTTTTTGAATCAGATGTAATTATTGAGGATTCTGCAATTGATGAACTTGTAAAAGATCCGAGAGATACACTTGCCATGGTAGATAAATATGAGAGCTGGATGGATGGTACATGTGTAAAGCTTGACGAATATGATAATATTGTTGCATTTGTTCCAGGAAAGAGCTTTGATTTTAAGGAAAAAGAGGAATACTATAAAACTGTAAATATCTACAAATTCAGCAAACATTTTTCACAGGATATATATGTTCCTTTCCTTGAGGCATATTGTAGTGCATTGGGAGAAAATGAATATTATGAACAGGTTCTTAGAGTTATAACGATGCTGGACACACCTGGAATTAAAGGTATGAGATTATCAGGTCAGAAATGGTATGAAATAGATGATGAACAGGATCTTGATATAGCAACGACACTTTTTGCTCCAGATGATGAGACAAGAATTAACCTTATGCATAAAAGATATGGAGGATTCTGGAGATATCCGGGATTGTTGGATTTCTGTTATCTTGTTAATCCTTATTATCCGCCTAAAAAGCTTAAGGATGAACTGCGTGCAAGCTTTGATACACTTTTGACAGAATATCCTTCAGGTATGGGAGTTAATTCTTTACTTGCAGCTAAGAATTTTGGTGTTCATAAAGACAACATAATAGTTGGAAATGGAGCAGCAGAACTTATTAAGTCACTTATGGAAAGCTTTTCTGGAAAGACAGGCGTTATCAGACCTACATTTGAAGAATATCCTAACAGATATTCTGTTGAAGACGAAGTGGTATTTACACCGTCAAATGATAATTATACATATTCAGTTGAAGAACTGATAGAGTTCTATACATGCAACAAAGTAGATAATATTATTATTATTAATCCTGATAATCCATCTGGTAATTATCTGAAAAAAGAAGAGATTATAAGATTAATAAAATGGACAGACGGTCAGGGAATAAAGCTGGTGGTTGATGAGTCGTTTGCTGATTTCTCAGATGAACCGGATAATTCTCTTATAGAACAGAAATTTATCGAAACATATAGAAGATTATATGTTATGAAAAGTATATCTAAATCATACGGTGTACCGGGACTGAGGCTTGGAATCCTTGTTTCCTCAGATACAGAAGCGATTGCAGCAATGAAAAAAGATGTTGCAATATGGAATATTAATTCATTTGGTGAGTATTATCTTCAGATTGCAGAAAAGTATAAGAAAGATTATGCAGCTGCAATGGATAAATTCCGCGTAGAAAGAAAAAGGTTCTATAATGAACTGGAGCAGATATCTGGTATAAGGGTCATCCCATCACAGGCTAATTATTTTATGATTGAGATAACTAATGGAATGACAGCAAAAGAACTTATGATAAAACTGTTTAAGAATCATTATCTGCTTATAAAGGATCTTACATCAAAATTACATGATGGAAAACAGTATATAAGAATTGCAATCAGAAATGATGTAGATAACAACAAGATGATTGAAGCATTAAAAAAAGAACTTAATTAAAAAGGAGATAAGAAGTAATGTTGACATTATTAAATTTAAATGTAGCAGGTTACATTGACCCATCTGTTATGACTTATGCCATTCAGGCTATTGCCGGAGTGATAATTGCTGTTGGTGCATTTCTTGGTATTTATTTAAGAAAGGCAAAGAAAAAGCTTAATAACAAGCTTGGAATTGATGAAAACAGAAACAAGGAAGTTGAGACAGATGATATCGTTATCAACGAATCAAAATAATAAATGCATTTCCAGGACGCCGTTTTTATACGGCGTCTTTTTCTTGATTTGTTATTGATAAAAGTATAAAATAGTATGGCGTTATATCAATAAAAACAGTGAGGTAATTATGAGTAACAATACAGATAATAATATGCAGGAAATTAAGCCGGATATATTTGATAAGATTATGCATCTGCCGGGTCTGAGGGTGTTTGAACCATTGTATAAGAAGTATAAGGAAGTACTTCTGTATCTTTTCTTTGGAGTACTTACAACAGTAGTGAGTATAGGTTCATATGCATTCTTTAATGTTACACTTGGAATTAATGAGCTTATTGCAAATGTTATTTCATGGGTACTTGCAGTACTTTTTGCATTCTTTACTAACAGGATATGGGTGTTTGCAGCACCAACTAAGACTGTGGAAGAATTTATGAAACAGTTAGTTTCATTTGCAGGTGGAAGAGTATTAACTCTTGTAATTGAAGAGATAATTCTTCTTGTATTCATTACAATGCTGCATTTCAACAGTATGTTAATAAAGTTTATAGCGCAGGTAGTTGTAATTATACTTAATTATGTTATAAGCAAGCTGCTTGTATTCAGAAAAGATAAGAATAAGAAGTAAAAGGAGAAGGTAATGGAAAAGAATGTATTAGAGTTTCTTGAAAACTCACAGAGAATGTATGGGGAAAAGACAGCGTGTGCGGACATGAATAATGAACTTACTTATACACAGCTTATGAATCAGGCAAAGTTCATAGGAAGCTGCCTTTCGCTTAAGATTAAGCCTACACAGGGAGTTCCTGTGTATATGGATAAGACATGTAATACATTATCTTTATTTATGGGAATTGTGTATGCAGGCGGATATTACTGTATGCTTGATACAACTCATCCGGTTGAGAGAATTAATCTTATATTAGATACGATTCAGGCAGATATTCTGGTTGTGGATAATAAGTCAGCCAAGAAAGCAGAAAAGCTCGGATTTCAGGGCGAGATTATTAATCTTGACGAATTGCTTGAAGAGTATGACGGACAGGCTGTGGATTCAGAGGCTCAGGAGAGACTGGAAAAGATAAGAGAACAGGCACTTGATACAGATCCATTGTATTCAATATTTACATCAGGGTCGACAGGTGTTCCTAAAGGAGTTATAGTTAATCACCGTTCAACAATAGATTTTATTGACTGTTTTACAGAAACATTTGGAATTACTAATGAGGATGTTATAGGTAATCAGGCACCTTTTGACTTTGATGTATCAGTTAAGGATATATATTCAAGTTTAAAGACAGGCGCAACCTTACAGCTTATTCCTAAGATGTGCTTCTCATTTCCAACCAAGCTGCTTGATTTCCTTGATGACAGAAAGGTTACAACTATTATATGGGCTGTATCAGCGTTATGTATTGTAACAACTCTTAATGGATTCGAGTATAAGAGACCATCTTCACTTAACAAGATTATGTTCAGCGGAGAGGTTATGCCTATAAAGCATCTTAATGCATGGAGAGTGCAGTACCCGGATGCAATGTTTGTTAATCTTTATGGACCAACAGAGATAACATGTAATTGTACATATTATATTATTGACAGAGAGTTTGGCCTTGACGAGAAGCTTCCGATGGGAAAGCCATTTGCCAATGAAAGAGTATTCCTGTTAGATGATGAGGATAAGCTTGTTGATGCAGGCAGACCAGGCGAGTTAGGAGAAATATGTGTATCTGGAACAGCTGTAACTATGGGGTATCTGTGTAATCCTGAAAAGACAGCAGCAGCATTTGTACAGAATCCTCTTAATGACAGATATCTGGAAACTATATACCGCACAGGTGATCTTGGTTACTATAGTGAAGATGGTGAACTTTTCTTCTCATCAAGAAAGGACTTCCAGATTAAGCATATGGGACACAGAATCGAGCTTGGCGAAATTGAGACATACATGAATGCTATAGAGGGACTCCTTAGAAGCTGCTGTATATTTGATACAGATGAGAATAAGATTCTCGGATTCTTTGAGATAGAAGGAGCAAGTGAGCTTGACAGAAAGGGCGTAACACATGCTCTCAAAGATAAAGTGCCACAGTGGATGATTCCAAATGTGCTCGTTAAGGTTGAAACAATGCCGATTACTAAGAATGGTAAAATTGACAGAAAAGAACTTATGAAGATATATAAAGAACAGGAGGCATAGGATGCTAGGAGTTAATGAATTAAAAGAGATTGCCATAAAATGTGGTACACCGTCATATATCTTTGATACAGATGTATTATGTGAAAGAATCGATAAGATGCAGGAAATTCTTGGCTGTGGAGTTACAGTATGCTATGCAATGAAGGCAAATCCTTTTCTTATTGGTACGCTGGATAAGAAGCTTGATAGATTCGAGGTATGTTCTCCGGGTGAATTTGCAATATGTGAAAAAGAAGGTATAGACAGGTCTAAGATTGTTCTCTCGGGTGTTAATAAGGAAAAGAAAGATATCCTCTACACGATGAAGACAGGTGCTGTTGGAATCTACACTGTGGAATCGCTTAACCAGCTTGAACTTATCAATTCATGTGCAGTTGAGTGTGGCATTAAAGTTAAGGTGCTTATAAGAGTTACAAGTGGCAACCAGTTCGGCATTAATGAGTGTCAGGTATATGAGATTGCTGACAGAAAGGATGAACTTAAGGGAATTATTATTGAGGGAATCCAGTGCTATTCAGGAACCCAGAAGAAGAAATTAAGCCAGATAGAATCTGAAGTTGTATGGTTACAGGCAATAGCACATACATGTGAGGCAGAGCATGGCGTTAAGCTTAATGAGATTGAATATGGTCCTGGTCTGTCAGTTGATTACTTCGTTACAGACAAATGTGATGCCATGAATACTAACTTTGATGAGTTAGAAGAATTTGCAGGCATGATTAAAGAAATGTCCGAAAAATTCAATGTTACTCTTGAGATGGGACGATATATTGCAGCTACCTGTGGAGTTCTTATAAGCAGAATTGCTGATATGAAGATGAATGACACAACAAGATATGCAATTATTGACAGCGGAATTAATCATATTAATTATTATGGACAGGCTATGGCTATGAAGAAACCAAGATGTGAATTCATTCCAATGGAGTACACAGAAGGGTTTGCTGATGGTGCAGATCATGAGGTCGAAGTGTATTCACAGGGAGTACAGCCATATAATATATGCGGTTCATTATGTACAGTAGGGGATGTAATTGTTAAGAATTTTGAATTAAAAGATGCTAAGATTGGCGATATGATAGCATTTTATAATATTGGTGCATATTCTGTCACAGAGGGAATTTATCTTTTCTTAAGCCGCAGAATGCCGGCAATTGTGATGTATTCTAAGAAAAATGGTTACAGAGTTATAAGAAAACCTATTGAAACATTTTTAATAAATAGCAGTAATACACAATAATTTTACAATTTTGTAACAAAATATGATTGACTATATGCGAATGAGAAGATAGAATGTTTTCTGTTCACAGATGTGTGATCAATAGATTTTAATATTTTGCGAGGTTTATTATGGATCAGTTATTAGACATTTTGAATGAAATTAACAGTGATGTGGATTATGAAGTATGTGATACTCTTATCGATGATGGTATATTCAGCTCATTTGATATTGTATCACTTGTTGGTGAGTTAAACGATGCATTTGACATTGATATCACACCAGTTGATATAGTACCTGAGAACTTTAATTCAGCAGAAGCTATGTGGGAGATGATTCAGCGTCTGCAGGATTAATCCGGAAAGCGGGGTAAAATAATATGTCACTAGTTTCTACCGGATTTCTGGTATTTTTATTAGTGGGAGTAATTGTATATTATCTTATACCTAAGAAGGCACAGTGGGCATGGCTTTTGATATTAAGCTATGCCTACTATTTATGTTCGGGATATAAGACTGTTGTATTCATATTACTTACAACAATCGTTACTTTCACATTAGGAATCCTTTTAGAGAGAACAGAGGATAATCTTGACAAGAGCCTTAAAGCAGATGGGCTGGCAAGAGAAGATAAAAAGGCTTTAAAAGAAAAGGCAAAGACATATAAGAAAAGAGTTGTAGTACTTGCTCTTCTTCTGGTATTTGGTGTGCTTGCAGTTGTTAAGTACCATAATTTTGCGATTGAGAACGTCAATGGCATAATTAAGGCTTTTGGTGGCAATGGCAGGATATCAACATTTACACTGCTTCTGCCACTTGGAATATCCTTCTATTCATTCCAGTCGATATCATATGTTATTGATGTATACAGAGGTAAAGTAAAGGCATGTAATAACATTTTTAAATACGCCTTGTTTGTTTCGTATTTTCCGCAGATAACCCAGGGACCTATCGGAAGATACGACAGGCTTGCACCACAGTTTTTGGCAGAGCATAAGTATGATCTTGCAGTTATCCAGCATGGATTGCAGCGTATGGCCTGGGGACTTTTCAAAAAGTTCATTATAGCTGACCGTGCAGGAGTCGTGTCTGATCTGGTGTTTAATAATCCCGGTCAGTATCATGGAATATATGTAATAATAGGTGTTCTTGCGTATTGTGCACAGCTATACGGAGATTTTGCCGGTGGAATAGATATGGTTATGGGTGCTTCCGAGATGTTTGGAATCCACCTGGATGATAATTTCAGGCAGCCATTCTTCTCTCATTCTATTGGAGAGTTCTGGCGCAGATGGCACATAACACTTGGTACATGGATGAAGGATTATGTGTTCTATCCATTCAGCTTAAGTAAAGCCATGAATAAGCTGGGTAAGTTCTTCAAGAAACACAGCAAAACAAGATTTGGTAAATATATGGCGAAGGCATTGCCTATCTGTCTGGCTGATTTACTCATATTCTTTATAGTAGGTGTATGGCATGGAGCAGCATGGAAGTATATCGTATATGGTATGTACAATGGTATAATCATGAGCTTTAGCAGTATTATGGCACCTGTTTATGAAAAAATGTTTAAAATAACACATATTAACAAGACTGCACGCTGGTACAGAGGATGGCAGATAATAAGAACATTTATACTTGTTAATATAAGCTGGTATTTTGATAACGCAGCTACTCTTACAGATGCATTCAGACTTATGGGAAATACATTTAAACATGCATCATTCAGCATGGACGCCGTTGTAAAAATGTTTGGAAGCCAGCTGGATTTGATTATATTACTTGCAGGCTGTCTTGTGTGGCTGATTATAAGTATACTTAAAGAGAAAGGCATTGTAATCAGAGAAGCTCTTGACAGAAAGCCGCTGATTATCAGATGGGCTGTATACATAGCTCTTGTTATGTCAGTTGCAATGCTTGGCTATATTTCTAATACATCGGGTGGATTTATGTACGCCCAGTTCTAATCAGAGGTGCAGGATACCATGAAGAAGAAAGCATTTAAAGAGATATTAAAATATGTGAGGGTGATAGTATTCTTTGCGGTTATAACTATACTTGTTGAAGCAGTTAATTATGTAATGGTTCAGCCGGGGTATGCTAGATATATAATCCATACGGTTGACAATCCGGATGATGGCTCTGATTATGATTGTATTGTAGTGGGAGCTTCACATGGAAGGGCTTCAATTGACCCGCATTATTTTCTGGAAATGGAATATGCAGTTAATCCAATTAATATGTGTATTCAGGGCGCCACGGTTATTGATAATTATTATATGATCAGAGAAGCGTGCAATAATAATGACGTAAAGAAGATAATTCTTGAACTTGATTATCAGTACTGGAATAAGAATCTGAAACGTGATTCGGATTTTGGAGATCTTCTTGTATATGGACAGCTTCCGTTTACAAGTCTTAAAATGGAGTATATAGTAAGCCAACTTATGGATAAGGACTTCAGGACAATATATTTCAGAAGATATGCATTTGCCAGGAATTGGAAAACGGCTAAGAAATATATGGCTATAAAGAAGACTGATGAATATAAGAATTTCCAGATAGAGGGTGTTGCCGGAATTGATACAGAAGGACCATATCAGGGACTGGGATTTTTCTACCGTACAAAGGTAACTGATAAGAAGGGAAAGCTTAATCCATCACCGTGGACATATGAAGATCTTAATCCTAAGGTGCAGAAATATTTCCAGAAGATAGTTAAGTATTGTAAGGACAATGGAATTGAGCTTATATGTGTTACTGCACCAATTACACCATCGTCGGTTGTTTCGGGTGCTGCTAATGAGGCTGATACATATTTTAAGCAGATATGTGATGAGAATAATGTAAGGTATATAGATGGCAATCTTATTAAGAATGAGATTCTTAATGTAAGTGATGATGATTTTTCTGACTGGGAAGGTCATATGAACGGAGAGCTTGCTGAGCAGTTCTCAGAGGTACTCACAGAGATACTTAAAAAGAATGATTGTTCAGAATATTTTTACAGCAGTTATGATGAGTGCATAGAGGCAATTAAAGCGAGGGGCAATGAGTAATAAAATATTAAAATATGTCAGAGCTGTGGTGTTTATTGCCATAGTGGCCGGGCTTGTCAAATGTATGGATTATGCGATGATGCCATCAGGCTATATAAGATACATTATACATGAGGCCGACAATGCAGATACTGATGAAGGATATGACAATATAATAATTGGAGCTTCACATGCAAGATCTGCTATAAATCCAGTAAAGCTCGATGAAGCCGGGGCATCTGACAATGCATTTAATCTTGCAATACCAGGCGAGACGGTAACAGATTCATATTATCTTTTAATGGAGAGTGACCGGCATAATAATGTAAAAAGAGTTATATATGACCTTGATTATCAGTACTGGTGCAATTATGCAGAGAGGGAGTTTGAAGACTGTTTCATATATACATGGCTTCCTTTCAGTAATGTAAAGCTTAAGTATATAGCTGATAATCTGCTCACAAAGGATTTTCGTACTGTATATTCAAAGAGATGGGCTTATGAGATATCACCGTCTGCTATTATGAATAATCTTAAGGTTAAGAGCAGTGCGGCATACCGCAACTACAGTATGGATGCAGTTGAGATACATGATGCCGGAGGACCTTATGCTGCCAAAGGATTTTTCTATAGAGATATGAAGATGGACAGCCTCGTGCCATCTGATATTGTTGCATGGGATGAGAGTGGAATCAGTGATAAGGTTCTGGATTCATTTGAAAAGACTGTTCAATATTGTAAGAAGAATAATATTGAACTGGTATGCGTTACATCACCTATTACGCCGACAACATCAGTTAACGGTTATTCGGAACAGGCAGGAGCATATTTTACGAGGCTTTGTGAAGAATATGGTGTTGAATATTATGATTTCAATCTGTTAACAATGGATACACTTCCAAGAACAGATGATGACTTCTTTGATGAAGAAGGTCATATGCTTGGAGAACTTGCCGATAGATATTCAGATATACTGGCATCAGTTCTTCTTGACAAATGTGACAAAAGTACCGCTTTTTATGGTACTTATGCACAGTTAGAGCTGGCAGTTTATGAAAATTATGTGACAAAACAGTGAAACTGACAAAATATGCTTGCTATAAACATAACAATGTGCTAAACTTCATTCACTGCATATGTTGAATCTGCAGGTAGTAAAGAGTCGTGATGTACTACATATCTGTTATTGCATTTGGGACACTTAGGCTGCGCCAGAGGAAGTCATATGTATTAATAATACGCCTGCTATGCAGGCACTTTACGCCGGTGTGGCGGAACTGGCAGACGCACAGGACTTAAAATCCTGCGGGACTTATACTCCCATACGGGTTCGATTCCCGTTGCCGGCATATTAATAAAGAGCTATACATAACTATGGTTATGTATGGCTCTTTTTTCTTGCCATATAGAAGTGCAAGTCGTACAATTAAGGAAGATTATTATGATGGGAGATAATCAATGATTAATAATAGAAAACGTATTATTATAATATCTGCTCTTGGCGCGGCAGCAGTTGCTGCGGCTGCCATGTGCATTATGATGACAAGCAGAATAAGAGGCGGTAATCCTACGGGCGAGGCTTTATCACAGAATATTAATCCGATAGAGGCTGCTTCACAGACAGAAGAACCTACTGTATATGTAGATAATACGGTCGACATAATTGACGTTAATTCGAAGACAAGACCATTTGCAGTATCTGTTAACAATACACCAGTAGCTGTACAGGTGCAGACTGGACTTAATAAGGCATATATTGTATATGAGCTTCCAACAGAGAGTTATACATGCAGACTTCTTGCCTTGTTCAAGGTAGAGGATTCAGATGTTACAGATGAAGCACCACAGGAGATTATTGGGTCAGGCAATGTAAGTCAGACAGATACGGTTATTGGAACAATAAGAAGTGCAAGACATAATTTCCTTGATTTCTGTTTTGAATCAGATGCGATATTTGTACATTTTGGCGGAAGCACTTACGCTGAGAGTGATGAGGCAAAGACTGGTATTAACTGGATTAACGGCTTCTATAACAGTGCATATTATTGGAGACATAATCCGGAAGGGCTTGCAACAGAGCATACAGCATATACATCGCTTTACAGGTTAAAGAGTGCAGTACAGGAAAAAGGTTTCAATGCTGAGGCTGAGAATGCATCGGACACAGTACTGCTTAATTATGATGTATCAGATGTTGACCTTTCAAAAAGAGAAGATTCAGTCAGTGCATCATCTGTGTATGTGCCTTACAGCAGTTATCAGTACACAACATTTACATATGATGCTGCGTCAGGTAATTATTTAAGGTTTGCGAGTGGCGAGCCAAGTCTTGACCACGAAACAGGTGAACAGTTTAATACTAAGAATATTATCGTGCAGAAGATTACACACAGCATGATGGATGATAATTACTGCTGGAATCTTCATACAGTCGGCAGGGGGGAAGGTTATTACATAACTAACGGTTATGCTGTTCCAATCCAGTGGAGTAAGTCAGACCGTTATTCCAAGACAGTGTATACATATGCAGATGGAACAGAGATTAATGTAAGTGATGGAAGAACTTATATTGAGGTGTCTGATGTAACTATGACTGTTGAAGTGGAATAGTACAACAGATGGAAGCATATACTTCTATTATTCAACAATAATGGAGGTGTGCATTGTGAACAAGACAATCAAAAAACTTAATATAACAATGATAATAGGGATTCTGGCAGTATGGGTGTCAGGGTCATTATTTCATTTTGTGTATGACTGGACAGGAAAGAACACATTTATAGGGATGTTCTTTCCAATCAATGAATCGACATGGGAGCATATGAAGCTCGTATTTCTGCCGATGAACCTGTATGGAATATACACATGGTATGCCTTGAAAGACAGATTTGCAGCAAGTGGCTTTGCAATTCTTCTGGGTGCAAATGTGGCAACATGGGCAATACCATTTCTGTACTACACATATATGGGCGTACTGGGGTTTTCTAGAATGTGGCTTGATATTGCCTGCTTTTTTGTGGCTGTGCTTATCGGATTTGCTTTAGAGTATCATGTGTTAAAGAAGTCAGGAAACGAAAGCTTTGTGCTTGGAACATGGATAATGGCTGTTATTGATTTCGTTATGGCAGCAGCATTTGTTTCCTGCTCATATGGTGCGCCTGCTCTTGGAATATTTGCAAAACCTTAAAAATAACAGTTGACAAAATTTAATTATAATAGTATGCTATAACTGTACTAATTATTATAGTACAGTTATTACACAAGCTTGTAACCAGTTTAAATAATACACAGAAAGGAATGGAACATGTTCACAATAGATGTCATGTCGCGAATGCCAGTCTATGAACAGCTTATTAAGCAGGTGGAAGACCAGGTGCTTAAAGGGATTATGAAGGAAGGCGATAAGATGCCGTCGGTACGGTCGTTGTCGATGGAGCTGTCTACTAATCCGAATACAATCCAGAAAGCATACATGGAGCTGGACAGAAGAGGAATTCTGGTGAGTGTACCGGGAAAGGGCTCTTTTATATCGGCAGAAGCGTTAAAGATTGTCGGTAATCAGTCTAAGGAAAAGTTTTCAGATCTTAAGGAGATTGTAAGAAAGCTTGCATACGCAGGGGTGAGTAAGAGTGAGATAACAGATATGATTGAGGAGGTTTATAAGAAAATATGATAGAGGTAAAAGGTGTTACTAAATCATTTGATGACTTTACAGCACTTGACAATGTTACCTGTAATATAGCGGAGGGCTGTATATATGGTATGGTTGGTTCTAATGGTGCCGGAAAGTCTACATTGCTAAGAGTTCTGTCAGGAATATATAAGGCAGATAAGGGAGAAGCAATAATCGATGGAATTAATGTATATGAGAATACATACATGAAGAATAAGCTGGTGTTCGTTGCAGATGAATTATTCTTTCTTGCAGGTGCGAACATGAAGAGCATGGCTAAGTTCTATAGTTCAATATATGATAATTTTGATATGGGCAGATTCGCAGAGCTCACGAAAACATTTGGACTTGATCCGTCTAAGAGTATATCAAACTTTTCAAAAGGAATGAAGAGACAGGCAGCTATAATACTTGCTCTTTCAACAAGAGCCAAGTATATGTTCTTTGATGAAACATTTGACGGACTTGATCCTGTTATGCGTAATCTTGTTAAGAAGTTAATATGTGGTGATGTTGCAGAAAACAACGCTACGGTTATAGTTACATCACATTCGTTAAGAGAGTTAGAAGACTTATGCGATCATTTGTCACTTCTTCATAAAGGCGGGCTGGTGCTTGACAGCGATGTATTTGAACTAAAGACGAGTCAGTTCAAGGTACAGGTAGCTTTTAAGGACGATTTTGATGAGAGTAAGTTTGAGGGCATTAGAATTACAAGATACCGTCAGGAGGGTTCAGTTGCCAACATGATAGTAAGTGGCGACAGGGAACAGACCATGGACATTATAAATGCCATGAATCCGGTAGTATTTGATGTCCTCCCGCTTACGCTTGAAGAGGTATTTACTTATGAGATGGAAGCGCTCGGTTATACATTTGATGTGAAGGGGGATAAGACGCATGAATAATAAGAAAGTATTCAGCTTTCATATGTTTTTACAGACATTGAAGCAGACAAGGCTTGCGGGCTTTATAATGATGGCGGTAATTACACTTATATCAGTTGTACCGATTATTTCATCATTAAGCTATATTAAAGAATATGAACAGGTTAATAATGTAGGTGGAATTTCAGGGAATTATTTTCTTGTATTAGTATTCATAATTGTTGTACCTGTTATATCATTGGTAGTATGGAGTTTTCTTAATAAGAGAAGCAGCAGTGATTTTTACCATTCAATTCCATATACAAGATTGTGTATATATCTTAGCAAGACAGCCGCAATAATTACATGGATTACCGGAATACTTGTTGTGTCATATGTATCACAGGCAGTTTTATTCATGGCTAACAGGAAGTATTTTAATGTTGATTATGCAACAATGTTTCGTATGTACCTTTCGATATTTATATGCAGCCTTTTATGCATGGCAATTATAAATGTATCAATATCCATCACAGGAAACATATTAAGTAATATATGTGTTACAGGACTTATAATGTTTCTTCCAAGATTTATTGCGTTAATGGTTACAGAACTGACTGTATTTCATGGAGAAGCTTACATGATAAGTAACAGTGGTGTGGGGTTACTTGATTCTTCAAACAATATGATTGTTGGCTGGGTATTTTCTGTATTTGATATATACAATGGTCCATCAGGAACAGCAGATATGGTTCTCAGCCTTACAAGTAACTTATATACACTCGTGCTTGCACTTATATATATAGCGCTTGGCGCACTTCTCTTTGTAAAGAGAAAGAGTGAGACAGCAGGAAAAGCAGCTAATGGAAAGGTTCTGCCAATGATTATCAGAACACTTATCGGCTTTTCAATTGCATTTATAGGTGTAATGATAGCATATACAAGTTTTGATAATGATGAGACAATAGCAGTTGTTGTACTGTTTATTGTAAGTGCATTGGTTGTGTTTGTTTATGAATGTATAGTAAGTAAGAAGATGAATGTTATAAAGCAGTGTATTCCATCAATTCTTCTTGGATATGTTCTTGCAGTGGTAATTGGAACAGGAGCTAATTCATTTGGCAAATATGAGGCATCGTACGAACCGGATGCTTCAAAACTTGCATATGTATCAATTCAGTCAATGGATATGTACTATGCTTCAGATAACGGATATTTCAGTTCTATATCATCGAAGGTTCAGTTTACAGATGAAGAGATTCTTAAATATGTATCGGAGAAATTTGGGGCATATAAAGATAAATGTATATCAAATGGTGTTCATAATTATATTTATAACGGCAGAGGTTCAGTGACTAATTATAAGGTTGGTTTCAGACAGAATGGTGTTACACATTACAGAAGGATTCAGCTTACAGACAGTGATGCCAATAAACTTGCAAGTCTGTTAAAGAAGGATGAGAATTTTGTTAAGGCTTATATGGAACTTCCGGATAGTGACAAGATTTCTGTTAATTATATAACAGGTAATATGGAGGATTCTGACTGTAAGGATATATATGAAACAATTAAAAGTGAAATTAAACAGATTGGTTTTGAGAAATGGTATCAGATAGTTACTTCAGATGCTGATACATTCTTGATGTCAGTACAGTTTTCAAAAAATGGCGTTACTTATGATATGGTTCTTCCAATCAGTAAGAATATGCCACAATCTTATAATAAGTATATTAGTATACGGAATGAATATGCCATTAGGAATAATGAAAAAGAGCTTGGGACAATGAGTGATATTTTAAAGCAGTATTTAAATGGCAGTTCTAGAACATGGGATAAATATACCAGTGGATATGAAACGCTTTCAGCAGTTCTTGTATATAATGATACCAGAACATATATTGATCTGGATTCGTATGTAAGAAAAGATGAAGAAAGAGCACAAAAAGTATTAAATGGACTTATAGAGTCCCTTGACAAGAAGAATTTTAATAAAAATATAAATGCAGATAATCCTTGCATTGTATTAAATTATGAAAAGTATAATCCTGACAATGGTGAAACTGTCCGGGCTGATGCTATTATACAGTTAGATGGTTATACAAGGACAGAAGACTATATATCTGATATTGATTATTATTAATTACTTTTTGTGTTGAAATAATGTAATATAATAAGTATAATTAATGGGATGGTGCGTGGGCATCATCCCATTATTTAAGATAGAAAAGGAACAGGATTATGTATGATTATTTAATAGTTGGAGCAGGACTTTTTGGTTCAGTGTTTGCACATGAGGCAGCAAGAGCAGGAAAGAAGGTTCTTGTAATAGATAAGAGAAATAATATTGCCGGTAATGTATATACAGAGAAGATGGAAGGTATTAATGTGCATGTATATGGTGCACACATTTTTCATACCAATAATAAGAAGGTGTGGGAGTATCTTTCACAGTTTACTACATTTAACAGATTCACTAATTCACCTGTTGCGAATTATAAGGGCGAGTTGTATTCACTGCCATTCAATATGTATACCTTCAATAAGATGTGGGGTGTTGTGACACCACAGGAGGCTGCAGAAAGAATCGAGCAGCAGAGAAAGGAAGCAGGAATCACAGAGCCTAAGAACCTTGAGGAGCAGGCTATAAGTCTTGTCGGAACTGATATATACGAGAAGCTTATTAAGGGATATACACAGAAGCAGTGGGGCAGACCATGCAACGAGCTTCCATCATTCATTATCAAGAGACTTCCTGTAAGACTTACATTTGATAATAATTACTTTAACGCACTTTATCAGGGAATTCCTGAGGGTGGATATACTAAGATGGTTGCCAATATGCTTAATGACAGCGAGCTTTCCGGAAGCATTGAGGTAAGACTTGGTGTTGATTATCTTGCATCTGCTGATGCTAAGGAAGAATTAGACAGTCAGGCTGAAAAGGTTGTATATACAGGTGCGATAGACGCATACTTTGATTATAAGCTTGGAAATCTTGAATATCGTTCAGTAAGGTTTGAAACAGAGACTCTGGATATTCCTAATTTCCAGGGTAATGCAGCGGTCAATTACACTGATGCAAAGACTCCATGGACAAGAATTATTGAACACAAATGGTTTGAGTTCGGTAAGGATGAGAATGGCAATGATCTTCCTAAGACTGTTATCAGCCGTGAATACAGCTCTGAGTGGAAGCCGGGTGATGAGCCATACTATCCTGTAAATGATGAGAAGAACGGCGCTCTCTATGCACAGTATAAGGAACTTGCCGACGCTGAAAGCAAGGTTATATTCGGCGGACGTCTTGGTGAGTACAAATATTATGATATGGATGCTGTTGTGGCAGCAGCACTTGACTGTGCTGCAAATAATATATAATTGCAGGTGGTGGGGTGACTTGTAATAAAGTCACCCCTGAAAATTGTCACTTGCCTTGCGGTCACATAACTGACTGTATATATCAGGACCAAGTCCTGTCTGTAATTCTGTATATGCTTTTCTTAACTGTTCGTCAGTCATATGCTCACGTCTTCTTTCGATTGCATTAATACTGTCGACAATCACTTTGTCCTGATTATCGTGAGTTTCCCAATTATACATGGTTTGTCCTTTTACGATAGATTTATTGTTGTTGTCTGTTGGAAGATTTTCTGAGTTATTCATAAATTCACCTCATTATAATATATAAGATATTTTTTATATAAGATATTATCTGCATTAATTCCCTGTCTATACTTGAAAAACATGGCATAGCATTGTAATATTAAAGGGTGTGTAAACATCAGAGGGAGAGTATAAATGTTAAATCTAAATGGTATGCTGTCTATTGTTATGCCGGCTTACAATGAGGAAAAACTTATATATCACAGTATCATGGAAACCTTGAGAATTGTTGAAAAGTTTGTTCCTGAATTGGAGATTATTGCGGTTAATGATGGCAGTAAGGATAATACCAAAGCTGAGATAGAAAGAGCTATCAAGCAGGATAGCCGTGTGCGTATGGTAAGTTCTGAAAAGAACAGAGGCAAGGGTAATGCAATAATTGCCGGAGTGTCGCAGGTTGAAGGAAAGTATGTCGCATTTGTTGATGCAGACCTTGAACTTAATCCATCACAGTTAGAAGGTTATCTTAAGAAAATGCTTGATGATAATAAAGATGTTGTTATAGGCTGTAAGTTCCTTAAGGATTCCAAGCTTGATTATCCGTTTAAGAGGAAAGTGATAAGCATGGGCTATTATATAATGCTTCTAGTCTTGTTTCATCTTAATGTTAAGGATACGCAGACCGGGCTCAAGGTATTCAGGGTTGAGGCAATCAAACCGGTTGCACATCTTATAAGAACATCAGGGTTTGCTTATGATATAGAACTTTTAGTGGCGATTCACAGAAGGGGTTTTTCGATAGCACAGATGCCTGTGGAGGTTGTATATGTCAGGGATTCTGGTGTAAAGCGTATAGGAATGAAAGATATATGGCAGGCATTCTGCGATACATGGGCAATATTCGGGAGAGTTTATTTCAGACACTATTATGATTAATCAGGAGTTGCATAAGAGATGAAGGTTTTATTCAGGTGGATTAAAGAGAAAATTAGTGGTATATGGACCAAAGCAGTAGTTCCACATGCCAGAATATGCATGATTTCCGGAGCAGTTGTGGCTGTGGCAGGAGCTTCTGCAATAACAGCCGTTGAGTATATTAATTATAATAACAAGACACAGATTCAGGCCAAGGAAACAGAAGCCGAGATGCAGGAAGAGACCCAGACACATAACAACGTGGAACAGACAAAGCCTGTTGTTATGGAGACAGAAGAAGAATCAACAGAGGAAGAGACTTATCAGGTGATAGAGAATATCATGACTAAGGTTGTTAAGGATAGCACTGTTACGCAAAAGGAAGATCCGATTAAGAACAGGAATAATGAATCTTCAGGCGAAGTTATAAAGCCAGTTTCCTATGTTGATAATGCTGTTTCTGGAAGCGTAAGCGTATCATCTGTTAAGAAATCTGGCGATGATATTGTGTATACTGTGAAGAGCAGGAAAGCAAAGGATTTCACAGAGAAACAGATTGCAGGATGTGTTAAAGGTTCTGTTCTTGTACAGGAGAATGAGCAGGAAAATAAATATACAGGCTATATATATGAGACTGGAATGGTAGAAGTTACTGGTGGAAGCGAAAAGGTTGTCACAACATTTCTTATGAAGAATGATTCTAAGAATGATGAGACAAAGGAAACATCAGAAAATATAAGGACTTTATCCAATATAGAAGAAACTTCACAATCGGAATCAGAAAGTTCAACCGAAAGTAAGAAAGTTTCGTATATAGTTATGGAAGTTGAAGCACAGATAGAATATATATATGCTGACGGATGGCAGAATATCAAAGGAAAAAATTATTACTTTGAAGACTCTAATGCTGTAACAGGATGGAAGAATATCGACGGAGTACAGTACTATTTCAATGAGGATGGTTCACTTGGTTCATCACTTGTAATTGATGTTTCAAGATATAATGGCAGTATTGACTGGGATAGTGTTAAGGCTTCCGGTATTAATTATGCAATGATAAGAGTTGGCTACAGGGGATATGAGACAGCTAATCTTGTCCTAGACAACAGATTTCATGAGAACATGAGCCAGGCAATCGCAGCAGGAGTTAAAGTAGGTGCATATATTGTTACCCAGGCGGTGAATACTACTGAGGCAGTTGAAGAGGCCAGTTTTATTGTATCAGCCTGCAGTGGATATAACATATCACTTCCGCTTGCTATAGATGTAGAAAGCGCAGGTAATGGAAGTGGACGAGGAGATAAGATATTATCATCACAGAGAACAGCAGTTGTTAATGCATTTGCACAGACTGTGAATAATTGTGGATATTCAGCGGTTGTATATGCGAATAAAGACTGGATGAATAACCGTATGTATGCTGGTAATATAAGCTGCAGCGTATGGCTTGCACAGTACAGAAGCCAGTGTACTTACACAGGTCATTTTTCAATGTGGCAGTTTACTGATAAAGCAAGAGTTAATGGAATATCAGGATATGTTGATATGAGTGTATGGAAACATTAAATGACTATATAAGTGACTATATAAAACAACTGAAAAACGTGACATTTCTTTAACAGAGTGGTATAATTAATCGGAGTGTATATTCACGAGGAGATAAAGTATGAGTAAGAGTCAGGAACAGATGAAGGAATTGATTGAAGCCATAAGGTCTGGTCAGAGTGATAAAGAGACTTTATGTAAAGCAATTCAGAAAGATGTTAATAATCTTATATATCCTGTGTTTGGGGAGGATTACAAGAGAATTTCGCCTAGGGCAATAATTGATATATGCATGAATCTTGACAGCATTAATGTTGATAAGAATATTATGCGGCAGATTGCAACAAGAGTATCGGTGTATATGTTTGGTCTTATAGATGATTCTACTATAAGAATAGATGATAATTGTGTATATGAGTACAACCGTATTAAGGAAGATGAAGAATTATTTGGTATTATCAGGGATAATTCCAAGATGTTCAAGGATTTCAAGGCATACGATTCAGTTTCAGACAATATTAAGTCTTTATCAAGAGTACAGACTATAATGATGGAACTTTATGGATATGAGATGCATTCCATTGATGAAATCAAGTCATTGCTTAACACTGACAGAGATACAATTTCTAAGATTATTGGAATGATGAAGAATAATATGTTAGGTATAACCTCTGAGGATGAGGACGTACTTGAATATGAAGCTTTTGATGATAGAAATGTTGAGGCTGAAGCTGAGACAGATGAAGGTGATGAAATTGTAGCCATAGCACCGGAGGATATCATAATCCCAGGGAACATTACAGATTCTGAATCTGAGGAAGAGCCTCAATCTGTGAGTACGGAAGAACGTCCAGTTGAAGAGGCATCTGACATTGGTGTTGAAGAATCGGACGATGAAGAAGAGGGCGTTACATTAGAGTATGAAGAAGATGATTATAATGATGCCCCTATGTATTATGAAAGAGCTGGAAGAAAACGTAACATTATAGACAGACTTGTCGATATGACAGGAAGAATATTTCCAGATACTTCAAGAGAAGCAAGACGTAATATAATATATTCTATTATGATTATGGTTCCGGCTGTTATTGTTATTATTATTTCAATAATTGCAATGTCAGGAGGCGGTAATAAGTCAGATAAGAAGGTGCTTTCTACTGAACATACAACCCAGGCTCAGGAAGAAACAGCTGCTAATAAGGAGAGTTCAAGCGCTACGGCATCAAGTACAGAGGTGACAACTGAAAGTACAAGCATACAGCAGAAGACGACACAGGCTGCTACACAGAGAGCAACGGCAGCTTCTAACAGAAGAACCGAGGCGGCAGCTGATAATAATCAGATTAGTAATAATACACCTGATAATAGTGGTGATATTAATACTGATAAACCAGCAGGTGGAGATACTAACACTGAAGATACAGACAAACCAGCAGGTGGAGATACTAACACTGATAAGCCAGCAGGTGGAGATACTAGTACAGATAAACCGGCAGGTGGAGATACTGATACAGATAAGCCAGCAGGTGGAGATACTGATACAGATAAGCCAGCAGGTGGAGATACTAGTACAGATAAACCGGCAGGTGGAGATACTAGTACAGATAAACCGGCGGGTGGGGATACTACGAATACACCAGCAGGCGCAGATACTTCAACAGATAACTAAAAAACATACTATCTATAACAGATATTTTAAGGAAGGATTGCTATGAAATGTGTAATATTAGCCGGAGGTAGTGGTGACAGTTTATGGCCATTATCCAGAAGGCAGTTTCCAAAGCAGTTTATGAAAATAAAAGAGGGTCGGTCATTGTTACAGGAAACTGTAGTAAGAAACATGCCGTTCTGTGAGGAATTCATAATAGTTACCAATGAGAGCTATAAGAATATTGTTAATGGACAGATGAAGGCATTTCAGAGTCTTAAGTACAGAGTTATTCTTGAGGGCACACCGAAGGGAACAGGAGCAGCTGTACTGTTAGGGACTATGTTTGCCAATCCATCAGAATTGGTTCTGGTTGTTAATTCGGACAACCTGATTGAAGGCGAAGGATACAAAGAAGCAGTTATTGCTGCTAAAGAATATGCAAAAGAAGGCTATCTTGCGGTACTTGGAATTAAACCAGAATCGCAGTCATCAACTTACGGATACATATTACGTGATAAAGAGAATGTAAAGAAATTCATTGCAAGAATTGATTTTGATGAGAATGAGACAGAGGGTCTGTTAGGTTATGGTTATGATGAAGGATATCTCTGGAACAGCGGAATACTTGTATTCACAGCGGGAGATATGACTAATGCAGCAAGAAAATTGTCGCATGAGCTTTATACAACATGTAAGACTGCCAAGAGAAAAGTACCTGCAATCAGAAGGTCAGTTCGTTTTTCTGAGAGTATAATGCAGCCTATGCCACATGGAAGCATTGAAACGCTTCTCCTTGAAAAATGCGATTCAATAAAAGTAGTAGAAGCAAAGTTTGAGTGGCTTGATGTAGGTAATGCCAGTGATCTGGCTGAATTTGGCAATAATATCAAGTCAGAATGTGTTATTAAATACGACTGTGATAATGTTAATATTATCAATAATGCACCGAGAAGACTGGTAGTAGCTAATGATTTAAGAGATTTAGTTGTTGTTAACACAGATGATGCAACATATGTTTCATCTAAGAAGTCTGCCGATAATATTAAGCAGATTATGAAAGATAACATGGAGACATATGAAGCATTTTTCGATTATAACAGAACTACTTATAAAGAGTGGGGAATGCAGGAGATACTTAATTATTCCCAAGGGTATAAAGTAAGAAAACTTACGATATTTCCTGGAATGTCAATGGCTCTTCACCAGCATGAGAAAAGAACAGAACACTGGTCGATAGTCGAAGGTGTTGCAACAATTACAGTTGGTAATGAGACAGCGGATTATAATAAATACGAAAGTGTATTCATACCAGTTGGAGCAAAGCATAAGATAGCTAATAAGACGGATAAGAATGTTGTTGTTATTGAGGTTGGTATAGGAGACAATATTTCCGATAATGACCTTGTAAAGATATATAATCAGGATAATCAGCAGATATCTAGTTATGTAAGACTTGATAAGAGCCCTATTATAAAGCTCGAGCCTGCATTTAAAGATAATCTGTGGGGCGGAACCAAGATACGTGATGTATATGGCAAGAAATGCGATTATGATGTTATAGGTGAAAGCTGGGAGCTTTCAGCGCATCCTGACGGACAGAGCCGTATAGCAGAAGGAAGATACAAGGGAATGCTCTTTAATGAGTATCTTAATATTATAGGAAAAGATGCACTTGGCTGGAAATGTCAGGCACAGGACAGATTTCCTATTCTTATTAAGTTCATTGATGCAAAACAGGCACTTTCTATACAGATTCATCCGGACGATGAATATGCACTTGAGAATGAGAATGAGTATGGAAAGAACGAGATGTGGTATGTAGTGGACAGCGAGCCCGGTTCATACCTCTATTGTGGTCTTTCAAGAGATGCTTCCAAGGAAGAGATTCTGGAAAGAATCAATAACAATACAATAACTGATATACTTAACAAGATTGAGGTTAAAGCCGGTGATGTTGTTATGGTTAAAGCAGGAACAATTCATGCGATTGGCGCCGGAGTATTTATATGCGAGATACAGCAGAATTCTAACTGTACATATCGTATGTATGACTATGACAGAAGGGATAAGTTCGGTAACCCAAGAGAGCTTCATGTCAAGAAGGCACTTGATGTTGTAGATAATCATAAGTATGTCAAAGATAATAAGACAGAGATAGTTCTGGCAAGGAATGAACATTTTACAGAACAAAGACTTGTACAGTGTAAATATTTTGAAGTATTCAAGTATGAAGTTACAGATGAAGTTAAGATAGCTGTAGATGAAGCATCATTTGTATCAGTACTGTTTATCAGTGGAAAAGGATCTATCGAAACAGATGATTATGAGAAAGTAATGCCATTCAAGGCAGGAGAAAGTTTCTTTATAAGTGCAGGTCAGAGAGGCATAATTGTTAAGGGTCAGGCGACAATGATTGTTACCAGAGTATAAAAAATGTTTGCGCTTGACGGATTTTGATGTATAATGACCACAGAATTCTTTATTAAAAGGAGATAAAAACATGTTATCAGTAGTAATACCAACATTTAATGAGAGCAAGAATATCAGAAATCTGGTTGCACAGATTGATGTTGCTTTGAAAGGTGTTGATTATGAAATTGTCTTTGTTGATGATAGTAAGGACAATACACCTGATGTAATTATGGAAGTTGCTAAAGAATATCCACAGGTAAGAATGGAACACAGAAAGAACGGAACAGGCTTGGCAACAGCTGTTCTTGATGGATTTAAGCTTGCAAAGGGCGAGTATATGGCATGTATGGATGCAGATTTACAGCACCCACCAATTGTTCTTAAATATATGTATAAGGCTATGGAAAGCGGTGCAGATTTCTGTATACCTAGCCGTCTTATTCCAGGTGGTGATGATGGCGGACTTAACTGGTATAGAAAGTTTGTATCTGGAACAGCCAGAAAGATAGGACAGGTAATGTTACCATGCCTTAGAAAGATATCTGACCCAACAAGCGGATTATTTATGTTCAGAAGAGAAGTTATTGAGAATGCCGATCTTCAGCCAATCGGATGGAAGATTATGGTTGAAGTTCTTGCTATGGGAACATACAGCAAGGTAGTTGAGATTCCTTATAAGTTCCAGCAGAGAACTGAAGGTGAGTCAAAGCTTTCTGGAAAGGTTACATTAGAGTACTTAAAACAGCTCAAGAATCTTAGAAAGAGATACAACAAGAGCAATAAGTATGAAGTTGAAGTATGGTCAACTGAGAGAATGATGGCATAATAATTGTGCGTATGTTTGGAAGAGGATAATATTATGGGTAAGTATTTTGGAACTGATGGGTTCAGAGGAGAAGCTAATGTGACTCTTACTGTTGATCATGCATTTAAAGTAGGAAGATTCTTAGGATGGTATTATGGCAAGAATCATGAGGACGGTAAAGCTAAGATTGTTATTGGTAAGGATACAAGAAGAAGCAGCTATATGTTTGAGTATTCTTTGGTAGCAGGTCTTACAGCATCAGGAGCAGATGCATACCTGCTTCATGTAACAACTACACCAAGTGTTTCTTATGTAGCAAGAACAGAAGATTTTGACTGCGGAATTATGATTTCTGCAAGTCACAATCCTTTCTATGACAATGGAATTAAGCTTATTAATGCAGCTGGTGAGAAGATGAAGGAGGATGTAATCTCTGAAATCGAGAAATACCTTGATGGTGAGATGGGAGAAATTCCATACGCAACAAGAGAAAAGATTGGATGCACAGTAGATTATACAGCAGGTCGTAACAGATATATGGGATATCTAATGAGTCTCGCAATCTATTCATTCAAGGGAATCAGAGTAGGTCTTGATGCTTCTAATGGTAGTGCATGGACACTTGCCAAGGCTGTATTTGATGCACTTGGAGCTAAGACATATGTTATAAATGCAGCTCCGGACGGAACTAATATTAACGAGAACTGCGGTTCTACACATATTGAAGGTCTTCAGGATTTAGTAAGAAGAGAACATCTTGATGTTGGATTTGCATTTGACGGTGATGCAGACAGATGTCTCTGTGTAGATGAAAAAGGTAATGTTATAACAGGTGACCATATTCTCTACATCTATGGATGCTACATGAAGGACAGAGATAAGCTTGCAGGCAACAAGGTTGTAACAACTGTTATGTCTAACTTCGGACTTTATAAAGCATTTGATGCAGTTGGAATTGAGTACGAGAAGACTAAAGTTGGTGATAAGTATGTATATGAATGTATGTCAGAGAACGGCTACCGCATAGGTGGTGAGCAGTCAGGACATATCATATTCTCTAAATATGCAACAACAGGTGATGGAATTATCACAGCTCTTAAGATGATGGAAGTTATGCTTGCCAAGAAGAAGACATTATCAGAACTTGCAGCTTCACTTACTATCTATCCACAGGTTCTTAAGAACATCAGGGTTACAGATAAGAAACAGGCACAGGATGATGCAGATGTTAAAGCTGCCGTTGAGGCAGTTGCCAATGCACTCGGTACAGACGGACGAATCCTCGTACGCGAAAGCGGAACAGAGCCGGTTGTGCGTGTAATGGTTGAGGCTGGAAGCACAGAAGAGTGTGAAAAATATGTCGACCAGGTTATAGATGTCATAAAGAGCAAGGGATATGCAGTATAACTTTTCATTTGTGTTACTTTGTTGATATTTCCTCTGTGGCATGACATACCATTGGCGGTATTGATGAAACGATTCATCTTAATTGCGTTAATTTATCAGATACTGTTTCAGGCTTATGGTTTGTGTCCATTCGCATATGAACATGCCGCCTGTATGTGTCCGCCTATGGCATACGCTTTCAGGAATCCTGCGCTTAGTAGGAGTAAATGTCGCTATATACAGAGTTTATTACAGTGCGCGAAAGCAAACGCTCTTCGTTTGAACGAGCTTTCGCGCACTGAACTTATGTATATAGCGACATTAACTCCTACACAGCTCGTCATATTCAAGCGTAAGCCATAGGCGGACACATACAGGCGGCGTGTACAGATGTCGAATGAACATAAACAATAAGAAAAGCCTGAAGCAGTATCTGCTAAATTAGCAATTCAGATGTGTTTCATTAGTACCGCCAATGGTATGTCATGCCACAGATGGATAGTGACACTATATACACAAATGAAAAGTTTATATGAATATTTTTTTTACCTCCACATAAGATTAATTAGGTCTTATTGTGGGGGTATTTTTTATGTGTAGAAAAATATGGGGAAAAGTTGTGGTTGTCATGCTTGCATTGTTGATAATTATGCCTGTGTGCGCCATGACGGGGTGTTCTGGCAGCAAAGAACCGGATAATAAGACCAGTGTTGATTATACAGTGGTTGAAAATGCGGATTTGCCGGATGAACTTAAGAAGCTTATTGAAAGCAAAAAAGATAAAGTGATGAGGCTTACATATACGACTAAGGATTATACATATGTTGTGGCCGGTTATGGAACAAGGGAAACCAGCGGATATTCAATTAAGGTTAATAATGTCTACACAGGCGATAATGCACTTTATATTGACCTTAACCTGATAGGTCCGGCAGCAGGTGAAGCTGTTAATGAAGTGGAGACATATCCGGTAATAGTGCTTAAGATGGAGCGGCGGGAAGAAAGCGTCGTATTTAAAATGTAGAATGTATGGGAGGTCAGTCTGTGAGACTCAGAACAGAAAATATTCATGAATACAGATTAAAATGTAATACTGTGGCACAGATTACACTAGATGATGATTTTAATGTGCCAGACACGAAAGATGATATTGAACTGATTGTAAAGGAATGGGGCAATGTCCAGACGGACAGCGTTAAAGTCAATAAGGATAAAGCAACAGTGGATGGAGAGTTAAGATTTGCGCTGTTGTATATCGGTGCTACTTCCAGCATAGAACGCATGCATCCTGTTAAGATGGATGGCAGAATGAATTTCAGTGAAAATGTTAATCTTTCGAGTGACTGCACTGGTGATTATATAACATGCCAGGCGTCAATAGAGGACCTTAGCATTAAGGCAATTAATTCAAGAAAAATAAGTGTTAAAGCTATTGTAACACTTAAGCTTATATGTGAGAAGCTTCAGGATATCCAGATGATAACAGGCGTGGAAGAGACTGAAAATACAGATATACAGCAGTTAGGAAAGGAACTTGAGTTCGTGCAGCTTGCTGTTAACCAGCGTGACAATTTCCGAATCAGGGAAAATGTATCACTTCCTGCAGGTAAACCTGAGATACAGGAAATAATCTGGGATGATGTTGATGTGAGAAATTTGAATACAAGACTCGCAGATGACGGGCTTTTACTGACTGGGGAGTTAGACATATTTGTAATGTATATCGGAAACGGTGATACAGGCAATGTTCAGTGGTATGAGTCAACAGCTTCATTTGAGGGACGACTGGATATAAGCGGATGTAATGCAGATATGATACCATATGTTAATTTCCAGATTATCGGAAAGACAATAGAAGAAAGACCCGACCTTGATGGCGAAAACCGTGATATCGCAGTTGAAGTGGTGCTTGATATGGACGTCAAGGCATACGAGGAGCGGAAGAAAGATGTGATAGCGGATATATATTCACCGTCATATGATATGGAGATAGAGACTTCTGATACACAGCTTCGGTGTCTTGTTGTGCGTAACAATGTGTCATGCCGCGTATCAGGTAATCTGCAGCTTGAAAACTATGCAGACCTTATGCAGATATGTAATTGTACAGCGACAGTGCAGCTTGATGATGTTACATATTCGGCAGGAGAGCTTGTAGTGGAGGGAGTTGTAAGTGCAAATGTGTTTTACATAACGTCAAGCGACAGCCAGCCACTTGGAAGTGTGCATACGATAATTCCATTTGCAGGTACAGTTAAGATTGCCCAGATAAGTGCTGATGAACTTGAATATAATATAAAACCTTCAATACAGCAGCTTTCGGCGACAATAAACAGTGCGGGTGTAATAGAGGTAAAAGCGTCAGTTTCATTGGATGTAATTGTTTTTAAGAATTTTGAATATTGTGGAATCAAGAGTGCATATATTTCAGAAGAAAAATGTGATCTTTCCCAGATGCCGTCAATGACCGGATATATTGCAGATGGTACTAAGACATTATGGGACGTTGCTAAAATGTATCACACAACAGCAGATTCAATAAAGGCAAGTAATCCTGAGTGTGCTGATGGATTGTCAGAGTCGGTAGTTATACCGAGAAAGACAAAACTTCTGTTAGTTAAGGCATAGGGAAAATAAAGCCAGAAGCTTATGAAAGCTTGAGAGAAAGAAGATTTCGAATGAATGAAAGTCTGGAATGTAAATAATCAAGGGGTACATGTGGAAAACACATGTACCCCTTAACTTGTTAAATAATAATTATCAGAATTAGCTTTCTGTCTTTTCAATCTTGATTGTAGATTTTTTCCATATTCCTGTCCAGTACAGTGCAAAAAGTATGGCAGCGGATGTTCCATTACTGATTACGACAGCATACCATACAGATTCAACACCCATATTAAGCATATTGGCACATACCCAGAGTGTGAGCAGACGGAATATCCATATTCTTGAAGCATCTACAATCATTGTAATCATGGTGTGACCGCTTCCCTGAAAAAGTCCCTGTGTAACATTATAGAATGCATTGCTCCAGCACCAGAAAGCCATGAGTGAGAGAAAATCTGTTGCAAGCGGGATAACTCTTTCATCTGTTGAGAAAAATGTTACCATAGCCTGTGAAATAAATCTTCTTGATAGAATCAAGCCGAAGAATAACAGGAACAGTGCTCCCATGCGAAGAGCATAATGGTAAGCTTTGTCTGCTCTTTCCTGTTGTCCGGCACCTATATTCTGACCAACGATAGTTGATATGGCTGAGCCGATACCATTTGCAGGCATTGTAATGATACTGTTAATTTTGTTGCCGATACCATAAGCACTTGTTGCAATGAATCCGTAAGTATTAACATTTTTAGTCATAAGAAGGAAACCAAGCTGCATAGTGCTTCCACCGATTGCTGTAGGAAGTCCGATTTTTACAATCGAACCCATCTTATTACCTTCAAATTTAAATCCCCTGAAATTAATTCTTATAAGCTGTCCTGGTCTTGTAAGTACAATAAGTGCAATAACTGCACATGGAATCTTGGCAATCAGAGTTGCAAGGGCAGCTCCACCGATACCCCATTTGAAAACCATAAGAAATAACGGGTCTAATATAAGATTAATAACAACGCCAAACATATTAAGAAGCATTGGTTTTACTGTGTCGCCCTGTGACTGTTTTACAGATGTGAACAGGTTAATTGTGAACAGGAACGGCAGGTCAAGAACAACAATTCTTATGTATGTAAGTCCATATGTGTAGATGCTGCCTTCTGCACCGAGCCACTTCACAAGTCCCGGAGAGACAAGCCAGCATATAAGTGCGCATAATACTGAAAATGCAAGTGAAGTGAGACAGATGTGGTTTGCCATAGAGTTGGCCTGTTTATCTTCTCTTGCACCAAGATACTGTGATATAAGAATTGCACCGGCTGTTGTAATTCCGTTACCGAAATTAATCAGAATATTCTGGAATGGAGACACGAGCGTAATTGCAGACTGGTTCTCAGTTCCTATCTTTCCAAGCCAGAAAGTATCTGTAAGATTGTACATTGACTGTATAAAACTGTTAATCATAACAGGAATTGCCAGCATGAGAATTGCATGGAAAAGATTACCATTAAGAATAATATCTCTCTTGTCTTCACTTATTGGTTTCGCCATAATAGACCTCCTTTCATAATATAGATTTATTAAAATACTTTGCTTTACAGAAAAAATTTCAAAATACTGATTTTTGGTTGACATTTCAAAATCCTTTATACATAATATAAGCATAAAAAACAGTGATTTCTACAATTAAACCAATGAAAAATTAAAATAATACAGAAATGTTATTATAATAGTCGTAAAAAGCTGGAATGAGAGGGTGGAATATATGTTTCAGGATATGTCGAAGGATTTTGATATTAAGAGAATAAAAAGAAGTAATACCAGTTGTTCTACAGGAGTAGGGGCACATGTGCATCCGTTTAATGAGATATTCTATCTTTCGAGCGGAGAGTGTACAAGTTTTATTGACCACAACATTTATAAGTTCGGAAAGGGTGATCTTGTTATTGTTCCAAGTGGCTGTCTTCACAGGACAACTTATAATGGAAAAGGAATGCACGAAAGAATTGTTATAAGCTTCAGAAATGAAGCAACTGAATGGATTCAGAACCAGACTGGTAAAGAGCTTATGGAAAACTGTATGAAGCCGGGAGTTGTTAATATTCCTGAAAAAAGAAGAGACTATGTTGTTGCCCTGCTTGATAAACTGTTATTTGAAAATGATTCTCCTGATGAACTGTCGCCGGCATTTATAAAGGTGGGGCTTATAGAACTGCTGCTTTTTATTATCCGCTGTAAGAATTATGAGGAAAATGTTATTAAAGAAATTGATGTAGATAATCGAATAATTCAGGAAGTTGCCACTTATATATATGAACACTATGCAGATAATCTGTCACTTGAAAATGTTGCAGAAAAATTTAACTTAAGCAGGTCATATCTTTCTAAGAAATTTAAGACAGCTACTGGATTTGGATTTAAAGAATATATTATTAATGTCAGAATTCAGAATGCCTGCAGACTTCTGCTTGAGACAAACAGGTCTATTACTGACATTGCATTTGAATGTGGATTTAATGACAGTAATTATTTTGGTGATGCATTCAGGAAGGCAAAGGGAATTTCGCCCCATAAGTATCGTAAGAATGAAACATTTTAGAATTGTAATTATAAGATTGTACTTGATTTTGTACAATTTCTTTAATATAATAGTTTTGAAAAATGGATTTTGTATACAAGGTTAGGTGATATATGGAAAGTATCAGATTAAAGGCAAGAGCTAAGATTAATCTTGGACTTGATGTTATTGGAAGACGTGAGAATGGTTATCACGATGTAAGAATGGTAATGCAGACGGTTGGTTTGTATGACCGAATTATAATGACAAGGATTCCGGAGAAAGAGATAAGAATTAAGACTAATATAGGATTTCTTCCTGTTAATGAGAACAATCTTGTTTATAAAGCAATTATGCTTATGAAGAGTAAGTATAAGCTTGATGGAGGAATAGAGGTTGATCTTAATAAATTCATTCCTGTTGCTGCTGGAATGGCTGGAGGTTCAAGTGACGCAGCAAGTGCACTTTTCGGAATGAACAGACTTTATGAGCTTAATCTTCCTATGGGGGAACTTATGAATATAGGTGTTGAGATAGGAGCAGATGTCCCTTATTGTATTATGAGAGGCACAGCGTTAGCTGAGGGAATTGGTGAGAAGCTTACAAGGCTTCCGGATATGCCATTCTGTCATATTCTTATAGCAAAGCCACCGGTTAATGTATCGACAAAGCTTGTCTATGAGAATCTTGACAGTACACAAATCAAGTCACATCCTGATATAGATGGAATAATTGAGGCTATTAAGTTAAAGGATGTTGCACTTGTTGCTTCAAGAATGGGTAATGTATTAGAGTCGGTTACAGTGCCATTGTATCCGGTTATTGACAGTATTAAGAGGGATATGATAGAACATGGAGCCATTAATGCAATGATGAGCGGAAGTGGTCCGACAGTATTTGGAATATTCCCTGATGAACAGTCGATGATAGCGTGCCAGCAGTTCTTAAGACAGAAGGGCGAAGCAAGGCAGGTGTATACAACGGAAACATTTACTCCATAATATATATGAAAACAATACACATTCAGAGTAATAGAGAAAGGCAAGGTTTTATATGAAAGGTGAACTTAAGATGGATGTTAATGACTATCTCCCATTAAGAGATGTGGTTTTTAATACTTTAAGACAGGCGATTCTTCGTGGTGAGATGGAGCCGGGTGAAAGGCTTATGGAAATTCAACTCGCAGAGAAGCTTGGGGTAAGCAGAACTCCTATCAGAGAGGCAATCAGAAAGCTTGAACTTGAAGGCCTTGTTATTATGATTCCAAGAAAGGGTGCTGAGGTTGCCCATATAACAGAGAAGGACATGAGAGATGTTCTTGAGGTAAGAGCAGCACTTGAGGAGCTTGCAGCAACACTTGCATGCCGCAATGTTACTCCGGAGCGAATTGAAGAGCTTAAGATGGCTAATAAGAGATTTGAAGCAACAATTATATCTAAGGATGTGGTTGCAATTGTAGATGCTGATGTGAATTTCCATGATATTATATATGCAATGACAGATAATCAGAGACTTATTCAGATTATTAACAATCTAAGAGAGCAGATGTACAGATACAGGCTGGAATATGTTAAGGATGCAAGAGCACATTCTATTCTTATAAGCGAACATAATGACATCATTGATAAGCTTTCTAAGAAAGATGAAGAAAATACTAAGATTGTCATAAGACAGCATATTACTAATCAGGAAAAGGGTATTATCAGACTTCTTAACAAATAATCTTTAGATTACATGGAGGCTGGCTGTATATGCCAGCCTTTGTTAGTTTGTAAATTTCTGTTTATTATGCAAATATATGGATATAATCCCAGATATGAAAATATATCAGGGGGTAAATATCATATGAACATAAAAAAGAAACTTGGAATTCTGCTTATTGCTATAGTAGCTGTTAGTGGACTGATTGGTTATTACAGGGTGTCTTATGCAGGTAATTTAGAGACAGTGACAGAAGGAATATCAGAGAGTATAATCAGATTCCATGTAAGGGCCAACAGTGATTCACAGGAAGACCAGGAGGTTAAGCTTAAGGTTAAGGAAGCTGTAGTTGATTACATAAGACCGGTTCTTTCAGAGTCAGATTCTCTTTCAGAGTCAAGAGCTATATTAGAGTCAGAAAGTGATAACATAAGAAATGTTGCAATTAAGACTTTAAGAGATAATGGATTTATGGAAGATGTAAGCGTGTATTTTGAGAAAAGTTATTTTCCGGTTAAATCATATGGTGATGTTACATTTCCAGCAGGATACTATGAGGCATTCAGAGTTGACATAGGAGAGGCAGAAGGAAAGAACTGGTGGTGCGTACTGTATCCACCATTATGTTTTGTAGATGCAGTGTATGGCGTAGTTCCAGAGGATTCTAAGGAAAAGCTTGCAGGAGTTCTTACAGATGAAGAATATAAGACAGTAACTGACAGGGGCTGTAAAGTCAGATTTAAATATTTAACATTTATAAATGAACTGCTTGGGTTATAAGCAGTCAGTGGAGGAAGGACGATTGAATAATAAGGATAAGGTCTTTATTAAGATAAAAGGTTTATATACCGGAACGATGGAAGAAGGATTTCAGAGTGACGGGGAAAATATAGATGAAATTGAGACTCAGGACGATGAAATTGAAGTTATTAATGTTGGAACGTATTCAGTTGTTAACGGCAAAGAATATATACGGTATGAGGAAGTATATGATGATTCACAGGAACGGTCAAGCAGCATAATAAAGATTGATGGTGACAGCGTAGAGGTGACAAAGAAGGGCGTTGTATCTACTAAGATGAGGTTTACAATGGGTAGTAAAAATATGACTTATTACCAGACACCTTATGGAAATATGAGCCTGGGGATTATCACAAAAAGTCTTGAAATTGAACGAACTGAGGATACAATAAGTATATATCTTGTGTATGGAATGGAAGTAAATTGTGAACATCTTTCAGATTGTGATATGCAGATAACAATAACAACCAGAGAACTTAGAATTGATGAATAGTACATTTTTCTTTGAAAAAGGAGTAGTTATGAAGAAACAGTTTGATGAGAGAAATCTTACAATGGTAATGGATTTTTATGAACTTACAATGGCTAATGGTTATTTTAAGGATGAGGACAAGGAAAGAAAGGTTGCATTTGATGTGTTCTACAGAAAGAACCCTGATAATGCCGGATATGCTATATTTGCAGGACTTGAACAGATTATTGAATATATTGAGAATCTGCATTTTGACGAAGATGATATTGAATACTTAAGAGGTCAGGGGCTTTTTGGGGAAGAATTCCTTGCATACCTTGCCAACTTTAAGTTCAAAGGAGATATATATTCATTCCCAGAAGGAACTATTATGTACCCTAATGAACCTGTAATTACTGTTGTTGCACCATTACTTGATGCACAGCTTGTTGAGACTGCAATTCTTCTTCAGGTTAACCATCAGTCTCTTATTGCAACCAAGACAAGAAGAATCGTGCGTTCAGCTAAGGGACGTGCTGTATCAGATTTCGGTGCAAGACGTGCACATAACATGGATGCAGCAGTATATGGTGCAAGAGCAGCTTACATCGGTGGTGCAGTTGGAACAGCTACTGTTCTTGCCGGTCAGATGTTTAATATTCCAATCAGTGGAACAATGGCACACAGCTGGGTAATGTTCTATCGTGATGAATTTGAAGCATTTAAGCATTATGCAGAGAATTACCCGGATGCAACTGTGCTTCTTGTAGATACTTATGATGTTGTTAAATCAGGTATTCCTAATGCCATCAGATGTGCCAAGGAAGTGCTTGAGCCAATGGGTAAGCGTCTTAAGGGTATCCGTCTTGACAGTGGTGACCTTGCATATCTATCTAAGAAGGTAAGAAAAATGCTTGATGATGCTGGCCTTACGGACTGCAAGATAGTTGTTTCCAACAGTCTTGATGAATGGACTATTATGTCAATCTTAGAGCAGGGTGGCTGCATTGACAGCTTTGGTGTAGGTGAGAGACTTATAACAGCAAAGTCTGATCCTGTATTTGGAGCTGTATACAAGATTGCAGCGGTAGAAGAAAATGGAGTATTCCAGCCAAGAATTAAGATTTCTGAAAATGTCGAGAAGATAACAAACCCGGGACTTAAGAAGGTTTATAGAATATATGACGAGAATAAGAAGGCAATAGCTGACCTTATAGCAGGTGCTGATGAGGTTGTTGACCTTTCACAGCCTTACCGCTATGTAGATCCTGTAAAGCCTTGGAAGAACAGATATTTTGAAAACTGCACAGCAGTAGAGTTACAGCAGCTTGTTGTAAAGAACGGCAAGCGTGTAATGGACAGAGTATCTATTGATGAGATTAAGAAGTATGTTCAGGATCAGCTCACTGACAATATATGGGAAGAGGAGCAGAGATTTGAGAATCCACATAACCATTATCTTGATATGAGCCCGGCATATTATGATATGAAGATGTCACTTCTTCATAAGTTGACTGACTAGAGGAAAGTGGCAGACGGACGGAGCAGGGTGTGTATATGCTGCATCGTAAGACACGCTTCCGCTCGTGGAAAGGCGTAGCGGTACTAGGCGCACTGCCTCACTTCGTGAGGTGCGTTTGTCAAGTGCCGACGCCTTTCCAACGGTCTTACGCTACAGCATATGCACACCCTGTCCCCTTACGCTGTCACTTCCCCTGTCCGCCTTTGGCGGAGGTGGGGCTGGCGAGAGAGATTTCCGCAGAGAGCGATGGTGCCAAAGGCACCAAGCAAGAGTTTGTGGGGAGGTGGGCGGATTGTGTGGGTATATGTCATTTTCAGACCGTTGGAAGTGCGTCGGCACTTAGTGAACGCACCTCACGAAGTGAGGCAGTGAACTTAGTGTCCGCTACGCACTTTCACGAGCGGGAGCGTGTCTGGAAATGACATATACCCACACAATCCGCCCCACAGACCAACACAAAACACTTGCAATTACTGATTGTTTTGATATAATTAACTAGTATATGAAAAGTTAACGAAGGAGTAATAAATATGCCAGTTTGGAGTATTGTTTTATTGATAGTTATTGTTGTGCTTATAGCGGCACTTGTAGCACTTACTATTGTAGGTAGAAAGCTTCAGAAGAAGCAGGAAGCTAATAACGCACAGTTAGAGGCTGCAAAGCAGGTTATGTCGATGCTTGTCATTGATAAGAAAATGATGAAGATGAAAGATGCCGGACTTCCTAAGATGGTCTTAGATCAGACACCTAAGGCTTTCAGAGGTCGTAAGATGCCAATCGTTAAGGCAAAGATTGGACCAAGAGTTATGTCACTTATGTGTGATCCTAAGGTATTTGACCAGATTCCAATTAAGGCAGAAGTCAAGGCAGAAGTAAGTGGTATCTATATTGTAGGCATCAAGTCTGTAAGAGGTGGAAAGATTGTAGTTCCTGAAAAGAAAAAGAAGGGACTTTTTAAGAAGAATAAGTAAGAATGAGAGGCTACATCAGCGGATTGCTGGTGTGGTCTTTTTTTCTGCCATGAGGGAGGGCTGTGGCTGGGGTATATGTCGTTTTCAGACACGCTCCCGCTACGTCTTTTAACGAGCGGGAGCGTGTCTGAAAGGACAATATACCTCCATCATGACCGCCCACTTTAAACTAACTTACACAAGCGCCTTGTTTTCCTCGTACATCTTCTCAATAAGATCCTGCACATCCTTGGCAAGAGTTTTTTTCTGCTCGCGGTCCATGCTGGCGACATCGATTGGCTTGCCAAATTCAAGGACAGTGTGAGTCTTTTTAAAGAATGGAAGGTGGTCTTCTAATGCAGCAGCTGTGTTGTTCTGTACCATAGGAATAATGCTGCAGCCTGATTTTTCAGCAAGCTTAAAGCTTCCTGCATGGAAAGGGAGAACACCATCAATGCTTTTATTTCTTGTTCCTTCAGGGAATATAACAATTGAAGTTCCAGCTTTCAAGTAATCAATACCAGTAAGGATAGTCTTTAAACCTTCTTTCATATTCTTTCTGTCAAGGAAGAGGCAGTAAAGATATTTCATCCATATATTAAGAAGAGGGACTTTTTCAATCTCCTTCTTGGCAACAAAGCCAGTTCTGGGTTTCATGTATGTGTAAGAAATAATTGTGTCGAAGAAACCATGGTGATTGCCTACAAAAAGTACAGCTTCTCCGTCTTTAGGGAGGTTTTCAAGTCCTTTTACGGTTGTTGTAACACCAGACAGAAAAAGAACAACCTTAAAAACACCCTGCACAAAGCGGAGACTTCCGCGATCCTTAGCATCCTGATTGAACTTGCCAATAAGCCAGAATACAGGAAGCATTATAAGGCTGGCAAAGATTATTATTATTGCAAATATAACTATTAATATGAGTCTTATCATTGTATGTTCTCCATTTCATTTTAGATATTAAGTTAAGCCTAGTAGCGCGAGATATCTCAGCTCTTTACATAGGCCTTCGCTCCACTAGAATAGTGAATTTCACCTTCATTAGTCACAAATACAGCTTCAATTCCATCAAGGCTTTCAATAAGTTTCATACCGTCTTCAAGCCCAAGGCAGAAGCAGGTAGTGCTTAAGCAGTCTCCGGTAAGTGAATCATTTGATAGAATAGTAACATCGGACAGGTCATTGTCATAAGAATAGCCTGTAGCCGGGTTAAGTATATGATGGTAAAATGTGCCGTCATCAGCATAGAAATAACGCTCATAGTTGCCGGATGATACAACAGAGGAATCATCAACAGAAAGAGCAACAAGCACTTCATTATTGGCTGCAAATGGCTTCCTTACACCGATTCCGAAGTTATCTGTGTTAGTTTTTTTACCGATACATAAAACATTGCCACCGAGATTGATTATAGCACGTTTTACACCATTTTCTTCAAGAAAATCTTTGATTTTGTCGGCAATATAGCCTTTAGCAACAGCTCCGAGGTCAAGGATGACATCATCAGGCTTGCTGATTGAATAAGTACCATCACCGTTATCGGACACACTGACCCTGGTGTAATCGACATGTGTCAAAGCTTCAGCAATACGTCCGCTGTCAGGAACTTTCGGTGATTCCGCAGTGAAGTCCCACAGTCTGGAAACGCTTCCTATTGTTATGTCAAATGCTCCATTACTCAAAGCAGCATATTCAAGTCCGGCATTTACTAATTCATACATTTCCTTAGATATGCTTGTTGTCTGGTTAGAATTAACCTTTGATAACTCGCTGTCTTCCTTAGTCCTTGAAAAAATGTTTTCGTAGTAGTCACACAGATTAAGAGCCTCCGTAAGAGTATTCTTAGAAACACTTGTGTATGAGTCAATCTGCACAAATGTGTTTAACTTAAAGCCGTTCACAGACTCCGGGGTAGTCAGTGTAACTGCAGGTTTTTCGCAGGCGGTAAGCACAAAGCCCAGAGCCAGAATAACAGTAAACACATATGAAAAGCATTTTATTTTATTAAATTTCTTCATAGAATAATCACCGGAATAAACCGGCATCCTCCAAAAATTATTAACACATTGAGATTATAACAGTTTAACGCTGTATAAAAAAGTGAAATTAGTGTGAAATTACTTTTATTTTTTTGATAAATGTGCTATAAATATAAGGCTTGCTGTTAGGCAGGAATGTTTATGTATGTAGAAATGAGGAAGTATATGAAAAAGAAGTTATTTAGTGTGTTACTTGTAGGTGCACTTGCAGCATCATTAGTAGCATGTGGTAAAACAGACAAGAAAGAAGCTAAAGCTTCTACAGTTAACACAGAGATAAATGCAGAAGAGTATGCAGGAACAATTACTTCTAATGCAGGAGTATATAAGACATTTGTTAATCTTTCAGACTGGAAGGGAATGTCTGTTGATCTTAAAGAGTCAGATTATGTTGTTCTTGATTCGGATGTTGAGGACTATATCAAGAGCATGCTTGAATCAAAGGCTACAACTAATGTTATAACAGAGGGAACAACTAAGTCAGGAGATGTTATTAAGCTTGATTACAGTGGTAAGCTTGACGGAACAGCATTTTCAGGTGGAACTGCTACAGATGTTACTTACACAATAGGTTCAGGAAAGTTCGTTGATGATCTTGATAAGGGCCTTGTTGGACTTACAGTAGGTAAGGAGACTGATATTACATGTGTATTCCCAGAGAGTTATTACAATTCAGATCTTGCAGGAAAGACAACAGTATTCACAGTAACTGTTAAAGAAATTGACGAATCAGTTGTTCCAGAACTTACAGATGAGTGGGTTGCAGCTAATGCTGCTTCATTAGGAATTGAGGATAGTTCAGTTACAACAGTTGAGCAGTTAAGAACATATGTAAGGTCTTACCTTGAGACACAGGCTTCATCAAGCCGTTCAAGTGCTATATTTGAAGCTGCTTATACACAGATGTCTGATGGACTTGACGTTTCAGATTATCCAAGCGAAGAACTTACAGATTTATTAAATACTCTTAACAGTAACGTAGATGCAGAATATCAGTCATATAGCTCATCATACTCTTCTAAGGAGGCGTATCTTAAGAGTGCATATAACTTTGATTCACTTGATGCATTTAACGAGTATGCAGATAATTATGCAAAGCAGTATCTTTTACAGAAGATGATTGTAACTATGATAGCTGCTGATAACAATATCACTGTTACTGCAGATGATATTAATTCAACAGGTGAGGAGCTTGCTTCATACTATGGTTATGATGACTATAATGATATCATTGATACTTATGGAAAGACTATGAATGCAGAGATTGGATATCAGGTTCTTTATCAGAAGATAGTTGATTTTGTGTGTGAGAATGTTACAGTTAACGATACAACAGATACAGCAGAGTAATTCGTTATTAAGTTAATATTTAATGTTTGACAGGACTAAGGTTGCACAGCTATTAATGGGTGTGCAGCCTTATTTATTCTTATTATTTCCGCATTAAAACGGGATTTACATATATGAGCAGGCAGGTTCTGCACTATTAAAAATATGAGAAATGTGGTAAAACCACTTAAGGGGAAAACAATGAATCAATTCGTACCAAAGCTTTTCGACGTGATGAAGGGCTATTCAAAGAAGCAGTTCGTTAATGATGTTATTGCAGGTATTATCGTTGCAATCATAGCGTTACCATTATCTATCGCACTTGCGCTTGCATCAGGAGTAGGTCCTGAGCAGGGTATCTACACAGCTATATTTGCTGGTTTTGTTATTTCATTCCTTGGCGGAAGCAGGGTTCAGATTGCCGGACCAACAGCCGCATTTGCAACTATTGTTGCAGGAATTGTGGCACAGAACGGAATGGATGGCCTTATTGTTGCAACAATTATGGCTGGTATCATTCTTATTATCATGGGATTTCTTAAATTTGGTAATCTTATCAGATTTATTCCTTATACAATTACAACTGGATTTACATTTGGTATAGCAGTTACTATTCTTGTAGGACAGATTAAGGATTTCTTAGGTCTTGATACTTCTGCGTATACAGGACCAACTATTGAGACACTTGATAAGTTAAATGCAGTGTTTAAATGTATTAACACATTTAACTGGCAGGCTCTTGTTGTAGGTGGTGTTTCACTTGCAATTCTTATAATATGGCCTAGATTCAAGAAGTTAGAGAAGATTCCAGCATCTTTAATTGCTGTTATAGTTTCTGTAATTATGGTTAAACTTGGAATGCAGGCTAAGACTATCGGAGATTTATATACAATTTCAAGCAAGCTGCCGGGTATCAGCATACCACATGTTAATATAACAATGGTTAAGAATCTTTTGCCAGATGCATTTACAATTGCGGTACTTGCAGGTATTGAGTCACTTTTATCATGCGTTGTTTCTGATGGTATGATTGGAAGCAGACATAAGCCTAATATGGAACTCGTTGCGCAGGGTGCAGGTAACCTTGTATCTGCTTTATTCGGTGGAATTCCAGCAACAGGTGCTATTGCGAGAACAGCAGCTAATGTTAAGAATGGTGGACGTACACCAATCGCTGGTATGGTTCATTCTGTAACACTTCTTCTTATCCTTGTTGTGCTTATGCCATATGCAGCATGGATTCCAATGCCGGCAATTGCAGCGATTCTTTTCATGGTAGCTTATAACATGAGTGGCTGGAGAGAAATGATTTCTCTTTGTAAGACTTCACCTAAGAGCGATATTCTTGTGCTTCTTACAACAGCAGTACTTACTATTGTATTTGACCTTGTTGTTGCTATTGAAGTTGGTGTTGTGCTTACAGCACTTCTTTTCCTTAAGAGAATGGCTGATGTTACAGAGGTTAAGAGCTGGAAATATATTGGTGATAATATAGATGAGAATAATGATCCTGACAGCATTAATCTTAAGCATGTTCCTAAGGATACACTTGTATATGAGATTAACGGACCTATGTTCTTTGCAGCTGCAGACAAATTCCTTGATATCCAGACAGTATCAGGTTCTAAGGCAGTTATTGTAAGAATGAGAGGCGTTCCATCAATGGATGTTACTGCCCTCAGATCTTTAAGAAATATTCATGCGGTATGTAAAAGACATGGTGCTGTTATGATTCTTTCACATGTAAATGAACAGCCTATGTCAGTTATGGAGCATGCTGGCTTTGCGGATGAGATTGGAAGAGATAATTTCTGTGCCAATATTGATGCAGCTCTTGAGCATGCTAAAAATATTGTAGAAGGGTAATGCTAAATGAAGGAAGATACACTTTCCTATATAAGAGATAATAAAGAAATTACATATGAACAGAAGATAAGACTTGTAATTATGCTGAGTCTGCCTACGATTCTGGCACAGGTGTCATCAATTATAATGCAATATATTGATGCGTCTATGGTCGGAAGACTGGGGGCAGGCTGTTCGGCTTCAATAGGTCTTGTATCGACAACGACATGGCTTCTTGGAAGCCTTGCTTCTGCACCATCACTTGGATTTTCAATTCAGGTGGCACAGCTTGTCGGGGCAAAGAAGTTTAACAGGGCAAGAAGAGTGTTCTTACAGTCATTTGGAATTGTTCTTCTTATATCAATTATTATTGGTGCTGCCGGAGCCATGATAAGCTGGGGACTTCCAGCATGGCTCGGTGGAGAAGAGCCGATACAGAAGGATGCGACAATGTATTTTCTTATAACATCATTGTCTATGCCGGCACTTGGTTTTAACCGTCTTGGTACGAGAATGCTGCAGAGCTGTGGTAATACGAGAACACCAGGAATTCTTAATTCCATGAATTGTTTACTTGATGTTATATTCAATTTTATATTCATATTCAGTTGGCATGGTTTTGGCTTTGGTCTTGGAGTTATGGGTGCAGCACTTGGAACAACGGCGGCAGAGATTGTCACCACAATTATTATGTTTTATGTATTGATGTTCAGAACACCGATGCTTTCTAAGGGTTACGGAACAGATTCTGATGAGAAGGCAGGTCTTGCTACAATAAAGAAGTCATTTGTTTTATCTCTTCCTGTTACATTTGAAAATGTAGTTATGTTCGGGGCTATGATTACGATAACAAGAATTGTTGCACCATTAGGAGTTGTGGCTGTGGCTGCCAATTCATTTGCAATAACTGCAGAAAGCCTGTGCTATATGCCAGCTTACGGAATTGAGGAAGCGGCAACGGCACTTGTTGGACAGAGTATAGGTGCAGGCAGAGGAAAGCTTGCATTGTCTTTTGGAAGAATTTCAGTTGCTTTCGGAATGGGAATCATGGCGTTCACCGGACTTCTGATGTTTATATTTGCACCGTTCATGATTGGAATTCTTACACCTGACCCGGTAGTAAGAGAGCTTGGCGTAACTATACTTAGAATTGAGGCATTTGCAGAGCCACTGTATGGCGCGTCAATTGTAGTAACAGGTGTACTTCGTGGAGCAGGAGATACTCTTGTTTCAAGCCTTATGAATTTCTTCAGTCTCTGGGCTGTTCGAGTTGTTCTTTCATTCCTTCTTGTTGGAAGTTACGGACTTGTTGGTGTGTGGATAGCGATGGCGGCAGAGCTTTGCTTCAGGGGTGCCATATTCCTTGTACGCATGGAGCGGAAGAAGTGGCTGAAGAAGCTGTGACTTTGCGTGGAATTCCTAAAAGCCTACTAATACAGCATATATAAACGTGATATATGAATTAATAAGTAAGCTGAATTAATCAAAAAGCCTGCTTTCAAACAAAAGCAGGCTTTAAAAATTCATCAGATTTTACATACAAAAATCCTATTAACCAAGATACTTAGCGAGTGCATCTACCTTGTCAAGCTTCTCCCAAGGGAGATTAAGGTCTGTACGTCCAAAGTGACCATAAGCAGCTGTCTGCTTGTAGATAGGTCTTCTTAAGTCAAGCATCTTAATGATTCCGTTAGGTCTTAAATCAAAGTTCTCACGGATGATTTCAACAATTTTTTCTTCATCAAGCTTTCCTGTGCCAAATGTATCAACCATGATAGATGTTGGTCTTGCAACACCGATTGCATATGAAAGCTGAATCTCACATCTGTCAGCAAGTCCCGCAGCAACAATATTTTTAGCAACATATCTTGCAGCATATGCAGCAGAACGGTCAACCTTAGTGCAGTCCTTACCAGAGAAAGCACCACCACCATGTCTAGCAGCACCACCATAAGTATCAACGATAATCTTACGTCCTGTAAGACCTGAATCTCCGTTAGGTCCACCAATTACAAAACGTCCAGTTGGATTGATGTATATCTTAGTGTCAGCGTCAATCATAGCTGGATCAACGATTGCGTCAATAACATATTTCTTAATATCATCATGAATCTGTTCCTGAGATACTTCAGGAGCATGCTGTGATGAAACAACGATAGCATCAAGTCTTATTGGCTTTTTGTTTTCATCATATTCAACTGTTACCTGTGTCTTTCCGTCTGGTCTTAAGTATGAAAGAGTGCCATCTTTACGAACCTTTGTAAGCTGCTTAGAAAGCTTCTGTGCAAGTGCAGAAGAGTAAGGCATGAATTCAGGAGTTTCGTTAGTTGCGTAACCAAACATCATACCCTGATCGCCGGCACCACCTTCTGAATCATCAATCTCGCCATCTTTAGCTTCTAGAGCCTTATCAACACCCATAGCAATATCAGCTGACTGCTTGTCTAATGCAACCATAACAGCACAGGTGTTACCATCAAATCCCTTATCAGAGCTGTCATAACCAATATCTGTAACTGTCTTTCTTACGATAGAAGGAATATCTATGTTAGCCTTAGTTGTAACCTCGCCCATTACCATAATAAAACCTGTGTTAGTAAGAGTTTCGCATGCTACTCTTGAGTATGGATCCTGCTCGTAGAGAGCGTCAAGTACTGCATCTGAAATCTGGTCGCAGATTTTGTCAGGATGTCCTTCTGTTACTGATTCTGAAGTAAATAATCTTTTTTCCATGTTATCTCCTTTTGATTTTATCGTGAATATGTCTATCCCATGATTTTTCATCGTTATTCGAGTTAGATTCTCATCGCTACTCGCGCTTGTAGCTTAGACGCCAGAATTACATTGCTATCGCTACTCGCACAAAAAAAGGTCCCCGACAAGGGGACCCGATAGACTGTATCGAAATCCTCTTATTGTTCGACTAATATCGCTCAGGTTGGCACCTTCCTCAATACAAAAGGGGTTGCCGGGCTTCATAGATCCTATGTATCTCCACCACTCTTAATAAGGGATATAAAATATTCAATTAATATTACCGCATAAGATAGTACACAATATAATGACATTCGTCAAGAGTAAATTAAGATTTTTATATAAATTTTATAGTAGCTGTTTTATCTGGTACATGCGTGCAGGTATTTCTCTTTAGTTGCCATTCCACCGCGAATATGACGCTCCTGTTTATTGACATCAAGTATTTTGCGGGCTTCTTTGGCAAGCTCAGGATTGATTTCCATAAGTCGGGCAGTAACATCTTTATGAGCTGTACTTTTGCTTACGTTAAATGCTTTAGCAGTCTGTCTTACAGTAGCCTTATGTTCAATTATGTAATATGCCAGTTGTATGGCACGTTCTTCTATATAGTCTCGCATGTGGGGACTCCGCAGGATTCATTTATACAATCTATGCCAGAGCAGGACATTTTATGTTAGAATGAAACAAGACAGACAACAAGGAGATTGATAATGGTCGCAGAGTATAGTGTGTGGCAGCAGGGAATGGAAGTTAATTATGCTGCATTATGTGAAGAGAAAAAAGATGGTTTACATATATTGAGGCTCATGGGTCAGACATCTGTAGTGTATATACCGCAGATGATAGATGGATATGAGGTTAAGGTGATAGGTGAATATTGTTTTTCTGCCAGAAATAATTGTAAGAATCGGACATCAGATAATGACTGGGAGAAGATGGAAAAGCTTGCCAGAGACAGAGGAATGAATGAGCTTAGCGGAGATTATGTTGAACAGGTTATATTGCCAGACAGTGTGCATGAATTATGCAGTTACGCATTTTACAACTGCAGAAAGCTTAAATGTATAGAATTTGGAAGAAGTTTAGATATTGTTAATAATGATGCATTTATGAATTGTATGGGACTGTCTGTGCTTGTGGTAAGAAGCAGGGCAGAAGAGCCGACAGGGGCACAGTATTTTCTGAAACAGCTTAATAAGGGAATTGAACTTAAATATGTTGATGATGGAAATACATGTGGAAGTTTCTATTATTCAGAGTATACTGAAAGCTATGAAGAAATCGGACCTGCGCATATATTCCACATGGATCTGCAGGGGGAAGGCTACAGGGCAAGGCAGCTATTTGACAATGGGGTTGTAGATGCTGCTGGGTATGATACAATATTTGAAGCAGCGAAGGCTCTGGAAAGTACATATACATTGTCGAAGATGGCAGCAGGAAGACTGCAGTATCCAGTTAAACTGACAGATAATGCAAGAGATATGTATATGGAATTCATTAAGGATAATATTGCAAAAGTGCTGGAATGGGTAGTTGCTGAGCGAAGAATTGATATTATTGAGTTCATGGCTGATAATAATATACTTGATGAGAGTGGACTTGATGCCGTACTCAAACTTGCTGGGAAATGTGACTGGACAATGGGAATTGCAGCAATTATTGAGCTTGGCAGCAGATTTGCACCAAAGTTAAAAAAAAGCAGATATGAATTTTAAAGTTGAAAAAATCGGACATGAAAGGAGATAGTGGCATGGCACATATTCAGACAGAGAGCGAATGGGAACTTGAGATGTGTGGCAAGATAATAGATTATCTTGCAGGGAAAATATATGTTGATATGAGATTTATGGAGCCCGTGCTTAATGTGCTGGAGCCAAGGGCTAACATGGGATTGTCCACATTTGCAACAGACGGAGTATATCTGTATATGAATACAAGACATACGATGGATGTGTTCAGAAAGAATGAAAATTTTCTGGTGAGGGTGTATCTTCATTCAGTGCTTCATTGTGTGTACAGCCACATATGGCTGTGTGATGGAAGAGATGAGAATTTGTGGAATCTTGCGTGCGATATTGCTGTTGAGAGAATAATTGACAGACTTGATAAAACGTGTGTGAAAAGGATTCTTACATGGAGAAGACAGGATATATATAAGAAGCTGGATGATGATAAATGTGTTTCGGCAGCACAGATATATGAATATCTGCTGGATATTAATAAGGAAGAACTTAATAAGCTGTGGCTGGAATTCTATACAGATGACCATACAATATGGCAGTACAAGAATGACAGAAAGAACATGATACAGCAGCCACATAAGGTGCAGCAGCAGTGGGAGCAGCGGGCGCGTCAGATGACTATGGAGAAGCAGAAAAGCGATGGAGAGAGTGGTAAGGACAGCAATACGTTAAATGAGCTTATGAAGCTTCAGAAAAGGCGCAGAAGCTACAGGGATTTTCTTAAGAAGTTTGCTGAGTATCATGAAGAGTTAAAGATTAATGATGATGAATTTGATCTTGGATATTATGCTTATGGATTGTCAGTATATAAAAATATGCCGCTTATTGAGCCGCTTGAGACAAGAGAAATTGACAAGATAAGAGAGTTAGTGGTTGTTGTCGACACAAGCTATTCAACGAGTGGGGAGCTTGTGAGAAGATTCTTACAGGAAACATTTGACATACTTATGGACGACAGGGCATTTTTCAAGGTGAGCTGCATTCATATTATTCAGTGTGATGATGTAATACAGAGTGATGATGTAATTAAAGACAGGGAGCAGCTTGAAGGATTTTTTAATACATTTGAGATAAAGGGAGGCGGTAATACTGATTTCAGACCTCCGTTCAAATATATAGACAGACTGATTGAAGAAGGAAAGATTAAGAATCCCGGTGGAATGTTGTATTTCACAGATGGAGAAGGAACTTATCCGAAGAAAAAGCCAGGTTACAGAACCGCATTTGTATTCATGAAAGATTACGATGAGACGAAAGTGCCTGCGTGGGCGATGAGAATAAGACTGGATAAGTCAGACAGATAGAAAGGACATGGCTATGAATATTAAAGAGGCAAAACAGGAGATTGTTAATACAGTAAAAGCATATCTTTGTAAAAATGCAGAGGGAGAATACAGGATTCCGGCGATACGTCAGCGTCCTGTGCTTCTTATGGGACCTCCGGGAATTGGAAAGACACAGATTATGGAGCAGATTGCAGAGGAGTGTGGAATCGGTCTTGTTTCATATACTATTACGCACCACACAAGACAGAGTGCTGTCGGACTTCCGATGATTAAGACAGAGGAGTTTGAAGGGAAGGAATACTCTGTAACAGAGTATACGATGAGCGAGATAATTGCCGGAGTGTATAAGGCTGTTAAGGAGCAGGGACACACGGAAGGAATTCTTTTTATTGATGAGATTAACTGTGTTTCTGAGACTCTCATTCCAACTATGCTACAGTTCTTACAGTGCAAAACATTTGGCAATCAGAAGGTGCCAGATGGCTGGATAATTGTCGCAGCCGGCAATCCGCCTGAATTTAATCGTTCAGTACGTGAGTTTGATATGGTTACATATGACCGTCTGAGAGTAATTAATATTGATGCGGACCTTGAAGTATGGCGTGAATATGCAAGAGAACGCGAGATTCACAATGCAATTCTTTCATATCTTGATATAAGACCACAGAATTTTTACAGGGTAGAGGCAGATGTTGACGGGCTTAAATTCATTACGGCACGAGGCTGGGAGGATATGAGCAGTCTTATGTATGTGTATGAGGAGCTTGGAATCAGCATTAATGCTGGGGTTGTTGGGGAATTTCTCCATAATGAGGATGTTGCGGAGGATTTTGGAGCATATTATGACCTATACAATAAGTATAGGGATGATTATGGAATTAACAATATTCTTGATGGAAATGCAGCGCCGGATATATACAGACGAATGGTAGAAGCTGATTATGATGAGAGACTAACTGTGGTAAATCTGCTGCTTGACACTCTGAATAAGCATTTTAAATATGCAGCTTCTTTAAAGGCGGATACTGACAACTGGTATAAATCTATCAAAGATAAGATTAAAGCAGGAGAGAATGCAGCTGCTATTGATAAGGAGAAAGCAGAATTTGCTGCACAGGCTGAAAGGTTGGAAAGTGTTGAGAAACAGACACTTGCAAAGTTAGAAAATGCATTTGACTTCTTAGAAGGTTCTAAACAGGAGATTTCAAGGGAAGATATCGGAAAGCTTGATCAGGAAATGCTTATATTTGTCACAGGACTTACAACGGGAAAAGAATCATCATCATTCCTTCTTGTAAATCCGTGTGACAGATACAAGTCTTATAGTGCCATGTACTTAAAGGGCGGTAGAAGAAATCAGCTCCTTAAGGAAATGGAATAAAGATACGATTGAATAAATCGGACATTATATTTTAAGCTTCTCCGCAAACATAAGAAGTACGCTGATTAAAAGCAGAGCACATGAAATCCATATTGTGTGGATTCCGAACATCATTGAAAGGTTTCCACCAATACCTGCACCGATTGCAAAGAATAATATTATACCGAAGTAATATCCAGCTTTCTTAAGAGAAGACTTATTGCCGGTACGCACAAATACTGAAAGTGCGTCTGTACCGCTTCTTAAATTGCCGATGCACATGGTGCTTGCATAAGAATAGCCATTAACTTTTCTGAATGCCTGTACCTGCATCGCACATGAGAATGACACGATTATTGTTGCAAACATGTCCATTGAATGAGGCATGAAGCCGACTGCAATTAAGATTACAATCTCAATAAGTAATATTGCCTGCCGCCAGTGAAGTCTGGTGGCATTTTTGTATTTGCCCTGAATTCGCTCTGTTACGAATACGCCAAGACCAAATGCTAAGAATGGCAGGAGATATTTAACTCCCTGATACCATTCGCCCATCATAAAATGTGTACTCATAAGAACCACATTACCAGTCTGTGCGTTGGAGAATACTTCATTTCTAGTAAAATATGTATATGCGTCCTGAAGTCCACCGGACATGGCAAGGAATACACTGTTTATGAAGGCTTCGGACATCTGTATATCCGGCAGCTTCTTAGCGAGGGTGTTGTGAAGCTTTGATGCCATAAATAACCTCCTTGTGTTTTATAACTTTGGTTGTTATAGCACAAGGAGGAATTGTTGTAAAGGGTATATAAATATTAGATATGTTGCGAATTACCATACGCCGTAGGATTATCTGGCAGCAGGCATGTCCTCATGGCGGCTTCACCTAGTGGGAGTAGATGCAGCTATATACAGAGTTTATTATGCTGTGCGAAAGCAAACGCGCTTCGCTTGAACGAGCTTTCGCGCAGCAATCTTTAGTATATAGCTGCATAACTCCCACACGGTTTGCCTTAAATCGGACATGACTGCTGCCAGATAATCCTACGGCTGGCTGGTAACACAACATATTAATTACTTTCCAAGTGCTGTCTTCTGTGGCACTTCTGTTTCTTTTTCGTAGCATGCAAATGCGCTGTCGACAAGCTCTTTATCTGGCTTCGGTGTAAACAGGCTGACTACAGGAACGATAATCATTCCGGCAAACATTGCAAATGCACCGCAGTTGATAGGTGACTGGAGCCATGTTGGGAAGCCTGCTCTGAAGAAGATGTTGGCAAGCATAAGTACTGAGCTGAATAAAAAGCATGCCCAGCATGATGCTTTGGAAACCTTCTTAGAGTAAAGCGAGAACATAAATGGTGCAAGGAATGAACCTGCAAGTGCACCCCAAGATATTCCCATAAGCTGTGCAATAAATGTTACTGAACTCTTGTACTGGATAAGTGCAAGTATTGCAGATATCGCAATGAATACAACAACAAGAATTCTTATGTATAATACCTGTTTCTTTTCACTCATGTTCTTGATAAAGTTATCTTTTAAGAAGTCAATAGTAAGTGTTGAGCTTGAAGCTATTACAAGTGATGAAAGTGTAGACATTGAAGCTGACAACACGAGAATTACAACTAATGCAATAAGCGCAGGACTTAAATTAGAAAGCATTGTAGGAATTATTGAGTCGAAGCCGTTAGCCTTGACATCTATCTGGTCAGAGAATAATCTTCCGAAACCTCCGAGAAAATAGCATCCGCCTGAAACTATAAGCGCAAATATTGTTGATATTACAGTACCCTTCTGTATAGAAGCTTCATTATCAATTGCATAGAATTTCTGAACCATCTGAGGAAGTCCCCATGTTCCAAGTGATGTAAGGATTACAACGCATAAAAGGTTGAATGGGTCAGGTCCGAAAAATGAAGCAAATATACCGGGAGTATCGCTTACTGCCGGGTCAGACACATTTGCAAGACCCTGCAGTGCAGACATGAAGCCGCCCTTAGAGTGGATTACGGCAGCAATAACTGCAACGATACCGAATAACATGATAATTCCCTGAATGAAATCATTGATTGCAGTAGCCATGTAACCGCCGGCAATTACATAGATGGCAGTAAGTGTTGCCATGATTATGATACAGACACTGTAATCAATGTTGAAAGCCATACCGAAAAGTCTTGAAAGTCCATTGTAAAGTGAAGCTGTGTATGGAATCAGGAAAATGAATATGATAACGGAAGCACCGATTTTTAATGGATTGCTGCCGAATCTCTTTCCAAAATACTGTGGCATGGTTGCTGAATCAAGATGCTGACTCATAATTCTTGTTCTTCTGCCAAGTACGACCCATGCAAGAAGTGAACCTATAATTGCGTTGCCGATACCAGCCCAGGTTGCGGCAATTCCGTATTTCCAGCCAAACTGCCCTGCGTATCCAACGAATACAACAGCCGAGAAATAAGATGTTCCATATGCAAATGCGGTGAGCCACGGACCAACGCTTCTTCCACCGAGAACGAAACCATTAACATCAGTTGCATGCTTGCGGCAGTATAAGCCAATGCCTATCAGCACCGCAAAGTAGATAATAAGAATAACTAGTTTTAACATAAAAACCCCCATATTAATTGTATTATATCTCACTTCACGAATTTAAAGTGTAACGCTTTAAATTGATAAAGCAAGCATAAATGCATTGTAACATATGGGAGTGGGATTGGCAAGGAGAAAGTGAGTTGAGCTTATGGTTTAAGATTACATTTTACGCTCTGCTCTTCATCTTTCTGTATGCGATATTCATTATTATTGCAAGCAAAACACCAAGTGACACATAAGATACGAAATCTGTATTGGCGTATGTCAGATTAAGGCTGGCTGTTCGTCCGAGAAGTCTGTTGCTGAGTAACATAGCAGCTTTGCTCAGAATTACATTAAATGCCACATATTCAAGTCCTGCATATATGACGAATAATATAGGAAGATAAATTCTGCTTACTGACAATGGTAAAGAGAATATTATTAACGATATAAGTGACAATGCAAGCAATACAATCATCACGATATAAAATGTGCCAGATGAAATCGTCTGGTATATTCCTGCAAGACCGGCAGTACGATACTGTATGTCTGCGTATATACCTGAAGCATAATTATTAATAGCTTTTTTAGCAGATTCAGTGTCTGCAAAAAGTGACAATGTAATAGTACTATCCGTGTTATCTGTATAATCTTTAATGCTGTTATATGTGACAGATGATAAAACTGTAAGCTCATCGTCTATATCAATGTCAATTTCATTAAATGTTTTGCCATCACGCAGTCCTTTTGAAAGTGCATCTGTATATTTTCTGGCAATACTGTCTATGGCAGATGAATTCTGGATAGTATTCTGGATATCAGAAAGCAGCTTGTTATATTGATAAACATCCATGCCAGCCTGCTCGCTTGAAGGGAGGCTGTCAATAACTGTGTCCATGTATCTGCCAGAAATAGCAGAAGAAAGTCCGGCATCTTTTATTATGTCTGCTGCATAAAAAGGTACATTTTTATTAATATTTAAACCAAACATCGATATTAAAAATGTTATGGTTGCAATAATTAGAAGTGGCTTGTTGCTTTTCTTATAAAGCTTTGCATTATAGCGTAGTCTGTAAGCTTCATTAGGTGAATCACTGGTGAAATCTATATTGTTTACAGACAGGAAATCTTTCATAATCTGTAATTTTTCCCCATCAGCTTTTACACACCTTATCAACATACTGTCTTTTCTTTCGAAGAAATAAAGACTTCCGACAGAAACACATTTTTTAATATTGGCAGGAGACAGAAAAGGCTTGCCATCGACATATATTCCATCATTGGTAATTGTGGTTTTCCTATTCTTCTTTGTCTGTGAATTAAAGAAAGCCTTGGCTTTTCTTTCTTTGAAACTACTGGTACGGTTGGCATACAATATGTTTATATAGGACTGGCAGTCCTCAAGCGTCCAGTCAGATGTATTATTATATTCAGTACTCATATAAGAAACCTCCTTTAATAATTCATAGGGGTAATTATAGTGTTTGCAAATGTATTTTACAATATTAAATCTGTTGGGGAATACCTACTATTATGTCTGCTTTATATGATTGAGTAGGTTTGTTTGAGAGAATTATAACTTGATACGGAGGGAGCAAACCTACTAAACAGTTGTGTATAGTTTTTTTAGTGGGTCTTTTTCTTGAATTATTCTGGCGGATAATGGTTTGGTAGGTTTATTAGGAATTTATGCTATGCGGGATATAGGATTTTGCAGAGAATATAAAAAACAGCCACCAGAAAAATCCAGTGACTGTTTTGAGTAAATGAGAAGAGTAAATGTGAATTATCTTATTATCGTCTGCTGCCGCCAAAACCGCCATTCTGGCCGCCCATGCCGCCCATGTTGCCGCCGCCAAAGCCGCCAGTGCCAGAAGCTCCCATTGTTCCTGCTTCCTGAGTCCAGTCTGCAATAGAGTCTGAACCCCGGTAGAGTGTGTAGCTTGTGCCGGTTACAAGAGTGTCAGAGCATATCCAGCCGTTGCTGAATGTACTGTCAACAGTGAAACTTATTACTTCTTTGCCAGAAGAATCTTTAAGTGAATATCTTTCAGAACTGAAGGATACTGAATTTAATACATAAGCATTAACAGAGTTTACAGGTGTTTCGCAGATACCACCGAGGGCAACGCATGTTCCACCGGTTATTGTTACGGTACCATCTACATCAATTGATCCTGATACATTTCCAGATGAACTGCCGCCTTTAACTAATACAAATCCACCGCTCTGTACATAATTTCCATTAGAATCAATACCATCAGTATCACCAGACGCAGTTGTGACATCTATATATCCGGCTGTTACATTGACAATTGGAGAAGTCTTTCCATCACCTGTGCAGGCATTGATGCCATCATCAGTAGCATATACATATATTTTGCCACCATTTAAGTTGATAGTCATGGCTTCAAGTCCTTCGTATGAAGTTACTATATTAATATAACCGTCATTGGCATCAAGCTGCTTGTCAGCGTGCATGCCGTCATCACCAGAAGAAATTGTAATTGAACCGCCGTTGATAACAATAGTTCCTTTTCCGTCATCACCGGTTTCAAGTACACCTGAGTCAGAGTTGGCATGGATACCATCATCTGTTGAACTTATGTTAATTGTAAAGCCTGAAATATTTATTTCGCTTTCAGCTTTAATACCCTTAGTTGAGTAGGACTGTCCAGAAGAATTACCAGATTCATTAAAGTCACCAGGCATTCCTGGACGGTCGCCGCCGGCCTTATTACCACCAGAGCTGCGGTTCATATCAGGAGCATTATCACCGTTCTGACCACCCATGCCACCCATGTTACCACTACCAAAGCCGCCAGGTGCGTTGGTGATAGTATCAGAAGCTGCCACATAAGAAACAGTATTGGCAGAAGCAGTCGTGTTAGCAGAGCTGTCACGACCAGTAGATGTGCCTGAAGAACTGCCTGACGAAGTAACTTCTTCACTATAATCAGAGTAAGTATCTGTATAAATGTTTAAGTTACCGTCATCTGATATATCTACCCCATAAGCTGCGTCTATACCATCACAGGCTGCATATACATCAATGTTACCGCCAGTGATTGTAACGATTCCCTTCTGATTGCCCTTGTTAGAAATACTGCTGTTAGAAGTCTTGATGCCATCACCTTTAGCGGAGATTGCAATTATATTTCCAGATTCAATATCAACGGCATCGTTGCCTTTGACTGCGTTGTTCACAGCAGTAACTTTAACAATCACATTTTTAATAGAAAGGTCATCCTTGCTCTGGATACCATTATTGTAATTAGCTGTTACAACTAAGGCTCCTTTGCCGACGAGTTTTAAATCGCATGTTGCATAGATTGCTGCGTTACCGGCGTCATCAGAAGAATCTTCTGTAGCTTCGGTACGATTGTCAATTACTTCGTTAAATGAGTTCTCTTCTGATTTAATCTTGACTTCGGAAGCATTTTTAACGTATATAGGTGAACCACTTGAGCATGTGATAGATGTTCCGTTCAATACGATAGTAACCTCGTCCTCATCACCTGCGTCAACGATAAGCTGTCCTTCTGATAAAAGACCGGCTACTGTATATTCACCAGCCTTTGTGATTGTGTATACAGAACCTGACTGTGTAACTCCATCTGATGTATCAGATGTCACAGTGAAATCACCTGTAATAGAGACTCTGTAATTCTCAGCATCATCTGCGTGTGTTACATCTGTGTCTTCTTTAGTAATGCCTGAAGTGATGGTAGTCTCACCGCCTGATACAGTAGTAGTTGAAGTTGAATTTCTGGCACAGCCAGCAGTCATAAGACACATAGTAAGAATAACTGCGGCTACGCAATTCCTTTTGATTTTATTTAATTTAATCATAGTCATCTCTCCATTTATTTAGTGTATGTTAATTGATTGTCTATAGTTTATTGGAGAAATTTGACTAAAATATGGTATGAGTGCGAATATTCTGTGTTCTGATTAATCATGTGGAATATCGTTAAATCTGCCGTCAAGCTCTTCGGTTTTTACCACATTTATAAATGCGTGCTTGTCAATTGAGCGAATCAATGTGATAAGCTCACGTTTCGCTTCGGAGTTGATTACTGAGTATATGAGCGTGCGCTCTTTTTCCTCGTAGCAGCCGATTCCCTTGAAAAGCGTGGCGTCGTGGTTGGTTGTATTCTTGATTGCGTGATAGATTTCTTCGGATTTGTCAGAAATGATGAATAATGTCATCTTCTGGTAGCGTTTGTACATGAACTGGATTACCTGAGTGCTACAGAACTGGTATATTATTGAGTAGAGCGCGATTGACCAGCCAAACAGTCCGCCTGCGATGAGCAGAATCACAACATTACCAAGAAGAATATAGTTCCATGCGTCTATTCCTTTAACATGAGAAAAATAAATGCTTATGAAATCAGTTCCACCTGTGGTAGTGCCGACATTGAGGCACAGGCTTATTGCAAATCCGTTGATAATTCCGCCAAATACGCTTATAAGAAGGATATCTTCTGTAAAAATGTATGGAGGAAGAACATCAACAAGCACACTGGAAAGTATAATTACAACGATTGAGTAGATGGTAAACTTCTTGCCGATGTAGCGGTAGGCAATGTAAGCTGGGAAAATGTTAAGTGCCACATTGAATATTGTAAATGGGATGCTGATCTTAAAAAAACGTAGTCCGATTGCCTGAAATAACAGGGAGACTCCTGAAAAGCCTCCTGGCAGTAGGTCTGCGACTTTGGCAAAGCATCTTAAATTCCATGCGTACAGCACGGAAGCAATTATAACTATAATGAATCTGAATACCTGATAAAACTTAGGATATTTAACTTCTAAAGATTTGAACATATATTAGCCTCCATATTTTGTGTTAAATATAATAAGCAAATAATAATTATTTGTGTGAGTTGTTGTAGGCAGCCTGAATATCGGCGGGGAGCTTGTCTGGAAGCATTGAATGTATTCCGTCCTCGTTGCCGTCCTTGATAGCCTGCTCGTAATAGAAGCACTTGAAAGTAAGCATATCAAGAGTTTCCTGCATTTTTTCCATCTCTTTTTCAACAGCGGCTCTCTGTCTCTCAAAAAGCTGTTTTCTGAGTTCGTAAGTTCTGCTGCCTTCCTGACACCATTCCATAAACTGCTTGATGTCGCGGATTTCAAGACCTGATTTTTTGAGACATTCAATAAGCTTAAGAGCAGCAATTTCTGTGTCAGAGAACTGTCTTATTCCAGAGGCACGCTGCATAAAAGGGAATAATCCTTCTTTATCATAATATCTTAATGTTGAAACGGGAAGATTAAACATTTCTGAAACCTGTCCTATTGTGTACATAATACACCTGCTTTCCGTAAGCCTTGCTTACATGATATTAGTTTTTTACAAATGTGATAATAAAATTCACAAAATGTTCACTATTATTGGGTTGACCTAAAGTTAGGTTTAACTCTTATGCTTAAATAGTAGCACAGAGAGACTTAAAATACAATTTAAAGTTGGTTTAAAGTGAATATGATAGTGTTTTTAACAAAGAGGTGATCATATGTATGTAGTGCTAATGTATTTTTGCATTACTTTTTTTGGATTGATACTTATTATGATGGCAGTGGAAGGATGACATATTTTATGGAGGATAAATGTATGGAATGGAGACAGGAAAAAGATATGCCGGTATTTATGTATATTTTTCTTAATAAAATAGAGGATACCGAAGAAGTGAGATGGACAGAGAAAGAAAAAAATGAGGGGTATAAGACATATAAAAAGTTGTTAGAACTTGCAGAAGATGATGCATCCGATGTAATTAAAAAATGTCTCAGGATAATTAAAGAAACAAGACATATTGTAGAGTATGAGCTTTGGAACAAGATTGTATATTTTATGACTGATTATATTAATGGTGAGACTGTGTGGGGATGAGCTTGTGTCAAGAAAAACTGAATAAGGGTTGGGCAGATAAGTATTCCGGTAAAGAAAATAAAATAGAGGTTGACCTTATAATGGTTGTAAGGTTTAATATATTGGCAGCTACTTTGAGGGTGGCTGCTAATTTTTGAATTATGCAGATGATGGCATTTACTCCCACTAGGTGAAGAAAACCTGAGAGTCCGCATAGGCACACATACAGCCAGACACCAGTGCACACAGTGCAAATAGACAAAACAGCACATTTTAATCAGGAGAAGAGAAGATGGAAAAGAACCTTACAACAGGAAGCGTATCTAAGACGATTGTATATTTTGCTTTGCCGTATCTGCTGTCGTATTTCTTACAGACTTTGTACGGAATGGCCGATTTATTCATAACAGGTCAGTTTTGTGGCGTTGACTCGATAACGGCTGTGTCTAATGGAAGTCAGGTAATGCATATGCTGACGGTAATTATTGTGGGGCTTGCAATGGGAACAACGGTTGTTATTGGCCGGGCGATTGGGGCTGATAATAAGAAAAATGCAGGTGTTGCAATTGGCAATACAATAACTCTTTTTATGGGATTATCAGTTGTATTTACAGTTGTTCTTCTGGCACTTGTAAAACCGATTGTCAGTATAATTGCGATTCCTGAGGAGGCTGTCAGCGGAACAGTTGCCTACCTTATAATATGCTTTATCGGAATACCATTTATAACTGCTTACAATATTATAAGTTCAATATTCAGGGGAATGGGCGATTCCAAGAGTCCAATGTATTTTATCGCAGTTGCCTGTGCTGCAAACATTGCGCTTGATTATCTGTTTATCGGCGCATGCAGTTTAGGTCCTATAGGAGCGGCACTTGGAACAACACTTGCCCAGACACTTAGCGTAATAGTATCGTTAATCGCCATCAAAGTGAAAAAGACCGGAATACATGTGTTTGCAAATGATTTAAAACCACAGCGTGGCGTAATGGGCGAGATATTAAAGGTCGGAATTCCGGTTGCAATACAGGACGGTTGTATTCAGATTGCGTTCATTATAATAACGATGATTGCCAACCACAGGGGTCTTGATACATCGGCAGCAGTTGGTATTGTTGAGAAAATGATAAGTGCAATATTCATAATTCCATCGTCTATGCTTGCGACAGTTTCAGCACTTTCAGCCCAGAATATAGGAGCAGGCAAGCATGACCGCGCGGCTCTGACACTGAAATACGCAACATTTATAACATGTACATATGGAATTGTGGTAGCAATAGTTATGCAGTTTATCGCAAGCGGGCTTATTGGTCTGTTTACTTCTGATGCAAATGTGGTTTTACTCGGAACGCAGTATATGAGAAGCTACATAATTGATACAATGTTTGCAGGTGTGCATTTCTGCTTCAGCGGATATTTTGCAGCTTATGGAAAGTCTTATATCGGATTCCTGCATAATATAATATCGATTACATTTGTGAGAGTTCCAGGGTCTTATCTTGCTTCAAAGCTGTTCCCGGCTTCACTGTTTCCGATGGGACTTGCCGCACCAGCAGGCTCGGTGTTATCAGTTGTGATATGTGTCGCAGCATTCCTATATCTTAAGAGAAGAGGGAAGCTGGGATAAGTGGAAAGTTGTCTGATAATTTTGTAATATTTGAAAAGAATAACTATTACCACGATTTATGATTTTATAACCAACATGTATTTTACAGGAATGACATTAGGGGTTATGATACATTTATCAAGGGCAAAGGAGCTGGAAATCTTTAGGAGATTCTGGCTCTTTTTTGCATTAGCAAGTATTTGAAGGAGGAAATATATATGGAATACGAGATTTCTAATCGTTTATCAGGTGTGCATGGTTCGATGATAAGAGAACTTTTTAAGTTAGGAGCAAGCAAGGATATTATATCTTTTGGTGGTGGCAATCCGTCAGCAGAGACATTCCCATGCAAGGAAATAGAAGAGATAGCAGCAAAGGGTCTTGGCGAGAATCCTGTTTCTTTATTACAGTATGGACTGAGCGAAGGTTATACACCTCTGCGTGATACTATGAAGAAATATCTTGAGAAGAAGGAAGGCTTTGATTTCGAGAATAATGAGCTTTTCATAGTGTCAGGCGGACAGCAGTGTGCGGACCTTACAACTAAGGCACTTGTTAATGAAGGAGACGTTGTGCTTACTGAAGAGCCTGCATTTGTAGGCTGCCTTAATACATTCCGTTCTTACGGTGCAAAGCTTGTAGGAATCCCAATGGAGCAGGACGGAATGAATATAAATGCGCTTGAGGAGGCTTTAAAGGCTAATCCTGATGCAAAGCTTTTATACACAATTCCATCTTTCCAGAATCCTACAGGAATTACAACTTCTCTTGAGAAGAGAAAAAAAGTGTATGAGCTTTGCTGCAAATATGATATCGCAATATTAGAGGACAATCCTTACGGTGAATTAAGATTTGCAGGTGAAAATGTGCCAACTATCAAGTCGATGGATACAGAGGGCAGGGTTATATATGCAGGAAGCTTCTCAAAGGTAATGGCACCTGCATTCCGTCTTGGTTTTCTTGTATTTAACAAGTCGCTCACAGGACCGCTTACAGTTGCAAAGCAATGCACAGATGTACATTCAACTGTCCTTTTCCAGTACATTTGTAATGAATATATTAATAACTATGATTTCGACAAGCATCTTGAGGATTCAAGAAAGGTGTATGAGCACAAATGTAATCTCATGATGGAGTGCATGAAGAAGGAATTCCATCCTTCAGTAACCTTCGGTCACCCTGAGGGCGGACTTTTCGTAATGGCATTCCTGCCAGAGGGAATGGATTCTGCACCATTTGTAAGGGAGGCTATTAACAGAGGTGTTCTCTCAGTTCCGGGAGCAGCGTTCTTAGCAGATGAGAGCCAGAAGTCTAATGGATTCAGACTTAATTATTCGACACCTTCTGATGAGCAGATTGTTAAGGGAATCGAAATTCTTGGAAAACTTACATACGAGTGGATTAAGTAGGAGGAGTGAAAAGTTATGAAGATAGCAGCATTCAGCGTTCGTCCAGACGAAAAACAGTATTTTGATACATTTGCAAATGTATACAAGGTGAAATTACAGATTAATAGGAGCGGATTTACAGCAGATGATATAGAAAGTGTCAAAGGCTGTGAGGCTATGTCGGTGTGCGATGGCATGTGTGACTTGTCAGCACCTGTTCTTGAAAAGCTTGCAGCAGAGGGTGTAAAGTACATCGGTTTCAGGACAATCGGATATAACAGTGTTGACCTTGAGGCAGCAAAGCGCCTTGGAATCCGTGTTGCACACAGCGGATATTCGCCATATTCAGTTGCCAATTATACAGTAATGCTTATGCTTATGTGTATCCGCAAGGCTTTGTATGTAATGATGCGTTCACACACAGCAGATTATTCACTTGGTCCTATATGTGGACGTGAAATGCAGAATATGACAGTAGGTATTATCGGAACAGGAAGAATTGGAAAGGCAGTAATTAAGAATCTTTCAGGATTTGGCTGTAAGATTATTGCGTATGACCCATATCCTGCAAAAGACCTTGAAAATGTTGAGTATGTAACTCTTGATGAATTGTATGCCAGAGCAGATATTATCTCGCTTCATACTTTCTTAAGTGATGAGACATATCATATGATTAATAAGGATTCAATTGCAAAGATGAAGGATGGCGTTATCCTTATAAATGCGGCAAGAGGCGCGCTTGTTGATACAAAGGATCTGATTGAGGCTGTTGAGAGCGGCAAGATTGGTTCAGTTGGAACTGACTGCTGCGAGGGTGAGGATGAATTTATCCGTACAGACCGTAAGTATGATGACCTTGTTGTTAATCACGATTACATCATACTTAAGTCTTTCCAGAATACTATTGTCACACCTCATGTTGCATTTTTCACAGATCAGGCTGTGTCTGATATGGTTGAGTCTTCAGTTAAGAGTGTTGTGCAGTTTGCAGCTGGTGAAGACACACCATTAGAGGTGCATTAATTATTCAAATTTTCGAAATATTCTTCAAGCTGGTGCTCGAAGATTCGCTGATTTTCTGAGCAGAATGAGCCAAGCGGCTGATAATAAATGCTTCTGAAATGTGGACAGTCATCTATATGCAGCAGGCTTATGTTTTCAGGAAGGCTGCTGCTTGTCCATGTTACAGAGGCAACAAATGATACTCCAAGACCGAGACTTATGAGTTTGCCCTGTAATATGTAATCATTGCATGAGTAGGCTATCTGAGGAGTTTTCTTACATTTACTGAATATTGAATTGAACACTCCGGCATAAGATGGAGTATCTGCAAGGTCAATGAATTTCTCGTCCATCATCTGTTCTACTGATATGTGTCCGGTATGGGCAAGTGGATGTGATGATGAAACGGCAAGGCAGATTTCTTCTGTCATAAGAAGATGTGCATTGTCTGGAATATCATAAGCTGATGAGACAGAGTCAATCAGCAGGTCACACCCTTTTGGTTCAGAAGATATTGAAAAGCTGACATGAGGGTGCTCATGGATAAAATCTTTAAGTACATTGCTGACAAGAACTGCACTTGAGCGGAGACAGAGCCTTATTTCGCCTGCATCGCCAAGACTTTCACTGACAGCACGCGCAGCATCTTCTGAAAGAGCCAGTATTCTGTCTGCATATTCAAGCAGAATTTCTCCCTGACGGGTACATTCGAGCCCTTTTTTATTACGGATAAAAAGCTGTGCGCCAAATTCTTCTTCAAGCTTATGGATTGTCTTGCTTAATGCCGGCTGTGCTATGCACAGTTCACTGGCAGCACGGGTCATATTCTTGTGTCTGGCGGCAGCCTGAAACTGCCTGAGCTGATATAATTCCATGTTCGCACCTCTCTTGTATGTAGTATTTTATAAAAATTACAATTAACATAATATAGAAATCAGGATATTTACGATTATGATAACACAAATATTATTAACGCAGACATTTATAATGTTTATTCTTATGATTCTGGGACTGATTCTGTCTAAAACAGGTCTGCTTACAGAACATGGCAGTAAGGATATGGCCAATATTCTGCTGTATGCGGTTATTCCGTGTGTAATTATAAGAAGCTATATAACAGATTTCACGATGGAGAAGCTGTATGGACTTCTTATGTCGGCGGTACTGGCTGTAGCTGCATTTGCAGTGGCGATAGCTGTATCATATATAATATACGGCATGCGAAAGCCGATAGACAACTTTGGAACAGCTTTCTGTAACGCAGGATTTATCGGAATTCCACTTGTAACTGCGGTATTTGGAAATGAAGCGGCATTCTATGTTGCGTCATTTGCAAGTATTCTTAATCTGTTGCAGTGGACATACGGAATTGTGATAATAACCCGCCGCAAGGATATGATAAATATAAAAAAGGTATTCGTCAATCCTGTGACAATATCACTTGTTATAGGACTGTTTCTTTTTATTACGGGAATTAAACTGCCAGGTGTAATAAACAGCACGATGGCTGGAGTTGCGGCACTTAATACACCTGCAGCCATGATAGTACTGGGATATTATCTGTCATGTGTCAGGATCCGTGACTTACTGTTTAATCCATCCCTGTATCTGGCATCGTTTGTCAGGCTTATAATAATTCCGCTACTTACACTACTTGTGCTTTACATTATACCGGCGGGACACGGTCAGATTGGAATGATTACACTGATTGCTGCGGCAACACCGGTTGGAACGAGTACGGCAATATTTGCACAGAAATTCGGGCAGGATTATGAGCGGGCAGTATGTATGGTCTGCCTGTCAACGCTGTTTTCAATTATTACAATGCCAGTTGTGATGTATCTGGCACAGATGTGGATTATGTAGTTTAACTATTATTTCTGGTTATGGTTTTATAACCAACATGTATTTTACAGGAATAACACAATGGTATATTATACAGACATCAAAGGCAAAGGAGCCATGACCCGGAAGGGGTAATGGTTTCTTTGCCTTTTTTGCGTATAAGATATCTTTGCAGAAAAATGTATAGCGAATACGGCTATTCATAATATGAGGAAGAAAGGAACTAAAGCTATGGGAAATAACGGAATTGAATTGGAAAGAGATGGCTTTAAGAGCCGTACAGGTTTTATTCTTGCCTGTATCGGTTCGGCAGTAGGAATGGGAAATATATGGCGTTTTCCATATATGGTATCTGCATGGGGTGGAATGACATTTTTAATACCTTATGTAATATTTGTAATATTGATAGGTTCAACAGGTGTTATCGAGGAGATGGCACTTGGTCGTGCGACTAAGGGCGGACCTATTAAAGCATTTGGCGACTGTATGCAGATGCGTACAGGAAAGAGAAAAGCAGGTGAGGCAATTGGTTTTATTCCTGTGCTTGGCTCACTGGCTCTGGCAATGGGCTATACTGTAGTTGTTGGCTGGATATTCAAATATACTTATCTTGCATTTTCTGGAAAGCTTTCAGCAATGGGCAATGATATGTCAGCTATTGGTGGTATGTTTGGAAGTACAGCAAGCACATTTGGCAATAATATGTGGCTTATAATCGCAATGGTTGTAACTGCTGTTATTATGGCACTTGGTATTGCAGGTGGAATTGAGAAAGCAAACAAGGTCATGATGCCTTTGCTTTTCATCATGTTTGTAGGACTTGGAATATATATTTTCACACTTCCTGGTTCAAGTGCAGGTTATAAATACATTTTTACTCTTAATCCTAAGGGACTTCTTGATATAAAGCTCTGGATATATGCATTTGGTCAGGCATTCTTCTCACTGTCTATTGCAGGTAACGGAACTGTTATCTATGGTTCATATCTTAGTGATAAGGAAAATGTTGTTTCTTCTGCAAGAAATGTTGCTGTATTTGATACTATTGCTGCTTTATTAGCTGCATTTGTTATTATTCCGGGGATGGCAGCAGGCGGTGCCGAGTTATCTTCAGGTGGTCCCGGACTTATGTTTATCTATCTTGTAAATGTATTTAATGGTATGCCGGGTGGCAAGATTGTAGGAATTGTATTCTATGTATGTGTTCTGTTTGCCGGTATGAGCTCACTTGTTAATCTGTATGAAGCTCCGGTTGCAACTATTCAGGAGAAGCTTAAGCTTAACCGTGTTGCATCTGTTGGAATTATCGCAGTGGCTGGCTGTGTTGTGTCGCTTGTAATACAGGGTATTGTATCAGGCTGGATGGACGCAGTATCTATCTATATCTGCCCACTTGGCGCAATGCTCGCAGCAATTATGTTCTTCTGGGTTGCAGGAAAGAAGTTTGCTGTTGATGCTGTTAATGCAGGTGCAGATAAGCCTATTGGAAAGTGGTTTGTACCACTTGGCAAATATGTCCTTGTTCCACTTTCACTTGTTGCACTTATTGCAGGTGCTTTACTTGGTGGAATTGGCTGATGGAGGATTGGACTGGTTGATTGCGACTGGCGGATTAGAATTGGCGGATTGCGTTGCAATCCGCCTTTTTTGCGTGGTGGAGCGAGAAATAGCGGTGGATTGGACTTTGAAGTGGAGGGGAGACAGGAGGAAGTACAAAAGGAGCGAGAAAGGGCGGTGGATTGGACTTTGAGGCGGAGGGGAGGCACGCGGAAGTCCAAAAGGAGCGAGCAAGAGCTGAGGATTGGACTTTGAAGTGGAGGGGAGATGCGCGGAAGTCCAAAAGGAGCGAGCAAGAGTGGCGGAATGGACTTTGAGGAGGAGGGGAGGCAGGAGGAAGTCCAAAAGGAGCGAGCAAGAGCTGAGGATTGGACTTTGAAGTGGAGAGGAGGCAGGAGGAAGTCCAAAAGGAGCGAGAAAGAGCTGTGGAATGGACTTTGAAGCGGAGGGGAGGCAGGAGAAAGTCCAAAAGGAGCGAGAAAGAGTGGCAGATTGGACTTTGAAGTGGAGGGGAGGCAGGAGAAAGTCCAAAACGCAAGTCGGCGCACAAGAGCGTAAGACCAGACATCACATTTGTGCAAAAATTTATATAAAATCTCATAAACCTCTTGCCCTAAAGCTAACTTCAAGTCGTATCATACAGGTATCAAATAATTTACATTTTTATGAAAGAAGAGGTGTTATTATCATGAAATTTATGGATAAGGATGATTTTGAAAAGCAGAATGTTTTCGGAACAGGTCAGGCAAATACAGCATATGCTAAGTATTTTATTGGTGATTCTTTCCTGAATCCGCTGACAGATCCTAAGTGCGGGCTTTTTCTTGCAAATGTGACTTTTGAGCCGGGATGCCGTAATAACTGGCATATCCATCATGCAACAAAGGGCGGCGGACAGATGCTTATATGTACAGCTGGAGAGGGCTGGTATCAGGAAGATGGCAAGGAGCCTGTAAGCCTAGAGCCGGGAACTGTAATCGCAATTCCACCAGAAGTTAAGCACTGGCATGGAGCTAAGAAGGACAGCTGGTTTTCACATATTGCTGTAGAGATTCCGGGAGAGAATACAAGTAATGAATGGTGTGAGCCTGTAACTGATGAAGAATATAACAGATTAGGATAGTGTCTTATATGGCAGGAATGGAGGATTACAATGGCTAAGATTGTACAGACAGCAGGAAAAAATGCGTTGGGAGAGTTTGCACCGGAGTTTGCACATTTTAATGATGATGTGCTTTTCGGGGAGAACTGGAATAACGAAGATATTGATTTAAAGACAAGATGCATAATCACAGTAGTTGCGCTGATGTCATCAGGAGTGACAGATTCATCACTTAAGTATCATCTTGAAAATGCTAAGAATAACGGAGTTACAGCAAAGGAGATTGCTGCTGTTATCACTCATGTAGCATTTTATGCGGGATGGCCAAAGGCATGGGCTGTATTCAACATGGCTAAGGAAGTATGGAAAGAAGATTAATTGAAAAGTTTAGGTAAGAACTGATGAGTGTTTTGAGCAAAAATTATACATTGAGCAAGGGCTGCTGTTGCAGCGGGATACCGTCATATTGATACAGCGCAGGCATATGGCAATGAGCGCGTTGTCGGCGGACCGAAAATCAATACCGCATTTTTAGAGGCAGGACTTCTCGATGAAATCAGCTTGCTGGTCGGAGCCGGAATCGACGGCAGAGGCAGTATGCCGGCTGTGTTTGACGGACTTGCGATGCAGCATGATGTGACAAAGTTAAAATTGATCGATGTAAAGAAATTCGACAGTGATGCGGTGTGGATACGGTATCAGTGTCAAAAGTCGAGGCGGCAAATCATCAACAATATGTTGAGATGACTTGCCGCCTTTTTTCTGAATAAATTCCCGCTTCACATTATCAAACATTTTTTGACGATGATCTTCAGATACATTTGTAAGTTTATGCCATGATGTACCCTTGCCAGTAACATCCATACCTGCAACACCATTTGCATTCAGTAAATCTCCGTCCGAATCAAACTGCTAATATTCATTGACATATAAAAGCCTCCCTGTAAATAAATTCAAAATCCGTTTAGAATATGCGCATAATCATAAAAAATAGGGTTATAATACTTGCGTATAATCAAAAAATAAATTATGATGTGCGTATAATCATAAAAATTAGAACTAACATATATGCGCATAATCTGGAGGAACGATGATATTAAAAAGAAAAATATATAAAAAACTACTGGAATGGAAAAATGAATGTCAGGGGAAAAAAGCTTTACTGATAGAAGGCGCCAGACGTATTGGAAAGTCTACCATCTGCGAAGAATTTGGAAAAAACGAATACGAAAGTTATCTTCTGATTGACTTTGCTAAAAAAGATAAGGAA